>Ga0163144_10009996_pt1 | contig 20286 bp, 17 predicted proteins | sample OliLak19BULKMAT1_FD_123175 | JGI IMG/M metagenome (GOLD analysis project Ga0163144, IMG submission 123175) | Freshwater microbial mat bacterial communities from Lake Vanda, McMurdo Dry Valleys, Antarctica - Oligotrophic Lake LV.19.BULKMAT1 | ecosystem: Environmental > Aquatic > Freshwater >... | reverse complement strand
TGAGATCGAGCGCGCGGGCCTTGGCGAGGTCGGCGACACCGGGCGAGAAGAGAGTCACCCAGGTGCGGCCCGGGCTGGCGGCCGCATCGGGAGGGGTGGCGGCGGAGAGTACGTATTGGCCGGACGTCATCCCGACGAACCGGTACTCGCCGCGCTCGTCCGTCGAGGCGCTTTGCTGCGGAATCAGCAGGCGGCGCTGGTTGCCCCAGACGGTCCACTTCAGGCTTTGGACGCGAATTCCCGCCAGCGGCTCCCCTTCCCCATCCACCGTGCGGCCGCTGATCGCTGATTGCGGGTTGAGCTTGAGCACCACGCCTTTCAGCTTTTCGCCGGGGATCAAGGAGAAGATCGTCAGCCCCGCCGGCACGGGCACATAGCCCTGGCGTTCGGCGCGGACGTAATAGCGGCCGGGCATGAGCGGAGCGCGGAAGACGCCGTCGTCATCCGTCATCAGCACGGTAGGCGGGGCCTTGCCGGTGCGGGTGGCGGGCATCTGGGTGGTGTCGTAGAAGCTGTCGTTCATCGGGCCGCCGGTGGGCCGGATGCCCATCACGATGGGGATGGGCGTCAGCGTCACGCGCGCCGCCGGGATGGGCTTGTTGCTCGAAGGGTCAAGAACGCTGCCCTCCACGCCCCCCGGGTCCACTGGGCGGGGGACCTGGAACGCGACGGCGGTGACGGCAAACAGAACCGAACAGCAAAGTCGCATCATTACTATGGTACGCCGTCATACACGGGGACTCGTGCGCACGTTCGCCTTGTTCCTGATCCTGGTAGGCCCCGCCAGTTTGCAAAGCCTGCCCACGGGAGACCGGTTCCTGGCCCACCTCAACCAGGAGTTGGTGCCCTTCTGGCTGCACCCCGGAGCTGCGGGATCACCGCTGGGGACGTTTCCCACCACCCATTGCAACGATGGCTCGGCCGTGAATTTGGCTCGCCCCTGCCCGGAGGCGGGCCGCAACAGTTGGCTGATGCAACAGCAGCATTTCCTGGTGGCCCAGTCCCGGAAGACTTACGCCTATGGGGTCGCGTTTCAGATGACGGGGAATCCGCGGTACCTCGAACTGATGAAGTCGGGCGTTGACTTCATTCGCGGCAAGCTGATCGATCGCCGCGCCGGGGGCATGTTCGTGACTCGCGATTAGCGCCATCGCGCACCTCATGATCGAGCATTTTTATTCGCCCGCCGATAACTTATTCTTCCTGACGGCCACTACCTCGGCCGAAGTATCTATGCAACGCCAACAGAGCGAGTAAGGAGCGCCCTAGCAGTGACCCTAGCCCATCGCGTAAGCGATGGGTTACACCTGTCCTTCCTTCATGCCGTGAACACCGGAAGTACTTTGGCCAACGTGATCCGCCGCTGTAGAAATCAAATGGTTGCCGCATTAGTGCACATCCCGGAAACTCACCCGCCAGATACCGGGCGCCACATTGTCGACTTGCTCGATGCGGCCTTCGTAGTAATAAGGGCGGATATCTTGCGGCGGATGGGCATAATAAAACGACACACTTTCGCCTTGTAACTGGCGGCTCGTGATGTACCCCGCCAGCGCGTGCTCAAAGGAGTGATAGCCATTCTTCCACGGCCATTGCTTCGGCAAGTCTTCGGCGGGCGGCCGGTTCGTTGCGGCGAGGACCGTCGTCCAAACTTCGCCAAACGCCGGGTCGACAAAGTTAGTAAACCAATAATCGTAAGTGCGTGGCAGATATTCGGCCGGTTCCATTCGGTTTTAGCGCCAGCGTGGCGGCGAATCGGTCTAACTCCGCGTAAATCCACCACGACTTATCCAAGTCCAACTCGCCACCGGCCTTCGCCCCCGAAGCCCATGCCCCGGCGGACTCCTGATAAGCCCGCGCCAATACTCGTGTCCCATTGCGCTCTGCGAAATCGACTAAGTCGGTTTCGCCAGTCAGTAAGCCCGTGTAGCGGATCATCCACATCGCTTTGATCGTATGCCCGAAGTCCGTCGCTGCGGTTTCTATGAGTTACGCCCAGGCACCGCAAACGGTGTGGGCGATTGGGCATCGCGGCTTTATGGCCGCGGCGCCGGAAAATACAGTGGCGTCCTGTGGGCCAAGCCGACCACAAGCAAGGCACGGTTGAGGCGATCGCGGCGGAGATCCGGGAGACGGGCATCATCGAGCGCGTGGTGGTGGAGGGTCAGCGCGAGATGCTACCCGGCGTGGACACGATGCCGAAGGTGAAGTCCTTGAACGATTTGCGGGAAGTGTGCGCCGCGCTGCGGACGACGATCGTGCGGTTGTCGCTGGAGCAGTTGACCGATCAGCGTTTCGTGGCGGCCACTACGCCAGTGCGGCGCGCGCGTGGAGGTGACGCTGCTGGGCCAGGGCGACACCGAAAGCGAAATCCGGCGAGTGATCGGCTTGGGGGCGCAGTTGCTGGAGACGGATCACCCGGATCTGGTGGCCAAGGTCCGTCAGTAGTTACTCTGAACCAAACTTCGTCGGCCAGCGTTGGCGACTTTGAAAAATTGCCACGAGCTCCAGTCGGCCATGCCGCAGTCGATACGGGATCACGTACGAGGCGACAACCAACTCCCGTGTTCCTAACACTCGTCCCGCCCGGCCCATTTCCGGCTGGTTTTGCAGAAGGTCGATGGCCTTCAGTATCCGGCTCGCCACTACGGCCGCCATCTCCTCGGAATCCCTAGCGATGTGGCCACGCAGAGCTACCAAATCCCGGATAGCCGGGCGGGACCAAACCGGTTTCATTGCGGCGCTTTACTCTCCGTCGGCGTGCCCCAGGACTTGAGCCACTCGGCAACACCTTCGTGGGCGACAAACTCGCTCGCATCTAGCTCGGCTAAACCAGCCCGGATCTCGCCGAGTTGCCACCCCTCGTTCTCGAGATAGGCTTCGATCGCGGCTGCCGCCAGAAAGGACTTCGACCGTTTCGAACTCACCGCTAGCGCATCCAACCGCTCCTTTATCTTGGTATCGATTCGTATGGATAAGGTTTCTGTCATGACTTGTGCTCAACTGTATACATCTTCACACACCCGGCCGACCGCCACAATCGTTTACACTGACAGCTATGCCATTTTCCGTCAGTGCCCGCCTCGCCGGGATGATGTTTCTCACTTACCTGATCTGGGGTTCCTGGTATATGACCGTCGGCACCTACCTCACCGCCACCCTCAAATTCTCGGGCACCCAGGCCGGTGCCGTCTTCGGCACCACCGCCTTGGCCTCCATGATTTCGCCCCTGATCGTCGGCTTGGTCGCCGATCGCTTCTTTGCCACCGAGCGAGTACTGTCGGCGCTCTTCTTCCTGGGCGCCATCGTCCTGTGGCTCATCCCCCAAGCCACCAGCTTCACCGCCGTCTACAGCCTCCTGCTGCTCTATTGCCTCATCTTCTTCCCGGCGGTCCCACTCACCAATTCACTCGCCATGCGCCAAATGACGAACCCGGAAAGCCAGTTCCCGCCCATCCGCATCTTCGCCCCCATCGGCTGGATCCTCATCTCGGTCCTCGTCAGTTGGCTCGGCATCGAAGCCCAGTCCACGCCCTTCCTCATCGCCAGCGTCTGTTCGGTCGTTATGGGTGTCTTCTGCCTCATCCTGCCGCATACCCCGCCCGGCGCCGCCGGCACCAAGACCACCTGGAAAAGCCTGCTCGGGCTCGACGCGCTGGTGCTGCTCAAAGACCGTTCCTACTTCGTATTTTTAATCGCCTCGGTGCTCGCCTGCATCCCGCTCACCTTCTACTTCTCCTTCACCAACGCCTACTTGAATGCAGTCGGTGTGGTGAACGCGGCCGGCAAGATGTCGCTGGGGCAGGCCTCCGAAGTGCTCGTCACTCTGGCCATGCCTTGGGTCTTTAAACGTATCAGTATCAAGAACGTGCTCTTGATCGGTCTGGCCACCTGGGCCCTGCGCTACGTCCTGCTCGCCTTCGGCAACGCCGAGGATGGCATGTGGATGTTTTACGCCGCCATCCTCATCCACGGCGTCTGCTACACGTTTTTCTTCTTCGCCGGCTCCATCTACACCGACTCCATCGCCCCGCCCGCCTTGCGCAACACCGCTCAAGGCCTGCTCACCTTCATGACGTACGGCATCGGCATGTTCCTGGGGTCGTTCATCTCTGGCACCGCCGTCGACCTGTTCACCACCACCGTGGGCGGCGTCGAGCAACGTAACTGGATGGGCTTCTGGCTCACCTCCGCCGCCGGCGCGGGCGTTATCGCCTTGATGCTCTTGCTGGTCTTCCGCGGCGAGAAGAAAGCCGAAACCGCTCAGGTCTTCGCAAAGTAAAGCTGCGCCGCCCGCTGCAGATTCACCTTCGTCGCCTCCACCGGCCGGTGCTCATACCGGCTGATCGACATCAGCAAACTGCAAATGTCGTTCGGATAGCAGGCCCGCAGCTCGTTGCGCCCATCGGCCAGACAGATATTGCGCAAATACTCCGCGCTGTCCGGCTCGGTCGGCACGTCGCGCGCAATCATCACCCGCTGGAAGATCTGGTCAAAGACGTGGGGCGCCACCGGCTCCACCAGAATCTTGTTGTGAATACGCCGCAGAAACGCCTCGTCGGCCAGGTCTGACGGATCGAGGTTGGTGGAAAAGACCACCATCAGCTCGAAGGGAATCTGAAACTTCACGCCATAGCGTAAGGTCAAGTAGTCCACCTTGCGATCAAGCGGCACAATCCATCGGTTCAGCAAGTCGCGCGGCGACATCAGTTGGCGGCCGAAGTCGTCGATGATGAAGATGCCGTTATTGGCCTTCATCTGCAAGGGCGCCGCGTAGATGCCCGACGTGTCGTCCAATCGCAGTTCCAGCATACTCGGCACCATCTCACCGCCCACCACGATGCAAGGCCGGCGGCATAGCACCCACCGCGGGTCAATGTCGGGGTCGTCGATGTCGATCCGCTGGTGCACCACGGGATCGTAAAGGTTGATGATCTGGCCGTCCACCTCTACCGACCAGGGTATGTAAACCGCGTCCTGATACACCCGCAGCATCCGCTCGGCAATCGACGTCTTGCCGTTGCCCGAAGGGCCATACAGGAAGATCGAACTCTGCGTGATCAACGCCGGCCCCACCGCGTCGAGCATCGCATCGGTCACCACCAGATCGGAAAACGCCATCCGCAGCGCGCGCCGGTCAATCGCCACCTTGGCCGCCTGCAGCTTCGTGGCCGCGTGATAATCCTTCAAGCCCACCGGGCAGGCGCCCGCATATTGCGAGATGTGCAAACGGTCAGAAGCCAGTTGCTTACCCGCTTGCGAGAGCACGAAGGAGTAGTCGTTGCCAATCATCCCCTTCACTTCCACCAGTTGCTGCATCCGCAGATGTTTGAAGGCCGTATCGACAATCGGAATCGACACCCGCAAATGCCGCGCCAGAGATTCCAGCGTGCTGAAGCCTTCCATCAGCAGCCGGCGCAACACCAGATCGAGCACCAGAGATTGCGAAATCCCTAATTCCTCATAGTTTTGCGGAGTCGAAGGCGTAAACCGGGATCGCAATGCATCAAACGAAGGCATACGATGGAGAAATCGGCCAATCTCCTCCCCAACTTTACCCGTTACATTAGTATGGTGAATCAATCGAAGATGCTCGCCGAGATCCTCGAGCAGCCGGCCGCCCTCGAGCGGACCCTCAAGGCTCAGATCCCCGCCGTAAAAAAGCTCCAGCGCGCGCTCGCCGCCCGCCGCCCTTCCCTCATCGTCCTCGCTGCCCGTGGCACCTCTGACAACGCCGCTCAGTTCGCACGTTACTTGCTCGAAATCGAGACCGGCATCCCCGTCTCGCTCGCCGCGCCGTCCATCAACACTTTATATGGCGCTCAGGTCAACCTCTCGAACGCGCTGGTGGTGGCCATTTCGCAATCCGGCGAGTCCACTGACACCAACTTCGTCCTCGAACGGGCCAAAGAACAAGGCGCCATCACCGTCGGCATCACAAACGAAGCCGACAGCGCCCTCGCCAAACTGGCCGACCACGTCCTGCTGGTGCGCGCCGGCAAGGAACGCTCCGTCGCCGCTACCAAAACCTACACCGGGCAACTCCTCTCGGTCTATCACCTGGCCTTCGCCTTCGGCTCACGCTATTCGCTCGAAAACCTCCAGCGCATTCCGGAACTCGCCGCGGCCGCCCTCACCCTCGAACCCCAAGTAACGGAACTGGCCGCCCGCTACCGCTTCATGAACCATGCCGTTGTGGTCGGTCGCGGTCTCAACTACTCGAACGCCTTTGAACTCGCTCTCAAACTGATGGAGACCTGTTACGTGGTGGCGGAACGCTTCTCCTCGGCCGACCTGCTTCATGGCCCCATCGCCATGGTGGAAGCCGCGTTTCCCGTCTTCCTCTTCGCCCCTCCCGGCCCCACCTGGCCGGGCCTCCAAACCATGCTCGAGAAACTCGATTCCCTCTCGGCCGACGTCTTCGTCATCACCGACCCCCGCAACAAAGCCGCCGCCGCCACCCGCCGCCGCCTCGTCATCCCGATCAACCCACCCGTCAGCCACGGCCTCGAAGACCTCTTCACCCCCATCCCCTACATCATTCCCGGCCAGATGCTCGCCGCCAAGCTCGCCGCCGAGAAAGGACTCAATCCGGACGCCCCCCGGGCGCTTAGCAAAGTCACGCGAACGCTTTAACCCCGTTTTCGGACCACTTCGCCCCCGCGCCAAACTTTGTTTCCAATTTCGATGGAACAAAACCCACTTCTCCTCGTCTACCAGTGAAATTGGTTAAGGAGAATGTGAAACCCGTGTCGAATCTCGTGGCCGCTAAACAGATTTCCGTTCTGATCGCTGATGATGAGGCCATGGCTCGCGAACGTTTGCGGCGCTTCGTCGCCGCCGAGCCGGACTTACACCTCGCCGGCGAGTGCCGTTCTGGCCTGGAAGCCCGGGAGCGTTTATTGGCCGGTGATATCGACGTAGTTTTTCTCGACGTCCAGATGCCGGAAATGGATGGTTTCGAATTGATTCAGGGCCTGCCGCCAGCGCAGTTACCTTTATTCGTTTTTGTTACCGCCCACGATGAATACGCCGCCAAAGCTTTCGAGAAAAGGGCGGTAGACTACTTACTCAAGCCCTTCGATGGGGAGCGCTTTCGTCAGTGCCTCGAAAGGATCCGGCAGTTAGTCGACTCCAAGGACAGCAAACAGCGCCAGGAAGATATGCAAGCTCTGGCCGATGAATTGCGCAACTTGAAAGCCCGCCCAGCACGTTTCGCGGTGAAAACCGCGAATAAGTTGTTTTTCGTTAAGCTGGAGGAGATTGATCTGATTCAGGCCGCCGATAACTACGTTTGCTTGCACATCAACAATGAGCAGCACTTTGTCCGGGAAACGATGAATTCGATTGAGTCGCGGCTGGACCCGGATAAGTTCGTCCGCGTGCACCGGTCGAAGATTATCAATATCGATAGCATCAAGGAGTTACAGCCCTGGTTCCACGGCGATTATCAAGTGGTGCTGAACAACGGCACTCACCTCACCATGAGCCGCACCTACCGGGAACGGCTCTTCGAGCGCCTGAAGCTCTAGCATAAACTGGAGCGATGCACGTTCTGCCGCTCCTGTTGTTATTGCCTTGGTTCGCCCAGGATGTCTCCGCGCTCCGCATCCGCGCCCATGTGAAGTTTCTCGCTTCCGACCTTCTCGAGGGCCGAGCCGTCGGCACCCGCGGGGGAAAGCTCGCCACGGAATACCTCGCCGCCGCCTTCGCCGCCGCCGGTGCCCAGCCCGCCGGAGACCTGGCCAATGGCCGACGCAGCTACTCGCAGCAGGTGCTGCTCCGCGGCATCACCACGCTGCCGTCGTCCGCCATCTCCGCCGGCGAGACGAAGTTGACTTACTTACACGACTTCGTCGGCGTCTCCCAACGCCAGCGAGCCAGCGAAGAGTTCACCGCCCCCGCCGTATTTGTGGGGCATGGCATCAACGCCCCAGAGTTCAAATGGAACGACTATGCGGGTGCGGACGTGAAAGGCAAGATCGTGATCCTATTCACGAACGAGCCGCCGTCGAAAGACGAGAAGTTCTTCGGGGGACGCGCCCTGACTTACTATGGCCGCTGGGCCTATAAATTCCAGGAGGCTGCCCGCCAAGGCGCGTTGGCGTGCCTGATTATTCATACCGATCCCACGGCCGGCTATAGCTGGGAAGTTGTCAGGAATTCCTGGGGCAAGGAAGATACTCAAATTCCGGCGGAGCCATCTACACCCGCCTTGGCCCTCGCGGGATGGTTAACGGCCGAGGCCGGCGCCCGTTTACTTGGGCTCGAGTTAGCCCCACTCTTAGAAGCCGCCGACCAGAGAGGCTTCCGCGCGCGGCCGCTCGAGAAACCGGTCCGTGTATCCGCCCAGGCCACGCTGCGCGACGTCCGTTCCGAGAATGTCGCGGCCATGGTGGAGGGGACGGACCTAAAGCAGGAAGCCGTCGTCTTCTCGGCCCATTGGGACCATCTCGGCATGAACTCCAACGCCACCGGCGACGGCATTTATAATGGTGCCGTGGATAACGCCACGGGGTTAGGCGTGTTACTCGAGTTAGCGCGAGCCTGGGCCGCCCTACCGCAAAAGCCCCGCCGCACGGCATTGTTTTTGGCCGTGACTGCCGAAGAAGGCGGGCTTCGCGGCAGCGAGTATTATGGGAGGCATCCGCTGTTTCCGCTGGGCAAGACGCAATTGGATCTTAATTTCGATGCCATTCCCCCTTACGGCCGGCCACGCGACTTAGTCATCAACGGCGCCGAACGGACGACGGCCTGGCCCATGGTTCAGGAAGTAGCTCGGCGCTATAACTTCGCCCTCAGTCCAGACCCGCATCCGGAACAGGGCACTTACTATCGAAGCGACCACTTCTCCTTCGCCAGGGTTGGCGTTCCGGCTTTCAGCATCAACCTGGGAGCCGACTACCAGGGCGTCAACGCCGCCCGCTCCAACGCGCTGCGACAAGAGTACACCCAGCATTACCACCAGCCGTCAGACGAGTTTCGCGACGACTGGGACTGGAGCGGCGTCGAAGAAGTCGCCCGCGTCGGCCTGACCCTAGGGATCAACGCCGCCAATAACTCGGCGTTATTCACTTGGCGACCAAATGACGAGTTTCTACCGGCCCGGTTGGCCAGCATGGCTCGTTAGCGGCCCAGGGCTTTCTTACCCGCGTCGAGCACTTCAATGATCTGCTCGACGTCATAAACCGCGCCGCCCCAACTGCCGCCGCTGACATCCTGCAAGGCGGCCCAGAGGCGCGTGTCGCTCGGCAACATCGGGTCCGGCTGTAAGTCCGCCCTGGGCGCACGACTGGCCAGCAACTGGTCTCCTGACGCTAGCGTGCCGTCCGCGCCGAGTAAGTTCACGGTGGCGGTCATATGGCGCTGGTCGACGACGATTTCGATCTGGTCGTCATCGTGTAACTTCCCGATCGGGCCCCCCGCCAGAGCTTCCGGCGTCACGTGGCCAATACACGCCCCCGTCGATACACCGCTAAACCGGGCATCGGTAATCACCGCCACATGCTTCCCAAACGGCAGCATCTTCAAGGCGGAAGTTACTTGATAGGTCTCCTCCATGCCGGAACCTAACGGACCTCGTGCGCATAGAATGATGATGTCCCCGGCTTTGATTCCGCCGGTCTTGATGGCCTTTATAACGGCTGGCTCGGTGGTAAATACCCGCGCCGGACCGACTTTGCGGTAAATTTGATTCTCGCCCACTACGCTGGGGTCAATCGCGGTGCTCTTGATGACACTGCCACCGGGCGCCAGATTTCCCTTGGGAAAACAGACGGTGGAAGTAAGTCCACGTGTCGCAGCTAAGTCCGGCGACATAATCACATCATCGGGATCGACACCATCGCGCTGCCGCAGCACCTCGCGTAACTTCACACGCCGTTCGCTGGTTTCCCACCAATCGAGCATTTCGCCCAATGGGCGGCCAGTTACGGTAAGCACCTGAGTATCTAACAGCCCAGCGCGGCGCAGATGTAACATCACCTCCGGAACACCGCCCGCCAGAAACACCTGCACCGTCGGATGATGTTTGGGCCCATTAGGCAGCGCGTCTACCAAACGTGGCACCTGCTGATTCACGCGGGCCCAATCCTCTACCGTTGGGCGATGGACACCCGCATGGTAAGCCACGGCGCCCAAGTGCATAATCAAGTTGGTCGACCCGCCGAATGCCGCGTGTATTACCAACGCATTGCGGATTGACGCATCGGTAATGATGTCCTTCGTCGTAATCCCGCGTTGGATCATCTGCAAGACGGCCCGGCTGGAGCGGCGCGCCATATCGAGCCAAATTGGATGACCCGAAGGCGCTAGCGCCGAATGCGTCAGCGACATCCCCAACGCTTCGCCAATCACCTGCGCCGTACCTGCCGTGCCGAGAAACTGGCAACCGCCGCCCGGAGATGCACACGCGCGGCAACCCATGTCCTGAGCCTGCTCGAGCGTAATGATGTTATGCGAGAAGCGCGCGCCAATAGTTTGTACTTTGGCCGCATCCTCGCCGTCTTCGGCCAACAAAGTTACTCCGCCCGGAACCAACACCGTAGCCAGATCGTGCATCGCCGCAAGAGCCATCATCATCGCGGGCAGACCCTTGTCGCAAGTCGCCACGCCGATCACGCCCTTGCGGGTCGGCAAAGAACGAATCAACCGGCGAAAGACCATCGACGCGTCGTTGCGGTAGGGCAGCGAGTCGAACATGCCGACCGTGCCTTGCGTGCGGCCATCGCAAGGGTCAGTGCAAGCGCCGGCGAAGGGCACCGCATCCAGCGACTTCAATTCGTGCGCCGCCGCCTCCATCAGCAGGCCCACTTCCCAATGGCCGGTGTGGTAACCCAACGCGATGGCTTCGCCGTTCGGAGCACGAAGACCGCCGTGCGTCGAAAGCAGCAGCACCTCGGGGCCCCCGAGTTTAGCGGGATTCCAACCCATGCCCGCGTTCTGCGTCCAGCCGAAGAGGTCGCCCGAAGGGCGCTCCAGCAGCATCTCCGCCGTGTAGGGCAAAGAGCCGGCGGGGCCGGGCACTTTACTGCGGACATCGAAGAGGCCTTCGGCCCCCGAGTCCAGGATCGATTCAGGAGGGACGGTTTCGTAGAGTCTGGGCATCCACCCGTTATTGTATCGGCCTTACTTGGCCGTTGAGGGAACGCGGGGCTTGCGGTAATCGAAGGACTTCCAATCCTTGGCCGCGCGGCCGTTCAAGTCCCACAGCGGAACGCCCTTGCGCAATGTCATATCGGCGCTGAGCCGTTGAGTGCCTTCCCGCCGGGCTCCCGCGGAATCGAGAAAGGCAAACTGACCCTTTTCCAGCCTCAAAACAGTAACATCAGCCTCGGTGCCGACAGTCAAGTGGCCTAATTCCGTCCGATTGATTTCCACAGCTGGATTCCAGGTGGAGGCGCGAATTACTTTTTCGAGCGACATCCCCAGGCTCATCATTTTCGACATCAGGTTGGGCATATCCTTGAAGCCCGAATTCATGCTGCCGACGTGTAAGTCAGAAGAGATGGAATCCGGAAAGAAATCGCCTTGAATGGCAGGAACCGCGATATTCCAAAAGAAACTACCTCCACCATGGCCGACGTCGAAGTAAATGCCCTTTTCGCGCCCCTGACGCAGGGCCGGATTTACTTTGCCGTCGATCACTTCGCCACGCAAGCCCGCGTAACAGTGCGTATAAATATCTCCCTTGCGCAGTTTGTCGCCCATCAAGATTTCGAGGTTGCGCGGCGGCTTCAGCACACCGAAATCGACCATTACAGGCAGATTTTCCGTCCGGCCGGCTTTGGTGGCACCGTCCACAGCAGGCCATCCCTCGCCAGCGTAATGGGCGGTCTTGAAGCCAACGATGACATCCTTATTGGCGCGGGCCATTTTGGCGGTTTCGTCAGCATCCATGTTAGTGGGATCGCTTTCGCCAGCCGGACTCATACCGTTACCGACAATGTTGAGAAAGGCCAGCACGCGGGTACGCGCCCGGTCAATAATGCGTTGCCGGAAGTCGGGGAAATTCTTCCATCCAGAGGTGCCAGCATCCACCATAGTCGTCACACCGGAGCGGAAGGATAGTGGGTCCGGGTAGACACTCAGGTCGCCGGTGTAGGTGCGCCCCAGGCCCGTACCCGCGTAGACGTGTACGTGAATATCGATGAGCCCTGGGGTTACATACAATCCCCGCACGTCGGCCACCGCCTTGGCGTCGGAAGCGGGGATGCCGGCCGCGACGCGAGCGATCTTGCCGGCCGTGATGGCGACATCCATGGGCGAGTTGACGTTGTTCTTCGGATCAATGACGTGGCCACCTTTCAGCAGCAGGTCGTAGGGCTGGGCGCACAGCAAGGATCCGACGCCGAGGAGAAGTGCGAAGCGAAACATGATCTGACGATTATTTCACGACTTTAGCGCTGGCCAATGCCGCCGGCCAGCGAGCGCAGCACGGTGATCATCGCCGGACCCAGGGTGATCGCGAAAAGTACCGGAAGAATGAAGATGATGATAGGGAATAGCATCTTGATGCCGGCCTTCGCAATGGCCGCCTCTGCGCGCAAACGCCGCCGCATCCGGAGGGCATCGGCGTAGACTTTAAGGGCGTGGGAGAGCGAAGTGCCGAAGCGCTCGCTCTGAATGATCATGGCAGCCAAGCTCTTGATGTCGTCGATGCCCGTGCGGCGGACTAACTGGTTGAAGGCCTTGGCACGGTCCTGCCCGGCTTTTACCTGCATCACGACCGTGTAGAATTCGTTCGCGAGTTCGGGGTAAATGAACTGCATCTCTTCGCTCACGCGCACCATGGCTTGGTCGAGCGAGAGGCCCGTGCCAAGCACAATGCCGAGTAAGTCGATGGTATCAGGGAGGGCTTCTTGTAACTTCGCCCTATAACGTTTGGCCAGGCGGCCCAGCACTTGTTTCGGGACCAGCCAGCCGATGATAAATGCGGCGATCAAACCGCCGAACGCATTGGAGAGGGGGTTGTCACGCTGGAACCAGAGCATGCCGCCCATACAAACGATAAAGAAGAGGCTATGGCCGAAAATATAGTAAGCTGCCGATTCCGGCCGCCGATTGCCCGCGGCTCGCAAGTCGCGCTCCACTTCGCGAATCCACTCTTCCCCGCCGAAGCGGGAGACGATGTAAAGGAGTTGATTCCAGAATCCGCCACCGCTACTGCGGCGACGTTGACCGCCAGTTTCGACGGGTCCAGCGGCGGTGAAGGCGCGTAACTGAGTCATGCGGTCATCGAGAGGATCTTCTTGCACCGTGAAAAGCTGCACCGCCGACCAGACGATCGCCGAAGCGGCCGAACCAAATGCCAGGAAAAAGAGAAGTGAAGTCAGCATGGCGTTAGAACTTGGGGCTCGCAATCTTGCGGATTACCAGGATGCCGATCAATTCGGAAACGATGGCATAAGTCAGAATCATGTTTCCGGTTTCGTCCTCAATCAGCAGGGCGATATACTCGGGCTTCTGGAACCAATAAATGAGGAAAATGACCAGCGGAATGGAACAAACCAGCGCCGCGGAGAAGCGCTGCGACGCCGTACCCGCCCGAAGTTTCTCGGCTAAGTTCAAGCGTTCGCGGATCAGCATCGCAAGGTTTTCGAGCATATCTACCATGTTGGCGCCCGTTTGTCGCTGCAGAATCAGGCCGGTGATGAAAAACTTAAGGTCGATCAGGGGAATGCGATCGCCTAAGTGATGCAAAGCCTCTTCGGTCGGTGCGCCCAAAGCTAACTCTTCCATCACTTTCTTGAATTCCATCTGCACCGGGTCAGACGTTTCGCTGGCGATGGTTTCAAGGCCGCCCTGGATATTGTGGCCGGCCTTCATGGACCGATTAAAGAGGTCAATCGTTTCGGGCAGCATGTGCTCAAACTTACCCATGCGGGAAGACTTCTTCCAAAGAATGTACGTGGTCGGAATGGCGGCAATGACGGAGGCAAAGGCGAGTTTAATCGGCCAATAGCCGATAAATAGGCCAACCGCGCCGAACACTAAAACGAAAAGGATGATCGACACGGTAAAGACATCGGTGGCGCGATACTTCAGGTTCGCTTGTTCGATGATCTGCTGTAGGCGTTTTAGGGGTTTTACCCAATCGAGAACGCTGGCGAAGAAGGCAAAGGTCCCGGTGCTTTCGCGGCGAAGTAAGTCGCCGCCAGTGCGCTGGCGTTGGACATTCGCCCGGGCGCGCAACTCGCGCATTCTCGCGTTGAGCCGCTCTGCTTCTTGACGCTGCGGGATGCGCCAGACATAATGGACGGCGATCCCGGTGGCCACCGAAAAGAAGATAAAGCAGAGTAAGAAGGTTCCCAACATCCTAGCGCTCCTTCACCTCGTGGACTTCGCTAAAGATCGAGCGGGGCAACTGGACGCCGTACGCTTTCAGACGGCCCAGCACCTCGGGAATATGTCCGGTAGCCCGGAAGGTACCGAGGGCCTTACCGGTCTTGCCGACACCGGAGCGATCGAAGACGAAGATATCTTCCATTTGCACCTGGTCTTCGCCGACCCCAGTAACTTCGTTGATCGAGAGAATCTTTCGGCTACCATCGGTAAGGCGCGCGACCTGAATTACGATTTGAACCGCCGAGGCGAGCATTTGCCGGATGACGCGATCAGGGATGGCGGAAGAGGCCATCATCACCATGGTTTCGAGGCGTGAGAAAGCGTCGCGCGCCGTGTTGGCGTGGCAAGTGGTCATGGAGCCGTCGTGGCCCGTATTCATCGCCTGCATCATATCCATAGCTTCGGCGCCGCGGCACTCACCGATGACAATGCGGTCAGGGCGCATGCGCAGGGCGTTGATAACTAGGTCGCGTTGCGAAATTTCGCCCGCTCCCTCCACGTTCATGGGGCGAGTTTCGAGCCGGACTAAGTGCGACTGCTGTAACTGCAATTCGGCGGTATCTTCAATGGTGACGACTCGCTCTTCTTCCGGAACGAAGCGGGACAGCGTATTGAGCATCGTAGTTTTTCCGGAACCCGAGCCGCCGGAGATAACGATATTCAAACGGGCTTGAACGCAGCCGGAGAGAAAGTCGATCATACCTTGAGTAAAAGTGTCGTTACGCACTAACTCGTCGGTAGTGAGTAGTTTCTTTCCGAACCGGCGAATGGACATGACCGGGCCGATGAGGGAAATGGGAGGAATGACGGCGCAAACACGGGAACCGTCGCCTAAGCGGGCGTCGACGATCGGCGAAGATTCGTCAATGCGGCGGCCGATATTCGAGACAATGCGATCGATGATCAGCCGGACGTGCGCAGGGTCCTTGAAACGGATACTGGTCTCTTGCATAATACCATTGCGTTCGACATAGACCGAGTCGTAGCCGTTGACGAGAATATCGGAGATGGTAGCGTCTTTGAAAAGGGCCTCCAGGGGGCCGAGTCCAAAAACCTCATCGAGAACTTCTTCGATCAGCTTCTCGCGTTCGCTGATCGTCATGGGTGTGCCGGCTTCGCCCACCATGCGCTCCACCATGTTGCCGATCTGATCGCGCATGCCGTCCTTGCGCAGGCCGCGCAATTGTTCGGCGGACATGGTGTTTAGGAGGCGTGTATGCACCTGCGTTTTGAGCGCGAACCAACGGTCCGCGTTATTCGACGGGCGCGGGACAGAGCGAGTGCCCATTAGGCGGCAGCTTCTTTCTTACGTCCGGTGGCTTTATCGACAAAGGCGCGGAAAGTACGATCTAACTCGCCGGCTTCCTCGCGATTGGCCACGAACGGACGCCCCTTGTTAATGGAACCAAGGACGGCGCTCGACTGGGGAATGCCATAAAATACGGGCTGATTCAGGGTCTGCTTGATTTGTTCGAGCGAAGCCAGGCCGGGACCACTTTTCTTCGAATATTCGTTGACGACGACCTTGATTTGATCCTGATTGAAGCCCATACGCATCAGGAAGCTCATATAACGCTGCGCGTTGCGAATCGTGGGGTACTCCTGAGTGGTTACGACGAAGATTTGATTCGAAACCTGGAGGGCACCGAGGACTAACTCGGTGTTGATGAGCCGGCCGGCGTCGACAACGATGGATTCGTATTTTTCAACTAGGAAAGTAGTGAAGTCCCGAAACATGGGTTCAGAAAAGTAACCGGCGTTTTCAAGCGAATCGGGCGGGCCGACTAAGTAGAAACCCAGGGGATCACGAGTGACAAAGCCTTCGAAGAGGGCTTGGTCCATGCGGTCGAGGTTTTCGCCTACTTCCTGGAGGGTGTATAGCGGTTGGGCGCCGATTTGCATGGCGCAGTCGTTCCCGGTCCAATCGAGATCGATGAGAACGGTTTGCTGTTTGCGCTGAGCGAGCACACCGGCGAAGTTGACGGCCATGGTGGTGGTGCCGACACCGCCCTTGGTGCCGAGGAAAGTATAGACCTTACCCAAGCGGCTGCCACCGGTGGAAACACGCCGGGGCGTCCGTTCGAGTCGTTCCATCGCGTCGCGGAAATCGAGGCGTTTGACGGGTTGAACGAGAAAGTCATTCGCGCCGGCGCGGACCGTCATAATCACATGCTCGCCATCGGAGGTGTAACTGGAGGCGATGACGTAGAGGTCGGGAATGGCTTGCTTAACTTTTTGCAGGGCGCGTAGGCTGGCATCGGGATCGCCGGCGAGGTCGAGGATGAGAGCTACGTCGGGGTGGCGGTCGACTTCCTGCAAAACGCGGATGTAGAGGTTCTGATTCACTTCGGGGAACTCGCCGACGACCCGGGCTTCGGGCACGTTGAGTAACTGCTCGCGGATCATCTCGCGGAATGTTTCGTCATTAGAAGCCAACAGAAGGGAAACAGCCATAGTGATTATCCTTAGCCCGTTAGGGCAGACATGATCCTGACTCGGGGTCGCAACCCGCACTTTCGACCGCGACGGTGGTGGCGAACTCCGGGACGGGGATCGGCGGTAAGCCGAGATAGCTTTGGAACGCGCGGAATTCATAACCGGTGACCCGCACCTTGACGGCGTCCGGGACGCACTCGAGCGAGCAATCGCTGGCACAAGTAAATTCGACCAACTCGCCGCTCGCCGGATCGCGAGAAAAGTATTCCACCCGAACTTCGGCGGGGCCACTGCGGAATTGTTCGAAATCGAAAGTCAGGGGGACGTTGTTCCGCATGAATTCGGTAACATTGCCACCGCCTGTCTGTGCACAGTGAGTAGCGGCGTAACGAGCCCCATTGCGGGTCCACTCAACTACGGTATTCCACACCCACATCATCTGGGCGGTGAAGATCACCATGAAAGTAACCGGCAGGATGACTGCCGAGTAAATCATGATGTATTCGACCAGGGCTTGGCCGCTTTTCGGATTCCGGCGTCTAGGTGCCGCCATAAGGTATCCTCACTTGGGGACGGAGGATGATAGGGTCGGTGGGCAAGAGCGGGATGCGCAGTTGCACGGAGACACCCGAGGAGAAGCGGGCCGTAACGAAATCCGGGGGGCGGCCGCCTTGGGCCGCGTCGCAGCCTTCGGCAGAACAGTCGCATTCGCTGAGGTCGCCGTTCGAGGGGTCGGCGCGCTCGATGCGGACCTGTATGCTTTCGGCAGTAAGTCCAGGAATGATGGGATCCTGAGAGTTATCGGTGGTGCCAGTGAGGGCCAGGTTTTTGGCCTGGATGATACTGATATCGCTGACATCGCAGAGATTGACGCCTTGCAAGGTGCCGACATAGCGGGCAAAAGTGTAGAGCATCTTTTGCGCGGTGAAATAAGTGTAGCCGACGCGGGCGAACTCGACTAAGCCAAGAAAGAGATAGAGCAGCACCGGGATGAGCATCGCGGCTTCGACGATCACGCTGCCTTTGCGAAGTCTGCGTAGCTTCATCGGAAGAGAACCACCTTTCCGGGGCCATTCGAAATCCCGCAACTGCCATCGAAACGGCCTTGTCGCAAGGGAACTACGCTGCCGATGTAACTGGCGGCGAAGCGCCCGCTAGGGTCGGCGGGATTGAACTGAGTTTGGCCGCTGAGCGGCTGGATGAGAAACTGGCGGAAACCCAAAACCGTCATGCCGCCACCGGGCAACAGGGCTTCGACGATAGGAATGGTAATTACGCGACGGCCGTTGCCGGCGTAAGCCGTATATTCGTCTAAGTCCGTCAGGTCAGTATCCGGAATATTTGTGGCGACGATGGTATCGAGTTCGCCTACGATTTGGCATTGAGCCGGCAGCGAAGTGCCATCGAAACGGGTCGCGAGGCCGCAGAGGAAAGCCTGCACCGGTCCGGGTAACTGGTTGAAGGAGCACTGCAAGGGAGCGGCGTTTTCCCAGACGTTTTCGGAACCACCGATCCGGATACAACCGCTGGCCGCGGTCTTGTTACCGGGCAGGCCGGCTTGGCCAATACGGAAAATCTGCTGGCTGGCATCCGCGAATAGAGTCGCCGCCGTGTCTTGTCGGTCCATCATCAAGTAGTCGATCCGGGAGGCGGTGCCACCCAGTGGCTGCGGTGGCGGGGGGCCGATGCAGCTATGGCTAAAGGTATAGCGAGTGTTTCTGACGAAGCCGAAGTCGACTAAGTCGCCGGCGTCGAGGGCGGCGACGGTGAGGTTCTCAATGGCGCAGGCTTCGCACAGCGGGGCGCTTTGGCCGGCGATAGACGAGACGCCGATTTGGGTTTTGCGCTCCTGGCCTACGGCAAGGAAACTAAAGAAAGTAAGAGGAGCGTCGGCGGTGACGGAAACGCGGACGTATTTGGCATTGGAACCGCCCGCGGCGCCACCGGTGGTGTCCCCCTCGCCAGTAGCGGCGGAGGCGGTGTCGAAATACTCAGGGTCCGGCACGTTGCTATTGAGAACACCGCCGGAGTCACCGATCACCAAGGAGCCAAAATTGAACTTATTGCCCAGCGATCCTGCATTGGAAACAGCGGCTTGGCGAGCGGTGGACGCGTTCTCAAGCGCAACATCGGTGCCATTGAGCTTTTGGGCGGCGGCCAAGGCCATGGCGTTGGCCGCCTGTTTGAGTTCGGCACGCACCAGATACATTTGACCGAGGTCGATGGCGAAGCCCATCAGAACGAACAGCACCGGCACCAGGATGACCAGCATCTGGATGGTGATGGCGCCGGCGCACGACGAGCTACTTTGGCGGTAACGGATCACTTCTTCTTAGATGGTTTTACTTGCTTTGACGCCGGGACCACATCTTCCGGTTTCACTTCTTGATAGCCACGGGAGCCGACAAACTCGGGTTTCTTGTTCTTATCCTTGCCCTTGGCCTTCAAGTCCTTCTGCTCCTGGATAGTGGGGAGCCAGGTTTCTGAAGTGTCGGGCAACTTGGGAGCTTCGTCCGGGCCCACGGGGCGGACAAAGTGCGGCGTGATGACGACTAATAACTCGTCGGTGGATTTGCGGGTAGAACGGCTGCGGAATAGGTTACCGATGATGGGTAAATCGCCGAGGCCACGGACGCGAGACAGGGTCTGGACAACCCGGTTGTCGATGAGTCCAGCGATAGCAAAGCTCTCGCCGTCTTTTAGGATTACTTCGGTTTCGGCCCGCCGCGTGGAGATGGCGGGGATGAGCACGCCTTGAACGGTGGTGGAATTGGAATAATCGAGGGCACTTACTTCGGGAACCACCTTGAGATGAATGGTACCCGCGGGCGTGACCGTGGGCGTGAAGCGCAGTTGGACACCGAAGGGCTTGAACTGCACGGTGACGACCGGCGAAATGGCACCGCCGGTGGTGGTGGCGGTGAGGATGGGAAAAGGGAACTCGCCGCCGGCGACGAAGCTGGCTTCCTTGCCTTCGAGCGTAATTAAATTGGGCTCGGCTAGAATCTGCAGCAGGTTTTTGCTTTGCATGGCGCGGATGGTGGCGCCGATGTTCAGGTCCGGGCGGAAGACGAATAAGTTGAGCAAGTCAGCGAAGTTGACGGTGGAGTTCGAAAATTCGCCGTTCTGGAATTGTAATTGCGAGAAGCGAGGGCCTTGGAATTGCTGGGTGCCGAGCGCGCCGAGAGTGTTGCCGTTGCGGCTGAATAAGTTGAAGCCCAATTCGCTGAGGCCGACCCGATCGACGGACGCGAATTTCACTTGCAACAGGATCTGCCGGGGGTCAGGCAGCATGGGGACTTCGAGTAAGTTGATGACTTTCTTGGCACGGGTGGCGGCGAGAGCCTCGGCGCGCTTCGAGAATTCGGCGTCGGAGACTTTGCCAGTAAGCACGATGAGTTCGGAGTTGCCATTAAAGGCCACGCCGCCATCGGGCACGAGGGCCTTCATTTCCGTGGCGAGTTCGCTCTGGAAATTGTCGATGGGTGCGCGGTCGGCGACCAC
>Ga0163144_10009993_pt1 | contig 20291 bp, 17 predicted proteins | sample OliLak19BULKMAT1_FD_123175 | JGI IMG/M metagenome (GOLD analysis project Ga0163144, IMG submission 123175) | Freshwater microbial mat bacterial communities from Lake Vanda, McMurdo Dry Valleys, Antarctica - Oligotrophic Lake LV.19.BULKMAT1 | ecosystem: Environmental > Aquatic > Freshwater >... | reverse complement strand
TGGCTCCAGTGCTCATCGAAACCTTCGTGAAAGGATTTTTGACGCTTGACAAGCCGGCCAATCGGCCTGTCCAAATCACGACGCGAGCCCGTGAGATTCGCGTGCGGGTGGTCGTGCGCCTGCGAATCATCGGACGTTGCGGCCGTGACGTCTCCGAATTTGCACCCTTCGGACCAACATGGGCAATCTCTCGGCGTGTCCTTGCGCGCCCCCGACGAGCTGGACCTCACCGAAGTGGCCGCCGTCGCGGTGCGCGACTTCCAGGCGTCCCCGTGCGCCGTGGTCGCCACGGCCCTGCGTCGCGGCGCAACGGCGCGCTCCGGCGCCGGATCGTTCGGCCACCTCTGGTATTCGGAGCAGGCCCCGGCCGTCACGACCGACACGCCGTTCGATCTCGCCTCGGTGACCAAACCCCTCACCGCCCTCGCCCTCGCGCGGCTCGAACGCCGCGGCGTGCTCTCCCGCCGCGAGCCCCTCGCCGACCTGCTCCCCGACCTCGCGGGCACCACCTCCGCCGCGCTCCCGCTCGACCTCTTCGCGTCGCACCGCGCCGGCCTCGACGGCCATCGCCCGCTCTACGCCCCGCTCGTCGAGCAGCGCCCGGTCGATCGCCGCGAGGCCCTGCGCACCGCCGCGGACGCTCGCCGCGCCGACGTCTCGGGAGCGGCGCCCGACGAAGGATTTGCCCCGGTGTACAGCGACCTCGGCTACCTGCTCCTCGGCGAGGCCATCGCGGCTCGCGCGGGAGAGCCGCTGGAAGCGGTGATTCTGCGGGAGATCATCCGACCCCTGAGCCTTCGCATCGGCTCGGCGGACCAGCTCGCCAGAAGCCAGCCTTCGTTCGACGATCACGTCGCGCCGACCGAGGACGTGGCGTGGCGCGGCGGCGTCATCCGCGGCCGCGTCCACGACGAGAACGCGTGGGCCCTCGCCGGCCGCGCGATGTGCGGCCACGCCGGCCTCTTCGGCGACGCGCGCAGCGTCCTGCGCCTCGGCCTCGCGATCCTCGACGGGCTCGCGGGAGAGCGGCCCGACTGGCTCGGTCCCGACGACCTCGAGCCGATGATCCGGGCCCGCCCCGGCGGCTCGCTCCGCGCCGGCTTCGACGGTCGCACCGGCGAGGCGCCGTCGTCGGGCGCCCGCTTCGGACCCAACACCTTCGGCCATCTCGGCTTCACCGGCACCAGCCTGTGGATCGATCCCGACGCCGGACGGGTCGGCGTGCTGCTCACCAATCGCGTGCACCCGACCCGCGCCAAAGATGCTATTCGCCGCGCCCGCCCCGCGGTCTACGACCGGCTCGCCGCGGCCCTGGAGTAGACTGGAAACCCGTGTCGACCGACGCCGCGCTCGCCAAGGAAACCGCCGCCGGAGCGCGCACCGACGGGCGTAAACCGCTCGCCCTCGGCCCAAACGGCGCGCCTCCGGGGCGGCCGGGACAGGGCGGCCCCGAGCTGCCGGCGCCGGCCGCCCTCGCGACCAGGCGGGCCGGCACCGCCAGCTTTCGCGGCAAGGCGACCCAGCGCTGGCGCTTCGTCCACGCCTACTCGACGACCTTCATCGTCATCGGCAGCTACCTCTGGTTCGCCTTCCTGCGGCGGCTCTTCGGCGCCGGGTGGGGCACCACGCACGAGGGCGTCGTGCACGCCCGCAACGCCCGCCGGGTCGAGCGCACCATCTGCGAGCTGCAGGGCCTGTTCATCAAGGTCGGGCAGCTCCTGAGCATCATGGCGAACTTCCTCCCACGGGAGTTCCGCTCGGGTCTCGAGGGCCTGCAAGATCAGGTGCCGCCGCGGCCGTTCCACGAGATCGCCGCGAGCATCGAGAGCGAGCTCGACCGGCCGTTCGGCGACGTCTTCGCGAAGCTCTCGGAGGAGCCGCTCGCCAGCGCCTCGCTCGGCCAGGTCCACGAGGCCTGGCTCGCCGACGGCACCCACGTCGCGGTGAAGGTGCAGCACCGCAACATCGACGAGATCGTCCGGCTCGACCTCACGACCATCCGCCGGATCATGTCGATCGTGAGCTGGTTTCTCCCGATCCGCGGCCTCGACGCCTACTACCACCAGGTCCGCACCATGATCCTGGAGGAGCTCGATTTCCTCCGCGAGATGCACAACATCGAGCGCATCGCCGCGTGCTTCGCCAGGCGCGACGACGTGCAGTTTCCCCGCCCCATCGCCGAGCTGTGCACCAAGCGGGTGATGGTCACCACCTTCGTCGAGGGCATCAAGGTCGGCGACACGGCCCAGCTCGACGCCAGGGGCATCGACCGCAAGGCGCTCTCGCGAAAGATCGTGCAGGTGTTCTGCCAGCAGATCTTCGTCGACGGCGTCTACCACGCCGATCCGCACCCCGGGAACATGCTCGTCGGCGACGACGGCTCGCTCATCCTGCTCGACTTCGGCGCCGTCGCCGAGCTGTCGCCGCAGATGCGCGAGGGCATCCCCGAGTTCCTCGAAGGGGTGATCCGCCGCGACACCGAGGCCATCATCAAGGCCCTGCGAAAGATGGGGTTTCTGGCTCGCACCGACGCGGTCGACGTGAGCGAGAAGGTCATCGAGTTCTTCCACCAGCGCTTCCAGGAAGAGATCAAGCTCGAGAGCTTCAACCTGAAGGACATCAAGATCGACCCGCAGAAGGGCATCGAGAGCCTGGTCGACCTGCGCAAGATGAACATCGGCCTGCGCGAGCTGTCGGGCGCCTTCCACGTGCCGCGCGACTTCGTCCTGCTCGAACGGACCATCCTGCTGCTCACCGGCGTCTGCACCCAGCTCGATCCGGACATGAGCCCCATGGAGGTGATTCGCCCTTATTTGCAGGACTTCGTGCTCGCCAACCGCGACTGGGCGCAGATCGCGCTCGACGCCGCGAAGGAGACCGCGCTCAAGGCGCTCTCGCTCCCGGACGACCTGCGCAAGTACCTCCACCGCGCCAACCGCGGCGAGCTCGAGTACAAGGTCAAGGGCCTGGGCCAGGCCGCGCAGCTCGTCTACACCGGCGTGCGCCAGCTCATCTACGCGGCGATCGGCATCGCCTCGGGCATCGCCGCGCTGCAGCTCTACCTCGCCGGCCACCTCGTCGTGGCGCGGTACTGCATGTATGGGGCCGCGTTCATGACGGTCATGCTGCTCGGTAGCTTCCTTTTCTCGCGCCGATCGTGAGCGGCGTCGCGAGCCTCGCGCGCGCCGTACGCGCCCGGTGATTGACGCCGCCCGCGGCCGTGACACAAAGCCGCCGTGAGAGCATGAAGATCCCCCGCTCCATCTTCCGTGAGTACGACATCCGCGGCGTCGCCGATCGCGACCTCTCGGACCAGCTCGCCGCCGCGCTCGGCCGCAGCTTCGCGGGCACCTTGCGCGACGGCTTGCCAGCCGGGTCGGCGCTCACCGTCGCCGTCGCCCGCGACGGACGGCTGTCGTCGGACCGCCTCTTCGCGGCGCTCACCGGCGGCCTGCTGCAAGCCGGCGCGCGGGTCATCGACGCCGGCATCGGCCCCACCCCCCTGCTCTACTTCGCCGCGCACCACCTGGGCACCGACGGCGCCGTGATGATCACCGCGAGCCACAACGACGCCCCCGACAACGGCTTCAAGCTCATGCGCGGGAAGGCCTCGTTCTTCGGCGGCGACCTCCAGAAGCTGGCCGACCGCATCGAGTCCGGCAGCGACGACGACGTCCACCTCGACGGCGGCACCCTCGAGGCGCGCGACCTGACCGGCGCGTACATCGCGAGCGTCAAGGCGTCGGTCCGCGTCCGCCGCACCGACCTTCGCCTCGTTGTCGATGCCGGCAACGGCTCGGCCGGCCCGCTCGGCATCGCGACGCTCCGTGCGCTAGGTTTCGCCCCGGATCCGCTGTTCTGCGACATCGACGGCCGCTTCCCCAACCACCACCCCGACCCCACCGTCCCGAAGAACCTCGAAGCCTTGCAGGCCCGCATGATCGAAATCGGCGCAGACGTCGGCATCGCCTGGGACGGCGACGGCGATCGGCTGGGCGCGGTCGACCGCAACGGCGACATCGTCTGGGGCGATCGCCTGCTGATGCTCTTCGCCCGCGCCCTGCTCGCCGAGCACCCCGGGGCTTCGGTCATCGGCGAGGTGAAGTGCTCGGCCACGCTCTACGCCGACATCGCCAAACACGGCGGCACGCCCATCGTGTGGAAGACGGGGCACTCGCTCATCAAGACAAAAATGAAAGAAGTGGGCGCGCTGCTCGCAGGCGAGATGAGCGGCCACATGTTCTTCGCGGACCGCTGGCCGGGCTTCGACGACGCCACCTACGCCACCGTACGGTTGCTCGAGATCCTGGGCAACGAGGGCAAGACCATGGGCGAGCTCCTCGCCGACGTGCCCGAGACGTTCGTGACGCCGGAGATTCGGTTCGCGTGCCCGGACGCCATCAAGTTCGAGGTCGTGCGCCGCGTGACCGAGCACTACCGCGCGACGCACGAGGTGCTCGACATCGACGGGGCGCGGGTGGACTTCGGCGACGGCGCCTGGGGGTTGTGCCGCGCGTCGAACACCGGGCCGGTGCTGGTCCTGCGCTTCGAAGCGCGCACCGCCGTGCGACGCGACCAGATCCGCGCCGAGGTCGAGGCGGTGGTGGCGGCCGCCGTCGCCGGAGGGCTCGCCGCATCGTGACGACAGACGCTACCCGTGAAGATCCGTGGACCATCCGCCGTGTGCTGGCGTGGGCGACCGACGACCTCAAGAAGCGAGGCAACCCTTCGCCGCGCCTCGACGCCGAGCTGCTGCTCGGAAAAGTGCTCGACGCCCCCCGCGTGAAGCTCGTGATCGACGCCGACCGCCCGCTCGCCAAGGAAGAGCTCGGCGCCTACCGCGCGCTGCACCAGCGCCGCCGGTCCGGCGAGCCGGTCGCCTACCTGCTCGGCGTGCGCGAGTTCTACGGCCGCCCGTTCCGCGTCGACAGGCGCGTGCTCATCCCCCGCCCCGACACCGAGATCCTCGTCGAGGTCGCGCTCGCCCGCTCGAACGCCCGGTCACTGTCGCTGCGCGCCCTCGACATCTGCACCGGCTCGGGCTGCGTCGCGATCACCGTCGCCCGCGAGCGCCCCACCGCCAACGTCACCGGGTCGGACATTTCTCGCCCCGCGCTCGAGGTCGCGCGCGACAACGCCGTGCGCCTCGCCGCCTTCAACATCGCCTTCTTCGAGGCCGATCTCTTCGCGCTGCCGCCCCGCAACGGCCCCACCCGCTTCGATCTGATCACCGCCAATCCGCCCTACATCCCCGAGGGCGAGGCCCCCGAGCTCGCCGTCGACATCCGCAAGTTCGAGCCCCACGGCGCGCTCTTCGCAGGCACCGACGGCCTCACCGTCGTTCGCCGCATCGTCTCCGAGGCCCCCTCGCACCTCGACGAGGGCGGCGTCCTCGCCGTCGAGCTCGCCGCCGGCCAGGCCCCCGCCGTGGCCCCGCTCTTCGAGGCGCGCGGCTTCGTCGAAATCGAGGTCAACCGCGACTACGGCGGGCACGAGCGCGTCGTCTCGGCACGGTGGCGCGGCGGACGGCGTTAGAGCGAGAATTTGAATCGCGGGAGGCCCGGCGCCTTGCCGCACGGTCCATCGCGTGAATGGCCGCTCCACCCTTCGCGGCGGCGCTTTCGAGCGCAGGCACGAAGGGTGAGCTGGCCGCGTTCGGGAGGGGGATGACGCTCCCGAACACTACCGTCGCTCGCGCGTCGGAGCGGAGACTGAGAGCTCGTTTCAAAATCTCCCGTCGCCGGCCGGCAGATACGCGTCGCCCACCGGCGTTGCTCGGACTCAGCGTGCCGGGAGCACGCTTCGCCCTCGCGCCTTGGCGGGCTAGCGTCTCTTTGGCCGGCTCGGTCCGATTTTGAAACGAGCTCTAAAAGTCTTTGATCTTCCAGACGCCGTGCTCGCGCACGAACGCCACGGTGCCACCCGCGCCGTACGACATGGCCGCGCTGTCGCCGGTCTCTTCGATGGTCGCGGTGGGCAGGGCCGCCTTCACCGCTTGCACGATGCGCGTGATCTGCTCTTTCTGTGCGCCCTCCCACGCCGCCTTGAGCTTCTCGGCCGTGAGCTTGGGGTTGTCGTCGGCCGGCTTGTCGGGGACCTCGCCCGGCTTCACCACCGTGTCGGCCTTGGGCGCCGTGTCCGCGGGCTTCGCGGCGGGCGCGGCCCCTTCGCCGGTGAGGCCGGCGAGGCCCTCTTTCTCGGCGTCGGGCACGAAGCGCAGCACCACGTCGTAGCGTTTGCGCTCGAAGGCGCGGAGGAAGCCGACGAGCGCTTGCCGCGGCGTCGCCTGGCCGTAGAGGTCGACGGCGGCCGCATCGATGCGCCAGCGGCCGCCTTCGTACACGAGCAGCAGCTCTTCGCCGCTGGGCAGGCTCACCGTGGCGGTGACGATCGGGTCGGCGGTGGGCCGGCCGATGGCCCGCGAGATCTCGACGACCTCTTGCGGGTTCTCCTTCACGGCGCGGCGAAACGCCTCGAGCGACATCGACCGTTTGGCCTCGTCGGAGAGCAGCCGGTAGGCGTCGTCGACGCGGCCTTGCTCGAGCGCCTGCGAATACGCGCGGAGCGTGTCGCTCGGGCCCTGCTGCACGATGGCCCCGCCGGAGCAAGCCGGCAGGAGCGCGAGCGACAGCCCCAAAAGGATGCGCGAGCCGGCTCGGAAGAGCGATCGATTCACGCGCACGGGAATACCACAAGCCGCGCGACAACGAATCCAGAACCGCAGATCACGCCGACGCGCCCGCGGGCGGAGCCGTGCCAAAGGGCGTCTCGGACGCCAGCGCAGCGATGGCCTCGCCCTCGACGCGCATCGTGATCCACTCGCGGAGCGGCTGCGCCCCCAGGCTCTCGTAGAAGGCGATCGCGGGCGTGTTCCAGTCGAGCACCTGCCACACGAAGCGCTCGCAGCGCTCACGGACGGCGGTGCGCGCCAGATCGCGGAGCAGCGTGAGACCGATGCCGTTGCGGCGGAACGCCGGCCGAACGAACAGATCTTCGAGGTAGAGGCACGGCCGGCCGCGCCACGTCGAGTACGTGAAGAAATAGAACGCGAACCCTGCCGGCTCGCCGTTCCATTCCGCGAGGGTCACGTGGAACCGCGGGCGCTCGCCGAAACCGTCGCGCAGCAGGTCGGCCTCGGTCGCCACGGCGGCGTCGGGCTCGCGCTCGTACCCCGCGAGCTCGCCGATGAGCGCGAGGATCAGCGGGACGTCGGCGGGGGCTGCGGGACGGAGGTGGAGCACGCGGCGGATCCTTCGACGGCCGGGCGTCCGGCGGCAAGCGAGCGCCTCCCGAGGCGTCGCGATTGACGTCCCTGACAGCTCGGGATAGTTCGTACGCAAACATTCTCACCACGAAGAGGCGTTCGGATGGCAAGCGAGCTGCGGTTCGACGGGAAGGTCGCAATCATCACGGGTGCGGGCAACGGGCTGGGACGATCGCACGCGCTGCTCCTCGCGAGCCGCGGCGCCAAGGTCGTCGTGAACGATCTGGGCGGCAGCGCCTTCGGTGCCGGGAAGAGCTCGGCGGCGGCCGACAAGGTCGTCGAAGAGATCAAGGCGGCCGGCGGCGAGGCGGTCGCCAACTATGATTCGGTCGAGGACGGCGCCAAGATCGTGCAGAACGCCCTCGATTCGTTCGGGCGCCTCGACATCGTGATCAACAACGCCGGCATCCTGCGCGACACGACCTTTCACAAGATGACCCAGGACGACTGGGACCTGATCTACAGAGTCCACGTCCTCGGCGGCTTCCGCGTCAGCCACGCGGCGTGGCCGCACCTCCGCGACCAGGGCTACGGCCGCATCATTTTCACGGCGTCGGCCGCCGGCATCTACGGCAACTTCGGGCAGGCCAACTACAGCATGGCCAAGCTCGGCCTCCTGGGGCTCTCCAATACGCTGGCGCTCGAGGGCAAGAAGAAGAACGTCCTGGTCAATACCATCGCGCCCATTGCAGGCTCGCGCCTGACCGAGACGGTATTGCCCAAGGAAATCACCGACGCATTGAAGCCCGAATACGTGAGCCCGCTCGTCGCGTGGCTCTGCCACGAGAGCTCCACCGAGACCGGCGGCCTGTTCGAGCTGGGCGGCGGCTTCTTCTCCAGGCTGCGCTGGGAGCGCACCGCGGGCGCGACGCTGCGCCTGGGGCGGCAAATGACGATCGAGGCCGTGAAGAAGGCGTGGCCGCAGATCTCGGGGTGGGACAAGGCGACGCACCCGGCGGACATCAATCAATCGATGGGGCCGGTGATGGCCAACATCCAGGCCGGCCCGAGCAAGGGTGGCAATGAATTCATCGATGTGGACCAGGCGCTCGGCTACGAGTTCGAGCCGGTGAAAGCGGCCTACGACGAGCGGGACGTGGCGATCTATGCGCTCGGCGTCGGCGCCTCGGCCAACCCGCTCGACGAGCACGAGCTGCGCTACGTCTACGAGATGCACCGCGACGGCTTCGTGGTGTTGCCGACGTTCGGCGTGGCCCCTGTCCTGAAGGCGATCTTCGATCAGGCCAAGCAGGGCAAACAGGCCCCCGGCATGAGCTATGGATTCGACCGGATCCTGCACGGCGAGCAATACATGGAAGTGTTGCGGCCGCTGCCCCAGAAGGCGGTGCTGGAGCACCGGGTCCGCATCAAGGACATCTTCGACAAGGGCAAGAACGCCATCGTCGTGACCGAGGTGAAGAGCTACGACGAGTCGGGCGATCTCTTGCTCGTCAACGAGCTGACCACGGTGGTGCGCGGGGCCGGCGGCTGGGGCGGCGATCGCGGCCCGACGGGCGAGTCCAATGCGGCGCCCGACCGCGCCCCGGACGCCACCACCGAGGAGCGCATCAGCGAGAACCAGGCGCTGCTCTACCGCCTGTCGGGCGACTGGAACCCGCTGCACGCCGACCCGTCGTTCGCCACCATGTTCGGCTTTCCGCGGCCCATCTTGCACGGGCTCTGCACCTTTGGCTATGCCGCGCGCAACGTCATCAAGTCGTTTGCGAAGAACAAGGATGCTCGTTACTTCAAGAGCATCAAGGCGCGCTTTGCCGACAGCGTGTTCCCGGGCGAGACGCTCATCACCGAGATGTGGAAAGAGGGCGACGGCAAGGTCATCCTGCGCTGCAAGGTGAAGGAGCGCGACAAGGTGGTCATCTCCAATGCCGCCGTCGAGCTCTACGAGCAGATCCCCGAGAAAAAGGCTGCTCCGAAGAAGGCCGAGGCCCCCGCGGCGGCGGCCGCCCCCGCCCAGGCCGTGGAGCCGAACAGCGCGGACGTGTTCACCGGCATTGGCAAGTACATCGAGAAGAACGCCGGGCTCGCGGCCAAGGTGGGCACGGTCTACCTGTTCAAGCTCACCAGCCCGGACAGCGCGTGGACGCTCGACCTCAAGAACGGCGGCGGCAAGGTGACGGCCGGCGCGGGCGAGAAGGCCGATTGCACGCTGGAGCTCTCGGACGCCGACTTCATGGCCATGTGCACCGGCAAGGCCGACGCCCAGAAGCTCTACTTCGGCGGCAAGCTCAAGATCTCCGGCAACGTCATGGCCTCGCAGAAGCTCGAGTTCTTGAAGAGCCTGGACCCGCAGACCGTCATCGACGCCATGAACGCCCGCACGGGCGGCGGGGCTGCCAAGGCGGCACCGGCGGCACCCGCGAAGGACGCAGCCACAGCGGCACCGGCCGCAGCGGCGAGCGCTCCCAAGGCGGCACCGGCGAAGGACGCGGCCGCACCCGGGATCATCGAGAAGCTGAAGGAGCGCCTGGTGCAGGCTCCGGAGCTTGCAAAAGAGGTGTCGGCGGTGGTGCAGCTCCGCATCACGTCGCCGAACGCCGACTGGACGGTGGACCTCAAGGCCGACGGCGGGGCGGTGCGCATCGGCGTCGACAAGGGCGCCGAGGTGACACTGACCTTGTCGGACGAGGACTTCGCCGCCCTGGCGAAGGGCACCGACTCGGCCCAGCACCTGTTCCAGTCGGGGAAGATGCGGGTGGACGGGGACATTGCGATTGCCGCCAATCGACTCGGGTTCTTGAAGGGGCTCGTGTGATTGAATTCTCGAAGGACCTTGGCGTGAAAGGAGGACGGTGATGGGACGACGAGTCAACGTGATCGGCGTCGGGATGGTGAAATTCCAGAAGCCCGGCGCGAGCGAAGATTATCATGTGATGGCGTCCAAGGCCGCGCGCACCGCTCTCGCGGACGCAAAGGTCGAGTTCGGCGACATCGAGGAGGCCTACGCGGGCTACGTGTTCGGCGACTCGACGTGTGGCCAGCGCGCGATCTACGAGGTGGGCCTCACCGGCATCCCGGTGATCAACGTGAACAACAACTGCTCGACGGGCTCCACGGCGCTCTATCTCGGGCGGCAGGCCATCGAAGGCGGCCTCGCCGAGTGTGTGCTCGTCGTCGGCTTCGAGCAGATGGAGAAGGGCGCGCTCGGCTCCAAGTTCACGGACCGCACCAATCCCATGGACCAGCACGCGGGCGTCATGAACCGCGTGCAAGGTTTCAATCAGGCGCCGCCCACCGCGCAGATGTTCGGCGGCGCGGCGCGCGAGTACCGCTGGCGCCACGGCGCGAAGCGCGAGACCTTCGGCAAGATCGCCGAGAAGGCCCGCGCCCACGCCTCGAAGAACCCCTATGCCCTGTTCAACGAGCGGCTGTCGCTCGAGGCCATCATGGCCTCGCCCGAGGTGTTCGATCCGCTCACGCGCTTTCAATGCTGTCCGCCGACCTGCGGCGCCGCGGCGGCCGTGCTGTGCTCGGATGACTTCGCCCGGAAGAAGGGCATTGCGAACCCGGTGTACATCGCCGGCCAGGCGATGACGACGGACACGCCCGCGAGCTTCGGCGACAGCATGATCAAGATGATTGGTTATGACATGTCGAAGAACGCGGCGAACAAGGTCTACGAGAAGAGCGGCATCGGGCCCAGGGACGTGGACGTCGTCGAGCTGCACGATTGCTTCACGTCCAATGAATTGCTCACGTACGAGGCCATTGGCCTGTGCGGCGAGGGCGAGGCCGAGAAGTTCATCTGGGACGGCGACAACACGTACGGCGGAAAGTACGTGACGAACCCCTCCGGAGGCCTCCTGTCCAAGGGGCATCCGCTCGGGGCCACGGGCCTGGCGCAGTGCACCGAGCTCGTGTGGCAACTGCGCGGTGAGGCCGGCGACAGGCAGGTGCAAGGCGCGAAGATCGCGCTCCAGCACAACCTGGGTCTCGGCGGCGCCTGCGTCATGACCATGTACCGGCGCGACTGACTCCGCGCGGCCTCCACGCCGTTCCCACTCCCGTTCAGCGCGCCGCGGTCCCGCGTCGCGCTCCCTCAAAAGTCCACACCATCCCGACGTCAACGAGCGCGACGAGCGCGGCGCAGTCCCGCGTCGCGCTCCCCCAAAAGTCCCGTACAATCCCGACATGGACTACCGCGACGAGCGCGACGCCCTCCGCGCGCGCCTGGAGAACCTCGAGAGCGAGCTTGCCTCGGCGCACGCCGAGACCGAGCGCATGCGGGCGACGGAGAACGCGCTCGCGGCGGCCCAGCGCGAGAACGAGAAGCTTCGCGCCGAGGTGAAGCGGCTCGCGCCGAAGGGAGCCCCCCAAAAATCCATGGCGCCGGTCGCCGCCGCGGTGCTCGCGGGGACGGTGGTCGCCGGCGGGGTGGTGATGGCGGTCCTTGTCGTGTCGGTGCGGACACGGCCCGAGAGCGGGGTCGAGAGCCCCGCCCAGGCAAGCCCCGGCGCAACCGTCGTCGAGGGCCCGGCGGCGGCCCCGGAGCCGCAGAAGAGCCCGCGCTCCACCACGGTGGAATGGCACGCTCGTGTCGTGCGCTCGCAAGGCCTGCCCTACCCCGCGGACGCCGCCTGCACCGTGCGCGCGACGCTGCGAAGCGACGGCGCGGGCATGCAGTCGACACCCGAGGTCGAGATCGCGTGCAGCGGCAAATCGCTCTATCGTTCCACCGACGCTCTCGCGGGGGTCTCCAATACAAGCTATCGAATCGAGGAGGCGCCCGGACCCGAGGAGCGCAGCTATCGAGTGGCAATGACGTTCGACGATCAAGGCACGCGCACCGGCGAGCGGACGCAGGCCTCGGTGAACAGCTTCGATGGCGTGGCCATCGCATGGAAGGACACGGCGCCCAGCTATCGTGTGGAGCTTTTCCTCGACGAGCTGTCGACGGTGTGGCACGGGCCGGCCTTGTTCGTCCGGGACGAGGGGCAAAAGGTCGACTTTTACCAGACGGTCGAGCGCACCGGCCGCGCCACCTCGGTGGTCCAGACGGCGCTCCTGACGCAAGGCATGACGTGCAGCTTGCGCGTGCGGCCGGCGTTCGGGCCCGGGCAGAACTGCCGAGCTCACGTGCGGTGTGGCGAGGTGAGCCTTTATGGCGGAGAAGGGAAAGGCTTCAACCAGTGCGCCTTCGAAGGCAATACCATCTTGAGCGCACGGGACACCAAGCCATCGAACGAGGACAGCGACCCGACGCTGGACCTCGATCTGCCGCGGCGGAAGCTCGTTGTCGGGGACACCGGGACGAGCCCGTGGTCCATCACGTTCGAGCTCGATCCCGAGAAGCGGTGATCGGGCGCGGCGCGCGGCGTTGCCGGCCCGATTCACCGGACGCGGCGGGTTCGGGCTTACAAACCGCGTGAATCCGGCGGCCGTCAGTGTACCCTGCGCCCCGATGTTCGACCGCGATCCCCCCGCTCCACCGTCCTCGCAAGAGGTGGCCGGCGAGGATTTCCTGTTTCATCTCTACCGTGGCAGCGAGCTGCTCCAGGACAACCGCGTCCACGACGCCAAGGCCGAGCTGGAGCAGGCCCTACGGTTTCAGCCGAGCGATCCAAAAGGCCAGGATCTGCTGGGGATAGTGTACTTCCGGCTGGGGCTCTACCCGCGCTCCATCGCGATCTACGAGAAGCTCGTGCAGAGCCACCCGGAGGCCATCGAGCCGCGCGTCAACCTCGCGCTGTCGTACCTCAAGACCGGGCAGGCCGCCTCGGCGCGCTCCGAGCTCGAGCGCGTCGTCGAGCAGAACCCGAGCCACGCCCGCGCCTGGGGTTACCTGGGCCTGTCGTTCCAGCGGCTCGGCGATTTCGAGCGGGCCAGCCACGCGTTCGCGGCAGGCGGTCACGACGTGATGGCCCGCCGCCTGCTCGACATGGCGATTCAGGCGTCGCCGAGCGCGGCGGTGACCACGCCGGCCTCGCTCGCCCCCGAGGCGAGCGGCTCGCGCGACAGCCGAAGGCCGCCGCCGCCGTCCGTCGTGAGCGAGCCCCGGGCCGCCGAAGCAGCGGAGCAGACAGCGCCCGGCATCGAGATGCCGAGGCTGCCCACGGCCACCTGGGCCGCGATCGACGCGGTCCATGACGCGGCACCGCTGTCGCTGCGGGGAGTCGAGGCGACGCCCACCGCACCCGCCGTGATCCCACCCCCGGCGCCGCCCGCCTCGGTGGCGGTACCGGCCCAGGTGATCGCGGAACCGCCGCCGTCGGAGCGTCCCAGGACCACGGGACCTGTGCCCATCGCGACGGCGCTGCGCGGCGCCCTCGTCGTGTATCCACGCGCCTTGCCCGTCGCGCTGCACACCTCGGGCGTGGTGCTCGTGCAAGCCACGAACGGCTTCGCTGCGCGCCTCGATACGTTGCGCTCGATGGCGCTCACGGCGCCCGCGGGCGAGCCGCTCCGCCGTCGCGTGCGCGGCCGGTTGACCGACGAGCCGCTCGGCGGAGCGTCGTCGCCGCTCGTCGACTTTCCAGGGAAAAGCGAGCTTTTGCTGGGTGGAGCCGCGGGCAGCCAGCTGGTGCCGCTGGCCCTCGGCGAAGAGCCCCTTTACCTGCGCGAGGACATTTTGGCCGGCTTCGAGCCCGGTGTGACGTACGAGAACGGACGGCTACCGGTGGGCGACGGGGACGCCATCGCGATGGTCCAGCTCCGCGGGCCGGGCACGGTGGTGGCGTCGTTGCCCGAGAAACACCACGCCGTCGAGGTGACCGAAGGGCGCAACGTGACCGTCCGTGCGGCGTACGTGGTGGCGTGGTCGGGCCGGCTCTTGCCGCGCGCGCTCTTCGCGAGCGAGGCCCCGGCGGGCGCTCGCGGGCTGGTGGCCTTCACCGGTGAGGGGATGGTGCTGCTCGATGGACGGCCCTGATCCGAAGGACCCGGTCACCCCCAAGGCGGAGCGGCGGGAGCGCGCCCGGGCGCGCCGCCAGACCTTCTGGCAGGACGCCAAGAACCTGCCCAATCTGCTGACGTTCGCCCGGATCTTGATGATCCCGGCGGTGCTCGTCCTGCTCGATCGCGGCAACCCGCGCGACTGTTTGTGGGCCGCCTGCGTCTACGCGGTGGCGGCCATCACCGACATGCTCGACGGCTGGATCGCCCGCCGTCAGGGCCTCGTGAGCGTGCTCGGAAAGTTCCTCGATCCGCTCGCGGACAAGCTGATCGTCGCCTCCGTGCTGGTCTGGATGGTGCCGATGGGCCGCATCCCGGCGTGGGCGGTGGTGCTGCTCTTGTGCCGCGAGATCACCATCACGGCGCTGCGCTCGATCGCCTCGGCCGAGGGCATCATCATCGCCGCAGGCGACGGCGGCAAGGCGAAGACCGCCCTGCAAATGGTCGGCATCATCTGCCTGATCCTCGGCTACCCGTACCGGCTGCACCTCGGCATCGACTTCGGCGTGATCGATCTCGTGCACGTCGGGCGCATGCTCATCTACCTGTCGCTCGTGTTCTCGATCACCAGCGCCGTGAAATACATGGGGCTCTTCGTCGACGCGATCGACGCGGAGCAGAAGAAGCCGCCCGCGCCCGATGCCTGAAGAGCGCCGCGCCGTGCGTCCTCGTAGGCAGCGTGGATCCGTTCTGCTAGAGCAGGACGCCGTGAAACGAACGTCGCTCCTGCCGGTCATGCTCCTCGTCGGTCACGTCGGGCTCGCCGCCGCGCTCACCGCCCTCGCGCCAGGCTGCGGCCAGCAAGGAGAAGGCGAGCGCTGCGATCACATCAACGGCAACGAGGACTGCAACTCAGGCCTCGTCTGCACGCTCGGCTCGGAGCTCGGCCAGAGCTCGGACGTCTGCTGCCCCGAGGGCGTGAGCAACGAACGGCGCTGCGCCCCGAACGGCAACGCCGCCGGCGGCGGCGGCGCGGGCGGCAACCCGACCCCGGGCAGCGGCGGCACGGGTGGCACCCCTACCGTGGGCTCCGGCGGCACGGGCGGTACCGGCGGCACCCCCACCGTAGGCTCCGGAGGCACGGGCGGCACCGGGGGCACGGGCGGCACCGGTGGCACCGGCGGCTCGATGTGACGTGAGCCCATGGACAGGGAGACGCCGCCCCCGCCGTCGGACCAGCTGATTCAGCCCCCGGCTCGCCCTCCGGCGCCGAGCGTCTTCGCCACGTTCACGTCATTTCTCGACCATCTTGGCCAGATCGCGCGGATGACCGCGTCGGCCTCGGTGGTCATGTGGAAGCGGCCCTTTGAATTTCGCTCGACCCTCCACCAGATGGAGATGATCGGCGTCAAATCGGCCGGTCTGGCCAGCGTGACGGCGGTGTTCACGGGCATGGTCATGGCCGTGCAGTTCGCCTTCGGTCTGCAGAAGTTCGGCGGCATGGAGTACACGGGCCGCATCATTGGCCTGTCGTTCGCGCGCGAGCTGGCGCCCGCGCTCACCGCGGTCATCGTCGGCGGAAGGATTGGCTCGGGCATCGCCGCCGAGGTCGGGTCCATGGCCGTGACCGAGCAGATCGACGCGATCCGCGCGCTCGGGGCCGACCCCGTGAAGAAGCTGGTGGTGCCGCGCGTCCTCGCCAGCATCCTCGTCATGCCGGTCCTGGGCGCCATGTCGCTGGTGCTCGGGTTCGCCGGGGCCATGCTGATCTGCGCGATCGAGTTCGACATCCCGCCGGGCTTCTTCTTGCGGACCGCGCTCGGCTCGGTCAACTTCAAGGACTACTTCAGCGGCATGTACAAGACGCCCTTCTTCGGGGCGATCATTGCCATTACAGGGTGCCACTTCGGCCTCATCACCCGCGGCGGGACCGAGGGTGGGGGCCAGAGCACGACGCGCACGGTGGTGGCCATTTCCATTGCCGTCCTGATTGCCGACTTCGTCCTCACGAAGCTCTCCGTATTGATGTTCCCCGGGAGGTAATCCGGTGTCCGCCCTCTCGCCCGACAAGGCTCCTTCGGTCCTGTCCCCCTGCGACCTGGCCCTGCTCTCCTTCGCCACCAAGGCGGTCCGCGTCGGCGGCCGCGTCGTCCACGTCGAGGGCCACGTCCTCACGCTGGCCGACGCCTTCGGCGCCGTGCGCGTCGAGCTCGCGCCCAGCGCTTCTCCAGCGCCGCCCGCCGTCGGCGACCTCGTCGTCGCGCTCGGCGTTCCCCGCCCCGGCCGCCTCGCGCAGGCCTCCGTGGTCGAGCACGTCGTGCCGGCCCGCCCGCCCGGCCGGGCCGCCTCGGCACAGGCCGCTCCCGCCGAGACCGAGACAGGCCGCCTGCAAGACCGCGGCGTGGGCCGGTCGCTCGCGGCGCGCGCCGCGCTGTTCCGCACCCTCCGCGCGTTCTTCGATGCGCGGCACTTCGTCGAGGTCGACACCCCCGCGCTGGTCCCCTCGCCCGGCCTCGACATCCACCTCGACGCGTTCGAGGTCGAGCGCGCCGGATACCTGATCACGAGCCCCGAATACCAGATGAAGCGCCTGCTCGCGGGCGGCGTTCCGCGTTGCTTCCAGCTCGCGAAGTGCTTCCGCAAAGGCGAAGAGGGCAGCCGTCACAACCGCGAGTTCGTCATGGTCGAGTGGTACCGCGCGTTCGCCGACATGGACGAGGTGTTGCACGACACCGAGGAATTGGTGCGCCTCGCCGCGCAGGAGATCTCGGGTGGCACCGAGATCGACGCGGACGGGGTCATCGTCGACGTCGGCGGGCCGTTCGAGCGCATCACGGTGGCGCAGGCGTTCGAGCGCTATGCCGGCATCGACCAGGAGCGCGCGCTGCGGATGGCCGGCGACGACGAGGACCGCTTCTTTCGCCTGCTCGTCGAGCGCGTCGAGCCCAAGATCGCGAAGAGCCCGCGGCCGATGTTCGTGACGGGTTACCCCGCGAGCCAGGCGTCGCTCGCCCGGCTGTCGCCCGCGGATCCACGGGTGTGCGACCGCTTCGAGCTCTACGTCGGCGGGGTCGAGCTGTGCAACGGCTTCGGCGAGCTCACCGATCCGGTCGAGCAGCGCCGCCGTTTCGCGCGCGATCGCGAGGAGCGCGCGCGGCAGAACAAGCCTGTGTACCCGGTCGACGAGCGTTTCGTCGCCGCGCTCGACGAAGGGATGCCGCGCGCCGCGGGCAACGCGCTCGGCGTCGATCGGTTGCTCGCGCTCTGCCTCGGCGAGCGGGCCATCGGCGACGTCATGGCCTTTCCGCGACCGTGGCTGTGACACCTCGCCCGGGGGGGGCGAAGGCGGTCGCGACGGGGTCGCGAGCCGTCCCGGACCCCGACGGCGCGCCGCCGCCCTCGACGGGACCGCGAGCCGTCACCACGCCCGAGGCCTTGCGCGCCATCGAACGGCTGCTCCACAAGTACGAGACGCTCGCCGAGCTGCGGCGCGCCCGGGCCCGCGGCGAGCCGATCCCCGACAGGAGCGTCTTCCGCGCCCTGGCCCGGGAGTTTCCGGGGGCGCTGTACGAGCTGGATCGCGCGCCGCTCGACGACATCGACGCGCGGCGCTCGGCCCTTGCCGCGACCGTGGGCGGCGGCGCCGCGGCGCCGTGGATGACGGCCATGGCCACGTACCACGCGCTCTACCGGGCCGCGCTCTACCTGAAGGTGCGCCTGAAGAAGGGGCACGCGCCCGGCGCGGAAGAAGCGGTGTCGCTGGCGGGCGCAGCCGCGCGTCACGCGGCGATCGACGTGGGAGCGGCGTTCGTGCAGGCCGTGGCGCAGCCGGCGGGCGGGCGCATCGGCCCGGTGGTGCTCGCCGAGGTCGCGTCGCGCGAGGGTGTCCCCGAGCCCGAGGCGCGCCAGGCCATGTTCCCGACACGCCGCGATTTCGCGGAAAAATGTGCAAAAGAGGCCGGGCGATAGCCGGCTATAGTTCGGCTGATGTCGAACGAGCGCGTTCTCCGCAGGCTGACTGTCCTCAAGGACGACGCGGGCAAAGAGCCGACCCCGCAACGCAAGTTCTTTCACATCGGCCAGCCCGAGGTGATGGACGACCTGGGCGAGTGCATCCCGATGATCTCGTGGGTCGAAGACAACCTGTCGCGCTTCGTGATCTCCGACGGGCCGAGCACGGCGTGGGGCAAGGGCACGCCGCCACCGCACGTGCTGGCGCTGCCCAACCGCGGCGTGAAGGTCGAAGACGGCATCTTCCTGGTGACGGGCCCGGGCAACGATCACGCGCTGCCGCACCCGAACGGGAAAGGCCACATCCACTTCGTGTACCTGGGCCTGCCAGGCAAGCTGTGGGACAAGGGGATGGTGAAGGTCTACGTGTATCGCCTGGAAGGCGTGCAGATGAAGAGCTTGCTGGAGAAGAAGAAGTAGCGAAGCGCCGGCGCGCCCATTGCAATCAGCTCACTTCCGCGCGGATCGCAATCACTTCATTGAAGGGCAACGATGGCGGTCGCTCACGGATCGGACGTGAACGACGTGGACCGCACCTGGTAGGTGAACACGTGGCTCTCGTCGTCGAAGGCGGCGTCGGCCGTGCCCTGGCGCTTGAACGTGAGCTTGACCTCCGCGGTGCAGCCCACCGGCTTCTTGGCGTCCGCGTCCGTCAGGTCGCCCTGGGGAATGATGAACATGCCCAGCCCGGGGTTGACGCTGTACGACTCGGGGAGGATGCACGCGCCGCTGACGTCCACGGTCCCCTCGGCGTTCGGCACGCCGCTCCAGGTCACCATCACCCCCTCGTTCGCGCGCGAGAACGTCTCGTCGCTGGCCGGGCTGGTCACCGTGAACGGCGGCGGCAGCTTGCCTTTGCTGCCGGGCGCGTCCTCGTCCTCGGCACGATCGAGGCCCACCGTGAACTCCACCTCTTTGCCGGTGGCGAACGTCCCCTCGTAGACGCCGTCGTTGACCGCCTGGAGGTCCTTGGTCTCGGTGCCGGCGCTGGCGCTGAGCTTGTCGCCGCCGTCCAGGATGACGTACGTGTTGCTCTCGTCACCGCCGACCCGCAGCTCGACGTGGACCTTGGAGCTCTCGGCGCTGTCGGCCGTGATGTCGACGAGGGCCGCGATCCCGCCGGTTCGAATGAACTCGGACGAGGTGGTCTCCTTGCAGCCCAGAATCACCATGGTCGCAGCCACCGCCGCGCTCACCCGAAAGGTCGTTTTCATAAGCATCTCCCGCCGTGGAGCCAGGCTCCGGTTTTGGTGACGATCCCGCCTGTTTCGAGCGCGAATCGCGCTCGCGGAGTCGCCATGGACCGCATAGCAACTCGCCCCGACGCGCGGCAAGCGCCGAGCACGGCCACGCGATCTGCGCACGATCTCGACATTCAGCCCACGGGCTTTCTACCGCGATTCCAGAACGGCACCAGGACCAACGCAGAGAGCGCGGTGCAGCCGCCGAGCAGCCGGAACACGAAGCCCCAGTTGGCCCCGAGCGGATCCGACGGCGCGAGCGGACCGGACACGATCTGCCCGAGCGAGCCCATGCCGTTGATGACGCCGGCCGCGATGGCCGCCGACGTCGGGCCCCCGAGATCTTGCGCCGCGGTCGCCGAGACGATGGCGTCGGGCCCGAACAGGAAGAAGCCGCACAGTCCGAGCACGATCAGGTTGGCGGCGAGGCTGTGCGGCGCGGCGTTGCCGTAGGTCGAGAGCGCGATCGCCAGCAGCAGGATGCTCACCACCGCGATCGGAACGCGGCGGCCCTTGAGGAACCTGTCGCTGACCCAGCCGATGGTGATCGCCCCCGCGATGCCGGCGAAATCGAAGATCAGCGGCGCGTAGGCGGCCGTGTCCTTGTCGTAGTGCAGCACCTTTTCCATGTAAAAAGGCGCCCAGTTCCAGAAGAAGTAGCGCACCAGCTTGAGGAAGAAGTAGGTGGCGCCGAGCGCCCACAGGAACGGCGTGCGCAGCACCACGCCGCGCGCGCTGCGCCGATCGGCGGCCTTCTTGTCGTCCGCGGTGCGCTGCTTCTCGGCGGTGTCCTCGCGGTGCGCGCGCAGCTCCGGCAAGAAGAACAGCACCAGCAGCCCGACGAACGCCGTCGGAATCGCCGGACCGTAGAACGCCCACTGCCAGCCGAGCGCCTTCATGAACTGCCGCGCGACAGGGTTGGCGAT
>Ga0163144_10009992_pt1 | contig 20294 bp, 12 predicted proteins | sample OliLak19BULKMAT1_FD_123175 | JGI IMG/M metagenome (GOLD analysis project Ga0163144, IMG submission 123175) | Freshwater microbial mat bacterial communities from Lake Vanda, McMurdo Dry Valleys, Antarctica - Oligotrophic Lake LV.19.BULKMAT1 | ecosystem: Environmental > Aquatic > Freshwater >... | reverse complement strand
TCGGCGCGGCGTCGGCGCACAAAGCCGACGATACCGATCAGACCGGCCAGCATCATGGCGTAGGACGCGGGCTCGGGCACGGCAGTCACCTGGAACTCGCCCGAGTACGCAGCGCCGGGGCTGGCGGTACCGACGATGGTGGCAGAGAAGCCAGAGTTGCCGACGCCACTCAAGCCGAAGAACTGGAAAATGCCCACTGCAAGCTGCGGCACAGGCTGGCCATTGACAGTGACCGAAGAAATGTTGGCCAACCTTGAGCTCAGCGAAAAGTCGAAAAAGTAAGGACCAGGCGCAAGGCCGAGAAAGCTGATGATGTCGTCGCCACCGTCGAGCAGCGTGGCTGTGCCGACGAAGGAAGCAACGCCTCCCACAACGTTCACCGACTGGTCTGCAGCCACGGCCGAGGAGACAGCCGCAAAGAATGCAGTTCCGGCCGTCGCGGCGGCGACAGCGGTGTTTTTCCAGTTCATTGCGAACTCCAAGTTGCTACTTTGCACGACATGGAGGGGCCGAAGCCCCCCCGGCATTTCTCGAGTCTAACGCCAGGCAGTCAGACCGCGCGGCGGCGACGGACCATGAAGCCGATACCAGCCAGGCCAGCCATCAGCATGGCGTAGCTACCGGGCTCAGGCACCACTGAGAGGTGGAGATCGTCGATGAGGACCTTGCCGGCCGGGAAGAAAGCGTCAATCGGGCCGATGCCCTGGCTGAACTCGACGAACGCAGCGACGGCACCAACCGGAACCGCACCCAGGTTGTACGTGATCTGCGTCCAGGTATCTGCATTGATGCTGCCCTGGAAGAACTGGTTCATGCTGTCGGCCTTGATGTTGCCGACACCGTCAAGGTAGCGCAGCGCGAAAAGCACGTTGCCGGTGCCGCCTGCAGTGCCCTTGGCCCAGAAGCTGAACGTCGGCGTGTCGCCAGCGATCAGTGAGGGGAGGCCACCTTGCTCGACGGAGTTCTGCAACATGACCGCGGCGCTGAACGCCGGAGACATCAGCTGCGCAGAGAACGAACCTGTGCGCGCATCGGTCGAAAGCGTGTAGCCGGCGGCGGCAGCCAGCCAGCTCAGAGCCGGAGTGGTCACGCCGACGGTTTCGAAACCTCCGTTGGCGAAGCCGTTGGTCGTCACCGCTTGCGCGGGGACAGCAAAGCTTGTGACCGCTGCTGCGGCCAGGCTGATTGCGATGGTTTTCTGGAGTGTCATCATGTCTCTTCCTGTAGGTGAACGGTGAGATGGGCGGAGGGCCCCGCTGCAGTCGGTGCGTACGAGCGGGGCTGCACGTACGGCCATCTGTGTTTAAAAGGGGTTTGTGAAACCGCTTTCATCGACAGCCAGAATTTATCGTCTCCAGTCGCTTCGGATGCTGGGGTTTGCACTAGGTTTTTGCGTCTGCTTTCATGACCCCCCGCAAACACGGGGTCCCCTTTCATGTTGCGTGAGGCTTTGCTGCTGGCGGGTGAGGAGCACCTAGAAGGCACGCCTAAGGGAAACCCACAGGTGCCTGGCCCTTGCCACTCCCATGCGTGGCCTCTACATTTATGAAATCGCTTTCACGATTGCTCCGGCCTGGCGTCAGGGGCTTGCTGCACAGGCGCTGCCGACGTCAGACCCGCCTTCACCCATCAGGACACATTGTCATGAACCAGCCCAACAGCCGCACCCGTTTGTCCGCCCTCACCGCGTTCTCGTTGGCAGCCAGCGCGATGCTCGCAGCCTGTGGTGGTGGCGATGCAGAGGCCCCGCCGTTGGCCTCGGTCGCGGCACCTGCGCCGACGCCGGCGCCTCCCGCGCCTGCGCCGAGCCCGACACCCCCGCCGGCACCGACGCCGCCTCCTGCGCCGACGCCACCGCCCGCGGCGGCCGACTCGGTTTTGCTCAGTTTCGACGAGAGCGCGCCCGCCTTCATGGGCATGGGTGCCTACGGGGGCGCACTGCCCACAGTGGAAGCCGGCCCGACAGGCGGCAGTGGCCTGGCACTCAAGATCCTGAAGCCCGTATCGCCCGACACCTGGGGCGGCACCTTCTTCACCGTGGCGCGGGTGCCTTTCGCCGCCGACCGCAAGATGATCACTGCGCGGGTGTATGCAACCCGCGCCGGTGCCTTGATCAAGCTGAAGGTGGAAGTCGCCGGCGGCGTCAGCGTCGAGGTCGTCGGTACGGCAACGGGTGCCGCCAACACCTGGGGCACAGTAACTTGGGATCTGGCCGCCGTCGACATCACCCGCAACTACACGGTGATGGCCATCACGCCTGACGACGCCCTCGTCACCAGCGGCCAGTCCTACTTCATCGACGACATCAAGCTTGCCGCCGCGGTCGCAGCACCGCCGCCGTCGGCACCTGGCGCCACGTTTGTGTCTTTCGACGAAACGGTTCCCACCTTCTCGGCCATGGGCGCTTACGGTGGCGCATTGCCCACGGTCGAAGCCAGCCCGACGGGCGGCAGCGGCAGCGCGCTGAAGATTCTCAAGCCGGTCTCGCCCGACACCTGGGGTGGCGTCTTCTTCACCACGGCGACGATTCCCTTTGCGCCGACCGACAAGGCCATCACGGCGCGCGTCTACTCCAGCCGCGCCGGTGCGGTGATCAAATTCAAGGTCGAAGTTCCGGGCGGCACGAGCGTTGAAGTCGCCAGTGCACCAACAGGCGCCGCCAACACCTGGAGCACGGTGACCTGGGACTTCAGCGCGGTGAACCTGGCCAACACCTACCGCATCATCGCCATCACGCCTGACGACACCCGCGTCACTGATGGACAGGTCTACTGGATCGACGACATCAAGGTCGCAGCCAGTGCAGCCGCGCCGGCCCCGCCCACGAGCGCGCCGGTCGACATCGTTACCCTGGAAGAGCCGGGCGCCACCGTGACGGGCTTTGAAGGCGCCTATGACGCCACCGTCGTCGCCGAATCGGCCATCGTGGCTGAAAACGCCGGTTGCGGCAGCAGCAGCGCGAACAAGATCGTGCGCTGGGTCAAGCCGGCCAGCAACGTCGCCAACTACGCCGGATTCTTCTTCGTCACGGTTGCCAACGGCGGCCTGCCGCCGATCCCGTTCACGGCCACCGCCAGAAGCATGACGGTGCGCGTCTGGTCGCCCGATGCCGGCATCCCCGTGCGGCTGAAGGTGGAAAACAACGCCAACGGCAACCAATCGGTGGAAACCGAGGCCGTCACCACGATGGCCGGCGGCTGGCAGACCCTGACCTTCAACTTCGCCAACCCGGTCGCCGGCACAGCGGAGCTCGATCTGACGGGCACCTACGACAAGTTCTCCATCTTCTTCAACTTCGGCACCGCAGGCACGGCCAAGACCTACTACTTCGACGACGTGACCTTCGTCACCGGCACGGGGACCAACACCGTGTTGGTCACCTTCGACGAAGCCACAGCCCGCGTGCTCAGCGGCTTCGGCGGCGCCGAGGATGCGACCATCGTCGGCCAGTCCGAGGCCCAGGCCAACCCGAACGGCAAGGCGGCCAAGGTCGTGAAGGCGGCTGGCTCGCAAGTCTGGGCCGGCACCTCGGTGGTGGCCAAGCTGAACGACGCGGTGCCAACCATTCCCTTCACAACCACCGCAACCAAGATGTCCGTGCGCACCTGCACAGCTGCACCCGCGGGCACACGTGTGCGCCTGAAGGTCGAAAAGGCCGGTGTGCCGGAGATCAACAGCGAAGTCGACGCCTTCACCACGGTGGCCAATGCCTGGGAGACGCTGACCTTTGACCTCGGCCCGCTGGGTCTGCACTTCATCCCCAACGGCCCCGGGCCAACCGGCTACCAGATGAACCCCAATCTGCCGGGCTACCTGCCGACGTCGCAGCTACAGCCAGGTGGCATCAGGACCTTCAACAAGGTGAACATCTTCTTCGACTACGGCCTGGGTGATGGCGGCTATGCGGCCATGCCTGACCGGCGCGTCTATTACGTCGACTTGGTCAAGTTTGTCGGTCCCTGACGGCACCGCGCCGGTGCTTGCGCACCGGCGCAATCGCGCGGCGGACTCCATGGTGTTGATGCCAACGCGAGACACGGTCCACAGCCTGCTATGGTTCTGAACGTGATCGCAGCGCATGTCCATCTTGCTGCCTGACCGTACGCCCAAGCGCGCCTTTTTCAGCGCGCCGCAGTCGGTGCGCTCGCTCGTGGCTGCGGTCATGGAACCCGGGCTCACGGTGCTCACCTTCTTGTTGATCTGCGCGGCCGTCGGCGTCACGATCGATCCGCCGGAGGTCGCGCTGTGCCTGTTCGTCTTTGCACTGAGCTTTCCCGGCCGCGACCGCTTCCGCGACACACTGGCCGGCGCCGCGGTCGACATCCTCGGCTCCTGGCTGTGTCTGATGGCCCTGCTGTTCATGCTCGGGTATGCCACCCGCAGCCTGTACAGGTTCGACGACAGGGTGTTGTTGATCTGGGGGCTGGTGACGCCACCCTTGCAGTTGCTGGCGATTTGGATGGGCCGGTCCCTGCTGCGGCGCCATGCCACGCAGCCCGGCTCCCGCCGTACTGTCGTCGTGGTCGGCAGCGGCGAGATCGGGGTCCAGGTGGCCACGGCGCTGACCCACAGCCGGGACGATGCGGTCGACTTCGCTGGTTTCTTCGATGACCGCAACGACGCACGCTCCCATCCGACCGCCACCGCAAGGCGACTCGGTGGCATCAAGGACGTTGCGGCCTATGTGAGGGATCGCGGCATTCGCGAGGTCTACATCACCTTGCCTCTGGGCTCGCAACCCCGCATCGTGACGCTGCTGGAGCAGCTCCAGGACACGACCGCATCGCTGTTTTTCGTGCCCGATGTGTTTGGCATCACCATCATCCAGGGCCGCCTGCAAGACGTCAACGGCGTGCCCGTGGTCGGCATCTGTGAAACTCCGTTCACTGGCACCAATCTTCTGGTCAAACGCATCAGCGACATCGCGCTGGCGAGCCTGATCCTGGTGCTCACCGCGCCGCTGCTGCTACTGATCGCCCTGGGCGTCAAACTCAGTTCGCCCGGGCCGGTGATCTTCAGACAGCTGCGCAACGGGCTGGACGGCGACGTGTTCACGGTCTACAAGTTCCGTTCGATGACGACCCAGGACAACGGCTCGGTGGTGCGCCAGGCCACCAAGGACGACCCGCGCACAACCCGCTTCGGCGCCTTTCTGCGGTGCACGTCGCTGGACGAATTGCCACAGTTCATCAACGTGCTGCAAGGCCACATGAGCATCGTCGGGCCGCGCCCGCATGCAGTGGCCCACAATGAACAATACCGGGAAGTCATCACCGCCTACATGGTGCGCCACAAGGTCAAGCCCGGCATCACCGGATGGGCCCAGGTCAACGGCTTGCGCGGCGAGACCGACTCGATCGAGAAGATGCATGCACGGGTGGAGTTCGATCTGCAATACCTGCGCAACTGGTCGCTCGGACTGGATCTGAAGATCATCATTCGCACGGTTCTCGTGGCGTTCTTCAGCCGCAACGCCTATTAGAAGATTTGGCCTCCATGAACCGTGGTCAAGCCGCCAGATCGGCGGCTGCATGCCGGAACTTGCTGGCATCGAGCCTGCCGCTGCTGGCCTGTGTCACGGCCGCTGGCCAGCCCAGCCTCTACGTCATCGGCGCTTCCCAGAGTTACGAGCAAGACTCCAATGTCGTGCGCCTGGCCAATGATGCCAACCTGCCGGCGTCGGTGGTGTCCAAGACCGACCGCATCGCGACCACCGCACTGTTTGGCAGTGTGGATCTGTCCTTGGGGCGCCAGCGCCTGTTCGCCAGCGCCAACCTGCGCGACAACCGCTACCGATACAACGGTGCGTACGACAACCAGAGCTTCGGCCTGGCCGGCGGGCTGGATTGGTCCACCTTCGAGCGCGTGTCTGGGAACGTCATTCTGAGTTCGAACCGCACGCTGGCCAGTTTCGACCGCGCCAATGGCAACAATGCCCCGAACGTGGTGAAGAACATCGAACGCATCGATCAGCTCTCGGCCACCGTGCGCGCAGGCATGGTCACGCGGCTGACGCCGGAAGGCGGCTTCAGCCACCAGAAACAGCGCTTCTCCGTGTTCGGCTCCAGACTGCAGCAGTCGGTTGCCACCCTGGGTCTGCGCCAGCGGATCAGCGGCGGGCTCACGGTCGGCGCGGGCATGCGCCTGACGCGCGGCAGCTACCCGACGATGGCGACGACTTCAAGGGCCGCGATGTCGACCTCAACGCCCCTTGGACGCCGAGCCCCATCAGCTCCGTTGTGGCGCGCCTGAGCCTGGGCAAGACCGACCACAGCCTGGCCGCCGCGCAGGACTTTTCAGGCGCAACGGGTACTTTGACCTGGGACTGGAGGCCCAGCGCCAAGCTGGCTTTCAGCACCCAGTTCAACCGCAGCACCGGCAATGAGTCGAGCTTCACGCGCATCGGCGGGCCGGCCTCTGCGCTCGGCGCGCAGGCCGACAACAGCCGCTTGACCACGACATGGAGCGTCAACCTGGGCTACGACCTCAGCGCCAAGGTCCGGCTCGACGCCAGTTTCAGCCACGGCACGCGCACCCTGACCAACGCGATCTCCATCAACGCAGCCCAGCCGAGCTCGGCCACCGACGGCGACCGGCTGCAGCGACTGCGCCCGGCCTTGCGTTACGTGCCGACGCGAAGCGTGGAGCTGAGCTGCAGTCTCGGCCGCGAGGCGCGCAAGCGCGGACAACGCGACGCTGACTTACGCCTACCGTGCCAACACCGTTGGCTGCAGCGCGCAATTGGCGCTGCAGCCCTGAAGCCCCGAGGCTCTGAATGCGGGTTTGGCGCGGCAGTCAGTCTCAGGGGCTGCGGGCCAGCTGACCTGGCGGCACGTTCAAGGTCTGACCGTCACTGAAGCGCACCGCCAGCGCTGCCTTCGTGGCATTGAAAGCCAGATAGGTCTTGCGTCCATCCGGGCGCTTGAAGACCTGGAACAGCGGCGTGTCGGCCACGACACTGAAGTCCGGCGTGCCCATGTCGTTCAGGCTCAGCATCCAATGCAGCGCATGGGAGCGCGTGTCGCCGAGCTCGACGCTGCCGTAACGGTCCCACTGCGCCAGCGCCGCCGCCGGGTCGGCCAGCGCCAGGTACTTGGCAAAGATGTCCTGCCAGATGTCCTTGGGTGGCGGGTTGGGCGGAAACTTGCCGCGCGCCTCATAGACCTCTGTGTTGACCTTCAACATCGCCATGTTGCGTTTGATGAAGGCCGGGTCGCGGGCCAGGTAGGTCGAGAAGCCGGCAATCGGCAGCAGGTTGATGCCGTGGATCTGGCGCGGCTCGTCGGTCCACCAGGTGTTGTGCGCGTACTTGCCGCCGAACAACATGCTGACCTCGACGTTCTTGTACTCCGGCGCGAAGACCAGGCCGTGGATGTCGAACCAGTAGTGGTTGATGGCGTCGGCTTCGGTGGTGTAGAGGTAGATGCCGAGGTCGCGCAGCTCGCGGTTGCCCGTGTGCTCGCCCCACAGGATGAGGCCGGCCCAGGCATTCAGCGCCTCTGACGACGACTCCTGGTTGTTGCCCCATTCGCCCAGGCCCACACCCGAAGCCCAGGAGTGCCCTTCATAGGGGTCGAAGGTGCGCAGAAAGGGGAAGTCGGCACGGCCGCGCTGGGTGGTGGCGATATCGGCGATGAGCAATTCCACCATCGCACCCCATTTGTCCTTGGCGGCCCAGGCGGGGTCGCGCAGCGCGACCTCTGCCGCGGCGCGAATGAAGTAGCCGTAATGGAAGTGGTGGTCGTTCATCTGCTCGACGGCGAAAAACTCGTCGGGGTAGCTGACCATCGTGCCCAGCGACTTGTCGTAATGGAAGTAGCTGCGGTTGCTTTGGCCACTGAACCAGAACTCCATGCGCTCCTTGACCATCTTCAGCACCTGGTCGCGCCCTTCCATGTCGCCCTGCTGTTCGGCCACGCTGCCCAGCTGAACCAGGCGTGTCAGCCCCTTGCCCTGCCAGTAGGCGCTGGTGCGCCAGTTGTCGTTGTTCTCGCGGCCGGGGATCAACTCGCGACGCCGACGCAGGTCGGCCTTCAGCACGTCGGCGAGCTCATCCAGGCGAGGGCCCTGTTTGAGGCCGGGCCAGTAGGGCACGAAGCCCTGGTAACGCAATTCGGTCTTGAACTGCGACGCCGCCAGCAGCCTGATCTTGCCGCGGATGCTGTCGTACGAGGCCAGCAGCTTGCCGGCCACTGAGGGGTTGTTGAACCACTGGTGCGGGTACAGGCCGATCAGCGGGCCGTTGTCGGCCCCTTCCATGACGCGCGTGGTGAGCTTGAAGGTTGTCTCCACGATGCTGGTCGACGGCTCATAGCGCCACTCCACGCGCGTGTCCTGCACGAAGGCGTAGGCGTGGCGGAGCAGCAACTGCAAGGTCTCGGGCTTGTCGTCGGGCAGCGCGGTGGCAGAGAAGTAGCCTGCGCTGGCGGGCAAGCGTCCGATCCATTCGCTGGGCGACACCTGTTCCCAGCGCACACCGGTGGGGCCGAAGACGGCGTAGGACTTGCCCTTGACTTTCAGGCCCAGCACACGGGCATCGGCGCCCGTGTCGATGCGCTCGGCCGGTGCAGGCAAGCGCAGCCGCACGTCGCCGCGCGATAGTTGGAAGTAGGCGTAGGGGCTGGCATGGGCCACTGTCGCAAGCAACTGGTCGGCGCCGCGGGCCATCACGATGTCGATGGCCCAGTCGGAGGCCTTGGCCAGCTTCGCCGGTCCGGGCTCGAAGGCCACTGGCGAGAACACCAGCGCATCGCGGTGCGGGTAGTGGATCTCGACATCGCGGCGTTCGGTCGGCACGACCTCCTTGCTCGCCAGCGCCATCTCGAATCCGGCCGGCGTGGTCTTGAAGGTCAGCGGATGGGCAAAGATGGGATCAGGCTTGGGGCTGAAGATCAGCGACGAGTACCACTGGTTCGTCTGCGCTGCCGTGGCCAACAAGGCCTCGGTGCGCATCGGCGCCGAAGGCGCCGGGCGGTCCTTGCCCTTGGGCGCCAGGAAATAGGTACCCGCGCCGGCCCTGACTGGCTGCGCAATTGCAGGGCTCAGCGAAGCGACACCCAGCAAGAGTGCAAGCACCCAGCCAATGATGCAATTCATGTTTGGTGTCTCCATGCCCAACCTGGGCCACCATTCTTTATGAAATCGCTTTCATGGCGGATCCAGATTTACCCGCAGCGTCAGATGCGACGCGCGGCAGGACGGGGTGGCGCGCGCTCGCACCGCGCCTTGTTCTGCCAGACCGTCCCTGGCTCCAAGGGATCGGCGCCGACGTTGCGGGAAAACACCCACGACAGCCGCATTGACGCCAAGGACCGTTGCCGACTATTCTTTGAAATCGCTTTCACGCTGTTCTGCCGGGCACATTTACCATGCAAGATTACAAGCTTCGCCCCCAGCCCGTCCCGCGCCGCATGCTGGCTGAACCGGCAGCTGGTTGGCGTCCGCTGACCCGCTGGAGCCTCGTTGCTGCGGGCCTGGCCATCAGCGGCGCGAGCGGTGCCATCGACTTCGGACCCTTCAGCCTGACCGGCTTCGCCAAGGCCGAAGTCAGCCGAGCCAGCAAAGTCTGCGGCGGCGGCCCCGTCAATTCCCTGAGTACCGTCGGCGACCCGCAATCATCGGCATGCCAGTTGTTCCCGGCCGAGAACCGGGAGCGCCCCTGGGCCGACGCCTTGGTGCCCGGGCGCGAATTTGGCACACGCAACGGCAACATCACGCTGGCGCAGCCCTACATTGGGGTCAAGTTCGACCTGCCCCAGGGCTTCAAGGTACAGGGCCTGATCAGCCAACGTTGGCGCGACGGCAAGATCGATATCCCTGGCATCTGGTACGAAAAGAACATCGCCCTGAGCCACGAGGACTACGGCAGCATCCGTATCGGCGCTTTTCCGACTCGGGCCTGGGGCTTTGCCGACTACCCCTTCGCCGGCGACTTCGGTGGCGGCGACACCTGGGCCTCCACGGGCGCCGGCTACGGCCTGAACACCAAAGCCATCCGCTACACCGCGCGCACGCTGGATGTCTATGACGGCGACTTGGTGCTCGAAGCCACCTGGGACCGCGGCGACACCACGTTCAAGAAGAACAAGCCGCGCTTCCTTGAAATCTGGGCCCGCTACTACCGTGGCGACTTGAAGCTGGACGCGATGTACCAGGACACCCGCAACGGCCCGCCCGTGTCTTGGGGTCACGCGCCGTTCACCGGTGTGTTCTACGACGCGCAGTACGACAGCAAAATCGGCAGCTCGGGGCAAAGCGTGGCGATGGCGATGGCGCGCTACCCCATCAACTCCAACTTCGAAGTCGGGGTCGGCGTGCGCCACAACCGCTGGAGCGGCGCCTATGCCGTCTGCATCGACTTCATCGACGGGCAGTGCCGCTACAACAGCTTCTTCAATGCCGACTTCTTCGGCAAGGACGCCGGGGGCGTGAGCAGCCCCGGCTATGCCGTGACGACCAACGACTTCACCGCGGGTGTGCGCTACGTCAATGGCCGCTGGAGCGCCAACACCGGCGTGGTCTACCTGAGCAAGGGCCGCACCGATAACCCGAGCGAACGCGGGCAGGGCAACTCGCTGGTTCGCGGGACCCTGGGCGGCGCATACGACTTCGGCAACGGGCTGGTTGCGTCCATCGGCTTCAGCGCCTCGGCCTACGGGCAGCAGCCCCAGACCTGGGGCTGCAACATCCTCAAGGACCGCCCGGCCGGCAGCTGCACGCTGGCGCCGAGATCGGTGCCCGACAACAACGCCGGGGGCGGCGATGCGCGTGTCAGCCGATACAGCAACGGGTTCTCCGCCGGCGTGACCTACTCGTTCTAAGGCACCTACCATGATGAAAGCTCAAGCATCCCGTGCCTCGTCGCGCGTTCGCCCAGCCGCCTGGCTTGCCGGTTTGGTTCTCGGCATGGCCGCGGTCCTGGTGGCCTGCGGCGGCGGCGGCACGGTGCCCGCCTCGCAGCCCGGCGGCCTGCGCTCGCTGCCCGCCGACTACGGCAGCCGCAAAGCCGTCAACTATTCGCCCTACCGCACCAACAACCGCGACACCGAAGTCGTGACGCGTGAAAACGTACTGCAAGACCTGGGGCTGCTGGCCCAGGGCGGATTCACGCTGATCCGCACCTTCGACAGCTCAGACGGGTTTGCACGCCTGATGCTGCAGATCATCAAAGACAACCGGCTCAACATCAAGGTGCAGCTGGGCATCTTCATTGCACCGACTTTCGGCAGCGGCACCACGCTGGCGAACAACCTGCGATTCAACGATGGCGAAGTGGCCCGCGGCATCAAGCTGGCCAACGAGTTCAAGGACATCGTGGTCGCGGTCAGCGTCGGCAACGAATCGGTGGCCTTCGGCACCAGCACGCCCGAGGTGATGGCAGGCTATCTGACCATCGTGCGCTCCAACGTGCCGCAGCCGATCACCACCAACGATGTCTGGGACGCCTATGCCGGCCTGCCCGGCCGCAGTGGGGCGGGCCTGCCCTCTGCCGTCACCAACCTCATCGACTTTGCGGCGGTGCATTCCTACCCCATCCTGTACAGCTCGTCCACCTACTACGACCCGTGGGACTGGGAGCAGCAGGCAGCCCCCGTGGCCACCCGCGCTGCGGCGATGATGGACGCTGCGGTTGAACGCGTCAAAGTGAACTTCGCCGCCGTGCGCACCTACCTCGACAGCCAGGGCCACCAGGCCATGCCCATCGTGATCGGCGAGATCGGCTGGAAGGCCATCCCGACTGGCGACCTCACCTTCCTTGCGCATCCGGTCAACCAGAAGATGTTCCTTGACCGCCTCACCGCCTGGGGCGACAGCACCCGGAACATGGGCGGTCCGGTCGCGATCTTCTATTTCGAAGCCTTCGATGAGCCCTGGAAGGCGATTGTCAATCCCAACTTCAACGACGACAACTGGGGTCTGTTCAACGTCAACCGCCAGGCCCGCTACGTGATCCAGAGCCTGTACCCGACCAGCCAGTGGGAGCCCGGCAGCTACACGCTGGCCGACGCGGTCTACGCCCCCACCGTGGTGTCGCCAGTCATCACCGCCAACCGCTACACCGTCTACGCCGACGCCGTGACGGCAGGCGAGGCGATTGCCCCCGTGGCGCAGTGGTTCGGATTCGACAGCCCGCCGAATGCCTTTGCAGGCGAGGGCACCGACGCCACCCTGGCGGCCGAAGGCACACATTTCATGGAGATCGGGCCGGCACCCAGCACGGCTACCGGGAAGGACTACGGTTGGGGCGTGCTGACCGTGACCAACACCCGCGCAGACCTGAGCCAGTTTGTGACCAGCGGCAAGATCAACTTCAGGATCAAGACCACCTACCCTGGCAAGCTGATGTTTGGTTTCGGCACCCAACTTGCGGGCGCCGTATTTGTCGTCGCGAGCAATACCAATGCCGACGGTTATGGCTATGTCAACGACGGCACCTGGCGTCAGGTGTCGATCCCGATCTCAGCCTTCACTGCAGCCGGTGCCAACTTCGATCTCTCCAAGCTCACCAATGCGCTCGTGATCGCCGACATCTACGACAGGACGGCCAATCCTGCCAGCCGAGGCAGCACGGCCAAGGTCTTCATCGACGAGGTCTATTGGTCCAAATGAATGGATGCAAATGAAGCGGCACGCCGCCTGGCTGGCGACCATGTTGCTCGCCGCCTGCTGTGCCGGCGCGCAAGCACAGCCTTCGCTGGCCATGCCTGCGGGCTACGCCCTGGTGTGGTCCGACGAGTTCACGGAACCCGGCGTGCCGAATTCCGCCAAGTGGTCTTACGATACCGGCCGCAACAAGGCCGGCTGGCACAACAACGAGTTGCAGTACTACAGCGCCGAGCGCACTGAGAACGCCGCGCTGCGCAACGGCCGGCTCGTCATCACGGCGCGCCGCGAAAGCCTGTCCTCCGCACCCGATTGGGGCCGCCAGCGCTACACCTCGGCGCGGCTGATCACGCGCGGCAAGGCCGAGTGGACCTACGGCTTCTTCGAGATCCGCGCCAAGGTGGCCTGCGGCAAAGGCACCTGGCCAGCGATCTGGATGCTGGGCAGCCAGGGCGATTGGCCGGCCGGAGGCGAGCTCGACATCCTCGAATACATCGGCCACCAGCCAGGCCGCGTCTTCAGCACCGTGCACACGGCCGCCGGCAGCGGCGCCAAGGGCAAGGGTGCAGGAACGCAGCTGCCCGATGTGTGCACCGCGTTCCACAACTACCAGATGCACTGGACACCGCAAAGCATCCGTTTCGGCATCAACGGCGTGGCGCACTTCGAATACCTGAACCCGGGCACCGGCAACGCAGGCTGGCCCTTCGATGCTCCGCAGTTCCTGATCCTCAACATCGCCATCGGCGGTGACCTCGGCGGCAAGGTCGACAACAGCATCTTCCCCGTGCAGATGGAGATCGACCACGTGCGCGTCCATCAGCGGCCCCGATGAAGCCCACCCCATCCCTGCGCGTGTTTCTCAGCGCCCGCGACAGCAGCGCGCGGCTGAGCGAACAAGCGCCGCTGGCCGCAGCCGAACCAGACGACCCGTCGCTGCCGCACCTGATCGTCAACAACGAGCGTCGCTTCCAGACCCACATGGGCTTCGGCGGCGCCTTCACAGAGGCCGCCGCTACCGTGTGGCAAGGCCTGCCCGAGGCCGCGCGCGCGCAACTGCTGCGCGACTACTTCGACCCGGTTGCGGGTCATGGCTACACGCTGGCCCGCGTGCACATGAACTCATGCGATTTCGCCTTGGGCAACTACGCGCACGTCGAGCAGCCCGAAGACTTCGCGCTCGACAGCTTCAACATCGAGCGCGACCGCCGTGCGCTGCTGCCCTTCATCCAGGCTGCGCTGCGTGTGGCCGCGCGGCCGATCCAGTTGCTGGTCTCGCCCTGGAGCCCACCAGCCTGGATGAAGAGCAACGGCCAGATGAACGAGGGCGGCCGCCTGCGGCCCGAGTGCCGCGCGGCCTGGGCGCAGTGCTACGTGCGCTTCATCCGCGCCTACGCGGCCGAAGGCGTGCCGGTGTGGGGCGTGTCGGTGCAGAACGAACCGGCGGCACACCAGCGCTGGGATTCATGTTTGTACACGGCCGAGGAAGAGCGCGACTTCGTGCGCGACCACCTGGGCCCTGCCCTGCACGGTGCTGGACTGGGCGACGTGAAGATTGTCGTCTGGGACCACAACCGCGACCTCATGGTCGAGCGCGCCAGCGTGATGTACAGCGACGCCGAAGCAGCCAGGTATGTCTGGGGCACCGGTTTCCACTGGTACGGCACGGACTGTTTCGACCACCTGCAGCTGGTGCACGACGCCTGGCCCGACAAGCAGCTGTTGTTCACCGAAGGCTGCCAGGAAGGCGGGCCACACATCGGTCCCTACGAATCGTGGGAAGTCGGCGAGCGTTATGCGCGCTCCATCATCAACGACCTCAACCGCTGGACCGTGGGCTGGATCGACTGGAACCTGCTTCTCGACGAACGCGGCGGGCCCAACCATGTCGGCAACTTCTGCAGCGCCCCGATCCTGGCCGACACCGCCAGCGGCGCCTTGATGCACCAGAGCGCGTACTGGACGATCGGCCACTTCGCGCGCTTCATCCAGCCGGGCGCGCAGCGGGTGCTTTGCGCGTCAGCACGCCAGTCCGTCGAAGCCACGGCGTTTGCCAATCCGGACCTGTCGACAGTCGTCGTGGCGACGAATCGCCAGGATGAGGCACAGCACCTTGCGCTGCGCATGGCCGAAGCCGCATGGAACGTCATGTTGCCCCCGCGCTCGATCACAAGCTTCGTGTGCAACGCGCCATGAGCCCATCGACAGGCCAGGCCGTGCCACACGAACCCACGCACGGCAGCTTCGTCGAAGACGACGGGCAAACCTGGTACCGCATCACCGGCTACGACCAGCAGCCGCCCTTCTTCGTGGCCTTGGCCAGCGACTGCGATGTCTGGGCCTTCGTCTCCACCGCAGGGTCGTTGGCGGCCGGCCGTCGCGACTCGGAAGGATCGTTCTTCCCCTACGAGACGGTCGACCGCATTCACCAGCGCTGGGAACACACAGGGCCGCGCACGTGGATCCGCATCCACGACGGTGCGCACACCGAACTGTGGCAACCGTTCGCGCCGCAGCTGGACGGCAGCGCCGGCGCACGTTCGGTATGGAAGAACCTCTCGGGCACGCGGCTGCGCTTTTGCGAGCAGCACCCTGCGGGCCGCTTGCGCTTCCAGTTCGAATGGTCCACCGCCGCGGGCCTGGGCCTCGTGCGCACGGCCCGCCTGATCGCGCTGCAAGGGTCGATGCAGACAGCCGTGCAGGTGCAGGTGCTGGACGGCTTGCTCAACCTGATCCCGCCCGGTGTCAGCGTGGCACACGCGACCACGATGAGCGTGCTGACCGACGCCTACAAGTGGAACGAATCGGCCGCCGGCGGACGACTGGGTCTGTTCGCGCTGTACGCCAAGATCTGGGACCGCGCCGAGCCCAAGGAGTCTTTCGAAGCCCTGGTCGCCTGGCATGCCGGCGTGCCCGCCGGCACCAAGACCTTGCTGTCCACGCACCAGCTGGCCGACTTCTGCAGCAGCGGCCACGTCGAGGCCGAGCCGCTGACACGCGGCCGCCGCGGCGCCTTCCTGGTCAACTTCGACACGACCGTCGATGCTGCGGGAATCGAATGGCATCAGGTGGTCGATTCGCCACGCTCGCAGGTGCAGGTCTTTGAACTCTGCCAGTCGCTGCAAGCCGGCGGCGGCACACCCTCCGAAGTCCGCAAGGCAGTGCAGGCCAACACAACCGGCCTGGACGAGCTGCTGGCGCGCGCCGATGCCTTCCAGTCCTCGGGCGACCCCATGGCCGCAGCGCACCACCGCGCCAATGTGTTGTTCAACTGCATGCGCGGCGGTGTGTTTGCCAACGGCACCGCCTTCGACCGTGATGACGTGCTGGCCTTCCTGCGCCAGCGCAACCGGCCCATGGCCGCGCAGCTCGCGCCCATGGTCGCTGCCTGGCCGGCGCGCGTCGAGCGCTCGTTCGCCCTGGCAGCAGCCAGCGCTGCCGGCGGCCCGCAAGCGGAACGGTTGCTGCTGGGCTATCTGCCGCTGACCTTCAGCCGCCGCCACGGCGACCCGAGCCGGCCCTGGAACAAGTTCTCGATCCGCGTGCGCGATGCGTCGGGGGCCCGCGTCATCAACTACGAGGGCAACTGGCGCGACATCTTCCAGAACTGGGAGGCCTTGATCCCCAGCGACCCGGCCTATGTCGGGTCGATGATCGAAGCCTTCCTCGGCGCGATGACGCCCGACGGCTACAACCCCTACCGCATCGGCCGCAACGGCATCGACTGGGAGGTCGTCGAGCACGACAACCCCTGGAGCAACATCGGCTACTGGGGCGACCACCAGGTGATCTACCTGCTGAAGTTCCTGGAGGCCGCACAGGCCCACGAACCGGGGCTGCTGCAGGGCCTGTGGGACCACGCGCTGTACAGCTTTGCCGACCTGCCCTACCGCCTGAAGCCGCACGCCGATCAGACGGCGCAGCCCAAGGCGACCATCGTGTTCGACGATGCCGCCGATGCACGGGCCCATGCACGCGCGCAGCGTTTCGGCGCCGACGGCTTGATGGTCTGCGACGAACACGACACACCCGTGCTGGCGACCTTGGCCGAAAAGCTGGCGATCATCGTGCTGGCCAAGGTCGGCAGCCTGGTGCCCGGCGGGGGCCTTTGGCTGCATACGCAGCGCCCGGAGTGGAACGACGCCAACAACGCACTGGTCGGCAACGGTCTGTCGGTGGTGACGCTGGCGCAACTGCGGCGCTTCCTGGTCTTCATCATGGAGCTGCCGGGCGCCGAGCGACCGTTCACGCTGGCGGCATCGACGCTGCAGGCGCTGCAGCGCTTCGGTGACATCGTGCGCGCCAGCCCCACGGCCGTGGTGCACGACAGCGTTGCGCGCCGTGCCTTTCTGGATGCCAACGGCGCTGTGCTCGACACCTGGCGTGAGCAGGCCTACCGCGGCGCGGCTGGCCGCACGCCGTTACAAGCGCCGCCGTGCCTGCTGACCGATCTGGCGCAGGCGCTGCTGCCGCTGATCGATGCCACGCTGCAGCGCTGCCGCCGCGACGACGGCCTGTTCCACAGCTACAACCTGGTCGACCTGACGCAGGGCCGCGCCGAGGTCAGCCATCTCTACCCGATGCTCGAAGGCCAGGTCGCCTTGCTCTCGTGCGGGTTGCTGTCGCTCGCCGAAGCAGTGGCCTTGCTCGACGCACTGTTTGCCAGCCCGCTGTTCGACGCCCGCCGGCACAGCTTCACGCTCTACCCCGACCGGCAACTGCCTGGTTTCCTGGAACGCAACCGCCTCGACCGCGCAGCGCTGGCATTGCCCGTCGCCCAAGAGATCCTGCGCACGGAGCGCACCGATCTGCTGCAGCAGCAAAGCGACGGCACGGTGCGCTTCGCGCCCGGCTTGTCCAACCGCGCTGACCTGGAGACGACCGGCGCCGACCTGGGCCCAGCGCTGAAGCCCTTGGCACAGGCCTACGAGCGGCTGCTCAACCACCACGCATTCACCGGCCGATCCGGCACCATGTTCGCCTTCGAAGGCCTGGGCTGCATCTACTGGCACATGGTGGCCAAGTTGCTGCTGGCGGTGCAGGAGCGGGTGTTCGAGGCGGCCGACCAACGAGCCCCGGAGCTGGGCGCGCTGAAGGCCCACTACCGCCGCGTGCGCGACGGCCTGGGTTACCGCAAGAGCGCGGCGGCCTACGGCGCCTTCCCGGCCGACCCGTATAGCCACACGCCCGGCGAAGGCGGTGCGCAGCAGCCGGGCATGACGGGTCAGGTGAAGGAAGAGATCCTCACGCGCTGGGGTGAACTGGGTCTGCGCGTTCAGGCCGGACGTGTGCGCTTCGATCCCCAGTTGCTCGACGCAGCAGAACTCGCAGCGGGCGCTGCATTGACCTTCACCTGGGCACACATTCCGTTCAGCTGCCGTGCTGGCGCGACGACCCGCCTGAAGGTGTTGACCCCAGGCGGCTGGCAGGACTGCCCCGACTGCAGCTTCGATCCGCGCGGCGTGACAGCGGTCGAGGCCGAGGTCTGCCTGAGGCTGGACTGATTGGCCGGACTGATTTGCCGGACTGATTGGCTGGACTGATCAGCAGGACTGAGCGGCCGCAGCCGTGATCCAGCGCGGCGTATGCTCCGTCCGCAACGCGCACCAGGATGCTGATCGTGACCGAGCACCGAACAAGACGCAGCGAACCACAGCCGGCAAGTCCCGGCCCCGGGCTGTGCGCCATCCTGTACGTCTCCAAGGCTGCACGCCGGGTGGACGAAGGCGAACTGTTTCGCATTCTTGAGGCGTCGCGCCAACGAAACGCGGCGAGCCAGATCAGTGGCGTGCTGCTCCACGCTGCCGGCTCGTTCATGCAATACCTGGAAGGACCGGCGGAGCCGCTGCTGCAGGTCTACAGCAGCATCAAGGCGCATCCGCTGCACTACGGTCTTGTCGACTTGCTGCGCGAGCCCATCGACCGGCGCGAGTTTGCCGAGTGGTCCATGGCCTGCCATGTTGTGGGCACCAACGGGCCGTCGCCGCTGTCCGAGAACCACGCCCTGCTGGCCATGCGTTTGGCATCGGCCACGCGCCCGCAATCGACAGCCATCGAGCTGCTTTCGAACTTCTGGGCCGATGGCAGCAACGCCGTGGCTGGCGCCTTGCTCAGCCACAGCCAGGCGCTGTCGCGGCGTCGCAAGGTCCCGGACCCGGACTTCGGCGGTCCGCACTGATCCCGGGCCTGTTCTTGCTCGCGCCATCCCGCAACGCGCAGAGAGCGCAGTGAGGGGTTATCCCTCTGGACAAGGCTGGTGATTGTCAGAAAATGAAAGCGCTTTCATCGGCAGTGGCCGCTGATCTTCCTTTGACCATCCCCCGCGGAGCCGCTTCATGAGCCACCCAGTCCAGAACACCCTGAAGCGGGCCTGTGCCCTGCTCGCCATCGTGGCGCTCGGCTCGTGCGGCGGCGGTGGCAGCGAACCTGACGCGCAACCGGTCGCGCAGAGCATCAGCTTTACCGCGCCTGCCGGCCAGACCTTCGGTGTAGCGCCGCTCACGCTGGTGGCCACAGCCTCCTCTGGCTTGAGTGTGAGCCTGGCATCGACGACGCCGGCTGTCTGCACGGTCAACGGCGCGGTCCTGACCGTGGTTGGCGCGGGCAGCTGCTCCGTCACCGCCAGCCAGGCAGGCAACACGGGCTTTACAGCCGCCACGCCAGTGACGAACACCTTTACGGTGGCTGCCTCAGCGCAAACCATCACCTTCGTGTCGCCCGGCAACCAGACCCTGGGCACCGCGCCGCCTGCGCTGATGGCCACTTCGACATCCAATCTGGTCGTGGGCTTTGCGTCCACCACGCCTGCCGTCTGCACCGTCAGCGGCACCGCGCTGACGCTGGTCAGCGCCGGCACCTGCACGTTGGAAGCCAACGAGGCCGGCAACACCAACTATCTCGCCGCCGCGGCCGTGTCGCACAGCTTCACCGTTGCGCCCGGGCTGTTGGCGCAAACCATCACCTTCACCGCGCCGGGAAACCAGACTCTGGGCATTGCTGCTGGGCCGTTGGCAGCCACCGCGACCTCGGGTCTCGCCGTTGGCTTTTCGTCCATGACACCGGCGGTTTGCACGGTCAGCGGCAGCGTGCTCACGCTGATCAGCGCCGGCACCTGCACCGCCGCCGCCAGCCAGGCTGGCGACACTGTCTACGCGGCCGCTGCCTCGGTGGTGCTGTCGTTCGCGGTCGCACCTGCGGCACAGATCATCACCTTCAACGCCCTGGCCAATCAGACACTGGGCACCGCACAGCCGGCCTTGGTTGCCAGTTCGAGCGCTGGCCTGCCCGTGGCACTGGCCTCCACCACGGCCAGCGTCTGCACCGTCAGCGGAACCACACTGAGCTTGGTGGCAGTGGGTACCTGCAGCCTGGACGCCAACCAGGCTGGCAATGCCAACGTCGCGCCCGCAGTGACCGTCACGCGCAGCTTTAGCGTGGTCGCACCCGTGCCGGTGGCGCAGACCATCACCTTCGCCGGGCCGGGCAACCAGACTCTGGGCACGGCGCCCTTCGCGCTCTCGGCCACCGCAAGTTCCGGCTTGGCCGTGAGCTTTGCCTCGACCACGCCCAGCACCTGCACCGTCAGCGGCACCACGCTCAATCTGGTGGCTGTGGGCTCCTGCAGCATCGACGCCAGCCAGGCGGGCAGCAGCACCTTCGCGCCCGCCACGACGGTGTCGCGTGTGATCACC
>Ga0163144_10009991_pt1 | contig 20296 bp, 18 predicted proteins | sample OliLak19BULKMAT1_FD_123175 | JGI IMG/M metagenome (GOLD analysis project Ga0163144, IMG submission 123175) | Freshwater microbial mat bacterial communities from Lake Vanda, McMurdo Dry Valleys, Antarctica - Oligotrophic Lake LV.19.BULKMAT1 | ecosystem: Environmental > Aquatic > Freshwater >... | reverse complement strand
GGCGCGGCAGCGGCTCAACAATTCATCGGTGAAGGCGTGGACGTGCTGTTCGGCGGTGGTGGTCCTACCGGCTCCGGCGCGATTGCCTCGGCTGCTTCCGAAGGCGTGTGGGTCATCGGTGTCGATAAAGACGAATACTTCTCGACCTTCGGCGAAGGCGAAACCCCCGGTGCTGATAAGATCATCACCAGCGGTGTGAAGCGCGTCGATGTCGGCGTGTACGATATGATCGAAGCCTTGGCTGAAGGACACATGGATGCTTTCATCGGTGGCACCAACTACATCCTTGATGTCGCTAATGGCGGTGTGACCTACGCCCCCGCCAACGAAGCCGACATCCCCGAAGAATATTATGAAGTGTTGGCTCAATTGCAAGAAGCGTTGGCGAGCGGTGACTTGATCACCGGCATCAACCCCGAAACCTTCTCGATTGAAACCAGTGTCGAAGATATTCTCGCGATGGAATATCGTCCTGACTTGACCGCTGTTATGGCGATGATGGGCGGCTAATTGTCCGCTGTCGTCACCCTGTGGTGCTGCCCCCCGCTTTCGATCTATTCGGAAGCAAGGGGTTTGTTTTTGAGCCATAATTCCTTAAACTTAAGTCTCGGATGCGCCCTTGCGCGTTCCTATAACGGGGTACTGAGCGCATCATCCCCCCCCAACCCCGACATACTGTTCTCAATCTTCAAAGGAAAAACTCGTGCATATTCGTAAATGGTTATTCGTTTTCACCGCTTTATCGCTGCTGGTCGTTGCCGCACCCGTCAGCTTCGCCCAAGACACTACCCCCGCGCCGATTGAAAGCGTCTGTCTCATCACCGATGTCGGGCGTGTCAACGATGGCACCTTCAATCAATTGTCCTACGAGGGCATGGTGCAAGCTGCGGAAGACTTTGCGCTCGAAAACACCTTCATCGAAACCCTCGCTCAAACTGACTATGCCGCCAATATCGCTACCTGCATCGATGAAGGCTATGACGCCATCGTCGTTGTTGGCTATCTGCTTTATGATGCCACCCTTGCGGCTGCTATCGAACACCCGGAAGTGTACTTCATTGGCGTCGATCAATATATCGAAGCGGGTCCCGCCAATTTCGTCGGCATTCAGTTCCGCGAAGATCAAGCCGCTTTCCTTGTCGGCGCATTGGCGGCATTGGTGACGGAAACCAATACGGTCGGCGGCGTCTATGGCGTCGATATTCCTCCGGTCGTGCGTTTCCGCGTCGGTTATGAACAAGGCGTCGCTTATATGGCATCGCTGCTCGAAAAAGAAGTCGATATCCTTGGCGTCTATATTGATAGCTTTGAAGCCCCAGATCGTGGGAGCGCGGCAGCCGAACAATTCCTCGGCGAAGGCGTTGACGTGCTGTTCGGCTGTGGCGGGCAAACCGGTTCGGGCGGCATCACCGCCGCTGCCACGCTCGGCAGTTGGGTGATCGGTGTCGATACTGATGAATACTTCACCACCTTCGGTAGCGGCGAAACCCCCGGCGCAGATCGCATCATCAGCAGTGCCATCAAACGGGTGGACAACGGCGTGTATGACATGATCGCGGCATTGGTCGAAGACGGCGATCCCGAAGCATTCCTCGGCGGCACCAACTACTTGCTCGACATCAACAATGGCGGCATGACCTTTGCCCCCGCCAACGAAGCCGACATCCCCGCTGAGTATTACGCAGTCGTGGCACAGCTTGAAGCCGCGCTCGGCAGTGGCGACTTAACAACGGGCATCAACAACGATACCGCCGAAGTCGAAGTCTCCGTCGAAGAACTGCTGGCGCTGGACTTCCAGCCCGACCTGACCGAACTCATAGCAGCAATGAACAGCTAATTTTTAGTGTGTCGAAAGCACCAACGGGTGCCCCTATCCGCCACTCTATAGTGCGTTCGCTTCTGAAAAACGCCGCAATGACGCCCCTTTTCTCCCCCTCTCCATTTCATGAAGAGGGGGTTGGGGGTGAGGATGCCTTCAATACCTTCGCACAAATGTTAAAACTTCTCTAGCGTGAGCCATAAAGAACTGATAATATTGGTTCGAGTCTTGTTTCACAATCACTAGAATAACGAGGAGCGCTACTTGCTCATGGCGTCGAGCATCCCCGATATTGTCATCAGCCGACTACCCATCTATCTACGCGCGTTAGAACGTCTTGCGCAAGAAGGGTATGAGGTGACATCATCGCTTGAATTGGGCAGACGACTGGGTATCAGTTCGGCGCAGATCCGTAAAGATCTGTCCCATTTCGGTGGTTTTGGCAAACAAGGAACGGGGTATCGTATCTCGTTCTTGGTCGATCAGCTTCGGCAGGTCTTAAAAGTTGAAAATGAGTGGAAGGTGGCGCTCGTCGGTGCGGGCGATCTCGGTAGCGCGATTGCCCGCTATAAAGGGTTCGAGGATCGGGGATTTCATATCGCCTGTATTTTCGACAGCGCCCCCGAAAAAATCGGCAAACAGATCGACAAATATCTCATCCATGCCGTAGATGATATCCCATCGGTGATCGGTGCCCACGCCATCAAAATCGCGATGGTCGCCGTCCCAGCACAAGCAGCACAGTTCGTCACCGATGCCTTGGTCACGGCAGGGGTAAAAGCGATTTTGAACTACGCCCCAATCAACTTAAAAGTACCGTCTGATGTGCATGTGCAATACATTGATCCAGTCATTCACTTACAACGAATGACCTTCTACCTCAATTACACCCCTTGAGCCAGCCGCCGAAGGATTGCCGGGTCGTTTAACGCGCGCCCGGCACCGACGGCACAGGCAATCGTGGCATTATCCGCCCGATATACCGGCACCCCAGTTTCGCGCGTCAAGAACTGATCCATGCCACGCAACATCGACCCGCCCCCCGTCAAGACGATCCCGCGATCAATGATATCCGACGCCAGTTCCGGCGGGGTATGGCTGAGGACAGCACGCACCGTCGAGGCGACCTCTCGCAATGGTTCTTCAATTGCTTCGATAATTTCGCCCGTCGTGATCGTGATCGTGCGCGGCAGCCCACTCACGTTATCACGTCCTTGCATTTCCATCGACAATTCATCGGGAAGTATGAGCGCCGCACCCACCTGAATCTTGACCGACTCCGCCGTCGGTTGCCCAATCGTCAAGTTATATTTGCGCCGCACATAACTGATGATGGCGTCGTCAAAACGTAACCCACCCACGCGCGAGCTTTCGGCACGCACGATGTTGTTCATGGTCAACACTGCCGCTTCGGTGATGCCCCCGCCAATATTGACGACCATATCACCGGCGGGTGTGCCCACGGGCAACCCGGCACCAATCGCCGCCGCCAACGGTTCCCAAATCAGCAACGCCTCGCGTGCGCCCGCCGCCAATGCCGCCTCTTTCACAGCACGTTTTTCCACACTGGTCACGCCATAAGGCACCGACATGATGACCGTCGGTTTAAACAGGCGCATCCGCCCAGCAACTTTGGCAAAAAAATAACGCAGCATCGCTTCGGTGACTTCATAATCGGCGATCACCCCGTTCTTCAACGGGCGCACGATCTGGACATCTTCGTCATCCACGCGCCCCAACATTTCGCGCGCGGGTTGCCCGATTTCGACAATGCGTTCATCCTCGGCGGTCAACGCCACCAGCGAGGGTTCATTGAGGACGATCTGTCCATTTTCGTAAATACGCACATTGACGGTGCCGAGGTCAACGCCAAGTCGTTTATCAAACATTCCCATAGGGTTTTATCCAGAGGGCATAGCGCCTCTCATTGCCGCAATAACCGTGATTATACCATGCCATCCCGGTCAAAAACGGTCAGCGTCGGGGGATCGGTGACCAAGCGTGTAGGTGTAACCAATTTTTAGGAATTGGATCGCGGGCAAACATCGCGATCCGCTACTACCGATCCCCCATGATTTGATAATCCTCAAACTTGGCACCGCGCAAATAATCAGGGATCGTATAAATGCCATTGACCTGCAAATAACAATAAAAGTCACTGCTCTTGTTCTTTAGAAATGGTCGCCCAACTCCTAAGCGCAAATATGCCAGTTTTTCCTGCAACATCTGGGTGATTTCGTCCGAGATCGCCGCCAAACTTAGGCTCTCGACTTCCCACCGATAATTCACCACTTGGCGCAGCGTCAAATCCGTAATCGGCAATCGGCTATAGGGGATGCCAGTGGCGTCTTTGAAGAACAAGCGAAAATCTAATTTGCCAACTTCATATGTGCTCTGTGTCACCTCAAAGCGAAGTTCATGCACATCCGCCACAAATGCCAATGATCGCGCGCCCGTCTGCGGACGCAACATCCGGTTTTCGAGGATTTCGGTCTCAAAAGCAGCACGCACCGCCGGAAATGCTTGCCGAAACAGCACCTTCGCCCATCGCTCATCACTCGTCTCGCGCAGATACTCGGTCGTTTCGGGGTTCACCCAATGACAATCTTCGAGATGGGGCGGCGTCACCCGTTCCAACGCTTTCAGCTCCATGCGCACAACCGCGCGTGGGTAGATAATCTGCTTTCCCTGCTGAAACAACCATTTCCGGGCAATCCCCGTGGGCGGAAGTTCGGGGCGCACCACTGTAAAATCTGATGCTAACGCCGCGATGCACACCGTCTCGTCTTTCATACGGGTGACATCAGTGATCAAAACCTCTTGCCAACCTGCATTCATAATTCACCGTCACACACTATCTATATGATGTGGTGAATAATAACTTCTTTCCAATGGGATGCAAGGTATTCTGCCACCAAGCGGCGGTGACAGTGATCAGGTTCATACTCGCTGCACAACAAACATGCCCGCTCGCCCGTCCACCATCCCTGATCCAGCGTTTCTTCGATTTTGCGCTCCCGCAACAAGGCATTGAAAGCAATGTCGTAACGCCCCCAATCTTTGTCTTTGCGATAGGTGTCCAAAATATCATCCGTCGGCGTCAAGGACGGCATATGGACATAGCCACACTGATTGATCGCTCGCAAAAAATAGCGCAGGTCGCGCGCCTTCGCAAAACCCGCCAATTGCGAATCCGGTCGCAAGCGAATATCCACTAACACGCTGATTTGGTGGTCATGCAAAGAGGTCAAGAAGGTCTCGGCGGTTTTTTGGGTGAAGCCAATGGTGAACATAGGGATCGGCATCAAAATAACTCCAATTGTTTGGGCGGTTCCACAAAAACATCCGGGTTTACGATCTCAAGGGTGCCCTCTTTAAGGATATGGGCAACTTCTACCGCTTGTGCTGTCACCCGCACCAGCGGGTCAATCAACGACCGCGCGATCAAGTGATGCCGATGGCATTCAACCGGGTTGCCCTCACTACACATCACGACCACCGCCGCCGACTGCGCCAATTCCAGCAACCGTGCGATCCCTCGTCGGTATGGCTGTTGTTTCATGATCGCCAGATAATCGACCTGTTTTAGGTATTTTTCGCGCGCCATCTCGGGGTCTGGCACTTGCCCATCTCTATAAGACTCAGCATCCTCTGGGCGTCCCCCCAAGACTTGCCCGCCATAACGATACTCTATGCCGCGCGTCTTACATTCGGCTTCGAGCAGTTGCTTGTTAAAATGCGGCACAAACTTACTATAGGGGGCGCTCCGCACGTCCAGCAGAATCGTGATTTGATGCCGATCCAGCAGGTCAAAAAATGCTCGTACATCATGCCCACTATGTCCAATGGTATATACCCGCGTCACTGTTAGGCGGTTCTGCTCCATCACCCTCCCCCTTTATGGGATAGACAAAGCGCCCGAAGGAGACCATCGGGCGCTGCACGAAACAAGTTTCAGTGATTATCCCCACCCCCCTCCCCATTGCATGGAAAAGGGGAGGAACCGGCTTATAACTGTTCTTAAAAGTCCCCTCTCTACGAAGTGAGGAGGGGATGCCGACCTGCGGTCGGACGGGGTGGGGATGTACTTTCGTGATTCACTAAGTTTGCTCTCGGCGGATCACAAGGGGCTTAGTCGCCGCTTTTGTCCTCAACGATACGTAAAATAGACGCCGACTGGGTACGCACACGGCGGCTGATCTTGAGCGCCAATTCCGCGCGCCGCAAATCAAGCTGTGCCGCCCGATTTTGCTCCGGCGGGACGCCTTCGCGCATCATCTTGGCAGCGTTATCGCGGGCAGCTTCCATCGCGGCTTCGTCAATTTCAAACGACGAGTCCGCCAAATCCGCCAACACCACGACCTTATCGGGGCGCACATCAACGACACCCCCATAAATCGCGAAGCTCTCTTGACCACGCCCTTTACGGACGATCAATTCGCCAAAGGTGAGCGTCGTCAACACGGGCGCATGATTCGGCAACACGCCCATTATCCCATCAGTAGCGGGGATGAGGATCATATCGGCTTCAGGTTCGCTGAACACAATTTTTTCTTGGGTGACAATATCAATTGCAATGGGCATGACGTTTTCCTTTGTGCTTTTCACGAGGTGGCGCACAGACGCCACCCCGACACGTTCTTGACGTGGACGCCCCGCTTATTTATCGGATTCTTCATACCGGGCGAGGACATCTTCAATCGCGCCCGCCAGCGTGAACAATTGCTCTGGGATCATGTCTAGTTCGCCATCAAGGATCATCCGGAAGCCACGAATGGTATCCTTGACCTTCACATAACGCCCTTCACGACCGGTAAACTGTTCCGCCACCTTCATAGGCTGGCTGAGGAACTGTTCGATCTTACGCGCGCGCGACACCAGTAGCTTGTCGTCGTCGCTCAATTCGTCGATACCGAGAATGGCGATGATGTCTTGCAGGTTCTTATACCGTTGCAACACTTCTTGCACCTGACGGGCGGTGTTGTAATGCTCTTCACCGACGATCAGCGGGTCAAGAATCTTGCTCGTCGAAGCCAACGGATCGACGGCTGGGAAGATACCGCGCGCGGCAATCGAACGTTCCAACGCAATCGTCCCGTCAAGGTGCGTGAACACCGCGACCGGCGCAGGGTCAGAATAATCGTCGGCGGGGACATATACGGCTTGCATTGAGGTGATCGAACCGGTCTGGGTCGAGGTGATGCGTTCCTGAAGTTGACCCATCTCATCCGCCAGCGTCGGCTGATAACCGACCGCCGAAGGCATACGACCCAACAACGCCGATACCTCGGCACCTGCCAGCGAATAACGGAAAATGTTGTCGATGAAGAGCAACACGTCGCGCCCCTCATCACGGAAGTATTCCGCCATCGCCAAGCCCGACAACGCCACGCGCAAACGCACACCCGGCGGTTCGTTCATTTGACCGAACACCATCGCCAATTTCGGCAACACGCCCGCTTCTTCCATCTCATAATACAACTGCGTGCCCTCGCGGGTACGCTCCCCCACGCCCGCAAACACCGACAAACCGGAGTGTTCGGTCGCGATGGAGTTGATCAATTCCATGATGGTGATGGTCTTGCCGACACCAGCACCACCGAAAATGCCCGTTTTGCCGCCCTTGGTCATCGGGGCGATCAAGTCGATCACTTTCAAACCCGTTTCAAAGACTTCAACGCGCGTCGTCTGCTCTTCAAAGGTCGGGGCAGTGGCGTGGATCGGGCGGCGTGGCGTTTCTGCGGTGATGGGCGCGCCGAAATCGACAGGACGACCCAACACATTGAAGATACGACCTAACGACGCTTCACCGACCGGCACCGTGATCGGCGAGCCTGTGGCGAACGCGGCGACGCCACGTTGCAACCCATCCGTCGTATCCATCGCAACGGTACGAACAGAACTTCCACCGAGTAGCACTTCGACTTCGAGGATCAGGTCGTCCTGACCCTCACGCGGAACACGGACAGCATCATAAATATTGGGTAGCTCACCGCTGTTGAACTCGACATCGACCACCGCGCCGAGAATTTGGGAGATACGCCCCTGAAATTCAGCCATGCTGATTCATCTCCTATAACAAATGGGTACACATTAACGGGCGCGGCATTACGCCTGCCGTCCAGATCCGAGTTCATCTTGGAAGCGCTTCAGACCGTCCATGTCGCCGCGCAGCATAAACGCCGCTTGCTGACTCCATGTCGTCAACGTCGGCGAAAGTCTCATGCCGGCGGTTTCAATCGCTGCGCGCAATTCGCCTTCGGTGGCTGTGGACAGCTTCGCGAAGGTGTCAATACCCGCAGCAATCAGGGCTTTTTCCATCTTGGGACCAATGCCTTCGATGATTTGCAAGCCTGCCGACTTCGGGATAACCGCCGATGGGGCTACGGTTGCCGGTTTTGCCGTCGCGCCGTTGCCGTTACGAGCCGGCACCACGCCCGTCGGCTGAATGATTAATTTTTCCATCCGCGCTGCTTGCAAAATGGCTGCCACTGCCTTGTCCAACGTCGCTTGCAGCGCCTCGGCACCACCCACGATATCGAGGATTTCGGACGTGATACCCGTCTGCCGCGCCTTGTTATAGACGAGCGTTAGGTCTTCCACCAGTTCACTGGCGTTTTCCGAAGCATTACGCATCGAGACCATACGGGCGGAATGCTCCGACGCTTGGCTCTCTAGGATTGCCTGATACAACTGCAACAGCGTGAAGCGCGGCACGATCTCATCCAAAATCGCGGTCGCACTCGGCTCAAATTCGTAATCTGCGACGGTCGCACTCATCGGCGGAACATCTTTGATGAACTCCGCCATCGCCTGATCCTCAGTTTCGTAGGGCATCAAGGGCAACAAGCGCGAAACACGCGGTTGTTGAGTCAGCGTATTCACGAAATCGGTATAGGCGATAAACACTTCATCGACTTCACCGCTCAAAAACGCTTCGGTCACCAAGCGCACAATGGGTGAAACAAAGGCAATCGTTGGCTCGGACGGGCTGGGAAATTCCGCCGTCACATCCGCGCGTAAGCGCAAAAGTGAATCGCGTCCCTTGCGTCCGATGGTGATATATTTTGTGGGCAACCCGATACGCTGTTGGAAACGGCGTGCCACACGGGTGATATTGGTGTTAAAAGCACCGGCGAGACCGCGATCCGACGTGACCAACACGATCAGGATACGCTTGACTTCCGGGCGGGGCGTCAACAACGGGTGCAGCGGTGTGCCTCTGGCAGCAGAACTTTGGACGTTGAGCAAAATCTCCCACGCCTTTTCCGCAAATGCCCGGCTGGCAAGCACATACGCCTGTGCCTTGCGCACGCGGGAGGCGGAAACCGCCTCCAACGCGCGCGTGATTTGACCGATATTCTTGACGCTGCGAATGCGATTCTTTACTTCGCGTGCTGATGGCATCTAGCGGACACTCCTTCGCTATAGGTGTCTTAGACCCAAGCCGCGTTATATTCGACAATCGCCGCGCGCAACGCTTTTTCGGTGTCGTCACTCACGATTTTCGTCGTTTCGATGACATCGGCGACGGCGGCATACTGCCCCTGATAGGCGCGCAGGAAACCCGTCTGCCATTCACGGATACGATCCACTGTCACCACATCCAAGAGACCGCGCGTACCGGCGTACAGCAACGCGACTTGCTCCGACAACGACAGCGGTTGGAATTGAGGTTGCTTCAACAGTTCAGTCAAACGCAAACCGCGATCCAACTGACGTTGGGTTGATTTGTCGAGGTCAGAACCGAATTGGGCGAACGCCGCCAGCGAACGGAACTGCGCCAGATCGAGACGGAGACCGCCCGCAACCTTCTTCATCGCTTTCGTTTGGGCGTCACCACCGACTCGGCTCACGCTCACACCGACGTTGATAGCGGGGCGGGTACCGGCGTTGAACAATTCACCTTCAAGGAAGATTTGACCATCAGTGATGCTGATAACGTTGGTCGGGATATATGCCGACACGTCGCCCAACAAGGTTTCGATGATCGGTAAGGCGGTCAAGCTGCCACCACCGCGCGCCTCGCTCAATTGCGCGGCGCGTTCCAGCAAGCGGCTGTGCAGATAGAACACGTCGCCCGGGTAGGCTTCGCGACCCGGCGGACGGCGCAGCAACAGCGACACCTGACGATACGCCCAAGCGTGCTTGGACAAGTCGTCATACACCACTAGCGCGTCTTTGCCGTTTTCCATGAACCATTCGCCGATAGCACAACCGGAGTACGGGGCGATATATTGCAACGCCGCCGCGTCCGATGCCGTCGCAGTCACGATCACGGTGTAATCCATCGCGCCGTATTGTTCCAACGTCGCCACCAAACGGGCGATTTCACCACGACGCTTGCCAATCGCGACATAGATGCAAAACAGATCCTTGCCTTTTTGGTTCAGGATCGCATCAATTGCCAACGCGGTCTTGCCCGTTTGACGGTCGCCGATGATCAACTGACGTTGACCACGACCGACGGGGGTCATCGCATCAATACCGATGATACCGGTTTGCACCGGACGACCAACATTTTGACGCTGCATCACGCCGGGGGCGATCCGCTCGATATTATAAAACTCCGTCGAAGCAATCGGTCCGCGCCCGTCAATAGGCTCGCCGAGGGCGTTCACGACGCGCCCGACCATGCCCATGCCGACCGGAACCGACGCGATACGACCGGTAGGACGTACTTCGTCTTGCTCTTGAATGCTGTCGTATTGACCCAGAATGATAACGCCGACGTTATCTTTTTCTAGGTTAAAGGCGATACCCGCTTCCCCGTTGGAAAAGCGTACCAATTCGCTGAAGCGGATGTTATATAGACCGGAGACGCGCGCGATACCATCGCCCACTTCTTCGACATACCCGACTTCAACCGACTCAACCGTTGGATTGAAGTCTTGAACCTGCTTCAACAGCGACTCAAACATGTTGTTGGAGATTTCCGCCATCCTGCGTCTCCTCAAAAAGCTGCACAAAAGTCTACAGGGTGAACCCAAAGTGTCATCACAAAACGACACCATAAGACCGAACTAAAAGCACTCAATCACTGCTACGGGCGCTGCACCACAGCCGACCACTGCCAAGCTGTGAAACACAACGAGACCACATAACCAACTCACGTAAAAAAAATACTTCACGCGAATTTTAACCGATGAATTCTGCTAAGTCCACTTTTATCTCTATAGTGTACCAAAATTTGTGAAAACTTCCACAAGTCTGTTTTCTTCCTATTCCTGCTCGTTGCCCAATTCCACCGACCGCCGATAGGCGGCATGAACGGCGTCCGAAATAACGGTGCGCAACCCGCCTTTTTCCAGTTCATAGATAGCTTCGGCAGAGGTACCGCCGGGGCTGGTCACTTGATTGCGTAAAACGGCTTGGTGATTGCCGGATTGCTTGGCATAATCCACCGACCCGCGCACCGTCTGCAAGACCAGTTTTTCGGCATCACGGCGCGAAAAGCCCATATGCACCCCGGCATCGATCAGCGCTTCCATGAACAGAAACACGTAAGCGGGACCGGTCCCGCTGAGCGCTGTCGCCATATCAAGGTATTTCTCATCATCCATATAGATTTCTTCGCCCAGCGCGCCCAACAACGCCTGTGCTTGATCCCGTTCGGTTTCCGAGACAACTTTGGTCGCCGTCCACACGGTGATCCCCGCGCCGATCTGTGCCGGGGTGTTGGGCATAGCGCGCACAATATTGGGGTTGCCCAAGCCATTGCTCAATGTTTTGATGCGCACCCCCGCCAAAATACTGACCACCAGCAATGGTTTGCTGCCCACGCCAGCCAATGACTCAAACACATGCCCGATCACTTGCGGCTTGGTCGAAACCACCAAGATATCTGCCCCCTGCGCGGCGGCGGCGTTGTCGTGCGTCACCTGAATGGCATAGCGTTGCTGTAATTCCGCACCGCGCTCGTCGCGCGGGTCAGCAGCGACAATCTGCGCAGGTTGCAGCAAATCACGGTCGATCAAGCCTTTGATCATCGCTTCCGCCATCACCCCACTACCGATGAAAGCGACTTGTTTATCCTGAAACATCATCATTCCGCCTCTTTCTGCCCCTGCTCAGTACAAACAAACCCACAACTAGCGCGCATAGGGATATTCCACCTGCCACGACGCTCTGGCAGTCGCCAACCGATCCCGTTGGACTTCGACCCCAATCCCCGCTCCCTTTGCGACAGGCAACCGACTGCCCTCCGCCAGCACGAACGCTGGTTCGCTGATATCTTGCGCAAAATAACGGTCGGTCGCGCTGATGTCACACGGCAAAGTCACGCCCGGTAAAGAAGCAAATGCGGTATTTGCCGCACGCCCAACGCCGGTTTCCAACATGCCGCCCACCCACAAGGGCGCACCCGCTTCGACACAAACACGGTAAATTTCGAGGCTTTCGGTAAACCCACCCACACGCCCGGGCTTCAAATTGATGATCTTACATGCGCCCAGTTCCAGCGCCATACGCGCCGCGTTCACCGTCAAGATGCTCTCGTCCAAGCAAATGGGCGTCTTCAATTGGGGTTGCAATTTGCTGTGTTCGTAGATGTCGTTATACCCCAATGGTTGCTCCAACATCAGCAAATCCAGATGATCCAACTGCTTGAGGTGTTCGGCATCCGCGAGCGTGTAGGCGCTGTTGGCGTCCAGCATCAGCAAAATAGCGGGGAAGCGTTCCCGCACTGCCCGCGCCAACGCCACATCCCAACCGGGAGCGATCTTCAATTTGATGCGTCCATACCCCTGTTGCACCCGCTTGTCGATAGTCGCGATGGTATCCTCTATCGACGGTTTAATGCCAATGCTGACGCCGACAACGGCATACTCACGCGGATCGTTGCCTGCGGGCAAATGCGCTGCGAACAATTCCGCTAAGCTCATATCGTTTGCCTTCGCAAAGGCATCCCAAACCGCCGCTTCGACGCCATGCTTCGCCAATGGGTGCCCACGCACGGGCGCGAGGATCGGCTTCACTTCCGTGGGGTCGCTGATAGTCTTATGCAGCAAGCGCGGGATCATAAATTCGCGAATCACATGCAGCGCGGTGCCCATTGTCTCGCTGCTATAACCGGGGTCAATCTCAACAGAAGCTTCGCCCCAACCCACCACCCCTTGACCTGTAACCACTTCGATCAAAATGGCGGTCTTGAAGGGTTCTTCGCCAAAACTGGTTTTGAGGGTCTCGGCAAGCGGCATGGCAATTTCGTGAATCTGTATTTGTTCAATGTGTATGCTGTTCATAGATGACCTTTGTTAAACGAGGCGGCGCACATCAAAAACAGGCAGACGCCGAATGCCCGGAATTTCCATCACCAATCGCTTTAATTTAACGCTGCCGCATCCACTTGCGGACCGTTATAAGTCAACAAATAAAAAGCCCGATCCCGCCCGTCATGATGCGCCCGCAAAAAATCCGTGACCATATAGCCGCGCGCATACAAGCGTTCAAACCATGTGCGAATGTGCATCCGCCATGCCTGCGCCAAGTCAGCGTGATCCCGTTCGAGCGCGGGGTGATTCATCGGGATTTCTAGCAATCCGAGCGAAGTCGCGGGCATCGCGCCATTGTCATTGGGCAGCAACAGTCCTGCTTCATTCACCATCGCTGGGTTGATGATCACGGTATCCGCCGCCAAATAATTCTCCAACGTCAAGGCGGCGCGCGTGCCAAATAAGCGTTCCTCGACGCGGCGATTCGTCACCCACCACTCCACAAGGAGGCGATCCGACGATCCTGACCGCGCCAAGCCGGTATCCCCGCGCGTGCCATAATAATCGGCACGAAACGATGCGCCAATAGCACCCAGTTTTCGCAAATTGAGGTGGGCATTTTGGGAGAGCAGGGGGTCAAATGTCCAGACGATCAGTCGAATCCCTTGCGTGATCGAGATTTCGCGTTGCGCCAGTTTTAGGCGATAGGCGATGCCCGACCCGCGATATTCCGGCAAAACCACCATCCGCTTAGACAAGATTTGTAAATTCGCCATCGCCGGACGGCGGCTGTCTTCCATCGTTGTCCCCAAAAAGCCGACCAGCACGCCGATGGCTTTTTCGCCATCATATGCCACCAAGACATGCCCGCCAAAATTCGCCAGCGAAAACAACATATGTGCCGGAATAATTGCTTCGGCGGTTGCCCCCCAATAGGTTTTTTGCAGCTCGACAACCGGTCGCATCTCGTCCATCGTGCGCACGGGTCGAATCTGAATAGCGGGATCGCGTTCTGTACTCATCCGATAAATTCCCTTTCCGGTTGTCCTCAAATCTTCACAGGGCGACGCAACGTTGTGCGCAACACTTCCAAACCGTAGCGACGCGCGTGCATGTACGTCAATAACGTGTCTTCAAACCGGCGCGGATGAATCCCAAAGTGGCGATACAAATTGCCGATGTGCGCCGTTTTGTTGGTCGCCAACAAATCGAACCATTGCCCAGTCACCAAAGAACGGGGCAGCACACGGCTGTAAACCGTCGTCAACCAGCGCAGTGCATAAGGTGGAATCGGCACAATCGTCCTCGGTGTGCCCGATACCCGCATCACCGTCCGAATCAAATCTTCCAGCGTGATGTATTCGGGACCGCCGATCTCAATCATGTTGTCCACCGAATTCAAGCTGGACAAAATTGCCACCAATGCCGAGACCAAATCTTCAATATAGAGGGGTTGTAACGAGACCTCACCCTGCCCCGGCATCAAATAGATGAGAGGCGTCGCGCGCAGTTGCATGGCGATGTAATTCACAAAAGTATCATCTTCGCCAAAGACCATCGCCGAACGCAAAATCGTATACGCCAGCCCGCTCGTGCGGATGACTTCTTCGACCAAGCCTTTCACCCGCAACAGTGGGTATGCTGCCGACGGCGACGCCCCTAAATGACTCATGGTGATGATGCGCCCCACGCGCGCCGCCCGCGCCGCAATCACCAAGGCGCGGGTGCCATTTAAGTCGATGCGTTCCAGATCACGCGGGTGTCCCCACCATTGCGCGCTCTCTAAATGAAAAATCACGTCCACCCCCGTGACCGCCTGAAACACCGTCTGCTCGTCGAACAAACTACCGATCCTTATTTCGGGCATGGCGTCTTGCGCCCATGGCAAATGATGGCTGCGGCGTTCATCCAGCAAACAACGCACACGGCGTCCTTCTGACAGCAACCGTGTGACCAAATGCCTGCCAATAAATCCGGTCGCGCCGGTGACAAGAATCAAAATCGCCCCTCCAAACGTGAGGAGCGATTATAACACAGGGTGCAACTCTAGCCGCCTATCCCGCAAACTGGCGAACCAACGCCACCGCCCGCCCAATCCCATCTTCAGAGCGGATGCGCGCCCCCAAAGCCGCCGCCCGCCCACGCATCGCATTGTCGTTCATGGCTTGCGTGATCGCCGCTGCAAGTCGTTCGGTAGTCAATTTCTTTTTGGGGATCGGCGCGGGTCCCACCCCTAACATCAGCACTCGCTGCCCCCAAAACGGTTGATCGCCAAAAAACGGAGTGATGATCGACGGCACCCCCGCCCGCAACCCGGCAGCCGTCGTCCCCGCTCCGCCATGATGCACCACTGCCCCCAGCTGCGGAAACAGCCAACTATGCGGGATTGACGCGATCATATGCACGGTTTCGGGGAGATCGGCTTGGCTCATGCCCCCCCACCCCGACGCCAACACCCCCCTTTGTCCAGACAGTGCCAACGCCTTCAACACCAATTGGGTGGTCTCTTCAGGATTGCGGTTCGACATGCTGCCAAAACCGATATACACCGGGGGCGCACCCGCCCGCAAAAAGTCCACTACATCCACAGGCGGCACCCAATCCGTCGCTGGATCGAGGAACCAATACCCCGCCACTTGGGTGAGGTCATCCCAATCGCTGGGGCGCGGAAGCACATGCTGGCTGTACCCGTACATCACCGGCACCCGTCGCTCTTTCAAAGAACGAAAGGGTCCCAAGAACGACTCCTTTGGCATCCCTAAGTCGTGACGAATGGTGGTGTTCACAATCCGCCCCGTTTGATACAACATCATGCGCATCGCATAAAAAGACGGGCGATTGAGGATCGCGCCAAGCGGCAACGTGGGCGTCAGCGGGCTGGCAAAAGCGCGCGTCGGCGTGATCGGAAACACGTAGGCTTGAATCGCCGGTATGCCCAACTTTTCGGCAATCGCGAAGGGTCCACCCATGCCGTTTATCCCTGTGATCACAAGGTCTGTTCCCGAAAACAATGGGGGCAGATCCCGCGCCATCCCCGCCGCCCGCTTTTTCATCTCCGCCGTCATACGTGCCATGATCTTGAGGAAGTTGCCCCCTTCGATGGTATCGCGCCATTCAGGGCTTTGCAGTGTCCCCTCAATGCTGCTGCCGCTCGAACAGAATTCTAGCCCAGCATCCTCGACCAAACCGGTAAAATCGTCACTCGTCAAGACCCGCACGGCGTGACCCGCATCCCGTAAACCCGTGCCCAACGCGACATACGGTTGAACATCGCCCCGCGACCCTGATGCCACAATCGCAATTCTCATAATCGGTGCCGCCCTTTTCGTATGCCCAAGCCTACCCCCACACCCATTGGCTGTTCGTCGGCAGGTCTTGATAAAATGACCCTATGAATAGTCATTCATTTTACTGAATGACTATTCATTCATCATTCTAACCGCACTTTCGAGTCTGTCAAGCCTCGCGAATCAGGACAGCACAGGCCCCCGTGTATCTTCAAACCGCAAAATGAGTTAAAATTCTGTTAGACTAATGGTCAGGTGTGCGTCACGATCCCATCGGGACGGGAAACTGCTCCGCAGCATTTCCTAAACGGACAGTCCGAAAGAAAAATTGTGTTTATGGCGTCTCCTAAAGAAAGCAACGGTAAGGAGTTTCATGTGGAACGTCGCCGTGTAGTCGTGACCGGCATGGGGATCTTGTGTCCCACTGGAAACACCGTTGAAGAAGCGTGGGCAAATGCCGCCGCCGGTCGCTCAGGCATCCGTACCATTCAACGGTTCGACACGTCGCATCTGGAAAATCACTTTGGGGGAGAAGTTCAAGGGTTTGATCCAGAGTTATTTTTGGGCAAACGCGAAGCCCGCCGTACCGACCGCGTGACGCAGATGGCGCTTTACGTCGCCGAAATGGCGATGCTCGACGCGGGCATCGAAGTCACCGAGGACAACCGTTATGACATCGGTTGTATCGTCGGTAGCGGCATCGGCGGCTTTGCCACTTTATTTGAGGGCGTCAAAACGTTTATCGAGAAGGGACCACGCTTTGTCAGTCCCTTGCTCGTGCCGATGATGCTGCCCGATGCCCCCGCTAGCAAAATTTCGATGCGGTATGGGTTGCGCGGTCCCAACTTCGCGATCTCGACCGCCTGTGCGACGGGCAACAATTGCATCGGTGAAGCCACCGAAATGATCCGGCGGGGACAAGCAAAGATGGCGCTGGCGGGCAGTTCCGAAGCCGGCTTGGTGGATGTCGCCATCGCCAGTTTCAACAACATGACGGCGATTAGCCGCCGCAATGACGAACCAGAACGCGCCTCCCGCCCTTTTGACCTAGAGCGCGACGGCTTTGTCGTCTCGGAAGGTGCCGCCGTCATTATGTTGGAAGAACTAGAACACGCGCGGGCGCGGGGTGCCAAAATTTACGCCGAAATCTTGGGCTATGGGCATACTTCCGACGCCTATCATGTGACCGCCCCGCTCGAAAGTGGCGACGGTGCCGCCGAAGCCATCCGGCAAGCGATGGACGACGCCCAGATCATGCCCTCAGACATCGACTACATCAATGCGCACGGCACCAGCACCATGCTGAATGACCGTAGCGAGACGATGGCGCTCAAAGTGGCATTGGGGGAACAAGCCTATGAAATTCCGATCAGCTCTACGAAGTCGGTCACTGGGCATCTGATGGGCGCGGCGGGCGCGGTCGAAGCTGTATTTTCGGTCATGGCGATCCGCGACCAATTCGTGCCACCCACCGTCAATTTAGAACATCCCGACCCAGAATGCGACTTGAATTACACCCCCATCGTCGGTATTCGCAAAAACTTAAAGGTCGTCATGAGCAACTCATTTGGTTTTGGTGGACATAATGCCGTGTTGATTTTCGGCAAGTACAGCGCCAATGGTAAAAGCTAAAACCACAGCCCCACCCCGCCCCAGAAACACCGAACCGATCTACGCGCACATCGTCGGTTGGGGTGTTGGGCTGCCAGAACGCACCATGACCAATGATGATTTGACCGCTTTTGTCGATACCTCCGACGAGTGGATCAAAGCGCGCACCGGCATTCATGAGCGCCGCATCGCCAATAGCAAAGAAACGACTGCCACCCTCGGCTTAAAAGCAGCACAGGCGGCGCTCAACATCGCGGACATCTTGCCAACCGATATCGATCTGATCATCTGTGCCACCTCTTCGCCAGAATACATCTTCCCCAGCACTGCCAGCGTCATTCAAGCGTGGCTTGGGGCATCCAACGCCGGCGCTTTTGATCTCAGCGCGGCATGTTCCGGTTTTGTCTATGCGGTCGATATGGCAGCCCAATCGATCCGATCGGGTTCGATCACGACCGCCGTCGTCATCGGCTCGGAAACCTTCAGTCGGGTGATCGATTGGACGGATCGGGGGACGGCAATCCTGTTTGGAGACGGAGCAGGGGCAGTGGTCTTATCCGCCAGCAGCATCGAAGGCGGGGTCTTGTCCTCGGTCTTGCGCTCGGATGGATCGGGAGCGGAGATGCTCGGCATTCCCACCGTCGGCAGCATCGATATCGCCGACATCCCCACCATTGGCGTCAACGAGGGACACAAAATGGGCAAGATGCACATGAATGGCGGCGAGGTCTTCAAGTTTGCCATCCGTGTGATCGGTGAAAGCATCACCCAAGCCCTCGATCTCGCTGGTCTCACCGTCGCCGATCTCAAACTCATCGTGCCCCACCAAGCCAATTTACGCATCATCCAAGCGGCAGCACGTGCCCTCAAGGTGGACGAGTCGCTGTTCATGTGCAACCTTGATCGCTTTGGCAACACCTCGGCAGCGTCGATCCCGATTGCCTTGTGTGAAGCGGTGGCGCTGGGGCGGGTCGTACCGGGGGACAACATCGCTTTCGTCGGCTTTGGCGGGGGCTTGACATGGGCATCCATGATCGTGCAATGGAGCGATCCCCAATCCGAGGATCGTTCGCGGCTCTTGACCCGTCAGCGTCGCGAGATCAGCTATCGGGTGGCGTGGTGGCGTGCCCGCTTGATCCGCATCAGCCGCCAAATCGACGATCTCGTGCGGCGTATCCGTCCCCAACGCGGACGGATGGAACGCCTGCGCCGCAACATGGATCGGTCGGATTTTTGAGCCGTTCGCCCTCTTCCCACTGAAACAAAAAAGGGGGGAAGCACCGTATCGGCACTTCCCCCCTGATCGCTAACCCCTCACATTAATTACGCCGTTGTGCCAAGCTCAGATAGTACAGCAATTGCAACACGGCGGTGATCGCGGCGGCGACATAAGTCATAGCGGCGGCGGTCAACACTTGGCGTGCGCCACTGGAGTCTTCTGGGGCGGTCATCAAGCCTGCTTGCCGCAGCAACTTCAACCCGCGCAAACTGGCATCAATTTCGACGGGCAATGTCAAAATCATGAACACCACCATCACGCCAAACAGCGCGATGCCGACATACATCAACCCCGTGAAGTTGAGCAGCAACCCCGCGAAAATCATCATGTAGCCGATTTGAGGAGCAAAACGCACCCCCGGCACCAAAATTTGGCGCATCTGGATCAAGACCGAGCGTTCCTGATGCTGTTGCACATGCCCCAACTCGTGGGCAACGACCGCCATCGCCGCAACCGATGGTGTGGAGGCGATCCCCTTTGATAGGCGCACCACCCCGGCGGTTGGGTCATAATGATCGCTCAATTGACCGGGGGTAGCTTCCAGCGGCAAGCGCTGAACATCGGTGCTACGGAAGATTCGCTCGGCAACTTCTACGCCGGAAATGCCCGAAGAATTACGCACTTTGCTCCATTTGTTATACGCCGAGGAGACAAATGCCTGCGCCAACAACGATAAGACCAGCGTCGGCAACGCGACCCAAATTAGGTAGTTCACATCGAAAAACATCGTGATGTACCCTCACTCTTCACTGTAGTACGCCAATATCATATTACACGCACGTTCTAAAAATGTCGAAAATTCTCCTGGAAAATAGGCAAATGGTGGGACGCGCCGTTGCGCGTCCGCGAATTCATGGTCACAAACGGATGCCCCGTTGGTCGTCCCTACATAGAGAATCGCGTTTTTGCGCACTGCTCTGTTCAAAAATTAGAACAGCAGTCTAATGTGACATTGGCGTAGATGCTGTTGGCGAATCAAAACAGGAGATGTTCCGTAGGGGCGCAATGCCTTGCGCCTCCACAAAAAAGACACGCCGACCCTAGATAAAATCAATTCGCCAACAGCATCGGCGTAATAGCTATACAG
>Ga0163144_10009990_pt1 | contig 20299 bp, 19 predicted proteins | sample OliLak19BULKMAT1_FD_123175 | JGI IMG/M metagenome (GOLD analysis project Ga0163144, IMG submission 123175) | Freshwater microbial mat bacterial communities from Lake Vanda, McMurdo Dry Valleys, Antarctica - Oligotrophic Lake LV.19.BULKMAT1 | ecosystem: Environmental > Aquatic > Freshwater >... | reverse complement strand
TGCGCAACCCCGTGGCGTCGGAGAGTCGCGAAGTATTCCGCGTGGAGGAGCGATGCATTCCGAACTTCAACCCCATAAGCCCACCCAATCGGCAGTTTGCCAAGAAAGTCATCGAGGCCGGATACAAAATCGCGCCCGGCGGCAAAGTCGCTTTCGTGAAACTTTGAAAACTCAAAAATCAGGACGCCAATCTTGTCGCGATGCGGCTCAAGCGGAGCGAGGAAGGCAGTGGCGAAAAGGTCGGCGTTGAGAAAATTCTCATTCAATCTCCCGGCCCGCTGGCCATAGCGCGCGAGTTCTGGAAAACTCTTGATGGTAATGTCCTCCGTCACCTTGAAGCTCAGTAAAAACCCATCAGGCACCTGCTCACAAAGCCGCGACACGTAAGCCTCCGAAGGGAACCGATAGAACCCGGCATCTACACAAACCGTGCGAAACGTCTGCGCGTATTCGGCAAGACATTCCGCCTCGAAGCGCTTCGCCGCCACACGTCCACGATACTCGTAAAGTTCACGCGAGTAAATCGAGCCCAGCCAGCCCTCGTATTTCCACGAAGACGTCCCGACGAAAATCTTCCGCGAAGCAAGCGACGCGGAGATCCCGCGCAGCTCCCCGCGCACCGCCTCGGATTCGTCAGAGAAAAGTTCCATTCGCCCGCCGCTCACAGGGTTTTAGTTTCTCACAACACGCAGGACCCTCTCAGAGAATCGCTAGTGCCTCTGGTTGCTCGACCACCGCAGCGGAACGTAACGTCGCCCCGTCGTGCCATTGCCCCGGGATCAACACTTTCGCCGGATGGCGCGGGACGCCGATTTCATTTCGGCTGAGTTGCCCGATCAAAAGATCGACGGCAGCGGCGCCGATGAGCTCGTGGTTTTCGCGAATTCCACTCCAATTTTCCACATCGTCCACGACGTTGAGATTCACCAACCCACAAGTCTCGGGAACCTTGTGCCCGATTTCTTCAACCCACTCGCGAACGACCGGGTTGATCGTGAGAATAGCGTCCGGTCGATGCGTCTCCATCCACCGATCAAATGCCGCCGGACGCCCCTCCTTAAAACGCTCGAGAAAGAGCATCGGCACGCTATCCGCTCCCGGCAGTTGTTCCTGCTCGACCAAAAACGCCGCCTGCGCCCGTCCCTCCGATTCACTGTCGAGATATCGGCTGTAGATAAACCCGATGCGCGAATACCCCCGCTGACGCACGTTTTGGAAAGCCAGCCGTAGATTGTAATAAAAATCCCGGTCAGCAATCGCAAGCCCCTGCGGATAAAAACGCGACGCTGGCTGTTGCACCGTGCTATCCACCTGAATACCGCTGCCGATGAGCGCGATCACGCAGTCGGCCCATTCCTCCAGCACGAGCTGCTGATGGAGCATCAATGGGAGGATCACCCCAAAGATCGACTTTTCCCGCAAGATCTCCGAGATGCGCGCCACCTGCTCTTCGCTCGAGCTCAGACCTGCATCCACCGAGATCTCCTCCAACCGAAACCCGCGTTCGTCGCAGCGATCCTTCGCGCCTTGAAAATATCCGCGCAACCAAGGGAAATCGTGCCAGCTATTCTTATGCGGGTAATCGTTGATCCAAGCGAGCCGCGACTGCATTCCGAGAGGACGTCTCGATCGTGCCTGCGCTTGATACATCGCGACAAGAGGGTTCGGTCGATACCCCTCCCGTTCAGCAATCGCTTTAATTCGCTCGCGCGTCGCAATCGGGATGTTTGTGTGATTGCGCAGCGCTCGCGAAACAGTTGCCTTGTGACAACCAGCCAACTTTGCGATTTGATCCAAAGAGATACGCTGCAACTTCATGGAGGCGAACGCTACCAGATTCGCGCTCGAAGGCAAGAGCCATTGTTGCACGTTGCGCGGAGGCGGAATCCGATCTCCTCCCATACCGCCCCACGACCCCGCGATGACCTCGCAAAAGAAATCCCGCGAATCTCCTTGCACCCCCTCCCCGATCAGGATAGATTTCAATCTCTAATCGCGGGGTGGAGCAGCCCGGTAGCTCGTCAGGCTCATAACCTGAAGGTCGTAGGTTCAAATCCTACCCCCGCAACCACTTAACAACCAATCGGCTAGGTGGAATTCCCGGGAACTTTTCCAGGGATGATTTTCGGCTACCGTGAACAAAAACGGCCAGAAAACGCGAACAAATTTTCCTCTTCCTAGAGGACTTGTTCCGGATTCGCCACGATGTTTGCGGGCACGGCGGGACGAAAACCGCAGTTGCTGTTTTTTGGTGCTTTACGACCACCGACGACAAGAGTGCCCTTCATCTATCAGCGCAAAAACAGCGTATGGGCTCACTATACCATGGGACTTCGCGGCATCAGGAAACTGAGAACCGCCTTGTTCAACCGCCTGATGCGGAAAACCGCACGTCCGGTGGTGGGCAAGGGCTGCGGGGTTTAACTCCCCGCAGTCCCATTCGATCTTGGATTTTCGCGGAGATTTCCGGTGGATTTCAAAAGATGTTTCAAAAACAATCGCTTTTCTAACTAATCGCGTGGCGGCGGGTTTATCGAAAGGCGGTCAAATCTACGGCCATTGAATACCAGGCTCTCCTTGGGGCGCAGTGCTCCGCGAACATCGACTTTGGAGGTGCCGTCAGTATCGTGAGCAAAACGGTTGGTTCCATTTGAATCTACTCGCAAGGCGTCTTCTGCCAGCAGACCGGAAAGCTGAACATCTCTCGCTTCGATTTCTGCGATTCCCCCCCGCGTTTGTTCGTGCGGTTATTTCCGTCCCAAACGCCTCCCTCAATTCGGATCGCTTCATTGCCTCCTCGTGGATCCGCGTTGGCAACAAGGAAAACGTCCTCGCAAGTTCCCGCCCCGTCCGCCAGTGAGACCACCGCCCGATCGTGGAGCTTGAGCCACTTCCCGGACGGCAGCCTGAGAGTGCCGCCAATCTTGTAATTCCCCTCGGGAATAAAGAGCATCTCCGAGCTGCCGTCGATTGCGCTTTGCAGAGCCGCCCGGTCATCCGCTATCCCATCGCCGCGAACTCCATAGCCCCTGTGAAGAGCCGTTTCCGTTTCGCGTGAGTTTCCGATGGGCGCTTCCATAGAAACTCAAATTTACCAGATGCAATCTTGGCCTCGAACAGGAAACCCCGTAACGACGTTTTACGGGAAAGCGATTTTAATACCCCGCAGGGTTCTATGGGGAGCGGAATGGGACGCCTCCCGAAATCGCGAAGGCCTCTCCACGTGAGTCAAACGCAGCCGCAGCGAAGTGGCCTCGCGGCTCTCAGGACGCTCGGTGCCGAATTGGGGGCTCGGGCCCAATGGATTGGCAAAATGGTGAACGGTCAGTGGCGTGTCGCCATCGCGGGGGACGCGGAAGCCGACGTTGGTCTCCCATGCGGGCATGTTGAAAGCACTTGGCAGAGTTCCGATTTTGGCCCCAACAAAAACAGTGTCGGTGTCTTTCCATCCCTGTGGAGGGCATGCTTTCTCTGCGATGCGGCAGTTCTGTTTGTCGGTCGTATTGCCAGCGCCGCGAACAGCCGCTGCTGCCACTGAGCCGCCGGTGTCTCCCGGAGCGGGGGGACCTACGACGACGCCGTCTTGGCTATCGGCAATCCAACCGCCTTGGCCGTTGAGTTCGCCAGCCGATTTATCCTCGAAGTCTTCCACGAGGACCAATTGGGCATCACTCGGGAATACCGCTAGTCTCAGCGGACGCGCCACTGAAGAGGAGGTAACGGGCGTGCCGGGAGCACTCGATCCGATCGCGGCAGCGGGAGCCGAACTCGGCCATCACGATGAATGAGATTGATTTCGTTGGCCCGGGCATCGTCACTCCACCCGAACGAGCAGAGACGAGCACGAGAACGGCCAGGAAAAAGATGAGGTCTCACGAGGTGGTGGCGAAGAGTCAAATGATGATGACAATGACCTAAGCCAAATGCCGATCTGACAGCAAGTGATTCTAACTTTCCTGTAAAGTTAATGGTTTGTTGCGTCCCCTCGCCGATCCGCCAGAGTCCAATGTTGGTTGCCCTCGTAGTCGACTGTGTTTTCCTGCAATTTCCCATGGTATCCCGTTTCCCAAATGCCCTTAATCGAACTCCCCTTAGCTGTTGTCCCGATCTTAATGAACGCTGGCGCGGCGCTGATGCCCGCAATTCTTGGACTATTTGCCAGTGCCGCCGCGTTGATTTTTAAGCCGCGAGAGCTCTTCCGGCTTTTTGTCAAAAAGCCGCTGATCCCGGTATCTATTCTTGTCGGAGCTCTCGCGATCTATTATGGATGGGGGCTGATCGGGGGAGGCCAGACAACTCCGGCGGCTGCGAATAAGCGGGAGGCGAACCCCAACGTCGGTTCCTCAACGGACTGGGCGAGTGTGGCGCTTGAGATTCTGCGTCAGGAAGAGTTGGCTCGAGCCGGGGGCCGGACGATCACTGAAACACCGGAAGCCGGCAGAGAAGTTGTTTCTTCGAGCGAGCCGTTGATTTATCGCAAAAACGCTCAACGAACCGGATACGCCGGTGGGCCTGCTCCTGTGGGATTGTTGCCTCTTTGGGAGTATAGAGAAGAGAACACGATGTATCTTTCGTCGCCACTTCCAGCGGGTGACGTGGTCTACGGAGCTTCCTGCTATCTCGATCCTCCGGCAAGTTTTGGCGCGATTTTTTGCCTCGACGCGGCAACCGGCAAGGTGCGCTGGCAGACAGACGTTGAAAACCCTGAGACGCAGCAGGAGTTCACGGGTTTCTTCAGCTCCCCGGCGTTGTCGGCTGATGGGAAAAACCTCGTGATCGGGCAAGGGCTTCACCTGGATGCCAATGCGGAGTTGATTTGCCTCGACGCCCATACAGGCGCAGTTCGGTGGCTCGTTAAAACACCTTTGCACATCGAAAGTTCACCTGCCATCGAGGGTGACATAGTCGTTGTTGGAGCTGGCGCTATTGAGAAAGGAGCCGATCACAAGCCGGAGGGCGATCCGTTGGGAAGCGGTCATCCCGGTTATGTTTTTGCCGTTCGGATTTCCGACGGTAAAGAATTATGGCGCTACGATCTCGTCGACCCTGAGGGATCACCTGCCATCGAAAACGGCATTGCTTACATCGGAAGCGGCGTCAACGGGGCGGCGGTTGCCGCGCTGCGTATCGCTTCGGACGAGGAATTGAAAAGTGCGGGCCAAGAGCGTCTGGTTTGGAAGGTGAAGACGCCGTTTGCAGCGACGGGAGCCGTGTCGCTTGTTAACGACCTTGTCATTATCGGATGCGGCAAAGGGGATTTTGTGTTCTCCGATCCGAACCCTGAAGGTGTCGTTCTGGCATTGGACAAGGCGACAGGGAGCGTCCGCTGGAGCACAAAACTTCCCGATGCAGTTCTCGGTGCAATCGCCGTGAACGATGGGAAAGCCATTGTCCCCGTGCGGAACGGTGAGCTCGTGGCACTCGATATTACGGACGGTCGCATCCTCTGGCGTCAGGAAGATCCCAAAAAAAGAATCAGTGGAACGGCTCCGTTGCTGAGCGGGCCGGCTTTCACTGGCAACTTGATCTACGCTGCAAGCCGAGACGGATATCTTGCCATTATCGATCCGGCGAATGGCGCAATTCTCGAAAGAGTTTACATCAACGCGCCTGATCGCCCGGGTGAGTTGGGCCTCTCATTCAGTTCGCCATTTGTGGCAGACGGTCGTGTTTATATCGGAAGTGAAACGGGCGGTCTGCGCGCATTTGTTGGGAAAGAGTCGCGATGAGCGACCCATTAGTTCTGCAATTAGCCGACGCCAACGACGCAAACTTGGTCGGCGGCAAGGCTGTCAATTTGAGCCGTTTGATCAACGCAGGTTTTCGTGTGCCAGGAGGCTTTGTCGTTACGACCGCAGCATTTCGCTCGGGTGCCGGACGGGAACCCTCGGATGAAACCCGCAGGCAAATCGTTGAAGCCTACCAAAACCTTGGCTCGCCCATGGTGGCGGTTCGATCCTCCGCAACGGCCGAGGACATGGCCGATGCGTCCATGGCCGGACAGTATGAGACTTTCCTCAACATTGAGGGCGAAGCCGATGTGGTGCATGCCGTCATCCGCTGTTGGCACAGTATCGACACGGCGCGCACGCGGAGTTATCTGGAAGAGCACGGAATCGCATTCGATCAAGTCGCTATGGCCGTTGTCGTCCAGGGCCTCGTTCCCGCCGACGTCGCCGGGGTTTTGTTTACCGCGAATCCGCGAACAGGCTCCCGGGACGAGCTCGTCATCGATGCCAGCTATGGACTCGGTGAATCCGTCGTTTCGGGCACCGTCCAGCCGGACAGCCTGATTCTCGAGCGTGCAACAGGTCGGGTCAAAAGTGTTGTTTGTGGCAGCAAAGAGACCCTGCTTCGTCCAGGCCAACGCGAGACGGAGGCTGTCGATCCTTCTCTTCGTAGCCGCCCCTGCCTTGACTCCAAACAGGTTCACCAACTTTGGCTGTTGGGTTTGAAAATCATGGAGCACTTTGGTTCTGCCCAAGATGCGGAGTGGGCTATTCACGACGGCCAGATCTACCTCCTCCAATCTCGTGCGATTACGACGTTGGAGGGTGTTGAAGCACGTGCGGAGTGTTTACGCAGAACCCGTTTACAGTTGCGACAGAACCTGGCAGCGGGTCGGGGTGCTTGGGTGCGGCACAATATCTCAGAGACCCTTCCTCATCCCAGCCCGCTGACTTGGAGCGTCGTGCGCCGGTTTATGTCCGGCGCGGGAGGTTTTGGAAACATGTATCGAATGGTGGGATTCGAACCGGCTCCTCTGGCGTGTGAGGAGGGCTTTCTCGATCTGATAGCTGGCCGGGCTTATATGGATTTGTCGCGAGCGCCGGAGATGTTTTTTGAAAGTATGCCGTTTCGATACGACATCGATTTGCTGCGCACGAATCCGGATGCCGCACAAAGTGCGCCCACTGTTCCTGCCGGTTCGTTTGCTCAGCAGTGGAAAATGGGATCGCGCTTGGGAAAGACGACCCGAAAATTGCGAAGTTTGGCGGAGGGGTTCGACGAACAACTTGAAGGCGAGATCATCCCCGATTTTGTTGAGTGGGTTAAAACAGAGAAGGCCAGAGACCTTTCGTTGTTTTCGACCGCCGAGCTGATCTCATGCTGGGAAGAACGGGAGAAAAAAGTCATGGATGACTTTGCCCCCGCTTCCCTTCTTCCAAGCCTCATTACGGCCATGGCACTGGACGATCTGCGAAAGTTTTGCGCCGAAAACTTTTGGGATGAAGACCCTGACGTTCTTTCAACTCGACTGGCAGTATCACCCGCGCCCGATTCCACGACACGCTCGGCGCAGGGACTTCTTGATGTATGCCGCGGGGAAAAAACACTCCAAGAGTGGATCGAGACTTTTGGACATCGCGCTCCCGAGGAATTTGACTTGGCGACGCCCCGATGGCGGGAACGCCCTGAGGCAGTTGCTACTCTTGCGGGTCATCTTGAGGGCAGCGAGAGTCCGGTTGAACGGCAGGCCGTGCGCTTGGCTGACGCGGAGGCTCTCATGGAAACGCTCGGGAGTCGATTGTCGCGTTCTTTGAATCTGGAAATGCGCAAACGAGTCGCCATGGCTGGCCGATACTTGCGTTTTCGCGAAGACGGTAAGTTTTTTCTCATGCAAGGCTACGACCTTCTTCGCGATCTGGCCTTAGAGGCGGGCAAACGGCTGGACATCGGAGATCGTGTGTTTTCGATGAATTTAGAAGAGCTTCGCGATGCGATGCTGACAGGCTTTGCTCCGTTGCATCTCCTCGATCAACGTCAAATCGAACGCTCTGCCGAGGAAAGCCTGAGCTTGCCGCACGTGATCACAGTCGAAGAGATCGAGACGCTTGGCGAGCCCGTCGTCCCAGCAGGCGGGGACAGGCTCCCTGCTTTTTCGATTTCGAGCGGCGTCGCAACTGGCCCCGCCCGCATCGTTTTTTCGCCAACAGAAGCCGGAGATCTTGGCGCGGGTTACATCTTGGTCTGCCCGAGCACAGACCCCAATTGGACGCCACTCTTCGTCAAGGCGGCCGGGCTAATTATTGAACGTGGGGGAACACTCTCGCACGGCGCAGTCGTCGCACGGGAAATGGGGTTGCCTGCGGTGGTCTTCGACGGGGCTACCCAGTTAATCCGTGATGGTGAATCAGTTACTGTTGACGCGCAGCGAGGTGCAATCCTCAGAGCCTCAGACCTCGAAGGCGCTCCATTTGCGCCCGATGCGGACGACGTGGGGATTCCAATCGAATGGACTCCCCCTCCGCCGGGTGACCGAGAACGAAATGCCGCACGACTTAGGAATATCTGGTTAGCCATTTGGGCCGTCTTTTTGGCCGCTGTCTTTCTGTTTCCGCCGGCTTGGTTGCACGACCCCGCGCTGTCTATAATCGATTTCGTTTTATGGCCCCTCGTTGCTTGGCTCGGTAAGCCGCTCACCGTCGCGGCTGTGGCAATCGGCCTGGCTGTTGTGAGCATGGTGGGGCAGCGCATCCTTACCGATAATCGTCGGCTGCTTGTGGCAAAAAAGCGGGCATCTATCTTGCAGACGGAGGCGAAGAAGTTTGCGCCAGATTGTCCCCGGGGAAAGGCACTTCTTCGCTTGGCTGCCCTCGTACAAACCAGAATCATGATGGCATCTTTCGTGCCATTAGCGGTTATTCTCGGCCCGATGGTCATGATTTTCTCATGGCTTCCCGCTCGGGTCGATCCCGCGTCGGCCAATGCAAAGCCAGGTTCAGACATTTTAGTTATTGCGAAAGTCGCCGGGGATTTCACAAAGCCGCTCGACATCGTGCTTGATCCGCCGCTTGTGCTGACAGCCGGTCAGAAAGCCGAACAAGCTCTGCAGCCAATTCGCGCGACTCTTGGCAGGTTGCTTTCCAAGTGGAAACTGTCTCCAGTGGCCTCCGATGATTCTTGGGAACTGCTTGCTGCCGGAGCCAAGGCTCGCGAGGAGATGCTTGCAGACCTGTCGGCTTATCTGGCCTCGCCCCTTCCTCCTCGTGACGTTTCGTGGACTGTTAAGTCTCCGCCAGATTTACCGGGGCGTTTTGCCATTTCGGTCGCATCGAACGGCGATCCCTTGCTAACTAGCTATGCGATTTTGGGTGACCTCTTCCCGCCACCGAAACGCGAAGATATCGGCGATGGGAAGGGGCCTGTGCAGATCACATTCGCGACGAACGGGTCTGATCCGATCCGATCCCTGCGTTTGCAGTATCGGCAACAAAAAGTCGCTGGTGAGAGCGTGTTCTTGCGTCCTTTTGAAGCGTTTGGCGTGAAGTGGGACGCTGGGTGGCTCTTGATCTACATCGCCGTTTACATCCCGGTAATGATGTTCCTACGATGGATTCTTCGAATCGCGTAGGAAAGGATCTCACCGACGGAAGCTCGCTGGAGTTCCGCGTCTCGGGCGGGGGCACTTGGCATGACTCTTTGGAAGAGGCCTTGACCGGTATTGTTGCAACCCGCCAGCCTGCACCCTGGCCTTTGGAATGGGTGGCCTTCTCAACCGGTTCACGCGAGGACTTGATTCCAGACCTAAGCGGCGTCCGATGCATCCCGGAGACGCTCTCATTCGGTGGTCCCGCCGTTAAGCCGACCATTGTAAAACGGGAGCCTGCCGGGGTGATCGACCTCGCTGCTGTGTTCGGAGAGGCAAAGGCGCGTAAGAAAGCGGTTCTTTTTGCTTTTGTGGATTTCCCCGAGCCGGTGACGATTCATTGCGGCGCTGATTGGTGGATGCGCTGGTGGGTTGATGGCGTGACGGCTTTTGATACTCTTGAACAAGGTAATCGCAGACCGTTGTGCGAGACACCGCATGAGTTTTCCCTCACACAAGGGAGGCATTTGTTAGCCGTAGAGGTCATTAGTGGAAACGGTGGCTGGGCTCTCGCCAGCGAGGCAACCTATTCCCCTGAACAAACTCGGGAAGAGCCATTTTCGCTTGAATGCCGACGTATTTTTTGGCTGGAGGACCCGAGCGAGTTTTCAGAATTTGCATTGGAGCAGCTCGGCGTCGCTCTTCCATTGTTAAATGGGAAGTCGTTGACGATTCCTGTGCAAAACATGAGATATCGTTCATTGACAGTTTCGCCCTCGAGTTTCGTTTCTGGAGCGAACACTTTGTCGCTAAAATGGGATGAGGAGCAATCCCGTATAGGCACAAGGTGTCTTGGGCTTCGTGTGTTTGGTTACAGCGGAAAGGGCAAAACACTGGAAATATCCAACCGCGTCGTGGGCTTTACGGCGATCGATCTTCGTATTCAGACCGGCCCGATTGTCTCGCAGATAGCAACAGATTCCATGACCGTATCCTGCCGCACAAATCTTGCTGCCGCGCTACGAATCCTTCTTGGACGAGACTCGGTCACCACCAACGTGGCGCGCCTGCATCGAGTGCGTTTCGCTGATCTCACTCCAGACACACAATACTCACTGGCAATAGAGCCTGTGGGAATCGACGAACCTCTCGTGATGCGCAAAATTCGGACCCTTCCGACCGACCGCCCGATCTCATTTGCCATCGTGGGCGATCCAAGCCCTGTGCCGAAGACTTGGCGGAAAGTGGCGGCGTGTGTCAACAGCCTTCCGGTGGATTTTGTGATCTTTTTAGGCGATGCCGTAGCGCACGGCCGCGATGACTGGCGCTGGGATGAGGAGTTTTTTGAACCAGCCGCTGCGCTGTTTTCACGTCTGCCGGTAATGGCTGTGCCTGGCAATCACGATGAGAGCGCTCCGCTATTTTCGTCCTTTTTCGGCACCGATGACGGGCCGTCAAACTGGTCGCTTCGCTGGAACAGCGCGCTTTTGCTTGGTCTGGATGGCGGGTCCGAGTGGGGGCCAAAGAGCGAGAACAGAAAGTGGCTCGAGCGTCAGTTAGCACGCAACGCTGACGCATTCCTCGTCGTGTTCGATCATTACCCTCCGTATTCCTCAACCGGTCACGGAGTCACTGATGCTGAAGGGCAGCCTGTTGAGCCGCCGATGAGAACGGCGCGCGAGGTAATCGTCCCCCGGATGATCCAGCACGGTCCGGGAATACTAGTAAGCGGGCATGCACACTGTTACGAGCGCTCGGAACTCTCCCCTGCGCTGACCCTTGTCACGTCGGGCGGCGGCGGAGGTTATCTCTACGAACAGACCACCGACGTCACGCGAAACCCCTTCTCGACTGTGTTTGAGAGCCGACACCATTACTGCGTTCTAACGTTGGAGTCAAATGCCTGCCACTTGGAAGCCCGCGATCTCGACGGTGAATTAATCGACCGTCGTGATTGGTCTTTTTCACAACGGGCGTCGGAAATATCCGTATCAGCTGATGGATCGAATCGTGCAACATGCCGATGAAGCGTCGTGCGCGGACATCACGTATGTGCCGGTGCATCGAGCGGCTCCGGAGGAGTCTGAAATACGAGGACATCTATCTCATAGGCTACGCGACAATCGGGGATCTGGAGACCGGAATCCGGAAGTGGATCCAGCGATACAACACCTAGCGTCCGCACCGGGCTCTGGGCAACGAAACCCCGTAGCTTGTTTACGAGACGAACCGGAAGCCCGCAATCCCGGCAACAGAAATGGGGAAAGCCGCATGAAAACCGGGAACCCTCTCCAAACGGTGGTTGACGCCTCCAGAACCAACGCATAGAAACCAAATCACCCCAGCATTCCATCGCTTATTTTAAGCTCCTCCTGGTCTAGGAAACGGGCCCACCTCACCTAAACCCCAATCCTGTTAATCCATGAAATCCTCTGTCACCCTGATCCTCGCTTTAATCACACTAATTACGGGGCACGCCGAGAGCGTGAATCCCTCAAGCATTCCTGAGGCTGATTATGTAACCGTTAACGAATCGGGGCAGCTCTCCCTGAACGGCAAGCGGATTCGCTTCTGGGCTGTCATCGGAAATTTCCCGAACCAAACAGACCTCAAGCCCGACGCTCCATCATCTGAGCAGAAGGTGAAGACAGCCGCGGCGCAGGCAGATGCAGATGCCCTCGTGCGCAGATTTGAAGACCTCGGATTCAACCTTAATCGAATGTGGCACGGGTTTGCTGAGCCCTCGGACTATACGAAAGGGGACGGCTCCCGCGCTGATGTAATCGACTACTTTATCGCGAAGTTGAAAAAGCGCGGGATGAAGATTTGGCTCGCCGGAATGAACCGCGTTGGAGACGCCACGCCGGAGGACGTCAATATCATCAATGATCCATCCTCAACGGAGGACTGGAAAAAAGCCGTTTTGGAGGGAGCAAGCACCTCGAAAACGAAAAAATTTGAAATTGAAAAGAACCTCGCGCGGATTTGGGATCCCCGACTGCAAGCGCTGGCCATTCGCGACATGAAAAATATCGCCACACATTTCAACAAATATACGGGGTTGAGGTGGTGCGATGATCCCGTTTTTGCGGTCTGGGAACTTTCCAATGAGGAATGGTGGATACGACGCATGGTGAACGGTGGCTGGCAGAAGCTACCTCAATATTTTCAAAACGACCTGATCCAACGTTGGAATCTTTTCCTAAAAAGCAAATATCAAAGCAGCGAAGTGCTCGTCGCGGCCTGGAAAAGTCTCGACTCCGGCGAGGACTTGACGAAAGGCACGATTACCCTGCAGCCGATGGCTGCGGGGACGAGCACGGTGAGTATCAACGACGCAAGTCAAGCAGCGGCCGACGCAGTTGCCTCGGTGGCTCCGACTGAAGGAACATCTCAAGCCGCCAGCTCACAACGTGGCGCTGATGTCCTTGAGTTCTTTCTCCAGCTTCAACTCGCTCACAAAACCGCGGAGGCCGCAGCCGTCAAGTCTTGGGGACGCAGCACAAAACTCAGCCCTTTGATTTTTGACACCGGAATCGGCTATGAAATCCAATCTCAATACTTGCACCAACAAGCGGATGCTATCGCGCACGACGCGTATGTTAATGGTATAGGCCGGGTGGTGCCCGAGTCTGCCGTTGCAGAAGCGAAAACTCCGCTGGCGAAACTTCAAAAAACGATCGAAACCGAACGACAAGCGCCAAACAGTGGCCCTTGGAACAACTGGCTTCTTAAGCCCCCAGGCATTTGTCAAGGCGTCCCGTGGCTTGAGCACAATCGATTTGAGGGCAAGCCGTTCTTTTGCTACGAAACCCAAATTCAGCAACCCGCGAAGTATCGCGCAGATTTCCCCCTGCGGATCGCCGCTCTCGCCTCAATCCAAGACTGGGATGTCATTTGCTGGCACTATTTCGGGGAGGTTAAGGGCGTTGGATCAATCGAACGCCCATTTGATCAACCGCTCGACATTACCACGGGTGGCCATCCCCAAGGTTACCACTATACCTACGATGAAGTCCAAAATGCTATGATGCGCGCTGCGGCGTGGATTTTCCGCGATCAACTCCTCGGCCCGGCAGCGAATCCGACAAAGTTCATTTTCGGTCGTAAAAGCCTGTTTGATCCTGCGTCGATGGAATACGCGGGTTCTTACGGAATGTCGGGCATGGATATGCTCCAGACCGTTTACCAATACGGTGTCCGCATTGAGATTGATCCGAAGCGGGAGGATGACGAGGTCATCGGGCCTGTTGTTAGTGTAAAGGACCGGAACACGCATAATCCCTACACGCCAACGCCTCAGATTACATTTGATTGGAAGAAGGGGTTTCTACGATTTGACGCCTCTTCCGTTTCCGCCTTCACCGGCTTGCTGGCAAACTACGGCACAACCGTTTCCTTCGCTTCCGGGGTTTCCCTTGAAGACGTTAAAATTGTCAACCCTTCAGGGAGCTTCGATCCGATCCGCGAAGACGAACGTTATATTGCCTTCGCTGCATATACCGAGGACGGAAAATCTTTTACAGAGACGCGCAAAGCATACATCTCGCTTGTGAGCACAAGTTTTAATACCGGATTTCTCATAGACCCCGAAACCAAGAAAGTTGAACGCGGAACGCTTCCCGTCCTCGTTTCAAGGGTGGGGGGTAAAATTTCGGCGCCGTTTCTTGATGGCATGACCTATATCTTGCGCGACTGGCATCTTCGCGAGATCGGGCGCGGAAGAATCGACGGTGGTTCGCTAACGATCCCTGTAGAACTCCCCGTGTTTGTTGTGGAGCTGAACCGGACTTAAGGCGCTGATCCGACGGGTCAATCTGACAGTTTAGAATTTAGTTCCACCATTTCTCCGCAGTGTGGGTTTTTCACGTGCCCGCACCTAAGTCACCGACAGGGTTCAGGAAGGAACAGTCGTGTCACGTAGGCCCCCAGTCAAAAAGGCTGCGGATCGATGTATTGATTATTCACGGCAAAATGCTTGCCTCGATCATCTATATAGTTCCAATTAGCATCTCGGATTAGAAAAGTGGCTGGCCATTCCAAAGCGGCTAAGATTGCCGCGACGCAATAGCCGTGGATGCGCCGGCCATGCTCATCCTGCCTTTCATCGGTTTCCGTCGATGCCGGTTTCAGTAAAACTATTTCCTAACACACGAAACCATGACACTCCTCCTCTTCTTTTTGGTTCTCTTCGCGGTCTCGCCCTTCATGAGCGCCGATACCTACACTCCTCCCAGCCCTTGAGTGGGCACTGAAGCCGGTCCGGAGGCCGGTAATGTCGTAGAGGAAAACGGGAGGCCGCTCTGGCGGCTGGAGGACCTCCGTTATTGCCGGGGCACAAAGATTCTTTCCCGGAGCCCGGGTCATTTTCGATCACTTCCATATCATGCAACTCGTGGGCAAGGCCGTCGATGCGGTCCGCAAGGATCTGGTCGCCAGCGTGGCAGACCTCGTTGGCGGGATGTGGGCGATCCGAGGCAACGAATGGACCCGGTCGGAAAAACAACAGGCTGATCGTCGTCGCTTCATCACGGCCTACCCGATCCTGGGCCGAGCCATCGGATTGCGCGACAGTCTTCAAGACATCCTCGCAGAGAATGATCCAGAGATGCTCAAATGGTGGTGTGGGTGGGCCTCCAGAAGTCGCCTCAAACCTTTCGGGAAACTTGCTAAGAGCCTCAAGAATCACTGGGAAGGCATCCTCGCATTTATGGAAACTCGTCTGACCAATGCCGCAATGGAGGCTACCAACGGCGTCCTCCAGCTTGCTAAGCGAATGGCTCGCGGGTTCCGCAATTTCAACTACTTTCGCATTATGGCATATCTCAAAGCCGGTCGCATTCAGCTCAATATCCCTCACATTTGAACCCACTCAAAACGTCGAAGCGGCCAATTTTCCGTCGTCACGTTGGGCCAAGTTATACAAATATCTGCGTGATGGGAGCGGCGGCCGACACAGGCCACGTCGCAATGCGGGGTTTATTTAAAAGGTTCGTCTCAGGAGCTCGACTGGACGCTGAGAAAGAACTTAGTTTTTTCGATGAGGGTAAGACGGTCAGCCAGGGGAAGGCCACAGGCTGTAAACCGATGATGGAAATCAAGCCGAACGAGAGAAAATCCACGAAGATGTGTGTGGCGAGAGCGTAAGTGCAAGGGAGGTATATAAAATGTGCTTACAATCAACCGGTAGATTGGCAACTTCGACTTAGCTTTACAGGACAATCAACCCCGCTTACCTGCCGATGGACCGTCCACCCAGCTTCCTTCGATCAGCATCGTCCGCGAAAGGGGTGGGACCCCGCACTCGTTGAGATACATCTGCCCGAGGAGCATATCGACCGCGACCGCACCGGCGATTTCGTGATGTTGGTCGATACCGGCGAACTCACCGTCCGTCGGGTGTTTGTCCAAAATCGCGATCTGAACATCCTCTGGAACTTTCAGCTTGAGACGGGCCAGCCACTCCGGGAGATTTTTTGACAGCCCTACAATCGCATCAGGGCGATATCGGAAGAACCATTTCGCAAACTCGTCGAATTTCTCGTCTTTCATGGACAACATGGGAACCCGGCGGGAAGCCGGAATGTGGCCATTGAAGATCGAGAGTCCAGCTGCCCAGTTGTAGTCTGACCGCTCATCGGCGTTCCCCAGCATCACGAGCCCGATGCGGTTGTTTCCGAACCGCCGAAGCTTGCGCATGGCCTGTAACAGGCTGTGGATTTGGTGATTGGCGACCCGGTGGATGGCAGGGCGAATTACCGAGTATCCGAACGTAACAGACGAAAGCTTTTCAAAATCAATGGAGATGTGTGACCGCGAACTGAAAGAAGGGCTAATCATGATGCCCCGGATGGCCCGCGTGTCGAGAATCTCGGAAAGCCGTCGGCCAGTCATACCCTTGGCGTTAAGTGAAAACTCGTCGACGGTATAGCCCAATAAAGATGCGTGTTTTACGACGGCCTGATACGTCCGGCCGAACGTGGGACGAGAACGCCAGCTATCGTCCGGGAACCGGGTGACGAATGCCAACCGGCGAGCACCTTCTTGAGGAAACCTCAGCGACGACATGACTTTGGCCACGAGAGGATCAGGCTGATAGCCAAGTTGGTTGGCTAGTTCGTGAATTTGGCGGCGAACATCTGATGATATGCTCAGGTTGTTCCTCAACGCGAGAGAGACGGTGGTGTGCGAAACACCCGCCACCTTGGCGAGAGCACGAAGAGTGAGGCGTTCGGACATGAAGTCTGTTGTATCTACAAGAACGATGACGGGATGGCAACTGTCACGGCATTCGTGGCTGTGTGCGGACACACGAACGCCCCGGAAATGCGCGACCCACGACCGCGGCGTAATGTTTGTACGGGCTTTTGAAGATACCCATGCAAACTCGACGACCTCGGCGGCTAGGTTTCTCTTTCATCAAGTAGGTGACGAACTAAACGCGATTACGACGATTGTTGTGGTTGGTGGCAGTTGTTTGGCGAGTGCTGTCATCTCCTCCACTTTCTCAATGGCAGAGCTGCTGACTCCGGAGCCTTCTGTTTAGCCGTCGGTGAGGTAAACACCAGGATCCTGGGTCGAGGCGTGTGGATGCTGGATCTGTGTTTTACCATTGCAAAGCGGCTTCGTGCCTGTGCGGGATTCGAGAACTGTCGGTCTAAAGAATCACGGAACCTCCTAACTGACGTTCTGTTGTCGGCCGCAGATGCACCGTATCACGCAATTCAGGCCGGGAAGCGGGATCTGCTGGGTGAATTCCGAATCCGGCATCTGACTGTCGAGAAGAACTCAAATTACATGGCGCGCTATACGGTCGAGGGAAACCTCTGGGTGGAGAAAGGCTCGGAGATCGGGCACAACACTCAAACGGGTGGGCTCGGGAGCCGAGAACTCAACAAGAACACAGTTGCCAGGTTTTGCGGGGGACGGCGTCCTGATAATAGGGGGAAAACGGTTCCGGAACGGTTGGCGATCTCCCATTGGGTTTCTATCGATACGAGGACTAGGGTTCCCTGGAAGTAGTCGGTTCCACAGCCGGCTCTGAAGATCGCCTGACCCTGGAGCACGGCACCCTGGGCCAAAATCGAAACGCACGAAACTTCCCGACGGAATGAAGATCGCATCCCTTGGCGAGGCCAATCTCAACGGAGTGGTCTTTAAGGAGGTTTATCCTGAAGGCATACTCGTTTCGGAATCCGCCCGTTCTCAGTGGGAAAATGTTGATTTTGGAAAGAACCTTGCGGGAAGGGGGCTGGACTTAGCGTATTTCGCAACACCCTGAGATCGTCGACGACGGGGGTCTTTGAGAATGTTACGGTGAAGCTCGCCCGGAATGATCCTCAGAATGGCGGAGAAGGAACGGGTTACTTTGAAGCGGTTGACTGGGACGGCGACGGGCGAACAGATTTGGCGGCCGCACCGATTATTGACGCCGAAAAGACGGCGGCGTTTATTGGATTGCAAGATGGCAACAAAATGCTCGTTGAGAACGATTCCGGCGATGTGATCGACATCACGAGGTATGGAAATGAGATTCAAGACGACGCTCCGGGCATGTTCATGACTCTCGCCGAAGACCTCACGGCAGATGGCCGCATCGACCTCTAAGCTGCCAGCAACGAGAAAGGCTCGCCTGTATTTTTTGTGATAAACCGGGGTTACGGATCCTTCTTGCTGCTGGAAAAGTATTCATCGGGATTGATGCCTGCCGAGATTTGTACCGCACAAGCCCGTGGCGTCGCCGCAGGCGATGGAGCGAACGATCTCCTTGTCGGTGGAACAAACGGAGCACTGTGGCTGATGGTCAATGGGACCCTGACAGGCCGCAACGCAACCAGCCAAGTACGAACTCTTCCCGATGAACGGAAACTGATCGAGTCAAAGCAACTGACGGTTCGTCTCATCGGTGCCACGGGGGTAGTTGGAGCCCATTGTTCTGAAGGATTCGAAGGGGGAAATCGTCGCGTCCCGTAGTTTGGCTAGCAATGTTAAAGTGGGTTGTTCTGGTCCCGTGCAGATGATCTTCACCGTACGCGAGCCTGGACCTCACTTCGTCGAGGTGACATTCGCCGACGGGGCGGGAGCCGCTCTGGACGTTGATCTTTCGGGCCCTCAGCCACGGCATCAGTCCATGACCATTGGTCACAAACAGGCTAAATAATCAATCACCATTTATGAGGACTCTTAGTCAATCTGCTGATCGTCCGGTGCAGAAATCGCGGACACCGCTGCATCTAACCCCGGGCCTGGGACATCGCCTGGCATCGAGAAGTCCCTTCCAATGTAGAGGCTCGGACAGAACGGGCTGTCCGCAAGAGCGCGATACTCGCGGCGTGCGGCCCAATAGCTATTTGCGCTAACGTGGTCGCACATACTGATCGCTCGCCAACCAAGGGCCACTCGGGAAAAAAGCAGCAGACCGTAATCGCACGAGACGCGAACAAACTGCTGCACTGATTCACTTGGGAATTGAATCTCTCGCGATAGCTGAGAGATACGCTTCCAAAGTACGACGGATTCGTCTTTCTCGGCAAGGGCTACGGAAATTCGATCGGACTCGCGCAAGGCGGAAAAGATGACATCCAACCGAGTCGCCCCGCCCAAGCGATCATCTCTCATCCACAGGTTTACAGGCACCTGTTTGCCCTCAAGCGGTTCATCGTAGGCTTCACAGTAGCGACCTTTCAGCACAGCCTCGGACGATAGCTTGCAGAGCTCTCGAAAGCGCTCCGCGTCCTTGTTGTTCAATCCGAGATACGTCTCTGCGTAACGTAAGAAGAGTTCGGGCTCTGTTCCTCGTCCGGCTGCGTATCCAGCCACTACGTAGGCGTTGAGATCACACCAGAGCTCATTGATCACATAGGGGCCATACCAACCGCCCCCTCGAGACCATGTCCAGACGCCGCGGATCAACGAATGTTCCAAAAGGTCAGCAAGGCCAGTTGGCGGAGTGTTTTCTGGGAAACCCTCGATTACGCCCTTTGCGACGTAGTTGGGGTAAGCGCCCTTGCCTTCATACTCCCGCTGACATTGGACCTCAATGATTTGTGAGTGACGTCCGATCCCAAGAGCAGCGTTGGCGTCTACGCGACGAAAAAAATCGAGGCGAGTGTGTTTAATGGAAAATAGCAATTTCGGATGCGGGGGAATAGCGTCTGTGATTGTGCGGTAGTAGTCCGGGTTCGCATGGAAGCGGTCCGGGAGATAATCCCACGTCCGGAAGATGAGCGTCTTCTTGTGTTTCACGCAGATCTCCTCACGCAGGAAGGAGATGAGGCGCGTAAAGCGATCTTGATCGCGTTCGGGCTCGGCAAGAGGGGCGTGCCATGTGACCGGGCCGTTGCCGGTGTGAAACGGCGTATCGTAAAGATACGTTTCTCCGTGCCGGACGACCAATCCATCGAGCCTTGGATAGCGGGAAAAGAGTTCGTTAAAGAGGAGGCGATGTATCTCGAGCGTGAACTCGTTGTCGATGGAAATTCTGCCATTGCGGTCACAAAGTCGTTTTCGAAAACAATCAACGAGGACCTTCGGCAGAACGAACAGGTCGATGTGGGAGAACGCGGCGACACGTGCTTGTAAAGCATCGTTCATTTCGCTCTCGATTTGGGCGGTGAACTCCTCGAGCCACTCATGTGCAGGCGTTCCCTTTGGAAAGCAGTCAACGCCTGTGGCAGCGAAAGTCGCAATGCAATTGATATGTTTGAAAACCTTCCCATTGTATCCGTATTCGCGCAAGTGACTGGAATCCGAAAATGCCGTCTCGAAAGGAGCTTCACCTGGATTGTGATGCACCATGTCGAGAACGAACGCAGGCTTTCTCTTTGAACGGGCGTGTGTCATCGGAAATCAGTCCCCCACCTGGAATGCTGACGTTTGGAGTTCAGCCGAGCGGCCATGTGGAAGGAATTCCCGGCACTGGCCACAGCAGGAAGCGGTTGCGACCGGTTTCGATTTGCTGGAAAGGACCAGGCAAAGGACGAACTTTTG
>Ga0163144_10009989_pt1 | contig 20302 bp, 15 predicted proteins | sample OliLak19BULKMAT1_FD_123175 | JGI IMG/M metagenome (GOLD analysis project Ga0163144, IMG submission 123175) | Freshwater microbial mat bacterial communities from Lake Vanda, McMurdo Dry Valleys, Antarctica - Oligotrophic Lake LV.19.BULKMAT1 | ecosystem: Environmental > Aquatic > Freshwater >... | reverse complement strand
CGAATCGGCGCCGCGTACCTGGTACCGTACGACGATTCGGCGACCCCAGCTCGGCGGCGCGTCCTCAGTTACGTTCGCCGATTTACTGGAACAGCACGTTCGTCGCGTCAGTGAAGTTCGACCACGGTTGGCCCTGGGGGCCGATGTCGCGGAACCACGCTTGGAAGTTCCAGGTCTGCCCCGGTAGGACCGCGACGAAGACGTTGCCCGCCGGGGTCTGTTGCAGGTTCAGCGTCAGATTGAACGCTCCGGTGGCGCCGGAGTTCTTGATGAATCCGGGGCCCACATAACGGCCGATGACACCGGCGAGGCACAGGTTGCCCTGACTGCCGCCCGGGTTCGTGACGAAGCCTTGTGTCTGACTCGTCAAGAAGAAGCCGAACTGGTTGAGCGGCAAGGCGCTCGCTTCGAGGATGACGCTGTTCGCCGAGGCTTGATTCGACCCAGTCGCGAGGATCTGCGCCGACATGCCGCCGGTGTGCGCGTTCGCCGGGCTGCAGTAGTTCGTGCCGAGGCCGGCGTTCGAGTACTCGACCAGGTACTGCGACGTCTGGGCGTGGTTGAGCTCGGCGTCGTTCCACTGGCCGTTACCGAACAGCTCGCAGTAGTCCTCGGGACCGCCACTGGCGCTGTTGTTGTTCGGCTCACCCGGAGCCCAGTTGACGAAGCTCGTGGGCTCGCCGGTCACCCACTCCCAGCCGTTGCTGGGCTCGGAATAGGTCGGTGACGAAGTGTTCTGGAAGAGGCCGATCCACGGGCGACTCGGCGCGACGTTCTGGATGATCCAGTCGAGCTCGGCCTGGCTCGTGATCGTCGCGAGGTGGCCCGTGCGACCCATCCAGCTCGTCGCCGCGGCCGCCGTGCGCGCGGCCTGCCAGGAGAGCGTGCCAGAGACGACGCGATAGAAGTTGCCGTTCGCCGGGTTCAGGAGCGGCGCATCGATCTGCACCGTGAACGCGCCGGCGCCGGCGCTCGCGACGCTGAATGACCCGAGCTGGATCCAGTACTGCTGGCCGGCGACCGCTGTGAAGTCGATACGCGACTGGAGCCCGCACGCGTCATCGTTGCAACCGACCTGGGTTCCCGCGCAACCACCGGTGTAGATCGCCGCCGTCGTGTCGTTCGTCGCCAGGTTGCAGGTCTGGAAGATGTGCGGCCCAGAGACCGCGGCCGTCCAGACGAACCAGACGTCCTGCACGATGTTGATGCAGGTCGGATTCGTGCCGCTGGTCGTGGCGGCCGTGTTGTCGAAGGAGTGCGGCCCCGCGCCGGTGATGGGCATGGCCATCGCACAATCGTCGGCGCCTTGGGCCGCGGCGCCGGCCATCGTGAGGAGCGCGAGAGGCGCGATCGAACGGAGATGTTGCAGCGAGAAGATCATCGTGTTGGTTCGGAGAATGGAACGGAGGGCAGAGAGACCGGCGACGGCACGGCTCGACCGAGAGCCAGCGCTCGCGGTCCGCCTTGGGGGCCATTGTAACGACCCGCAGGGACGACCAATCGCCCAACAGATCTAGGAGCCTGCGCCCCGAGGCCCTCAGGGCGCCGGCTCCGCCGCGAATTGCGCCGCATAGAGGCGCTGGTAGAGCCCACCGGCAGCCAGGAGCTCGCTGTGCGTGCCGATCCCGACGATCCGTCCCGCATCGAGCACGACGATGCGGTCGGCGTTGCGCACCGTCGAGAGCCGGTGCGCGATCACGATCGTCGCTCTACCTCGCATGATCGTGTCGAGGGCCGCCTGGACGATCGCCTCGGACTCTGTGTCGAGCGCGCTCGTCGCTTCGTCGAGTAGCAAGAGGTCAGGGTTCTTCAGGAGCGCCCGCGCGATCGTGATGCGTTGGCGTTGACCGCCGGAGAGGCGCGCCCCCGCGTCGCGGACGTCGGTCGCGTAACCCAGGGGGAGCTCGAGAATGAACTCGTGGATGTTCGCGGCGCGCGCGGCTGCCTCGAGCTCGACGTCGGTCGCCGCGGCCTTGCCGTAACGCAGGTTCTCGGCGATCGTCGCGTGGAACAGGAACGGCGATTGGGTGACCATCGCCCAGCGCGCGTTCCACGAGTCGATCGAGACCTCGCGCAGGTCGACACCGTCCACCGTGATGCGCCCCTCGGTCGGGTCGATGAAGCGCGCGACGAGGTCGAGCAGCGTGCTCTTCCCGGAGCCGCTCGGTCCGACGAGAGCGAGCGTCTCCCCCGGACGCACGTGCAGCTCGATGTCCCGCAGGACGTCCTCGCCCTCGGGCTCGTAGCGGAAGGACAACGCCTCGATGTGCACACCGTCGCCGAACCCCGAGAGCTGGCGCGCGCCACGCTGCTCGATCAGATCCGGCTTTTCGTCCAAGAGCGCCAGCAAGCGCGTCGAAGCGCCCTGCGCCTCGGCCACCTGGCCGACCGTGCGGGTCATCTTCTTCACGCTGGTGTATACGCGGCTGATCATCATGAAGAAGACGACCATGTCGTCCGTGCCGCTCACCATCTCGCCATAGAACACGAGCCAGCCGACGACGACGAGCATCAGCCCGAGGCCGACGTGCGTGTAGAGCACGGTCCAGGCGCTGCTGAGGGAGCTCGCGCGTACCATCTTCAAGCTCGCGCCCACGAACTCCTCGTTGGAGCGCTTGAAGCGCTCGAGCTCGCGGCCTTCCGCGCGGTAGGCCTTGACGGTGCGGATGCCCTGCAACATCTGGGCGAGCACCTGCACGGACTCTCCGAGCTGGGACAGGCTCTTCGTCGAACCGCGCCGCACCTTCTTTAGAAGGACGCTCACGGGCACGACGAGGAGCGGCAATCCGAGCACCACGAACAAGGTCGCCTCGGGCGCGACGCCGAACGCATAGACGAGGCCCGCGATCGCGAGCAGCGGCTCCTGCACCAGGTCGCGCAGGATCAATTGCACCACCGACAGCGTGCGGCCGACGTCATTGCTGATGCGGCTCATCAGGTCGCCGAACTTGCGGCCCGAGTGGTAACGCAGCGAGAGCCCCATCAGGTGCGCGGCGAGGTCTTGACGCAGCCCGACGATCATGCCGAGACCGACCTTGGCGCCCAGGGTGTTGCCGATGTACTGCAGGACCCCCGACGCGATCGCGAGCACCGCGACGATCGCCGCGATGCGCCAGAGCGCGCGCATCTTCAGGCCGTTCTGGCCCGGCTCGAGGGCGCGCGCGTCGCCGATCGCGAAGAGCGCGAGGCGGTCGAAGAAACGCTCGACACGGCTGGGCTCTTTGGCCTCGGTGCCCTTGCCTCCGTCCTCGTCACTGGGCTGCGTGTTCGGTTCGCCTGGGTTCTTCGCGTCGGTGTCCGCAGCGACCTCGCGTGCGCCACCCGGCTCGTCGCCGGGGTCGGCCCCAGACGTGTCGGGCTCGGCTACGACGAGCGGCGTCGAGCGATCCGGGAAGAGCACACGAATCGTCGGATTCAGCAGGAAGATCGTGCTCTGCTGCAGGAGCGCGCCGACCGAACCCACGACGAGAACGAGCACCAAGGCCGGCAGGTACGGCCGCGCGAACGGACGCAACAGGCGCGTGAGGTCGGACTTCCAGAAAGCCATGGCCGAAGAGCATGGCACGGACCGACGCGCGACTCCACGATTGGGATCGACGAGTCCTTGCGCGTGCCTCCACGACCCAGAAACAGCGGGCGGCGGGTCCATGTGACCCGCCGCCCGCGATTGCGTCACCGACCCACGGCGACGCGCTTCATGCGACTCGGCGCTCGCTCAGATGCCAGACACTTGCGCCTCTCTGAGGCTCGCGTGGGCGTACCGCTGGAAGGCTTTGCGGATGTAGTCCTCCTGCAGCATCTTGCGGTGCCGCTCCTCGGACATGCGCAGCGGATTCGTCGGGGCCGTGCGGCTCTCGACGAACAGGATGTAGTACCCCTTCGGGCCCTTGAACGGGCCGCCGATGGTGCCCGGGTCGAGGTCGAAGAAGACCTTGTCGACGATCGCGTCGTTGAACATGAAGTGCGTGAACTCGCTCTCGCCGATCGCGCGCTTCATGTCGTTGCGGGTCATCGGCTCGTCCTGGAAACGACCCTTGTTCTTCAGCCCGAGGGCCGGCGGCGACTTGCCGACGACCGGGAGCGGCGGGTCCCAATAGTCGCTGTTGGCGTCGAGGAAGTTGCGCCACCACTGGTCGAACGGCAGGAGGTCGTCCGGCGTCGTGTGGGTCACACCGAGGCCTTCGGCGGATGCGCGCGCTTCCGCGTCCACGGCCAGACGGCCGAGGTACTCGTCGATCATGCGACGCAGGCCGGTCGCGCGTACACGCGCCTTCTCCCAGCCGTCGTCGTGCCAGCGGAAGTTCGGGAAGTCGTAGGCGGAGACGAACAGCACCTCGACCTCGGCTCTCGCGAGGCCCATGATCGCGTTCGCGGTCGTCAGGTGCTCGGCGAGATCTGGCGGCAGCGGGGCGTTCGGGTCGATCTCGAGCGAATCCCCGAGCGACCGGCGCAGCGACTCGACGAGGCGCAGGTGCTCGTTGAAAGCCTCCTGCGACGGGAAGCCGTGGCCTTGCAGGGCGAGGAACTCCATGTTGAACATGGCGCCCTGCATCTGGACGTTGTTTTCCGCGACGAGCGAGGAGAACTCCTGGTCCGACATCAAGATGCCGTCCTTCTGCATGCGCTGCCGAGTGGCCTCCATCAGCGCGAGGAAGTGCTTGGCCTCCTGGACGTCGTCGTCGGAGAAGTACGGACGCATCTCGTCGAAGACGTCCTGCGTCTCGATCTCGGAGCGCCAGTCACCGCCGTCGACGATCATCACGAGGTGCTCGGGGATCCCGCCCGTCGCGGTCTGGATGTCGGCGAGGCTCCAGAGCGCGTTCATGACGAAGTCGCGCAAGAGCCCCATCATCATCTCTTGCTCGGGCACGATCGGCTGATCGGTGTCGACCGACACCTGCAAGCGCCGCTCGTACTCCTTGCCATAATCCGCGAGCAGGTCGACCTGCGGCGCGCCGGCCTGGATCGACTCGCGCGAGAGGTCCGGCCAGGTGTCGGGGTGCCCGGGGAAGAACAGCGCGTCGAAGTTCATCGTCTGCGCGACCTGCTCGCGGTACCAACGACCGGAGGTGTAGGCCCGGCGCAATTCGACCTCGTGATCGAGTGTCGGATAACGCTCCTCGAAGCTGGTCTTCTCCTCGTCGAGGCGACGATCGATGACGCGCATGTCCGCGGCATAGCGCTGCATGCGCCGCTCGACCTCCGCGTCGACCGCGGCGGAATGGGCCTTCTTCGCCGCGGCGGCCGCGTCGGGAGCCATGCCGTCGGTCGGCGGCGGCGGCATCTCCTCGAGGACCCCCTCGCGCTCGTTCGAGCGACGCAAGGCGGTCTCGTGGTTCATCAGGACTTGCAGCTTGCGAGCCTCGAGCGCGTTACGGCCGGGGCCGTACACGAGGGCGCGCTTGATCTGCATGTCCGAGATTCGGACACCGCCGACGACGAGGGGCGCGCCGAACTCGGAGGCCTGGTCCGCGGACGCCGCGGGAGCGACGGGGGAAAGACGGGCACCCTGGACGGCGCGTGCGCTCGGCGCGAGCGCGAGCGCCCCTCCGAGGCACAAGATGGGCAGCACGCTCTGCAGCGTGATGAAGGAGGGAACTTTCGAGATCACGGGACTTCGAGTCGTGTCCTAGAGAGAAGCGGAGCGTATCGCGTGCCGAAGCGAGCTCGCGACGGGAGCCAGGCCGGGGCCGACCTTGGAGGCGGAAGAGCGTACGGCGAAGTCGGCCAAGTGAGAGAGGAAAGTCCGCGTCCTGCCAGTGTGCCCGTATCACCCGGGCCGGGGAACGATGCGGCGCGGGGTGACGAGGCGGCCTGGTCGCGATCCGAGGCGGATTCGTCCCTGTCTCGACCCCCCCGATACCGTCCGTTCATCGGCCTCGCTGGTACCCTGTCCGGAGAATTGTATGGATTACGAACCGCACACGATCGCCCTGGTGGCCGAGCTGCTCCACCCCCCGATCGCCAACGACCCCCGGCCCGTGCAGCGCCTTCACAACGAGATGTTCGAGGGTGGGCAGCCGGCCTACGCGGGTTTCCAGGTGACCCAACTCGGGCCCGTCCTCTCGAACCCGGTGGTCACGCCGGGCGCGGTGTCGCAGGTGGCGTTCCTCGTCGACCGGGTGCAATTCCGCGAGGAGCGCAGCAACCTGACCCACGAGGTCTTCGCCGAGCGGGTGCGCGCGATCGTGGCGCGCTCGGCCGAGCTGCGGCAGGTGCCTGTGTACATGGCGCAGACGGTCGTCGTGCGCAGCCTCGTGAATCCGCGCACGTCGAACGACACTCGGGTCTTCCTGCGCGACCGAATGCTCGGCCTCACCGCCGCGTGCGAGGGGCTCGGGCAGCCGATTGAGCTGGTCGGACTGCGCCTCGGGCTCGGCCCCGGCGAGCCCTCGACCCCGCTCTCGGGGCCGCCTGTGCCATCGCCCTCGTACGCGCTGCGCATCGAGTCCTGGCAGCAAGACCCGCGTTCCTTGTTCCTCGAGCTGGCCGGCAACTTCGGCGCGGTCGGGCTCGGGCAGGGCCAGGTCGAGCCGTACCTCGCGCCCGCCTTCGCGCCGGTCGAGGAGAACATCCTGGCGACGTACCGCTATATGGAGGAGCGTGTGTTGCCCTTCATCCGACGGTTCGACCGGCGGCAGGATGGCTGAATTCTTCGATGTCGCCTTCGACTGAACCTCTGCGTAACCGTGGCGCTTGGCCGATCGCGCTCGCGCTGACGGTGTCACTGGCCGGGGCGCTGTGGGCCCCGGCGTGCAAGAAGGACGCGGCTGAGCCAGCGCAACCAGCGCCCCCGGTCTACCCCGCCGGGACAGTCATCGCGTTCGACGGCCTCCCGATCTCTGCGTCCGAGGTCGAGCGCTGGGTGCCGGTGATCGCGATGATGGAGCCCGACAAGGTCGAGCGCCATTGGCGACGGCTGGCGCTCGCGAACTTCGTGCTGCCGTTTCGCGCGGCCGAGACGCTGGACCCCGCGGGCCGGAACGAGGCCTATCGCGCGGCCCAACACCTGCACGGCCAAGCGGTCGAGCTCAACCGCGTGCCCGAGGGCGCGGAGTTCGTCGACGTCGCGTCGGGCACGTTCCACGACATGGGCCTCGCAGACTGGTACCAGGCCAAGGACCTAGAGGTCGGCGCGTGGTCGCCCGTGTACGAGACCCTCGGCGGTTTTGCGTTCTACCGGCTGCTCGAGAAACCCGCGCAATTCGGCCCGCGCAGCCCGATCCGCATCGAACGTGTGCAGGTCCATTTCCTCGACCCCCGCGGCGTGCGCACCGTCGTCGACGACGCGCTGCGCGCCCTCCCGATCGACATCGTCGACCCGGAGTGGGAGGCGCTCGTCCCTCCGCTCTACTTGCAGAATCTCGTCAAGCGTCATCCATGATCCCCGTGCTCTCTAACCTGATGCTTTGTGCGCTGCTGGTCCCGGCCGGCGCCGCGCCCCCTACGTCGGCCGAAGCGCGGCGAGGTAGCGATGATTCCGCGCAAGTCGAACGGCTCGAGGCCTGGCCCGAGCTCGCCGACGGCGCGGCCGCGAAGCGCGAGATCGCGCGCCTACGCAAGGCGCAGACCGAAGAGATGGGCAAGGACGCAGCGGCCCAGATCAGGCTCGAGGGCGCCGCCTACGCGCCCTTGTTGCTCGACGCCCTCGGCAAGGAGCGCGACGCGGACTCGCGCGCGCGAATCACCGCGGCGCTCGACTCGATCACGGTCGCGGCGCACACGCGCCTCCTCGCGCTCGAATGGGCGCACGCGAACGAACACGTGCAGGCGTACGCGCTCGAGAGGGTCGCTTCGTTCCCCGACGCCGGCCTCGTGGAGCGCGCGCGGGCGCTGTACGTCGCGCTCCTGGCGCGCGCCGAAGACCCGAAGGCGAAGGACAAACCCGACGAGGAGCAGCTCGACCGCGCCGCGATCACGGCGCTGTCCACCGGCGCCCTCGAGGGTTTGCCGCGCTGCCTCGCGCTGGCCGAACGCGACTGGAAGAGGAGCGGCGAGCGCCTGCGCACGGCTGCGGCCGGCGCAAAGGGACCCGCTGCGGATGTGTTGCTGGAAGCGGCGCTGACGGGCGCCTCGAGCGACAACGCGCGCGTGGCGACGTTGCTGATCCTCGGTGTCGCGGGCACGAACGAATGTGTGTCGGTCGTGCGCCAATTCCTGGATTCCGAGGCGAATTCCGTGCGAGTCGCGACGATCAACGCGCTGCGCGGCATCGTCGACAGCGCGCCGCCCCTCGAGAATATCTCGGTGTTCATGGCGATCGAAGAGGTCAAACGCTGGAAGGAGCGCACGTGATGGCGAGGTTCACCCTCTGGGTCGTGTTCGCGCTCGCCTTGACGGCGCCGTTTGTGTCCGCGCAGAAGCTGCGCGACCGCTCCAAGCTCTTCAGCGATCCGGTCAACGACCCCTACACGCGGGGCGGCGACCCGGCCCTCACGGCGGCCGCGGGTTACGTCGCGTTCGGCACCGTGTTCGAGTTCGGCGCCGAGGGCTGGGACACGACCCGGGTCGCGAAAGAGCTCGACGCCCCGATCATCTGGCTCGAGACCGCGCACCTGCAGCTCGGGCTGCAGCTGCCTGAGATCAAGGTCGACCCGGATGACCGCGACAAGATCCGCGCGGAGTTGAACGAGCTGCAGACGATCCTCCCGGACGTCGACCCGAAGACTCGCGTGCTCGACCCTTGGCTGCGAGCGCACTTGACGGCGCGGCGGCTCGAGGCGCACTACGCACGCTTCCGTGACTTCCTTGGGGTCAAGGACGCGAATTTCCCGGACGGCACGAAGGTCTGGGACACGACGGGCAAGTACATGGGCCAGGGACCGTACCTCGGCCAGAAGAGCAAGTTCGAGGTGCTCGTGCTCCCGACCCTGTCGCAGTACGCGTCGTACATGGTCGCCAATTACGGGTTGACGACGAAGAAGCCGCAGCGCTGGAACATCATCGCGCGCGAGACGTTGCAGTACGTCGTGAATCTGCAGGAGGGCAAGCTCAAGTACGACGCCGCCCTGCACGCGAACCTCGTCTTCAACCAGACGATCAACTACGTCGACGGGTACAAGCACTACTCGTACGACCCGCCCGTCTGGATCCGCGAAGGCCTCGCGCACTGGTTCGAGCGTGAGACGGACCCGCGCTTCAACACGTTCGACGCGTCCGAGGGCAGCACCGCCGACATGTTCAACAAGGTCGACTGGGAGCCCGAGGTCGTGAAGATGATCCTGAAGGACGAGGCGCCCACGATGGCCCAGCTCGTGAATCTGCGTAGCTACGGCGAAATGAACAAGGAGCACCACCTGGCGACCTGGTCGATGGTCGACTTCTTGATGCGCGCACACCCGACCTTCTTGCCTCTGTACCTCGATCGGCTGAAGGGGCTGACCAACGCCGAGGGGCGGGACGACGGGACGACGATGACGGACGTCCAACGCGATGTGTTCCGCGAGCTGCTCGACTCGACGTACGGCCAGCTCGACGGCGCCTGGCGCGAATTCGTCGCAGGCAACTACCGGACGAAGTAGTCCGGAGGGCTGGACGCTGTTGTCCCGAGGGCTGGACGCTGTTGTCCCGAGGGCTGGACGCTGTTGTCCCGAGGGCTGGACGCTGTTGTCCCGAGGGCTGGACGCTGTTGTCCCGAGGGCTGAGGTTGCCGAATCGGCGCCGCGTACCCGGTACCGTACGCCGATTCGGCAACCCCATTTCAAGTCCCGATCAGGGACTTGTGTGCGCGGCATGACCGGCGCCCAAAGTTCATCGACGAGCGCTCCGCAAAGCTCCTGACAACCGCCCCGCGTGACCGCGAAAGCGGGTATCCTCCTGCCAGGTCGCACCCCGAATGGCGACGCCCCGACTGAGACACGCGCGGAGTCCGAAGGGCGGACTGGATCTGACCGGGTCCACGCGACGAAGACAGAACGGGCGGAGCGCCAACCTACATCCGATGATCCAGAAGAAGAAGCAGATCGTCCTCTTCCTACCGCATCGAGCTGATCCGGCGGAAGGGGTACGTGTCGCAGCGGACCTCCTCCCGCTGGAGCTATTGCAGATCGCTGCCTGGCCGGAGCAAGAGGGCTACGAGTGCGTGATCGTGGACGCGATGGTCCACGACGACTACATGGAGCGGCTGTTCGAGCTGTGCGACGGGGCCATGCTCTTCGCGAGCTCGTGCATCCTCGGCTTCCAGGTCGGCCACGGCGCAAAGGTCGCGCGGGTCATCCGCGCGCGCTTCCCCGCTCTGCCGATCATCTGGGGTGGCTGGTTCCCGAGCGTCTTGCCGGAGCAGTACTTCAAGGAGGGCATCGCGGACGCCGTGGCGCTCGGCCAGGGCGAGCTCACGTTCTGGGACGTCGTGCAGGCGCTCGATGCGGGCGTGGACCTCGAGCAGGTGCCCGGCCTCGCGCTCCAGCGCGAGGGCAAGGTGATCTACACCGACCACCGCCCGGTCGTCGGCTTCGACAAGTTTCCGGATGCGCCGTGGCACTTGATCGACTTCGAACAATACGTCGAGCGCCAGCAGAACCCGGGGCCGTGGAAGATGCGGCACAAGTACCCGGATCCCTGGGACATGAAACCCGGGACGCCGGTCCGCGGTTTCAGCTACTTCTCGAGCTTCGGCTGCCCGGAGCCTTGCACGTTCTGCTGCTCACCGATCGTGACGGGTCGGCGGTGGAAGGCGATCGGCGGAGCAGACCTCGCGGGGCGCCTCATCGATCTGCAGGACCGCTTCAAGTTCAACGTGATGCGCTTCCAGGACGCGAACTTCGGCGTCAGCGAGAAGCGCTCGAACGAGTTCACCGACGCCCTGATCGCCGCGGACGCGCCGTTCTGGTGGAGCGGCTGTTACGAGGTCGAGACCATCGCGCGCTACAAGACCGAGAGCCTCGACAAGCTCAAGGACTCGAAGTGCCACATGGTGTCGCTCGGCGCCGAGGCCGGCTCGGCCGAACAGCAAGCGGTCATCAAGAAGAACATCGACACCGACCACTTCGAGACGAGCCTCGCGGCGATGTACGACCGCGGCATCACGACCGGCTGCTCGTGGATCATCGGTTACCCCGGCGAGACCGAGGAGTCGATGCTCGCGACGCTCAATCGCGCGGCGGAGATGAAGTACAAGTTCCCGCGCGCTGCGTCGGACGTGTTCCCGTTCCGGCCGATCCCTGGCACGGAGGACTTCGAGAAGTCGGTGCGCCTCGGTTACAAGCCGCCGGTGACGCTCGAACAATGGGGCGGGTGCCTCGAGTACCGCGAGTCGTTCGACGACATCCAGATCCCCGAGGACGTGCTGCGGACGTGGAAGCGCTACGGCGTCGCCTCGACCTTCTACGACGGCCTCGCGATGGAAGGCGCTGTGTGGTTCCGCGCGGCGCTCAAGCGCATCTCGGGTTGGCGCCTGCGGAGCGGCAACTACGCGGCGCCGCTCGAGCACAAGGCTTTCCACTACTACGTGAAGCTCACGCACCAGACCAAGCAAGACAAGTTGAAGGGGGCAGGCGCGAAGCAGCCTGTCCTTATCGATCGCACCCCGGGCGTGACGCCCTCGGCCCCGCTGTAGTCCGGGCCCCAATCAAGGCGTGACTGACGGAGCGTGAACGCAATGATCCAACGCAAGAAAAAGATCGTCCTGTTCCTCCCCCACCGGGCGGACCCGAAACGCGGCGAGCGATTCAGCGCAGACCTTCTGCCGCTCGAGCTGCTGCAGATCGCCTCCGGGCCGGTCGCGGATGGCTACGAGGTCGTGATGATCGACGCGATGATCGAGCCGGATTACCTGCGCAAGATCGACGAAGCGTGCGAGGGTGCGCTGCTCTTCGCGAGTTCGTGCATCCTCGGTTACCAGGTCTACGACGGTTACGTCGCCGCGAAGATGGTGCGCGAGAAGCACCCGCAGCTGCCCATCATCTGGGGCGGTTGGTTTCCGAGCGTCACGCCGGACCTGTACTTCGAGCACGGTATCGCCGACGCGGTCGGCCTCGGGCAAGGTGAGATCACCTTCCGCGAGGTCGTGAAGGCCGTCGACGCGGGCGAGGACCTCGCGAACGTGCCGGGCCTCGCCGTGCAACGCGACGGCAAGGTTATCTTCACTGCGCAGCGCCCGGTCGTCGGTTTCGAGTCGTTCGAGCGCGTGCCGTGGGAGCTCCTCGAGTACGATCGCTACGTCGCGCTGCAGCTCGCGCCTTCGGGCAACATGAAGGTGCGGCACCGTTTCCCGCTGCCGGGGCACTGGACGCCGGACAATCCGCCGAAGGGCTTCAGCTTCTTCTCGAGCTTCGGCTGCCCGGAGCCGTGCACCTTCTGCTGCTCACCGCAGCTGACGGGGCGGCGTTGGAAGGCGATCCCCGGCAAGCAGCTCGCCGAAGAGATCGCGGAGCTGCAGCAGCGCTTCAAGTTTGACGTGCTGCGCTTCCAAGACGCCAACTTCGGCGTCGCCGAGAAGCGCACGCGCGAGTTCTGCGAGACGCTCGTCGATCTCAAGGTGCCGATCCACTGGAACGGCACGATCGAGATCGAGACGATCATGCGCTACAAAAAGGAGACCCTCGATCTGCTCGAGACCTCCCAGTGCCACCTCTTGTGGCTCGGCGCCGAGACCGGCACGGCCGAAATGCAGGGCCGCATCAAGAAGGACATCGGGATCGACAACATCCCTATCGCGGTCGGCGAGCTCGTCAAGCGCAACATCGTGCCGGGCACGTTCTGGATCATCGGCTTCCCGGGTGAGACCCAGGAGTCGATGGAGGCCACGCTCAAGGCCGCCGCGAACCTGAAGTACCGCTACCCCGAGGCCGGCTCGGACGTGTACCCGTTCCGCCCGATCCCCGGCACCGAGGACTTCACGACCGCGGTGAAGCAGGGTTACAAGCCGCCGCGCGACTTCGAGGAGTGGGGCAACTGCTTCGAGTACAAGTACAACTCGCAGAACACCGAGCTGCCGGAGTCGGTGCGCAACACGTGGCAGCGGTACAACAACACCGCTGCGATCTACGACATGCACGTGCAGGAGGGGCCGCAGTGGATGCGCAAGCTCCTGTCGCGCATGGCGGGCAAGCGCCTCGAGCGCGGCGTGTACCGCTTCCCGGTCGAGCAGAAGTTGTTCGACCTGTACGTGCGCGCGACGGGCCAACGCCAGGAAGATCTGTCGGAGGAGTACGCGCAGCTGCAGCCGGAAACTCACGCGCGTCTCGCGCAGAATCAACCGGGCTGAGTCGATAGGGAGTCGATACGGAGTCGCACCACTTCTACCCGTTTTCATCCACTGCCAGGCCGCAGGGCCTGGCAGTGGATGAAAACGGGTAGAAGTGGTGCGACTCCGTATCGACAACCCGAACCGAACGTCCACTCAACGCCGAAACATGAAATACGCAGCCCCGGCAATACAAAGGCTCGCCCACAAATAATCGAGCGATAGCGGCTTTTTCATATAGAAGAGCGCGAAGGGCACGAACACCGTCAGGCTGATGCACTCCTGCAGCATCTTCAGCTGCGGCAGTGAGAACTTCGTCGCCCCGATGCGATTCGCGGGCACCTGCAACAGGTACTCGAACAGCGCGATACCCCAGCTCACGAGGGCCGCCACGATCCAGGGCCGGTGACCGAGGTTCTTCAGGTGCCCGTACCACGCGAACGTCATGAAGACATTCGACAGGACGAGCAACAACACGACCTGGGCTGAGACGGGCAACATGAGCGCGAGGGGGATCATCTCCACCAAGATGCCTCCGGTTTCACACGCAGCTGGCGCAGAATCTGCCGGATTGAGGTTGTCGAATCGGCGTACGGTACCAGGTACGCGGCGCCGATTCGACAACCCACCCCCTCATGCCCTCGCCGGAATCCACACGCGGACAGCACGCCGGCGTCACCATCGCGCTCCTGGCCGCGTCGACGCTCGTCTATGAGGTGCTCCTGACGCGGGTCTCCGCGCTGCGGCTGGCGTTCCACTACAGCTACCTCGTCGTCGCCAACGCCCTGCTCGCCGTCGGGGTGGCCGGCGCGCTCCTCTACCTGTGCCGCGACTGGCTCGCGGTCCGCGGCGAGGGTGCGCTGCGAGCGCTGATCGCGACGTATTCCGTCGCGCTCCCGCTCACCTACGTCTTCCTGCTCGAGTTCCCCGCGCCCTACGACGTGCGCCTCGGGACGGGTGAACACCTCGGGGCCTTCGCGCTCTACAACCTAGGCGCGGCGGTGCCGCTCTTGTTTGCGGGTGGCGGGATCGGGCTGCTCCTGATGCGCGCCGGCAGCCAGGTGCACCGGGTCTATGCAGCGGACCTCGCCGGCGCCGCGGCGGGCTGCGTGCTGTGCCCGATGCTGCTCTGGTTCTCTGGCGCGGGCGGCGCGCTCGCAGGCGCGCTGGCACTCGCGCTCGCGGCCGGGCTGACACTCACGCGCGGCGCAGGGCGGGCGCTGACTGCGCTCGCGCTGATCGCGACGGTCGGTGTGCTGCCGTTCCTCGACAGCCGTTACCCCGTGCCGAGCAAGACCGAGCTCGAGCTCACCTCGGACACCAAGTTCATCGCCGGCGGGCGCCTCATCGAGTCGCGTTGGAGCGCGATCAGCCGTGTCGACCTGGCCGAGGTCCCGCCGGCCGAGCGCAACCTCTTCATGCGCGGCCCCTCGGTCGAGCTGCCGCGCCCCGAGCGCCAAGCGTTTCTCATGCAGGACGGCTCATCGGGCACGTACGTGCACGACTACACGGGCACGCCGCTGGGCCTCGAGGGCCTCTCGCGCGCGCTGTATTCGCTCGCGGCGCGAGTCCTAGAGCCCGAGTCCGTGTTCATCATCGGCGTCGGAGGCGGCGACGATGTGTGGGCCCACCACCACGCCGGCACGAAGCGCATCAAGGGCATCGAACTCAATCGGCAGATCCTCGACGTGCACCGCACGACGCTCGCGGATTACTCGCGGGACTTGCTCGCGAACCCTGGTGTCGAGCTCGTGCACGGCGAGGGCCGCACGGCGCTCCTGCGCGAACGCGAGCGTTTCGACCTCGTGCAGATGTCGGGCATCGATACCTGGACCGCGCTGCAGAGCGGCGCGTACATGCTCGCCGAGAACTTCCTGTACACCCAGGAGGCCATCGACGACATGTTCCGCACCGTGCACGAAGACGGCGCCGTGCAGATCACGCGTTTGAGCGCCGATGTGGAGTCGTTGCGTCTGCTCGCGACAATGCGCTCGGCGCACAGTCGCCTCGGTGAGGGCGCTTTCGCCGATTGTGTCGTGTGCGTGCCGGGTTACGCCTACATGACGGTGCTCGTCAAACGTCAGCCCTTCTCCGCTGACGAGCTCGCGCGCCTCGATCGGTTCCTCGAGGAAGGTCAGTTCCCGGTCGCGTTCCACCCGCGCGCGACGGTGGGCGGCGCGCTCGAGACCTTCATCCGAGCCCGGGACCCCGACGCGCTCATCGCGGCGGCGCCCGTGGACCTCGAACCTGTGACCGACGACCGGCCCTATTTCTTCAACTTCGTGCGTTGGAACGACCTCGCGAAGGCGCGTGAGACGCTCGATTCGGCGGTCACCATCACCCAGGGCAATCCGCTGTTCCTCTTCGGCCAGCTCGCCCTCGCGCTCATCGCGGGCGCGCTCGTGCTCGGGACACCGCTCGTACTGACGCGGCGAAGCCGTGGCCACAGCGCGACGCAGGCCGAGCCCGTCGGCGCCGCCGCGCTGTATTTCGGCGCGATCGGCGCGGGGTTCATCGCGATCGAGGTGGCGTTGATGCAGAAGCTCGTGCTGATGCTCGGTCACCCGCTCTATTCGGTGACGGTCACCTTGGCGTCGATGCTGCTGGCGACGGGCGTCGGCGCGTATCTGTCGCGGCGCCGCTTCGCGAGGCCCACCCGGGCCATCTGGTGGATCCCGATCGCGCTGGCGCTGGCGCTCGGTTCCGTCGCGTCCTTCGACGCGGAATTGCTGCGGGCGGTGGCGCCTTTTCCGGCGCCGATGCGCTTCGCGATCGCGGCCGCCGTCGTCGCGCCCGTGGGGCTCGCTGTCGGTGTGCCGTTCGCGCACGGCCTCGCGGTGTTGTCCGCCACGACCCCGCGCCTCGTGCCATGGGCGTGGGCGACCAACGCGGTCGCGACGGTCATCGGGTCGGTCGCGACCGTGGTCGTCTCGATGAACTTCGGTTTCCGGGCCGTCTTCGCGGTCGCGGTGGGCCTGTACACCCTCGCCGCGCTCGTGGCGCCGCGGCTCGTCGCCCCGCGGCTCGTCGCCCCGCGACTCGCGTCGCGGTGAATCGCGGTCACGCCCAACGCCCCCACTCGTAACTCGAGTGCCACGGCCGATGGTCCAGCGGGGAGGCACAGAACGTGCCACCGGCCACGGTGGTCGGAGGACCGTCGGTCGTGGCGCCTACCGCGCCGAGGCGCGGTCGTTGTTTCCTGGTCGCGTACGGACCCCACGCATCAGCGCCGGAAACCGGAGAGCAATCCGACCGTGCCGGCGCCCGCCGACGGCAGGCTGCCCGTCACGAACGTCTTGAAGCTCGTGAACTGCTCGCCGACGTTGGCGGTCAGCGAGTCCCAATAACCCTGGGCCTTGCTCCAGTCGACCTCGCCGACGATGCCCGCCTTCTGCAGGCCAAAAATCGCGAGCGCGACGACGCCCGCCACGACGATCGTCATCTTCAAGAACGTACGCAGGGCGTAACCCGCGGCGAAGGCGACGGCGAAGGACAGGCCACCCTTCATCGCGAGCGGCGCCCACGGGCTCTGCTCGGGCTCGGCGGTTTCCCCTGGGAAGCGCTGCCCGCCGAGGTCGAACGAGCTCGGGCTCGCGTCGAGACCCAGCGGCTGCGACGAGCCAGAGCGAGCGGCCTGGTTCGCGCTCGGCTCGGCCCTGCCGCGCGTCAGCGCGAGCCCAACGAGCCCCACGACGAGGGCGAGCGCGAAGGTGATCTTCTTCCAGGCAGCGAGCGGCGGCCGTTCGGAGGCGGAGGCGGCGGGACGGTCGTTCGAGGCGCTCATGGGTCGGTGCAAATGCGAGGTTGACAGGACGTGCTGATCCGCGGCGTTCGGTGTCCTTTGAGGAGCGTACCCGCGGAGCCCGACGAGCGTCGGCACGGGAACGGAAACGGACTGGACATCGACTGCGGGGCGCTCGCACAGAAACCTACTGCGACGGCCTCGGTACCATCATCGCCACAAAGGCACCCATGACACCCTCCGAACCCCGCATCCTCGTCGTCGAAGACGACCAACGTATCCGGACCGAGCTGCTGGATTCGCTGCGCCATGCCGGCTTCGACGTCAGTGTCGCGGTGACCTTGGCGATGGCGCGCACGGCCGCCGAGCGCCGCCACGACCTCGTCCTGCTCGACCTCGGGTTGCCTGACGGGGACGGCCTCGAGCTCGTCCGCGAGCTACGCGCAGGCGGACGCGCAGTTCCGATCCTGATCCTGACCGCGCGCGACGCCCCGGAGCAGCGAGTGGCCGGGCTGCAAGCCGGCGCGGACGACTACGTCGTGAAGCCGTTCCACCTACCCGAGCTCGTCGCGCGGGTGCACGGTCTCCTGCGCCGCTCGGGCCGCGCGGTCGAGGGCGGGTTCGCGCGCAACCAGGACCTCTGGGTCGACCTCGAGACCCGCCGCGCCGGCCGGGGCGAGGAGTCCCAGCGCGAGGAGTTCACCCTCAAGCCGCGCGAGTTCGACCTGCTCGCGTTTTTTGTCCGGCAGCCCGGACGGGCCTGGACGCGGGATCAGCTGCTGGACCGCGTCTGGGGCAACGACTTCAAAGGGGATGCGCGCACGGTGGACCTGCACGTGCGCCGACTGCGGGCGAAGATCGAACGCGACGCCGCGGACCCGCACTACATCGAGACGGTATGGGGCGTGGGTTACCGCATGACCGAGGCGCCCGAGTGACACCCGAACGGCGCGTACGCTGGCATGCCGAGATCAGCGTCCGCCTGGCGCTCGTCGTGGCGACCTTGATGCTGACCACGATGGTGGCCATGCACGTGTATTACACGCGGGCGCAGGTGCAGATCAGGACCTGGCTGCATGGCGACGTGCAGCCCGACTATGACGGGCACCTCGTCGGCGCGCCGCCTGGAACGGAGTTGTACGACGAGGGCGGGCGGCGCCTCGTGACCGAGGAGGAGTGGCAGCGCAAAGGCGATCAGGTCGATCGCGTGGTGGGCCTCGGCGCCGGACTGGTCGGCGTGATCACGTCGCTGGCCGTCGGCTGGGTCATCTCACGCCGCGTGACGCGCCCGCTGCGGCGCATGGCGCGCGCCCTCCAAACGCCTATCGTCGAGGGTCGCGCGCTGCCCGGCCCTTTCGACGCGGGCCGTCCGGACGAGCTCGGTGTGCTCGCGGGTGCGCTGAACGACATGCGCATGAAGATCCAGGCGCTCGTCGGTGAGCTCGAGAAACGCGACCTCGAGCGACGCGAGTGGATCGCGCTCGTGTCGCACGACCTGCGCAACCCATTGCAAGCGCTGACGGCCTGCATCGACCGCGCCACCGCGGAGGCCCACAACATCCAGAACGATGACCGCCGCGTGTCGATGAAGGACTTGCTCGCCACGGCGCGCATGGACGTCGACCGCTTCGAGGTGTTGACGCAGGACCTGCTCGACATCGCGCGCCTCGACGCGGGCAACGCGCTGCAGCTCGAGCCAGTGCCGCCGGGCGAGCTCGCGCGCGCCGCGGGGCGCAGCATGCGAGTGCTCGCGGAATCGCACGGGCGCACTCTGCAGGTCAAGGTCCAGCCGCGCTGCCCCGAGCTCGTTGGCGACGGGCGCCGGCTCTTGCGCGCCATCGAGAACCTCCTGCGCAACGCCATCCAACACGCGACGGGCTCGGTCGTGCTCCGCGTGACACGCGGTGAGGATCCCACGGTCCCGACGGTGCGCTTCGCGGTGGACGACGACGGCGGCGGCCTGCCGCTCGAGCAGGACGGCGCCGTGGAAGTGACCCGCCTCGGCGCCTACAAGAGCCGCGACGACTCTTCGGGCCTCGGCCTCGTCGTCGCGCGCCGCTTCGCCGAGGCGCACGGCGGCCGGATCGGCGGTTACAACCGCAGCGGCTCATCCGCCGCGACGATCGCGGGCGCGACGGTGTGGTTCGAGGTCCCGATCGGCGACCGCCGCGCCGCGGGCCTCGATTCCGATTTCATCGATGATGAGTGAGAGCGGCGTCTGGGACGAGAAGGCCTGACGATTCGACGTGCTGCGCATGTGGCTCGACTTCCATCCGGCCTTTCGTCGCGTGGTCGTCAGGGATGGCATTGGGCCAGATCCCTTCGAGGTCGGCTACGGCCAGAGGCCGAATGAGGAGTTCACGCATCCACCCCCGCCTTCGCGCGGGCACTGCGGATGAACTCTTCTATGTCCAGTGGCCCGTCAGGACCGCTGTTCTCGCCATCGATCAGCGCACCGCGGAGTGCAGCCACCCTATTCTCGCGCTCTTCTACTCGTGCTCTTCGAGCATTCGCAGGCCCGAGCGAATCACGTCCGTGGCGTTGGCGTAGCGCCCGGCCTCGATCTGCGCCGAGACGAACGAGTCGAAATGGTCTCCAAGGACGAAGGAAGTGTTCTTGACCATGGGTGGGCCCTCCGGACTGGCCCCGAACTCAAGATACCAGAGATTGGTATTTCGGTCGCGGCCACGAGAGAATCAAGGTTTCCGAGCAGATTCCCGGGCCCGAAACTGCTCGCAAAACAGCCTCGAAGTGTTCGCGCTGCGGCTCGCGTCGCCACATTACCTGGCAGCGATCACGGACGGACACACGATCCGTCCCGCGAGCTGGGAGGTGGCTGTGGCCCCCGCGATCACCCCTGCTGAACCCGGGCTGACGCTCGGTTGCCCACCAATCGAGGCAGGCGCCACCCGACCGACTCGGTATTGCCTCAGGACGAAGCATACCTGCAACCATCAACGGACCTCGGGGCCCAGATTGCCGTCTTTCGAACTCCTCTCCTTCATTGCAGGCGCTCACGGCCTGTATCGACCGCGCCTCGGCCGAAGCGCGCAACATCCAGGACGACGAGCGTCGCATGTTGATGACGCTTTTGCGCACGACGGCGCGCATGGACGTCGACCGCTTCGAGGTCAGCGGAACCCGATCTCGACCGCTTCACTGAAGTTCGATGTGGGACTGGGCGTCGCGTCGCGGTACCACGCTTGGAAGCGCCAGGTGCTACCGGGCAATACCGGCAACGCGGCCGAGATGAGCGGCGTTGCCAGGTTCAGCGGGCGGATCCAGCGGCCTTGAGGGTCCGCGTTGGCGGTCGTGCCTGGGATGCGCACGAGCGGTGCGCCGAGACACAGGGTGCCGGTGCTGCCACCGGGGTTGGG
>Ga0163144_10009987_pt1 | contig 20308 bp, 17 predicted proteins | sample OliLak19BULKMAT1_FD_123175 | JGI IMG/M metagenome (GOLD analysis project Ga0163144, IMG submission 123175) | Freshwater microbial mat bacterial communities from Lake Vanda, McMurdo Dry Valleys, Antarctica - Oligotrophic Lake LV.19.BULKMAT1 | ecosystem: Environmental > Aquatic > Freshwater >... | reverse complement strand
CGCCGATTCATCCCGAACTGCTGGATCATCTGGCGCTTCGATTCGAGAATGAATTCAAGTGGTCGGTCAAATCCATGTTGCGGGAAATCGTTCTCTCCTCGACCTATCGGCAGACTCACAATGCACCGGCATCCCTCGTCGAGGCGGACCCTGACAACCGCCTCCTTGCTCGTGGACCTCGCAACCGGCTCTCCGCCGAAATGATCCGCGACCAAGCCTTGGATGTCGCCGGTCTGATGTCGCCGAAGATGTTCGGAGCACCGGTTTTCCCGCCGCAACCGGACGGCGTGTGGAACTCGGTTTACAGCGGAGCGACATGGAAAGAGTCCACCGGCGAGGACCGCTTTCGCCGGGGAATCTACACCTATTTGAAACGCACCAGCGGGTTTCCCGGTTTTCTAACGTTCGATGCCCCGAGCCGCGATCTTTGCAGCGCCCGCCGGATTGTTAGCAACACTCCGCTACAGGCGCTCGTCACCATGAACGATCCCGCGCACATTGAGGCAGCGCAGGGATTTGCCAAACGCATGGCGGCCCATTCGTCCGATCTCAGGGAACGGCTTGCGTTCGGCGTTCTTCTGGCCACCCAGGAGCAAGCGCCACCGGAGATGATTGATGAACTCGCGTCGCTCCACGCCGGCTGCGCGGAAGATTACCGACAAGCACCTACCGAATCCGCGGAACTCGCGGAAACCCCGGAGGCCGCCGCTCTTGTGCTCGTGGCAAACACGATCCTCAACCTCGACTCTGCCCTGACCCGATGAAACCCGAACATTTCGCCCGCCTCCAGCACGCCCAGTTGGAACATCTCACCCGTCGGCATTTCCTTGCGAAATGCAGCACCGGCCTCGGCGCGATGTGGCTCGCCGGCGCGACGGGCAAGGCTTGGGGATCGTCCGGTGTCTTGAAAAAGGATCCAGCCAACCCGCTGGCTCCGGCCATGCCGCATTTCGCCGCCAAGGCGAAACGCGTGATCTATCTCCACATGGCCGGCGCGCCGTCGCAGCACGAGTTGTTCGACTACAAGCCGGAGTTGGAAAAACTCGATGGCAAGGACTGTCCGAAGGAATTTCTCGAAGGCAAGCAATTCGCCTTCATCCAGGGGATCCCGAAGATGTTAGGACCGCAATACAAGTTCATGCAGCACGGCCAGTCCGGCGCGTGGGTGTCCGACCGGCTGCCGCATTTCACCTCGGTCGTTGATGACGTGTGTTTCATCAAGTCGATGCACACCGACCAGTTCAACCACGGTCCCGCGCAACTCCTCGTCCACACCGGCACCCAGAACCTCGGCGGTCCATCCATCGGCTCATGGGCCACCTACGGACTTGGCTCGGAGAATCAGAATCTCCCCGGTTTCATTGTCCTGACCTCCGGCGGCAAGAACCCGGATGCCGGGAAATCCGTCTGGGGATCCGGCTACCTGCCATCGGTCTATCAGGGAGTGCAGTGCCGTTCGGAAGGTGAACCCGTGCTCTATCTATCCGACCCTCCGGGCGTCACCCGCGGCATCCGCCGCCGTTCGCTCGACGCGCTGGATCGCATCAACCAGAAGATCGCCGCGGAGGCCGGTGACCCCGAGACCGTCACCCGCATCGCCCAATACGAGATGGCCTACCGCATGCAGATGCACGCGACGGATGCCTTCGATCTGAAGCAGGAAAACGAGGCGACGCACCAACTCTACGGCACCCAGCCTGGAAAGGAATCATTCGCTAACAACTGCCTTCTGGCCCGTCGCCTCGCCGAGCGCGGCGTGCGCTACATCCAGCTTTTCCACTGGGGCTGGGATTCCCACGGAGCCTCCGCCAGCGAGGCCATCAACACCGGTTTCAAGGACCGCTGCACGGAGGTGGACCAACCGATGACCGCCCTGCTGAAGGACCTCAAGCAGCGTGGACTGCTGGAAGATACCCTCGTCGTCTGGGGCGGGGAGTTCGGCCGCACGCCGATGCAGGAAAACCGGGGAGGCAAGGAAAACCGCTTCGTCGGCCGCGACCACAACCCCGGCTGCTTCACCATCTGGATGGCTGGCGGCGGCGTGAAGCCTGGCATCACCTACGGCGAGACCGACCCGATCGGCTACGAGGCGATCACGGACAAGGTTTCCCTCCACGACCACCACGCCACCATGATGCACCTGATGGGCTTCGATCACGAGAAACTGACCTATCCGTCGCAAGGCGCGCAGCAACGCCTGACCAACATCACCAAGCCAGGAAGCAAGGTGGTCAGCGGAGTCATCGCGTGATTAGGCCAGCTTCTGCGCGAACTCGTCCTTTTCCGAGAGCGACAACACGAAATCCGTTAGCAGGTCGATGGTGTGTTGGACATCATCCAAATGCGCGGTTTCCACGACCGAGTGCATGCATCGCAGCGGCAGGGAAACGAGGGCGCTCGGAACTCCTTCGCGGGAGTGGAAGATCTTATCGGTGTCGGTGCCGGTGAAGCGGCTGGACGCCTCATGCTGGACGGGGAGCTTCGCCTTGTCCGCGACCGAGATCAGGCGGTTGACGACGTGTGGATGGTTGGCGGTGCCGTGGGAAATGGTCGGGCCGCCCCCGAGATTGACCCGGCCAAATTTGTTAGGATCGATGCCGGGGGTGTCGGTGGCGTGGGTCACATCCAGGCACACGCAGACGTCGGGCTTGAGGCGATAGGTGGCCATCATCGCGCCATTGCCGCCGATTTCCTCCTGCACCGCATTGAGACAAATGAGGGTGAACGCGGGCTTCTTCTTGCCGGCGGCGATGCGCTTCATCACCTGCGCGATGATGTAGCCACCGATGCGGTTATCAAGCGCGCGGCCTATCAGGCGCTTGTGCGCGAGTTCCAACGGCCCGTAAAGATAGACGGCGGGATGGCCGACACGGATGCCCATGGCGGCGACTTCGGTGGCGCTCGATGCTCCGACATCGACCCAGAGCTCGTGGACGGCGGGAGATTTTTCCGTGCCTGACTCATCGCGGCGGAGATGGATGGCGGTGTTGCCGATGACGCCGGTGACCTCGCCCTTGTCGCCGAGGATGGTGATCCGCCGGCCGCGGGCGGTGGCGGCATCCGACCCGCCGACGCGGTCGATGCGCAGGAACCCGCGGTCATCGACGTGCTTGATCATGTAGCCGATCTCGTCGGCGTGGGCCTCCAACATGACAATGCGTTTGGATTTGCCGGGCAGGGTGGCCCAGGTGGAGCCGTAGGCGTCGCACGCGACCTCGGCAGCGTGTTGTTTGATCCAGTCCGCCCAGACCTGCTGGCCGCGCATTTCGAATCCAGTGGGGCTCGGGGTTTCGAGAAGGTGGAAGAGAAACTCACGGTCGTCTTTTTTCATGATGGGGATTCAAACATCACCGCAGACGCTGACAAGGGCATATCGGCCTGATCTTCACGCCAATTCCGGCTCAAAACCGATTTTCGGATTGCCGCGGAGGAGGTTCGGGAGACGATGGCGGCGCATGGCGTATTTGGCAGACCGGGCATTCGAATTGATTTCCTCCGCACACGAGCGGAACAGGCTGGCGCACGCGTTTCTCATCAGCGGTGCCCACGGCAGCGGCAAGGAAAACCTCGCGGCGCGCATGATCCAGCTCGTCAATGGCGGAGCGGAATCGGGCGGAATTGATTTGTTCGGCGAACCGGTCGCGGTGGAAACGCCACCTCTCGACAAATTGGAAAGCGGCTGGATCCGGATCGTCAGGCCGCGCATGAAGTCCCGCCGCATCGGGGTGGACGAAATCCGTGACCTTGAGCAAACGCTCCATCTCGCGGCTCCAGGTGGGGCTTGCAAGGTGGGTGTCATCACCGAAGCGGACCGCCTCAACGACCAGGCGGCGAACGCATTCCTGAAGACTCTCGAGGAGCCGCCGAAGAATACCATGCTCCTACTTCTAACCGCGAATCCGCAGCGGCTGCTGCCCACGATCCTGTCCCGTTGTGTGCGCCTTCCGTTGTTAGGCGGGCGGGCGTTGTTGGAGGATGGCGGGGCGGAATTGGTCGCCGCACTCAATGCCGCCGCCGCGCGGGGATTCGGCACGCCCGTCGCCGCGCTCCATCTGAAGGCGGCCTTCGCCTCGTTTCTATCCGAAAGCCGTGAACAAGCGGACGCTGCGGCAAAAGCCGCCGAGAAGGAGGAAACCTCCGCCTATCGCGACGCGACCGACGGCTCATGGTTGAAGGAGCGCGAGGCGTTCCACAAGGCCGCCGCCGAAGCCGAATACCTTGATGCACGCAACCGGCTCTTCGACGTCCTCATGGCATGGATGGCCGACCTTCTCCGGATGAAGGTGAATGGCGGCGGACTTGATTTTCCGGATTCCGCACCCGCCCTGCGCGGCATCGCGGAAGCGGAACCCGAGGGCAAGCTTCTCAAGCGCATGGAAGCGCTTGATTCGCTTCGCCGGACCCTGGAGACAAATGCCTTCGAGCCACTCGCGATCGAGGTGGGATTCCTCAAAGCCTTCGGCTGAATTGGAGCGCAATCGCGCGCTCCGGTTAGAAGTCCCCCTTGGACACTCCGGTTTCTTCCGGGATGGCGATGGATTCCAGCAATTGGTCCAGCCCGTCGAGCACCTTGAGAAGTCCGTCCGCCCAATTTTCCTTTTGCCACGCCGGACCTGCCAGTTCTAGCAGGTGATCCAGCGCGTCGGGTTTGAGGAATGTTTCCAGACCATAGCCGGGCATGATCGCGGCCTCTCCCCGTGCCGGATCAAGCGCGACAAGCAGCGCGTGGTTGTCCTTTCCGCGACGGCTGTCGCCCGCGAAGTTCCCGGCATTGAAGAGCCAGAAGACGTGCATTGAAAAAGGATGCTCCTCCGGAAAGCCATGCATCATCAACTGCAGAACGAGCTGGGGGAAGCGTCGCTGGATTTCCGCGATCCGCTTTCTTAACTTGGTCTCGGCGGCTTTTCCCAACAGTTTCGTCGTATCCGCCACCACCGGTGCAAGCCGTGGCACCGCTCCCACCAACGCGCTGGTGCGCGGAAAGGTTAGGCGGCAGGCCGCGCATTCGGTGGCATCGGCTTTCAGGGGAGTCTGGCAGAAGGGGCACCGCATGGAATGCCGAAGACTAGGCATTCATCTTTGCCCGCACGAAGCCAAAATCTCAGCGAGTGACGAAATCGACACCGAATCCGCCACGTTGATTTCCACACCATATGGTCATCTATCCAGTGAGATTCAAAGAGCCGAACTTTCAAAAGATTATGAAAATCGACATCGTGACGGATACCTTTGCTCCGGATGTGAATGGGGTGGCCATGACTTTGGGCCGATTGACCGAAGGTTTGAAAGCACGGGGCCACCGGGTCCACGTGATCCATACCGGCGAGATAGCTGGCCCTGGCGAGACCTGTTCTCCCTCGATTCCGCTTCCCGGCTACAAGGAAGTTAGGGTCGGCCTGCCGGAGCCATTCAAGCTGCGTGCCCGGTGGATCAAGAAGCGGCCGGACGCGATCTATGTCGCCACCGAAAGTCCGCTGGGAAAATCCGCCCTCAAGGCGGCCAACGCCTTGGGCATCCCGGTGGCGACCGGATTTCACACGAACTTCCACCAATACATGGAGCAATACCGGATGGGTGGCCTGCAACCGGTGGCCATGGCCTATCTGCGGAATTTTCATCAACGCGCGAACTGCACGCTCACCCCTTCCCGTGATGTGGCGGACAAGCTGTTAGCCAATGGGTTCACCAACGTCCATCTCCTCGGCCGGGGGGTGGATACGGATCTCTATCACCCTTCACGGCGCTGCGGGACGCTCCGGTCCGAATGGGGAGCAACGCCCGGATCACCGGTGGCGATCATCGTCGGCCGGGTGGCGGCGGAAAAAAATCTGGATCTCGCGATGGTCGCGTTCGAACGGATGCGCGAGGCCGTGCCCGATGTGAAATGCGTGGTCGTCGGCGATGGGCCATTGCGTGAGAGGCTGGCGGAGAAAAACCGATGGGTGCATTTCGTGGGCACCCGGCACGGCGAGGATCTCGCCCGGCACTATGCATCGGCTGACGTGATGATTTTTCCTAGCGAAACAGAGACCTTCGGCAATGTGGTGCTGGAAGCGATGGCCAGCGGTCTGGTGACCGTGGCCTACGACTATGCGGCGGCCTCGCTGCACCTGATAGGTGGAGAAAACGGGCTGAAAGCCACCAAGGGAGATGCCACTGAATTTCTGAGGCAATCCATCCAGGCTCTATCCTTCCGTGTCGGAGACCCGTTGCGGCAGTCCGCCCGTGAAGTGGCGGAAGGGTTGGGGTGGGAACAGGTCGTCAGGGATTTTGAATCGCGCCTGGAATCGATCGCCGGGATCGAACCGGAAATAGTCACACCGCCGGTGAAAACATCGAAGCGAGCGAAGTATGCCTGCCGGACTGTCTTTCTATCAGACATTCATCTGGGCACGCCTTCAAGCAAGGCCGACGAGGTGGTGGATTTCCTCAAACACCTGCGCTGCGGGAAACTCGTGCTCAATGGCGACATCATCGACGGTTGGGCACTGCGCCGGGGCGGAAAATGGAGCAGTCGCCACAGCCGCGTGATCCGCAGGTTTCTCAAGATGACCGAGCGCGACGACACCGACATCATCTATCTGCGGGGAAACCACGATGACATTCTGGAGCGCTTCCTGCCGCTGGCTTTCGGCAGGATCAAGTTCACCAAAGAGCACATCCACACGACCCTCACCGGTAAACGCTACCTCGTCGTCCACGGCGACGGCTTCGACAGCGTCTCGACCAACCACAGGTGGCTCGCCTCTCTCGGAGCGGTGGGCTACGATTTCCTGCTGAAGGTGAACCGCTTCTACAACCTCTGGAGGTCGTGGCGCGGCAAGGAATACTTCTCTCTCAGCAAGAGCGTGAAGGCGAAGGTGAAATCTGCTGTTAGCTTCGTGGGCCGCTATGAGGAACTGCTTCAGGATCTCGCCCGCCTCAGGAAATGCGACGGCATCATCTGCGGCCACATCCACACGCCCGAGGACAAGCAGGTGGGCGATGTCCACTATCTGAACTCCGGGGATTGGGTGGAGAGTCTAACCGCAATCATCGAGCACAACGACGGCAGGATGGAGTTGTTCCAACACGAGGCATTTCTCGAATTCGTGCGACAGAATGCCAGCGCGCCCGAAGAGAAAGTGGCGGAACTTGCCTATGCGATCTGAGGGGGGGCAGAAGGCTCTTCTTCCTTGTATGCAGTCCAGCGCCCTTTAACGCGTCTTCAGCAACATGCTGATCAGATAAAGGGTTCAGGCACTGGACTTCTTCTTTTTGCGCTTCTAGCGCTTGCTTTTGGGAACTCCATCCTTGGCATCTGGAACTCTGGATTTCGCGGCGGGATCCATTCTCCTCAACATCGCCTCATCCGGAGCGCCGCCGAATTGCTTCCAGTAAAGTTCCTTGAGCGGATTGATCTTGGGGCCGATCCGGGAGCGTTGGCAATGGAGCGTATTTCATGATCTGTTCTGCTAGGTCGGGTTTTCTTTTTCAGATCCTCAGGGGATTGGGGTGGATTGCAGCGAGGCGCGATGGGCGGTGAGTTGTTTCATGGATTGGCCGCTGGAGTCCGTCTTTTGCGTTTCTTCTTCTGCGAATCAATGATTGTTTCCTTCCCTTCGATCCACGCGAGATCTGACCACCAGCCGGTGTCGTTTTTTTGCGTAGCTCCGGGGGTGCTGCGTCCATTTTGGACAATCTCGGTAATGCGTTCGGTCAAGTGCGAGACAAGGTCCGGATGCCCGGCGATCACGTTGGTTTGTTCACCTGGGTCGGACTTCATGTCATACAATTCCCGCTTGCTGCCGGCATGCTCCATCACCAATTTCCACCGCCCTTCGCGTATCGCGAAGCGCCCGTTGGAAGCGTGGTGAATCACGGCGGGACGTTCCGCTTTCGCCCCCTCACCCGTCATGACTCTGTAGAAACTAACGCTATCTTCGCCCGCTTTGTCCGGCAGTTTCGCGCCGACGATTTCCGCAAACGTCGCCAGCAGGTCTGTCTGACAAATAGGACCATCCGCGACACCGCCAGCTTTCACTTTGGCGGGCCAGCGAACGATGAACGGCACCCGATGACCGCCATCGTAAATCGAGCGCTTTCCATCGCGAAACTCGCCGTTGCTGAAATGCTTGTATTCGGAGATGCGCTTCTTCCACGGCTTCTCGGGACCGTTATCGCTGGAGAAGACAATGAGTGTATCTTTGCTCAAACCATACGCCTCCAGCGCATCCAGCAGACGCCCCACATGCCAGTCCGTTTCCATAACGAAATCGCCATACGCACCGCAACCACTCCTGCCGCGAAACCGCTCCAACGGGATGACCGGCAAGTGCGGCGACGTGTATGGCAGATAGAGGAAGAATGGTTTGCCGTCGCGGGCATCCGCAGCGCGACCATTGATCCACTTGATCGCCTTGTCGGTAAATCGAGTCAGGCATTCGCCATCCACAAAATCCGGCGCGACCTCCATCAATCCCGCCTTCTTTTTCTCTTCGTAAGGCGGCATGATGCGGTAGTCGCCGGGGTTCAACGGGTTTGGTTTCTTCTTCGTGAACACGGTCGGCGGGACCTTCGCAAAGCGCCCCTCAAACCACGCCAGCACGCCATAGTTCATCGAAGCGGGGATGCCATAGAAATAGTCGAAGCCCTTGTCGAGCGGCATGTCCTTCACCGGTTGCGACCAATCGCGCCCGCCGATCTCGCCGGGGAAATCCATGCCCAGATGCCACTTGCCCACCATCCCCGTCGCATAGCCGTGATCACGTAACAGCGACGCCAGCGTCATCCGTCCATCCGTGATCAGGCATTTCCGCTCCGCGCCAAACACGCCTCTTTTCAACTCCGTGCGCCAATTGTAACGGCCCGTCAACAAGCCATACCGCGACGGCGTGCAAACGGCGTCCGAGCAATGCGCGTCGGTAAACCGCATGCCCTCGGCAGCGAGTCGATCTAAATTCGGCGTCTGGATTTTCGACGCGGGATTATAACAACCCGCGTCTCCGAACCCCTGATCATCCGTGTAGATAACGACGATATTGGGTCGCGATTCCGCAAAAGCCGGAAGGTAAATGCCGAGCAGTGCGGCGGTTAGAAATAGCGCTGGTTTCATCTGTTGGCTTTCTGGTGTTTGCCGACAAGCTCCACCGTGCCGCCGTCATGCACCACGCGCACTTGCGATTCGTAATTCAAGGCGATTTCGTAAGCCGGATCCCCACCGGATTGGTAACCCGCGAGCGAGCCGGTTGCCTGGATCCCAGCGCCCTTCGCACTCACCGTGCCTTTGTGTTGAGCGACTAACGTGAAATTGCCGGTGAGCGAAGCGGGCTTATCGGCGGTGAGCCGGTAAACAATCACCTGCGCGGGAAAACTGGCAAACGCTTCGCGGCGATAATTCACCCTGCTACTCTCATAAGCAACGGCATGGGTCGATTGTTCCAGATCCAGTTCGCGCCGGTAGTTCTTCGCTTCACCGTGCGCCAATGCGAGCACGACATCGCCAAACGCCTGATAGGCACCGGTCGTTTTTTCGTCACCAATCCAAAGGCTTTCTTCGTTGAACTGAACGCGCTCCTCGGCTACGCCACCAAACAACATCGCCGCGAGACGGCCGTTCCCGACCGGCAGCGCCTCCGTCTGCCAATTCGTTGCCGGTTTGTCATACCAGAGCTTCAAGGCTCCCTGGCTTTCCGCCTGCGCCGGGAGCGTCCCCGCCACGAGAATGGCAAGCAATGTTTGATTCATTAAGCTGGGTATTTTCATGATGAATTCTGGAGATCCATTACGGGAGAAATTTTTCTTTCTTTCCGTTACATTGTTAGAATCCCGGCGGACGTTTGATCGGAGAATACCATTTCTCCTGCAAGTTCGGATAGGTGCAACTGAAAGCGGTGGGCAGGAGCAAGCGGGTCACCCACCCCCCGGCGGTTCTGCCGTGAAGGATGCCGGTGGGAAATTCATCTGGCGCCATGTATTCCTCCACCCGGTCAAGAGGCGGAATGAATTCCGTGCTCCATTGAAGCGATTTCACTTCATCGCCAGCAACGCGAGTTCCTTGTGGTGGACACTGAGCTGTTGGAGCCGGATCGTCTTGAATCCCATCTCATGCAGCGCTGCAAACCAACGGGCCTTCCCGGTGACCTGCGCCGGATCGGTTAGCTTTAGTGTCATCAAGGCTCCCCGGATGCTTGGGGCCATCTTGCAAAAACGGGCGCACTCTGCCAGAACCACCTCCGGCGATTGGTTCATGTCTGACATGAACCAGGTGACGCCTTGCCCGAGGTCACGCTTGCTTGCGATGGCGGCGGGTTTGCGACAGTGGAGGAACCACGGCTTGCCGGCAGGAGCGTCCCCGCGATTCTCGATTGCCGAGGCCATCACCACCTCCGCCATTTTCGCCGGATCCACGCCGATGACCGGCACCCCGCGATCCAGCAGCGCGAGCACCACCCCGCCCGGCGCGCAACCGAGCTCCACGACGATGTCCTGCCGCGTTATAGTTAGGTCAAAAAACCGCACGGCCTCCTCCAGCTTCAACCAGGCGCGGGAAGGGGAATTCTCCGGCATGATGATTCCCGCATCGCCTGCGGGATCCGGACTTGTCCACCGCGCATGCCGATGGACGCCCGACCAGAATTCAGTTTCTCCCAGCTCGACCACGGTCCCTATCAACTGACCTGCCCCGGGGCTCGACGGCGGCCCATCGCCATTCACCCCCTGCATCCTGCGCTCATGAAACCGTGCATGATGGACCAGCGCCACATCGCCTAACAATCCCACGGCAGACTCACGCGTCGTCGATTTCCCCAAGGACAGGCACAGCCTCCGGGCGCAGGCGATCCCGGCATGCAGGGAGTCGGGTGAAAATGGAGCATCCGCCTTGAAGGTCACGAATCCCCGGCGCTGATAGCTTGACCGCCATCCGAGACCCATCGTTTCGGCCTCCAGTTTGAGCGCCTTCTCCGTCCCTGGATTGGTGAGGGCGAAAAGGAATTCCGTTTCGATTCGATTCATCATCCACAGGTGGCAGCACCCGGCCTATCAGGCTCAGGCAGGAACGGCGATGAAGGCCTTCGTGAGTTCCAGCACCTTGATCGGCGGCACGTTGAAGAGGCAGTGCGCGCTGCGTGACAAGGTGAAGAGCTCGTGTTCGGAAATCATCAGCGACACCTGATAGGTGATGAGCACGGTGTCAGGACCCATCGACATGGCGATGTTGGCAAGCAGGCGCTCGCGCAGGCTGGGATCCATGATGGTGAAGGGGATGCCCGAGTAGATGTAGTCGGGATTGGATATTCCGAGAGCTTCCAGCGTCTCTACCAGATCCAGCGCGTCAGCCTGCACCACCGTGACCCGGGGATCGTGGGCGAACTGCTTTTTCAAATGCTTCGCGAAATGCTCGTCCAACTCGATGAGGATGAGCCGGGAATCCGCATTCATCCGGCGGACGATCTGGCGGGTGTGGCAGCCTTCCCCGGGACCCAGCTCGATGACCACGCGCGGCCTCGAAAAATCGATGCGCTTGGCGGTTTGGCGGGTGAGAAAACCGGAACTCGGAACGAGGTAGCCAACGCGGATCGGGTTGGCTAGAACGCGTTTGAAGAAGAGTAGGCTCATAGGGATTTGCGACGGAAGTAAAGCCGCGACCAGCCCCGCCGTCTAGGCGAGATTTGAAATCAAGGTTTCTCAAGCGATTTAAGCTCCCCTCACGCGCCTTGAGCCTCAACCTTCGTGCCAGATCCAGTTCATCACCACCTCGATGTCCGGGTGGATGCTGTGATGGACCGGGCAACCGCGCGCGGTGCTTTCGAGGAGCGTCCGTTCCGGGTGCGAAGCGGGCAGGGGGATCGTTAGATCCAGCTCCAGCCGCTTGATGCGTCGCGGCAGGTCGTCGGACATGAACTTGCGCACCGTGACGGCCATTCCCCCGACCGCGAGGTCCTTGCGCCTGGCCACGATGCCGATGACCGTGGCCATGCAGGCGCCCAGCGCGGTGGCGACGAGATCCGAGGGTGAGAACGCCTGCCCGAGCCCGTTGTTGTCCAAGGGAGCATCGGTGGCGAGCGTGTTTCCGGACGGTATGTGGGTGGCGCTGCAATGAAGATTGCCCTCGTAGTTCAGTTTGATTTCGACCATGAATGTTATGTTGTTAGGAACTGCGGGATCGTTTCACTCGGGCTTCGGCGGACCCTTGGCGAGCACCACGCGGAATCCGTAGATGCTGTCCATGAAGGTCGGCGGAATCGGATTCCTCGAGCCCGCGTAGAGTTCTTCCGCCTCATGGCTGCTCCAGCCGCCGCCACGGAGGACACCCAGCCGATCACCGCCCCCGACCTTGGAATACCCGTCCGCCACCCACTCCTGGACATTGCCACCGAGATCGTAAATCCCGAGGGAATTGGCCGGGAAGCTTCCCACCGGTGCCGTGCGCGCGAATCCATCGTCGTAGCCGGGGACGGTGCGGTCGATCGAAACACCCGGTGAACTGGCTGCCGAAACATCGGCGAAATTGCCAACCCGCTCGTCACTGCGCAGCCATTGGGTTCCCCACGGAAAGATCTGCTGCTTGCGCGCGTGACGAAATCCCGGACTGATTTCGGGATCATCATTCAAGCCTGCCATCTCGCTCCATTCGAGATCCGTCGGCAACCGATAGACGTGGGTTTCCGCGATCCGCTCGCCCTTTCGCTCGCGCTCGGTCAGCCATTTGCAAAACGCATCGGCATCATCCCGCGAGACATTCACCACCGGATGATCCGGCGTCTGGGGGAAGCCCGGGGGCCTCGGTGCACGGTGTTTGGCCTCCTTGACAAACAGGTTGTAGTCCCGGACACGCGTCTCCCAGATCGATGCCATTAGATCCTGCCCGACGGGCACGAAGCGCATTTCAATCCCATTTTCCCATGGCTTGCCGAAGACCACCCCGAGACTCTTCTCCAGGGTAACCGTCCGCGTGACGCTCTCGCTGTCGCCGACCTTGATGTCGAGCTTCAGCGGCTTGTAGCCCTCACGGACCAGATAGAGCTGCCAGATGCCGGGCTTGAGTCCGGGAATCAGAAGCGAGTCGTCGGTGGAGCCCGCCGACACCTGGTTGTCCGGATTGGAAACCGGGCTGATATAGACCTCCACTCCGGACGGTTCCGTCGTGATGCTGATCTCACCGAAAGGGATCTGACGGACCAGCAATCGGAACGGCTTGAATCCAGCTTTTCTCGCTTTCTCACTGATCCCCGGATTCTCGAATCCGCTCTCCTGCAGCGGAAAAACCTCGTAATCCTCCGGGAGAAATCCTGAATCACGGCCGTTTCTCCAGAACCATGCGGAGTAAGCATTGATGGCATCTGGCTTTGCCAGCACGATCTGGACAGGTCTTCCATTCTGAGAGAAGCGGAGGAATTCCGCCTGTTTTCCAAATCGTCCGTTTTTCTCATCTTTGGCGAAGCGTTGCCAGTCCTCACTCAAGACAAACCCTGAACTCTCGTGGTGCCCTCCCACTGGCTGATAGGGATTGTCGAATTGATCCAGCCACGGCTGTCCGGCCTGAGGCGGCGAATAGACCTTCAATTCCGCCAATAAAAAATCTTGGGTTAGATTTTTCACCCTGCCTTCCAGAGCATGGTCGCTGTAGCCGGTCATCTTCAGGACAAGCGAGTAATCGTCGCCAACCGTGACCGGGAAATAGACATTGGGAGCCAATCCATAAAAACTACCAGCCGAGTCGAACACCTCGGCACCGGGCGGGAAACTCACCACCCGCAGGGTTCCTGTCTGCGCGACCTGTTCCGACTTCCTGGCAACCAGGCTCGCGACCCAATCACTTTCCTTGATCATTTCCCAACTCACCCAAAGCGTGAAAATCGCCAGCATCAGGGTGGTCATCCAGACTGCCAGACCGGTGTGCCTGCGGCGCTTTCCGCGCTGCAAACGGCGCAGTTCGTCGGCCAGATGGGCGGCGCTTGTGATTTTACGCTTCGAAATTCTCGGGTCACAGATGTCGCAGATGATGCGGTTCAACTGAAGCCAGCGCTTGCGGTCGGACCCGCCCGGCACCACTTCCGGAAGGTCGGGAAATGACAGCCGATCCTTGCCCGTGGCGATTTCATAAAGGACTTTCCCCAAGCTGTAGATGTCCGCCTGCGACGAACCCGGCCCCTCGGGGGGCACGAATCCCTCGGTGCCGACAAAGGTCCGTTGACCGCGCGCCGCCACCAGGCCGATGTCGGCCAGCTTTGCCCGGCCATTGACAAAAATCACATTGGACGGCTTCACGTCCCGGTGCGCCAGGCCCCGCTCGTGCAAGTGATCCAACGCCTCGGCCAACCGCAATCCCACGTCGATGCAGTCGTTGGTGTCCCACTGCACACCTGGCCCCTGATGATTGTCCGCACGGAGGGTGCGCGGCTCGTACTCGATGGGATTGATCTCCTGCCCGGTGACCACGTCGTCACCGAGTTCCATGACATAGTAGTAAAATGAAACGCCGTCGGGACTCCGTCCGACATGGAGGATATGCATCAGCGCCGGGTGATCCCGCGACATCGGCTCGAATTTCAAGATCCCCTCGAATTCGCGCTCGAATCCCCGCGCATCCTCGAAATCCTCGCGCCAAACCACTTTCACCGCCCGCAGGGCTCCGGTCACCCCACGCGCCAGCCAGACCTCGCCATACGCACCGCCACCGATCTTGCGCAGGACCTCATGGTCGGGGATCGTGGGACTCGGGCGGATCTTAATCGGCATCTTCTTCTTCGAGTTTGGCAAGCTCCCGCTTGAGGACGGCCCCCACGCGATGTTTGGCCAAATACACCTGTGCCATGCTGACATTCAACTGATCCTGCACCTGCTTCGCGTCCCATTGCTTGATCACATAACAGTCGAATATCTGATATTGCTTCGGTGATACCTGCGCCTTCACACGGGAAAGAGCGGCGTCGGCGACGTTTTTTTTCCATTCCACATTCCACAAGCGCGACAGGACGTCGCCATTGGGATCCTCCACGCGGTCGATCGCCGCGGTTTTCCGATCACTTTCCCACTCACCGGCCAGCATCGCGGTGTCCTTCTTGCGCTTGCGGAACTGGTCGTTGATGCGCCAGCGCGTCATGTTCATCAGCCACGTCTTGAATGACCCCTGCTCGGGATCGTAGAGCTTCTTCTTGCTCTGTTTGGCGATGGATAAAATCGTTTCCTGGACGCAGTCGAAGGCCTCGTCCTGCCTCAGGCCCGCCTTCACCGCCACCGAGTAGATCAAGCGCCAATAGGTCTGATAGAACTCGTCCCACGTCCGCTGGTCCTCCCAGTTGTCCAATCTCGCGATCAGACTCTTGCGCGTCTTCGCATACGCATGCACCAGAACCGCGTCGCGATCACCCTTTTTTTCCTCGTCGCCCTCAGCCATTGAGAAACCTCTACCTCATTCCCCGCCCGCTGTCTTCCACCGATTCGGATTTTTCACAACAGCTTCATGGTTAATCAATAAAACTTTTCTAAAGCTGCGCTAATCATCGTGAAAAACGAAATTTCATCGATATTATTTACAAGTGTCAAATCGACCGCGTAGGGTTTACCCGCACCCACTCAACTTGTCCGAGATTTCCCCAAATCCCGGACTCCCCCCACCGCGAGTCCCATGTCACCCACCCCCCAATCACCCTTCAATCCCACTCAAACGGTCGAACGCATCCGCGAAATCATCGTGGGGCGCCATCTCGAGCGCATTGAGCAGCGGGTCGCCCGTCTTGAAACCGGCCACATCGCCCCTCACGCCAGCAGCTCCACGGTCCATTTGGATGACCGCTTGTATGCCAATGAGGCGAGGCTCGAGGCGCTGAAGGACAACGTCCATCGGGTCGTCAACACCACCCGCGAGCAGACCGAGTTGCTCCTAGCCCAGCAGCGTGAGGAAACCCAGCGACTCGCCGCGCAGATCCAGCACGTCGCCAACCTTAGATCCAGCGAATCGGCCGCCCCCGCGATTCACCAACTGGAACGCAAGATCGGCACCTGGCTCACCGATTGGCAGGGATCCTTCCAAGTCCACCTGAATGACCGCGACAAGCGGCTCGCAACCCAGCTCCGGAACGAGCTCGCAGCCCTTTGGGAAAGCACCGAGTCCCAGATCACGCGGCTTGAAAGCCGGGCCGTGGACCGCGATTCCGTCGAAGAGCGCTTCAAGCGGATCGCCCTGGCCGCCCGTGCGCTCGCGGAATGCGCGTCCCCCACCCCCATGTCCTCCGGCACTTCATCCCGCTCATGACTGCGGCTTTCCCCCCCTTCCCCATCTCGGTGCCGGGTCTCGGCAGCCGGAGCGACACTCACCCCGTGTGGAAACCCATTCCAGCCGGGCATGGCCCAACACCGAAGGCCACCCTCCCGCCGCTCGCAGTCGTTCCAAACTGGCAAGCCGCAACGGTGCCGGCTTTTGCCGGATTCCCGACCTCATGGGCTGCCCCCTTGACCGCCCTGCCAACTCCGTCAGCTCCGGAAGTAGCCTTCGCGCCGATTTCGGCGGGTATTCCTGCTCCTGATCCCATCCGCCCGTCCACATCGGTGGGGGTTCCCGCAGCCGGGGTGGAAAAGCCGGATTTCACCGACGACGACATGCGGGAGGCGTTCGGACCCATCGTCGAGCATGCCGTCCGCAATGCCGTTTATGCCAAGGAAAACGGGATGGACACCTATCTGGAGCCCATGCTCCGTGCGACCATCCGCCGTGCCCTCGCCGAGTATTCGCCTGCCTCACGGCCCTTTCACGCGCCCGGTGCGCTCGACCGCATGGTGTGGCAATTTCAGGCATTGTTCTCCAGCCGCACCTACGAGGAAGTCCTGTTTGAAAAAACCCACCGTTTCCAAGTGGAAGAGGTCTTTCTGGTGGATGCGGCCAGTCTCGCGCTCGTGTCATTCGCAAGTTGCGACCCGGCGCGCCATTCCTCCGCCAAGCGGGTGAACCACACCATTCAGCGGCTCACCATGCAGTTGCGCGGCGAAGACGGGAAAATCCGTGACTCTTTCGAACTTCCCGACCAGCGCAATGTGATTTCCCGCGTCGGCGGCTTCGTCATCCTGATGGCTGTGGTGCGCGGCGAAGCGAACGCCTTGATCCTCGCCGACCTGGAATTCTCCCTGCGGCGGATCGAAGACCGGTTCCGCGAGCAATTTCAGGAACATGGCTCGGCGATGCTCCACACCCTGCAGCCCTTCCTCGAGGACTGCTTGCTGATCCAGGCACCGGCCAGTGCCGCATGAATTGCCCCGCCCTCTTCCGCAGGGCCGACTACTCCGGCAGATGCTCGGCGCAGTATTCCTCCCCATCCGTGCCGATGCGGAACTCCATGTGGGGCTCCGAAATATCGGTCTTGTGGCAGACGGTACAGGTGTGGAACGCCTCGCTGGCGTGGTTCTTCGCGGCGTTGAAACGCTTTTTGCGTTTCGACGCATCCAGCACCATGGCCGTGCCGCGGAGAGTCGGGATCGCGGCCCAGATCAGATAGTTGGCGAAGGTGAGGATGAAAAAGGGGATGAGACCCGGGTTCTGGACCATCGCCAGTAGGAGTCCCAGGCCGGTGAAGATCCCGATGAAGCGGATCTGCACCGGCAAGATGAGGAACAGCAGGATCTCCACCTTGGGAAACAGGGTGGCGAACGCCAGCAGTGAGGCCGCGAACAGGGTCATCCCGCTGTAGGGAATCGCCTCCGAATAGCTGAAATTCGCCACCAGCGCCAGAATGATGCCGGTGTAGTAAAACAGGGTCGTCTTGAATACCCCCCACGCGCCCTCAAGGCCGTCGCTGACCATGAACACGAAGTTCACCGCGAAGAACAGCAGCAGGATGGTGAACAAGCTGGGTCTGCCGAAACCGGTGGCGAAGAACATCGTCACCACCCGCCAGATTTCACCCTGAAAGATCTTCTCACGGTCGAAGGCGAGGGCCTGGCTGATTTCCGGGCGGAAGATCTGCAGGACAAACACCATGACCTGGAAAAGCGCGAAGTAGCGGAGAAACCCTGGGAAGGCCAGCCAGCCCCAGCGACGCTCCATGCGGTCGAAGAAATTCATATCGCCGGGAGCATTGCGGCTTCGCGGGGATTGACAAGCCCTGCCGACTCGTGATGCCCAAAATCCTTTGGCAAAGCGGATTCTCTCTCACGCTGGACCCTCAGGAATCACGCTTTTTCCCAAGGACCGGTGACGGCGAGGGTGAGTCCGTGGGCCTGGAGATTGACGAAGAGCCATTTCCCGTCGGCGGAAAAGCAGCAACCGGCGAACTCGGACTTGTCCTTGGAATTGCGGGCGATGGTGAAGATTTTCCCTGCCGGAGTGACACATTGGACGTGCGAATGCTCGGCGAAGGAGTCGTCGATGAGATCCTCACAGATGACGAGGCCACCCCATGGCGCGGGGCAAAGGTTGTCGCCATTGGTGAGGAGGTCGTCCTTTTCGGATTGGAGGAAGAGGTCGAGGGTGTCGGGATTCCCGGCATTTCCTGAGGGACGGAGCCGGAAAATCTGCCCGCGCCTGGAAGGGCCGCCGTCAGTACAACAGATGAAAATGCCCTCGGACGTGTGGTGGATTCCCTCGCCGCGGGCGAAGCGCGCGGCACCGGCCTCGTGGCCACGGATGCGCAGGTCGTCAGCAGGTGACTCGATGTCCTCAAGGTCGATCCAGGTGACCTTCATTTCCTCGCGTTCGCCACGTTGCCGCTCGGCGGGGTCGTAGTTGCGGAGGTCCGCCTGCCGATCGCCGACGAGGGCGAGGGCCTGGAGCCTGCCGGCAGTTAGATCATCCTTCACTTTTGGAATGAATCGATAGAGCAGCCCGTCGGTGCGATCCTCGGTGAGATAGAGGATGCCGGTGGCGGGATCGAGGGCGACCGCCTCATGTCGGAACCGGCCGAGCGCCTTGAGCGCCACAGCCTTCTGCAGGCCCGGGGTGGCGGTGGCCTTGACCTCGAAGCACCAGCCGTGGTGGCGCCCGCGGGGCGTGGTGAGGTTTTCGGTCTCCTCACAGGTGATCCACGAACCCCACGGCATGGGACCGCCGGCGCAGTTGCGGTCGGTCCCGGTTAGAGATAGGAACTCGGCCACGGTTTCGCCGGTGGCAGGATCAAAAACGAGATTGGTGGTGCCGCCGATCTGTGGGTTCCTGCCACCTTTCCCGGGATCATGGCTGAGTGCGGCATCGAGATCGGAAGGATATCGGTTATTGTTGGGAAATGGTCCGAGCGGGGCCATGGCCAGCGCCAGCTCGTGATTGCGGACAAGGACGATTTTCCCGTCCGGGCCTGGAAACGCAGCCATGCCGTCGGGCTTTCCGGGGACCTTGAAACCATCGCTCATGAGTTCGCCTTTCCTTGATAGAACCCGATAGGAAAACCCGGCGGGCAAGTCGAGGATGCCCCCGGGATCCTTGATGAGCGGCCCGAATGGCTGTACAACTCGCGACGGGCTGGCCGCGAGGGAATAGCGCTGGAGGCCGATGAATGCGAGCGCGGCGGATCCGATGAATTTACGGCGGGTGGTCATGATTTCTGAAGGACAGGGAAAAGCGGGAATACGTTTGAAGAAGAGAGTTTCAAACAAGATCCTTCACACGGAACACCGGCGTGGAACTCGCGGCAATCTCAAGTTTACGGATTGCGTTCCCACAAAGAAATTCAGATGGTGTGTGGCTCCCCGATCCCTTGATTCTGCCCTGCATTACCCGTGCTTATCCGTATCCAGCAACGCAATCAATCATCATGACCCGCCATCTTTTCCTCAGCATGCTTGTGATCTCCTCACTTGCGACCGGTTCCCCGCTCCAGCAACCGCGGAAAGCCGACGGCGACGGTTCGATTCAAATCAACGGCGAACTCAAGCAATGGCACAATGTCACCCTAACACTCGACGGCCCCTTCGCCCACGAACTCGACAACGCGCCCAACCCGTTCACCGATTACAATCTCCACGTCACCTTCACCCACGAGTCCGGCAAGCCCAGCCACACCATCCCCGGCTACTTCGCCGCCGATGGCGATGCCGCCAATTCCTCCGCGGACTCCGGCACCAAGTGGCGCGTCCATTTCGCCCCCGGTCTAACCGGCAAGTGGAACTACAAGGTATCCTTCCTGACCGCGAGAATGATCCTCATGGGCGCAACCGATGCCGTCGGGCGGATTCAACCGCTGAACGACAAGACCGGCTCGTTCACCATCGTGGCCAGCGACAGGAAGCTCCCGGATTTCCGCGCCCGCGGCCGTCTGGACCATGTCGGAAAACACCACCTTCAATTCCAGGGCGACAAGACCTTCTTCCTCAAGGCCGGAGCCGACGCGCCTGAGACGCTGCT
>Ga0163144_10009986_pt1 | contig 20308 bp, 12 predicted proteins | sample OliLak19BULKMAT1_FD_123175 | JGI IMG/M metagenome (GOLD analysis project Ga0163144, IMG submission 123175) | Freshwater microbial mat bacterial communities from Lake Vanda, McMurdo Dry Valleys, Antarctica - Oligotrophic Lake LV.19.BULKMAT1 | ecosystem: Environmental > Aquatic > Freshwater >... | reverse complement strand
TAGATAAATCCGCCACTCACTCGCGCCGTCCAGCCGCGCCGATTCGAGCAATTCATCGGGGATGGTCAGCATATATTGACGCAGCAAAAACACGCCCGTCGGGGTCGCCACCGTCGGGACAATCAACCCAATCAGGCTGTTAAACCAACCGATTTCGGTAATCACCAGCAGCAATGGCACGAGGATGACCGAGAGCGGCACGAGCAGCGTGGCAATCATCGTGAAAAAAATCATGTTTGCGCCGGGGAATTTATACTTACTCAGCGCGAAGGCCGCCATGCTGTTGACCAACAGAGTCAAAATGGTGGCGACCACCGTCACAATCAGCGTATTGAACAAATAGCGCGGAAAATTGAACTTTTCGACGCCGCGCACATAATTATCAAAGCTGAAGTAGACCGCCTCTACCGGCTTGAGCGCCTTGATATTGACGCGGGTAATCTCTGCGGGCGCGGCGGGGTCAATCATTTGCGCCTCAATCCCAACGCGACGCGCCCGCGCCATCACGCGGGTTGTGCCGTCCTCCAATGTCACGATGAACATTGGCAGCGGCTCATCAAAACCGTCTACGGTCACGGTTTGCTGTTGATAGGGCAAAAATCGCGGCGGGAAGCGCTGAATTTCGTTGATGTCTTTGAACGACGACATCACCAGCCACAACACCGGTCCAAACATCACGAGCGTGCCGAGGATAAGATAACCATACGTCAGATAGTCGGTCACATCTAACCGGTTAACCCCGCGTGTGCGGGTGAAAAATGTCTTTAACGCAGCCGTCATCCCCATCCCCTTATAACGCCAACTCAGAACGGCGTGCGATACGAAGTTGCAACAACGTGAACACCGACAACACCACCGCCAGAATCACCGACGCCGCCGCCGCGAGGCCATACAGGTTGCCACGCCCCGCAAACGCCGTCAGATAAATATATTGAATCAGGTAAGTGGTCGCCGTGCCGGGGCCGCCGTTGGTGAAGGCATACACTTGGTCAAACACTTGCACCGCCCGTATGAGCGATAGCACCAACACGACCAACATGGTCGGCATCAGCAGCGGCAGCGTGATATTGCGGAAGGTCTGCGGCGGATTCGCCCCGTCAATCGACGCGGCCTCATATAATTCATGCGGGATGCTCTGTAATCCGGCCAACAGAATCAGCGTGTAGAACCCCATCTGTGACCATACGCTGATGAAGATGACCCAGAACCGCGCCCAATCGGGGTTGGTCAAGAAGGCGGCGCGTTCCCCTCCCATAGAAGAGAGTAGCCCATTGATGAGGCCGTCATTTTGCAGAATCCAGCGCCAAATCAGCGCAATCACCACAGGCGACAACAGCACAGGGTAGAAGAACACGCTGCGGAAAAATCCGCGCCCGCGTATCTTACGATTAAGCGCCAGCGCCGTCACCAGCGAGAACGCAACCATCACCCCGACTTGAATCACGACAAAGCCGACGGTGTTGAAGGCCGCCTTCCAGAACAAGTCCTCTTGGCAGGTATTCGGGTTGGTGAAATCTTGGCAATTAAAAATCGTATTGAAGTTCTGCAAACCAACAAACGGGCGCTGGTCTGGGAAAATATTCGAGCCACCAGTGAAGGCGTAATAAAAATTGAGCAACATCGGGAACAGCACGAACACGGTGAAAATCAAGAGGTTTGGCAGCACGAACACATAGGCCATATTACGCTGGCCGATTCGTTTTTGCAGCGGGCGCAGCACGAAATCCAACGCATCAACCATAGCGTTGTAGACGATTTCCAGTGGGTTCCGGTGAATTTTAAGGGGCTGGCGTGAGGACATCCGATAAACCTTCCGTATCAAAATCAAATAATTCTAGAGATGGGGACGACCCGACGAGTCGTCCCCATGAATTTAACGACTCTGACGATTACGACGCGGGCGCGAGGACGGCATCGGCGTCCTGTTGGATGCGCTCAATCGCCTCGTCCAGCGTGAGTTCACCAGCCAGATACTGAGTCAGGCGCTCACGGACGGGGATGTTGAAGGCATCGAAAAACTTGGGGTGGAAGTTCAGCGCGTAAGCGGCATCGGCCAATTTCGGCACTTCGGCTGCGAACACGTTTAACGCGGCCTTCGCATCCTCATTCTCGGTAGCGTACTCAAACTCCGACAAGGCGAGGTGTCCGGGCAGGAACAATGTTTGGGCGGTGAACTGCGCGTAGACTTCGGGCGTCGCCAGATATTCCAACACGCGGGCAACTTCCGCAGGGTGTTCGGTAGCGGCCATCGCCATCAGTGCCGCGCCGCCCGGCATCCCGGATGAGGCTTCTGCGCCCGCCGGGTTGCCAATCGCCACCCAGTCAAAGTTATCAGCGATATTGGTGGCGAAATTGTTAATCTGCCATGAACCAGCCATATACAGCACGGTTTGACCGTTGATGAAATAGTCGGCGGCCGGGGCATAACTGCCGCCAGCGCCCAACCAAACTTCGACGGGGATAATTCCGCTTTCGTGCCATGCCTTCAAACGCTCGGCCATCAAACGGAAACCCGGCTGGTCGATGGTCAGACTACCGTCTTCATTGACGAACGACGCGCCTTCGCTGATGGCGGGACCGACAAAACGATGACCAGCGCGATCAAATGCGACGGCATACGGGGTCTCGGTGGCTTCTGAAACGGCGGTAGCGGCTTCAATCCATGTATCCCAGCCGTCTTCCACTGTCGGCATCTCAATACCAGCCTGCTCGAACAGCGTGGCGTTGGCGTATAAGCCGCTGACGGTGGTCTGAAGCGGAATACCGTACAAACCTTCCTCACCCTCAAGGCGGAAAGCGTTCAGCACGCCCGCCGGGAAGTAGCTCTCATAAAGAGCCGCGTCCGTCAGGTAAGGCGTCAGGTCAAGGTAGTACCCGCGCAAACCGAGGAAGTTGGTCAAGCGCAACAAATCTGGCGCTTCACCGGCTTGAACCTGCTGAGGAAGTTGCTCTAAAATGACGTTGTAGGCCACGATATCGAGTTCAACTTTGATGTCCGCGTTGTTGGCCTCGAATTGGTCTAGAATCTCGCGCAAAACCGCGCCTTCGTTCCCGTCGTCATACCATGTGACGCGCAACGTAACCTGTTCACTCTGCGCCACCGCACCGATGCTGACCAACGCCAGCAGCAAAACCAGCACAAACACTAATTTGCGACCCATATCGCCTCCATACATCAACAATACCTTAGCACAGCAGCCGACCAGCGGGTTAGTAATACGTGCCTACGAAGCCGACTGCCAGATAGCATAGCCTATCGCGTTAAACGTCGCAACCAGTCTAATGGTCATATAACACGTTCGTTACCTCCATCTACCGGCACTTGCGCCCCAGTTGTAACACGGAAAGAGTCGCCCAACAGCGCCACGGCAGCAGCGGCGACATCGCGGCTGGTGACTTCGGCGTGCAGCACGTTATTCGTCTTATATTCCTCTACCGTCAGGCCGTAGTGCTTGGCGCGGACGGCAATCACATCATCCGTCCAGAGCGCCGTATCAAACACCTGATTGGGGTGGACGCTGTTGACTCTTATCCCGTCCTTCCCCCACTCCAACGCCGCCACCCGCGCCAACTGATTGAGCGCGGCCTTCGACGCCGAATATGCCGCCGCGCCCGGCCCCGGTGCGGGGACGTTCTTCGAGCCGATGACCACGACTCGCCCGCCGCGTGGCGACAGCGCCAACAACGGGTGCGCCTCGCGCAAGATGGTCAGGTTAGAGTCGAGGTTAACGCCCATCGTCCGCCGCCATGTAACAAGCGTCAGATCGGCAATCGGCGCACTGGCGGGGAACATCCCAGCGTTCAGCACCAGCATATCGAGGCCGCCAAAGCGATTGACCGCCGCCTCAAACGCATCAGATACTGCCGATTCATCGGTCAAATCACAGACGATGCCGAGCGCATCATCTCCGGTGAACAGGTCAGCCACCGCCGGATTGATGTCCAAGCCGACCACTACCGCCCCGTTCGCCCGTAGTGCATCGGCGCACGCCTTACCAATCCCAGAGGCCGCGCCAGTCACGAGCGCGATTTCGCCCGTGAAAGGTTTCTGAGGGGTATTGCGGCGAAGTCGCGCCTGCTCTAATTCCCAGTATTCGACATCGAACAAGTCGGCCTCGCTGGGCGGCTGCCAGCCCCCGGCAGAGTCGGCGCGTAGGATTGCCGCGACGGTGCGCTCATAAATATCTCCCGCCAAGCCCGCCTCTTTGCCCGTCCGCCCAGCGCTCAACATCCCCAGCGCAGGGTCTAAAACGATGCGCGGCGCGGGGTCTAACATCGTCAGAGGTTCAGCGCTACGTGGCGCATTGCGCTCAAAATAGGCGCGATACGCCATCGCATAAGCCGTGACATCCCGCCCCAACATTGGCGTGCGCTTGGTGCGAATCACATGGTCAGGCGTCATCGTGCCGCGCTGTGACCAATCCTCGACCCGTTCGTGACCGGCGAATCGGTTGGATTGCGGGTCGGCGCTCCGGCGTAGGATCATCGGGACGCTCGCCGCACGACTGATGCTGTGGCGCAGTTGGGCGACTTCGACGCGCTCTGGCGTAGTCGGCGCGGGCAAATCTGGGACGGGAGACAGGGGGCGGCGGTTAACCCACTCTTCGGCTTGAGTCGCCAACGTCATCAGGCGGTCATACGCCTCCCGCGCCGTATCCCCCCACGAGACGAGGCCGTGCTTCAGCCAAACCATCCCGATAATCCCCACGGTATCGGCGGGCAGAATTTCCCCGACGGCGGGGCGTGTCGTCACGCCGTCCAACCAGCACTGATAGCCCAGCCGCGCCAATTTGAACCCCGGCATAACATACGGCACGGGGATGAGGCTTTTACCGTACAACTGCGCGGAGTCGTTTTGGCCATCCGCCGCGCCGGTCAAGGACATCACCGACATAACATGGGCGTGCAGCACGTATTTATAGGGCAAAACCGCATGGAGTATGGCCTCAACTGATGGTGCGGGCGCGTCTGCGCGGGTGCGGGCGCACAGCATCGCATTCATCATTTCGATGTCGGTCATGGTGGGCAGCGCGACCAAACGGGTCATATCGGCCAGCACCAATGGCGAGAATCCGGCCTCGGTGATGGTGGCGAGGTCATAGCCGCTGCCTTTGACATAAATCCGCGCTTCTGGTTGGTTGAACAAATCCATCTGCGTGACTTTGACAGAAGTATTGCCGCCGCCATATTGCGTCAGGTCAAAATCTTGTCCCAACAAGCGCGAGGCATAGATTAACTGGCCGATGTCGCCGGAAAACTGCGCGGCATCAACCTCATTCCAACGATTTTCCATAATCTGTCCATCCATTTCTCAGAGGCATACAAAGTAAATTCTTCCCTTAAAGTTAACAGATACTGCGTCTCGTGTCCCTACTCAGCACTCATCACTCACGACTCATCACTGATTTATTGTACTTGTTTGATTGCCGTGTTTTTTTAAGTAGTCTATACTGTCACAGATAAACTGCGTGCTAAATTCTATATCTAGGGGGAAGTGGCTGTGCTGCGCTCCATTCGTATCTGCTTGACTATACTTTTTATCGCCCTTATCGGCACTCTTCTCAGCGCACAAGACGCACCGCCCGCGCAATTGGTCGTCAGTTATGCCGAAGTGACTGAGGGGCAAAATGAAGTCAGTGAACTAGGTCTGTACTTCACGTTCGCTGATGATGAAGGTCGCCCGATGGCGGCAGACAGCGGCGGGGACGATGCAACTATCGTTGTCAGCGGGAAAGACATCAACCTGACGCAGGAAGCCCGCGTCGAAGAACCCAATACCCCGCTGTTCGTCGTGATCGTCTTGGATGCCAGCGGCAGTATGCAGGCCAGCGCCGCTGATATGCGCCGCGCCGCCATCGACTCGGTGAATGCGCTCCCTGACGGGACACAGTTCTCAATCATCGTGTTCAACGAGGACATCTCTAGCGCGACGGAATTTAGCCGCGACAAGAACAGTGTCATCAACCTGATTGGCACATATCAGCCCGCCCGCCCCAGCGACGCCAACGCTGGAACGTGCTTATTCGATGCCACGTTCGCCGCGATTGACCGCGCAGTGCAAGCCGAACTCCCCGCCCGCCGCACGGTCTTATTGTTCACCGACGGGCGCGACGAATTAACAGCTGGACGTGGCGATACGTGCAGCACGCATACCTTGAGCGAAATCATTACCAAAGCCACCAACATCACCAACCCAGTTTCGATTAACGCCGTCGGCTTACGCGGCGCAGTCGCCATTGATGAGGCTGGCCTCCGCAGTATGGCCGATAGCAGCAAAGGGTTTGCCGCAATCGGTGCGCTGAGTGAGTTGTCCGAACTATTCCAAGTGATTGTGGACGGCCTGAACAATCAGCGCGTCGCGCTGGCCGATTTCTGCATCCCACGCGGGCAATATACTGCTACCTTGCTGACCAGCGCCGGTTTCGACGCCCCGCAACTATCGGATACGTTCAACTTCACGACGGATTTGCAGTGTACGCCTTCCACGGCGACGCCAGTTGCCAAGCCGATTGTCCGCTTCACCAGTAAGGCGTTTGACCGCGCCACCGAGACCGTCACCCTCCAACTGGGCGGCGAAAACCTCGACCAAATCACCCGCTACAGCGTGTTCGTCAGTGATCCCACCGGCAACAGCATCGGGGAGTTCATCCTCGATGGCGGCGCAGACCCAGAAGCGATTTCATTCAGTATGGCCGGTTTGCCCGATGGCCGTATCCGTATGGACATCGTAGCCATTCGTTTCAACGGTGAAACCATCGAAAACGATGATGAGTTGATCGTGCTGCGCCCGACCCCGACCCCGCTCCCAACCGAGACGCCCGTCCCAACCGAGACGCCCATCCCGACGTTGGTCGATGTCGGCGTCAATGTGCAGTCCATCCAGTACAACGCCGATAGCGATAAGATCACCCTAGATATCGTCTATACCGAGGCCGAACAGGTCGCCCGCGTGCGAATTGACATCATCGACGGGCGCGGCTTCAATAAGGTCAGCCAAGACCGTGCGGAACTCATCCAAAATGTTGAGTTCGTCGCCCGTGAAATCGGCCTCATAGCAGATGAGCAATACACGGTGCGCGTTGAGGCGTTCAACGCCGCCAACCAGAGCCTCAACCGGGTTGAGCAAGATTTCACCTATGACCCGCCACGCACCCCGACGCCCATCCCAACCAACACGCCGCAGCCGACTGAGACCGCGACGCCGGTTGTGTTCACTGCCAATATCGACGCCATCGGCTATGACGCGGCCAACGATTTGCTGGAAATCCGCCTGACGCTAGAAAACGGCAATCAGATGGGCGACCTCGAATTGCTGGTCTTGGACGCCAATAATGTGCTGGTCGATACCGTCCTCGTGGACGCAGTGACGCCCATTCAATATCCGGGCGCAAAGCTCATCCCACAGGCGCGTTATACCTTCAGACTAAAGGCCACCGACCTTAACGGGCGCGTGGTCGCCAATAGCGAGTTCCAGAACTTCGCCTACCCGCGTGCGGTGACGGCCACCCCGACCATCACACCGACCATTACCCCAAGCTTAACCCCCACCAACCCGCCGACCCCGACGCCCGTCCTGACGACTCTGGAATTCGTCGGGCTGGATTACCGCGTGGCAGATAAAATCCTCGCGGTAGAGTTCAACGGCACGAACCTCGAACAAATCGCGCTATACCGACTGGTTCTAAACGACGGCGGCGGCGTGATTATCCATCAACAAGAAATCCTGCCGGATGCGACTGAGTTTAACATCCCGCTTGACCTGACCACGGGTGATTTTGAAATCGTCGTGACGGCGCTTGATGTGCGCGGCCAGCCGTTGGCGACCTTTGACCGTAGCTTCAAGCTGAACGTCCCAACGCCGACACCGACACCGACACCCGGCCTGATGGATAGAATCCGTGAGAACCCCATCGTCGGCGTCCTCATCGGCGTGATCGTGCTGGCGCTGATTGGCCTGCTGTTCTTCTTGCTCTCCGGCAGTCGCCGCGATAAGAACAAAAACAAGACCACGGCCTCATCCTTGCCGAGCATGACTGGCGCGGTCATCATCCCGAAAAACATGACCGGCTCGTCTGCACCTTCGCCGTCACCCTCTGGTGGGTTTGTGGACACGATGAAGCCGCCTTCCAGCGCCCCCGGCTCAATCCTTGATGAGCCGACCATGCGCCCCGGTGGGATGGAAGCCGAAAAGACCAACGCCATGATTGGTGGCCTAGGCGACCTCAATAAGACCAACGCATCCATCCACGCCACGGCCTTCCTACAAGTACGGGACAGCGGCGACAGCAATATGGTCGGCAAAATCCTGCCGCTGATTGGTAGCCCATTCACCATCGGGCGTACCGGGCCGCGCAACAACAACGCCAACTTTGACGGTGACAAGAATATCTCACGCGCCCATGCAGAAATCGTGCTAGACAATGGCGTATGGACGCTGATTGATAATGGCAGCGCGCTAGGCACAACCGTCAACGATGGCTCGAAAATCACCGGACGTATCCCACTCGGCGAGGGTGATGTCATCCGGCTGGGCGGCTCGACGGTCTTAGTCTTTACACGCAAAGGTTAGACCTAATGGCAGATGGCTTCCGTTTTCCGCTGAATATCTACGCTCAAACTGATGTGGGTGGCAAACGCCAACGCAACGAAGATTCGATGCGTCACCACCTCCCTAAACCCGGTGAGGCCGAGTTCCGACTCGGCGCGATGGCGCTGGTTTGCGACGGCATGGGCGGTGTCGGAAAAGGCGACATCGCCAGCCAGACCGCCATCGAAGCGATTTTCCGGGTCTACTACAACATGGACGACCCAGAAACCGACCCACGCGCACGCCTCCAGAAAGCCATCGAAACCGCCCAAAACGCAGTCCACGAACGGGCGCGTGAATTTGGGATGATGTACATCGGCACAACCGCCGCTGGGATTCTCATCCGTCCCGACGGCACAGCCATCGTGTTCAATCTCGGCGATTCGCGGGTCTACCGTAAGCGCGGAGATACGTTCGAGGTCGTCAGCAAAGACCAGAGCGTGCTGGCTGCCCAGCTTGAGCGTGGCGAAATCACACAAGAAGAAGCGCAGGCCAGCCGCAATATGAACATCACTGCGTTCATCGGCCACCCGCTGGAACTGAGCATCATCTTCCGCGATATACGGGTCGAAAGCGGTGATGTGTTCTTGCTGTGCAGTGACGGCTTATGGGACGTGGTGCATGACCCCGAACTCAAGGCCGCGCTCGACACCCGATCTGATGAGTCCGCGCTGCATTATTTCATCACAGAGACCTTGAAACGCGGCGCACCCGACAACGTGACCGCTATCATTGTCAGTACGCGCCAATCCCAACGCGCAGGTATCCCCGGCTGGATATGGGGACTGGTCGCGCTGTTGGTGTTGGCTATCGCCGCGTTCCTCATCATGCGTAGCTCGGTCAATACCCTGACCAATGGGACATCGACGCCGGTCAGCCCGACAGAACTGGCAGAAATACAGGCCAGCGCAACGCAGGACGTGGCAGCGGCATCCCTCATCATCGAATCAGCCACCCCGACGGAAACGCTAACCCAAACGGCTATCCCCACCGAGACCACAGAGCCGACGGTGACAGAACCCCCGACGGAGACCGCGCTCCCCAGCGAGACGCCCGTCCCGTCCGCGACTCTGACTCACGTTAGCACGGCAACCCGCCGCCCGACGCGCACGCCGTCAAGCACGCCACAGCCGACGGATACCCCCAGTGACACGCCGCCGCCGTCCGATACCCCGACGCGCACAGCATCGCCCACCCGCACGCCGTCGCTGACGCCAACCGCCAGCCGCACGCCGTCGGTGACAGCGCCGCCGTCTGATACCCCGACACTGCCGCCCAGCTTGACGCCACGCCCATCGCTGACGCCACGCCCGACGCGCACTCCGACCAGCACCCCGACGATTCGCGCATCGCGCACGCCCATCCCCACCGATAATGTGGCGGCCACCAGCACGCTCAATGCATCATCGCTGACCGTCTTGGGGACGCCGGAATCCGCGCTGGAATTGGTGAAAATTGCGCCCCTGACTTTCCGCACGGATTCGTCTGTGCCGCCAATTGAGGTTTACCGAGGGGATTTGACCGAGGTCAATGCCATACCCTTCACCCCGGCGGATAATCCCAGTGTCATCCTACAACTCGTGCGGATGCGCCCCGGCGTCTTCGGCAACACGAACACCAGTTATTACTACCGCATCGACGTGGTAGAGCCACAAATTTTGGTCTTGGGTAAGAACGGCATCGTCCTCCGCATCACCGATAGTTTTGACTCGGCTCGCGTTGGTTCTGTGGCGGAGGGCGCAACCGCCCGCGTCCTCGGAATCACCCCAGATCGGACATGGTTCTTGGTACAGACCAATCGAGGACAAGGCTGGGTCTCGCGCAGTCTGGAGGAAACCGGCTTAATCCGCTTCCTCGGTGACATCAATGAAGTGCCGCTCATCAGGCCGCAACCTTTGCCGCCGACCCTTGACCCGAACGCCCCTCCAGACGCGACGGCAGACCCGGGTCAGCCAGAGCAACCGCAGCCGCCGCAACCTACCCAACCGCCGCAGCCGCCGCCGACTGCCCCGCCCAAGCCGACCTCGAACATCTAATCTTCAAAAAATCCCCGCTCGAATTTGAGCGGGGATTTTTGTTTTAGACTTCTTCTTTGACGTATTCGGCGTTGTCTTCAACGTAGAAGATCAAAGTCACGCTACCGATTTTTATACTGCTGCGGTCTCGTAGTGGCACAGGTGACAAGTAACCGATTTGCACCCCGTCCACGATGACCGGGTTGCCCTCCGCCAACCGCTGGATGGTGAACAAGCCGCCGTTCTCGCTGACGCTGGCGTGCTGGCGTGAGATGGTCTTATTTTTGTCGATGGCGATCAGGTCAACCGCCAAGACAGACGCGCTGGCCGTATCGGTGCTGCGCCCAATCAAGGTCGGCTGCCAGACCAACGGAAAAGTCTCGGACGCCCCGTCCACGGTGAAAAACCCGCGCTTAGGCCCGGTGATTTCTAGCGCCCCTGCGGGGATACGCTTGGCCTTACGGCCAAATTCCAGTTCAGCGCCGGTCTTGATGTTTTGTTCGCTCAGGGTGCGGTTGGTATCGAGTTCTTGCTTGCTGCGCTTCAACCAGACGGCGAATGACCCCTTGAGATTGAACTCTTTTTGAATCTCAAACACGATACTCTTGACCGGCACGCTACCCAAGACCTCGACCAAGTGCTGAGGCTTATCTTCAAACTCATCCGACGCGATGGTGAGTTGGATGTAATCGTTCACGTTTATCTATCCCCTCGGTTGTCCTGATTCATGGGGGCATGACAACACATCATGCCCCTACACAAATTCCGGCGGATTTACGCCGTCACGCCCATCACTTTTTGCGCTTTTTCGGGCTTCTCACCCATCTGAACCAGCGCATCGGCGATGGTCTTGGGGTCTACGCCCACGGACTGAGCAGCGGCGGCCATGTCAATCATCGGTGAGAAGTCGATGCACGCGCCTATCAACTCACGAGTGTTCATGCCATCGACCAACTCCGGCGGCATCAGCTTCTTGAGTTCGGCGCGTAGAAACGCCACAAACTCCGACGAGATAGCCGACGGGGTGACGCCGGATGCGCTGGGCTTAGATGACCCGCCGTTGGAGGCAGACGATCCAGCGGCGCCTGATGCGGCCTTAGGCTCAACGGTCACGTTCGGGAACTGCCACGGGGTCACGCCCGCCCACAGCGTCTCGATGCGCTCAACCCAACCGTCCAATTGCACGGCGGCGCGTTCTTGCAATTCCTGTAGGTCTTCGATTTCGTTGGCGTCCTCAATCGGGTACGGCGTCGAGACTTGCAGCATCTGGAAGCGCCCAGTGCTGATGAGGAAGCCGCGCCCCACTGGCAATTCGAGCTTGCCGATTTTGTTCATCGCCGTCAGGTTAAACGGCGCTTTGCCGCCGCTTTCAGCATCCAGCGCGAGGCCGTACTTGGAGCGCGTGACGACCTTGAACAACTCATCGGATGACGATGCGCCGGACGCGATGACGACATGCAACCCCTCTGCCCCATAACGACGGGCGAGGTTGGCGAAGTCGGGCAACGTCTTGCGATCCATCAAGTCGGCAAAGTCATCGTAGTTGTCGATGAAGATGAAGATTTCCGGCAGAGTCGGGTCGCGGTGAGCATAGGTCTGCTTGAGCGATTCCATCATCACGTCCATTTGGTCGCGGTTCTGCTCGCTAATCGCCAAGCGGACGTGCGGGATGCGGGTTAGCGTGCGCTCTTCTTGTTCGCCATATTGGAACAGGCGGCGCTGCGCGTCAATCAAGATGAACGCGGCGCGTTCCGGGCTGTACTTGGCCGCGATAGACAATATGAAGGCGCGAAGCGTGGTCGTGCGCCCGCTGAACGGGCTGCCTTGTATCAGGAAGTGCGGGCCTTGTTCTTTCAGGTTCAGCGTCAGATAGGTCAAGTCGCGCCGTTCCTTGCCCAACATCACCTCAATACGGCGGTCAGACGCCAGCGGGACGATGCCCTCCAGCGGGATAATCGACTCCAATCGCAGGACAGTCTTGGGCAGTTTACCCGCCCATGCCGCCTTGAGCAGGCCGGACAGATAGGCGATTTGGCCGCTGATGTCCATAAACTCGCCTTCGGCGTTTTTGACTTCAACCGCCACCGGCAGCGCGATTTGACATTCCAAGACCGTCTTTTCGACGTTGATATAGCCGCGTCCGGGGATATCGTCGAGGTCGGCAGGCACGCGCCCGACGATACCGACGTAATCGCTCGGTTCAGCGATTTTCAGGGTCAAGCGCTGATTGAACAAACTCATCAGACGCCCCGGAATGGTCGCCAGTTGGTCAGATGTGACGGCGAAGTAGATGCCCTTTGACAAGCCTTCACGGATGAGCGCCATCAGGTCTGGGATGAGTTCTTCATACGACGAGCGGAACTCGGCGAAGTTGTCAATCATGACCAGAATGGCGGGCTGTGCGTCGTTGGGGTGCGCCTTGTTATAGATGGTCAGGCTGTCGCCGCTGAATTTTTCGCCGCGCCCGCGCTGCCATTCCTTGAGGGTGTTAATCAAACGCTCGACGCGCTCGCCTTCCTCACTGCCGATAATCGCGCCCATGTGCGGCAAATCGAGTAACGGGGTCAAGCCGCCGCCGCCGAAGTCCAGCGCGTACATCCACAGCACATCAGGGGAGTGCGTGGTCGCCAGCGTGGTCGCCAATGTGCGGAGGAATCCGGTTTTACCTTTACCAGACGCCCCGAACAGCAGCACGCTACCGGATTTCAGGTCGATATTGAGTGGGAGTTGTCGGGCGTGATACGGGTCGTCAATCAGACCCATTTGTGCGCTGAGGGTGGTCGGCGCTTCCCAGTCCACTGGTTGCCAGCGGTCTCCACCCTTCAACCAGACATCTAGCGCCTTGTTGATGGGCAATAGCGGGTTGTACTCAACCACGTCCTCAACCGACTCTTCTTCATCCACGGGCGCATCGGCGAAAGCATCGGTGGCCTTTGGCATCCGCTTCATCGAAGAATTGATGTATTCGGCATTGAGGGGTAGTAGCACCGGCAACGGGTCGGGCCACGGCTTATCTTGCTTCACGACATCCGGCTTATCGAGTGCCAACTGCGCGCACAATTGCACCACGCGGTCTGCGATGGTCAACTGGTCGTTGGCAGTGGCGGCAGCCTTCTTTTCTTTCTTCTTGGGGCGCTCCATCCACTTGATGACCGGGGGTTTCTCATCTTCTGGCTTGGCGCTGGGCGCGTTATAGCGATAACTGGCGTAAGCGACCTGCATCAGTTGTGAGTTGTCGTTACCAATCATCAGGTAAGCGCGACCCGGCACGCCCGTCGGCAAGAAGGCCGCATCAGAAGCGCGGAGGAGTTCGCGACTGTCTTCCGCCGTCTCAACGCGCAAGCAGATTTTAAACTTGATATTGGCGCGCATCTGGTCGGTGACAGCACCGGCTGGGCGCTGAGTCGCCAAAATGAGCGAGACGCCGTAAGCGCGTCCGAGGCGCGTAACCGAGTCCAGCTTGGGGCGGAACTGCGGCATTTCCTTCACCATTTCCGCGAATTCGTCGATGATGACGAACAGGAACGGGTAGGGCGCGGGGCGAACCTTGCTGCCAGATGGGAGTTGGTCAGCGCGATGATAACCGGCGCTGCGATAGTCAACGATGTGCGGCACGCCCGCGTCGGCCAACATCTTAGCGCGGCGCTTCATCTCAAATTCGAGGGCGATGAAGGTACGTTCACCGGCGTTACCTTGCAAGCTGGTGACGAGGTTCACGACATGCGGCAGGCGCTCGAACATCTTAAACGCCGTACCGCCTTTGAAGTCCACCAGCACGAAGTTAATCACGCTGGGGTCATAGCGCATCGCCAGACCGAGAATCAGCGTAATCAGCATTTCGGATTTACCAGAACCCGTCGTACCGGCGATCATCCCGTGAACGCCGTCGCCGTTGGCGCTAAAGACCAAATCGCGCTTTTTCGGCCCCGGCATAAATCCTACCGGCACACGCAACCACGACGCTTCTTCTTTGTTGCGGCTCTTACCCCACATTTCCCAAATCGCGTTCACGGATGAGTCAACGCGGTCTCCGTTGATATGCTCGTGCAGATTGAGCAGCAAAACGTTGGACGGCAAACCCGCCGTGCCAAAGGTCGAACGCACTGACAGACCGCGCAGTTTGAGCGAGAAGCGTTCCGACGCGACTTCCGCCGACAGCGTATCGGCAATCCCGATGGCGCGGCGGCTGTTGACGCCGATTTCGGTATAACGGAACAAAGTCGAAGTCCCATCTGGGGCGGCATCAACCTCGATGACCGTCTCCACTTGCGTCGGGACGTATTTGGTATCCGGCATCAGGAAGATAATCGTCGCGCCAAGTTCTTGACCACGGCGGAAAATCAGTGAAATGGCCTCTTGCGCGTCGATATTCTTGGTCGGGGCGTTGGGCGCTTCCACCGAGAGCGCATCGACGACAATCACGAGGAACGGCAGGCTGACCTCAGCGTTGGCGTCATCTGCAATACGGATTAAGCGGCGTTCAAGGTCGCCCTTAATCATCACATCCCAGAAGTTTTCGATTTCGTTGGTACGCGGGCTAAAACAGAGTTGGTCGCCGGGTTTGGAACTGCTGCCAGTGTTGCAATGTGGCAGATACCGCGCCCAGTTCCAGTTATTCTCGTCAGACGGCGCACCGAAGATGAATAGGCGTGTATCCGTTGGGGCGTGAAAGGCCGCGAAATTGGTCAGCGTGGCGCGCACAAAGTCGTATACCCGCGCCGAGTCCTTGCCGGTGATGCCGATGCTGTGGCGACCCGGATCGGGGTTGTCGTCTTTGGCGCTTTTCTTATACGGGCGCAACTTGATCACGACGGGGATGTCCTGAACGTACTTGGAGTCATCCGCCAGCTTAATCGCCTCGTACATCAGCGGGTCTTCGTTGTTCTTGCCCATTTTCAGCGCATAGAGAACCGAACTGGGCTGAGTCCCCATCCCCAAACGCACCGTGCCGAAGTCCGTATCGGAGGTGCGGCGCTCCCACAGGCGCGTCCCGAAACGGTCATCTTTTTTGTCGGTTTCGCGATTTTGCGCCACCGCCAAAACCAATTCGGGGTTGGGGTAGTTATAAGCATAAAAATTGCGCTGTAGGTCGTGATAATTCTCCATCTCGCGGCGCATCTCGGCCAACCGCTGACGGTAAGCATCTTTCTTCTCTTTGTCTTCGCGCCTTTCTTTCAGATACGTCCAAAGCCCCAACCCGGACGAGGCGACAACCGACAAGCCCATCGGGATGAGCATGGCGATATTGCGCCCCTGACCGCTGGCTGATACGAGGACGTAACCAATGATGGTAATCAGCGGCAAGAACATCTGCACCAGCGTCTGGCCGCCCTTATCGGTATCCGGTGGTTCTGGGATGTCGATTTCTTCCTGCGGCAAATCCGGCTGGATGCGCGGCGGGCGATTGATTAAGATCGTCTCTTGGTCGGCCATGCCTTCCCCCTTCCCGCTTCTGCGGGGTTACTTGACAACGGCGGCGTCTCATGTTTAGCTTAATTGCGTCTAATTCTGTTCTTGATTTGACTTTCTGTCAAACAGGCGCACAGCTAAAGTGAGGGACGCAGTATGAAATACGTTTGCACCCATTGTGAGCGCGTATCACCCGATGGCAACCTGTGGTGTGTCGAACAGGTCTGTCTTGCCGAAGCCAAACCACTGGTCTTCGATACGGGCGATGATATTGGCGACATCGAGATTGTACGGCGTTTAGGCATTACGCGCACTGCGGCTATCTATGAAGCCAAGCGCGGCGAGACTAAACTGCTGGTTAAAGTGGCTCACAGCACGCCGCAAGCCCAAGAAAAATTGAAGTACGAAGCCAAAGTTTTGATGGCACTGGCCGCCAAACGCCAACACCCCTCCTTGCCGGTCTTGGTCTCTCCATACAGCATGGTTGACCTGAAAGAGCGTCCGTATGGCAAGGTGGCCTTCCGTGGCGAGACCAAATATTATCTGGCGTTTGAGTATGTCTCAGGCGAATTTCTGAGCGACATGCTCAAAAGCCAACCGCAGCCATGGTTCAATCACGCAGCATGGACGACCATGCAGATTGCGGACGCCGTGGCATTCATGCACGATAACAACTTCATGCACCTGAATATCAGCCCGAACGGGGTGTATGTGCGCCTCGATAAAGACAACATCCCGCGCCCCATCTTGCTCGACCTCGGCTACCCCGCCCAACTTGCAGCGATGGCAGAGGGATTATCCGGCGTCAGCTATACCGCGCCAGAGATGCTGCGTGGAATCCAGCCGCTGCTCCCAACCGATGTCTACGGACTCGGCCTGCTGTTTTATGAACTGTTGGCGGGCAACCCAGCCTACCCCAGCAAATCACGCAATATCGAAAACGTCCGTAAGGATGTGATTGCGGGGACGGCGGGCAAGCTCACCCGCATTGACCTACCCGTGCCGTCAAAACCGGAACACCGCGACACGCTCAGTTTCTTAGAGAGCGCGATGAGTCCCAAGATGGAATTGCGCCAGCAAAACATCCCTAGCCTCGCTCATGAGGTGCGCCGCCTGTATGGGGACGCGCCCGCCGAGCGTAAAGGCCGCCAGTGGAATCGCCGAACCATGATGATTACGGTGATATCCGCCTCGTTGATAATCGTCTTGTATTATCTCGTCGTCGGGTTCTTAGGCTAAGCATAGAAGGATGAAAAATCCCCTCGCCTGATGTGGCGAGGGGATTTAGGGGTTGGGTTTTGGCGCTGCTTACGCGAAGCGCTGCGAACCGCTGTTGTCACCGTCGCGGTAGCTGACGATAGCACCGAACAGGTCGAGCTTCAGCTCTTCAAACTTCTCTGCCAGCTTCTCAATCGCCGGTTGGATGCGCTCCAAGAACATAGCGACAGCCGCCAGACCAACCAAGCCGAGGAAGGCAGCGGCCTTCAGGGTCATGATGATGATTTGCAGAGCCTTAGCGATCGCTTTGGCGACATCGGCCATCGTTCCGAACACGTTTGCCATGTTCTCGACGTCGGGAATATTCATACTCACATCGGCGCTTGCCATTTGTGATGTCCTCCTGTGTTAGTGGTTTCTCGGATGATTCGGATAGAGATGGATTAGAAAATGTCGAACATATCGACGATGCCGCCAAACATACCGCTGATGGCTTCGTCGGCTTGGTTGATGATGCCCGCCGCTTGACCAATCATGCCGGTGAAGTCGCCGCCGCCGGTCACAATCGACAAGATCATCGGGAACACCATTTGTTCCATTTCGCTGTAAAAACGCTCTGCGCCTTGCCCTGTCCACGCACCACTACGGAGCGGGTTCATGCTCTGGCGAAGACCGCCCAAAACCTCATCGCTGAGGCGATCTACTTGTTGGGTCGCCTGACCAGTGAGACTGTCCACTTGGTCGGCCACGAACGACAAAATCATATCGATGAACATGGGTTATTCTCCTCTGGTTGATGTCACTGTTAAGGGATGTGGGTTAGCCGAAACGGCCACCGGCTTCGCTGTCGCTGTCGCGCAGGTCGGTCAGAGCGCCCAACAGGTCGGCATTGACTTCGCCGAACTTGGCGGACAGACGCGAGACTGCGGGGGAAAGGCGTTCACGCAGGCCGTCGGCGATCACTCGCGCACCGCGCCCCAAGAACACGCCGCCATCCATCTCATCGACGATGCCGTTCAATTGTGAGGCTAGTTCCTCGAGTTCTTCCGAGGTCGCCTTTGCGATTTGCGCCATTTGCATAACGGCGTCATAGTCCATCTGAATAAGATCTGCCACGAGGTTTCTCCTTCTCTTCTGTTAGTGGGTCAATGCGGATTAAGCGCGGAAGCGAGCCGAGGCTTCTTGTTCGGCGCTCTTGAGGCGGTCAGCCGCCTGACGGAGCGTCTTAGAAGCGCTTTCGAGCGCATCTTCCAACTTCTGAACGGCTGGGAGGATCGAGTCGCCCATTTCGTTATAGAAGGCGTCCGAACCACGGCCAATCCAACCGCCGCCTTGCAGCACGTCCAATTGTGAACGCAGTTTGCCAGCCATATCGCTCACGCGACTGGCCCCTTCAGCTAGACGACCAGAAAGCTGGTCTAACTCATCGTACTTGGCTTGAATTTTGTTTGCCATTTGCCCTGTCTCCTAAAATTTGGATGTTGGCTTGCGTCCACCAAAACTTCTTGATGAACAACTCACTTCATGAGCGTATGATGAGACTGTTTTTTTGTCAAGCAAACTGGGACAGGAGTCCTAAAAGCGCACACAGAACAGAAAAGTAGAGTAGACTTGGTTCGGCGGGGTTTATCGACTTAAAAGCGGTTTATCTTGCATTAACTTAACAATCATCTCGTGCCAATCAAAATTGAACGGAGACAGCGCGCATGGGGTTTGAAAACCTAACCGGCCAAACGCTGGGACAGTATGAACTACGCGAATTATTGGGCGTGGGCGGCATGGGCGCAGTCTATCGCGCATATCAAGCCGGTCTACAGCGCGAGGTCGCAGTCAAAATCCTGCCGATGTCGCTGGCGGGTGAACCCGGGTATATCGAGCGCTTCATCCGCGAGGCGCGTATGGCGGGCGCACTGGAGCATCCGCACATCGTCCGCATTTATGACTATGGCACACAGGGCGACATCAGCTATCTGGTGATGGCGCTACTGCGCGGCGGCTCATTGGCGCAACGCATCAGCCAGCGTGAAGAAAAGAGCATCCCGCGCCCGTCATTGGGCGATGTGGCCGCGCTACTCAACCAGATGGCGAGTGCGTTAGATTACGCGCATCATGAGGGCGTGTTGCACCGCGATATCAAGCCCGCCAATATCATGTTTGACAATCAGGGGCGCAGTTACCTCTCGGACTTCGGCATCGCCAAGCTGATGGGCGCCAATACCGCGCTGACCGGCACGGGCGTGGCGATGGGTAGCCCTTCTTATATGCCGCCAGAACAGTGGATGGGGCGTGAACTCACCCCCGCCGCCGACCAATACGCGATGGGCGTCACGGTTTACCAAACCATCGCCGGGCGCCTCCCCTTTGAGGCCGACAGCGCCGCCCAATTGATGTATAAGCATTTTAATGAAGACCCGACCCCGCTCAACATCACCCGCGCCGACCTCCCAGCGGCGGTCAATATCGTGCTACATCGCTCGATGGCGAAAGACCCCGAAAAGCGTTTCCCGAATATGACCACCTTCGCGCAGGCGTTCGAGGCGTCAATCGAGGGCAACAAGGGCGAACTGAGTAATTTCTTCGTCTATAAATTGCGCCAAGAGAAGCCGCGCACCAGCACGGGTACGCCCATGCCTACCCCATCCGGCAACCCTCCATCCCGTATCGGAACCCCGACGCCGGGTTTCACCCCCATCTCCGCCCCCGGCAGCACGGACGGCCAAACCTTCGTCCTCCCCACTCCGCCCCGCCCCGCCTATTTAAATCCTGTCGTGATTATGGTTGGCATCGTGGCATTGGCGGCGGTCATCCTGACGGCGATTCTGACCGGTGGAGATGACGAAGCGACAGACCTAAATCAAACCATCACTGCCGTAGCGCAAATATTGTTCGCGCAAGACCAGACTCAAACCGCAGCCGCCATCATCCCAACGGCCACGCTCACCGATACAGCCACCGACGAACCGACGGAAACATTGACCGATGAGCCGACGGAAACGGATGAGCCAACTGAGACGCCCGTCCCAACTGAGACGCTCGCGCCAACAGATACGCCCGCGCCAACAGATACGCCCGCGCCAAC
>Ga0163144_10009984_pt1 | contig 20309 bp, 23 predicted proteins | sample OliLak19BULKMAT1_FD_123175 | JGI IMG/M metagenome (GOLD analysis project Ga0163144, IMG submission 123175) | Freshwater microbial mat bacterial communities from Lake Vanda, McMurdo Dry Valleys, Antarctica - Oligotrophic Lake LV.19.BULKMAT1 | ecosystem: Environmental > Aquatic > Freshwater >... | reverse complement strand
AAGCGAATATAGCGCTCAAAGAATGCGTATAATCTGTCGGAGTACAGGATCATATACGTTGATACTGCTATGGTTATGAGCGCAACCATAGTTATTAGTGCGACGGCAGTCTGACCAATTAGGCCTGAGCGTTCAGCAAGTAATAATAGGATTAGGGAAAATTCTGATACCTGCGAACCGGTCATACCAGTCTTAAAGCTGGTTTTCTTGGTGTAGCCACTAAGGCCCATTACGCTCATCACTATTAACGGGTTGGCTAGTAGTACGACCAGAGATAGTAATGTTGCCTGAGGCAGTACATCGACAATATTATCTAGTTTGAGGTGGGAGCCAAGACCTATGAAGAACAGTACAATAAAGAAATCGCGAAGTACCTTAAGTCTTGATGAAATCTCCTGAGCATACGGTAATGAAGATAGCACAACTCCAGCCATTAAGGCACCTATTTCGAGACTGAATCCAAAATACTGGAATAGTGCTGCTATACCTAGCGCCCAACCAATTGCGAATAAGAACAAAAAGTCCTGGCTTTTGGCAATTAGAGTCCTCATATTGTTTATGATAAATACACGGACCAATATAACTGAAACAACAAGAGCAGCGAACTTAGCAACTAGTATGCCTAGGTCGCCTGCACTTACGCCGCCACCGTTAGCGTACGCAGCCACTATAACAAGTAGGAGTGTAGCAACGATATCTTCAACCAATAAGAAGCCAATTGATATTTTACCATAAAGTCGGTTCAATTCTTTCTTGTCGCCAAGCAATTTTAAGATAATGATTGTGCTACTAAAAGATAAGCCAATTCCAAGTAGTAAAGATTCTGTAATGCTAAAACCAAGACTCCTAGATATAAGGAATCCAATGCCGGTTACAGTTACAATTTTAACAAGAGCAATAGCACCAGCAATTTTACCAACCTCTCGAATAATTCTAGGGTTTAAGCCCAGGCCTACGATAAATAGCAGTAAGGCAATGCCGAACTTTGAAAAAACATCAATAGTTTCAGTCGATTTTATTAAATCCAGGAAACTTGGACCTACTAAAAGGCCGGTAATAATGTGGCCAATAATAAGCGGTTGCCGGATTATTCGCATAAACAAACTTACGCCAACGGCAACGGCAATTACTACGCTAAGTTCTATAAATATTGAATCCATTGTATTTTTGTTAATTCCTCTCGTGTTATTCTAGCAGATATGAAGGAATCATTCAGAAAAATCGCTCACGCTGTTTCTACTGCGGCAGGTAGCCCCTGGACATTTAGTCTAGCGGTATTAATTATTATTGTCTGGTTGACTTCGGGGCCACTATTTAATTTCAGTAATACTTGGCAATTAGTTATTAATACCTGCACGACTATTGTCACTTTTCTTATGGTATTTTTGATACAGAATACCCAAAACCGTGACGCTAAGGCCATGCAACTTAAGTTGGATGAACTAATACGTGCAACCCGTGCCCGGGATAAGTTTATGGACATAGAGGATTTAAGTGATGAAGAGCTGTCGCATATTACAGAAGAATTTAGGCGTGTTCGTGAGCATAATGGCCATCCTGCAATGAAGAAATTTCAATCCAAGCTAGAAGCTGCACATCACCAAAGAATTAAGAGTAGTGTAGAAAACGTAGCTGACCAAGTAGTAAGTATCTTAAATCCGTTTGCTTCTCGCAAAGATGACATGAAAAGTCAAAAAAATAAGCTTGACGAAAGAGGCAAGCACTAGTATCATCGTACTATCCAATATGCATATGCGAGATGCTAAAAATGGAAAACAAAAAAGTTAAAAATACAGATACGCACTAGACTAGGAACTGCTTCTGGGAGTTTGTCTGTAGTTAGAAATAAAGGGTTTAAAATGCCTATAAAGGTTAAGGTTGTGTCTAGCCGTCCTACCAGCGTAGAAGTACGCATCAAAAGGGCGCCCTGGCAGCAATTTATTAGTTACTAAAAAATCCACCATGCAAATCAGGGGTGAGCGATGGTGGATTTTTTATTTACGAGAAAAACATTAGCAGTACGTTAATCATTATAAACAGTTAAAAGGCGTCCCTAGATAGGTTTTACAGTAGTACTGGTAAATGTGCTCAATCCCGGACTGCTTTTTCCAGAATGATAATATAAATAAAACCGAAGCAAGTTCAGATTTTATTTTAATTTTTTTTCTTTCACTCAGGGTTGAATGCTTTTAACACTAAGGGAAAGAGACAAGCAGATAGAAAATCAGGAGAAAAGAAGTAGCCGGCTGGCGAGGAGTTGAGCAGTTGCTCAAAATCCTCACCAGCCGGCGGGTTTTTCACTGCAAGATCAGCAACATGACTAGAAGCGTGAGTAGGACGGCGGGCGCCAACCAACTCAATCTTTTCCAGAGCGGCAAATTTGCTCGTTGGAGTCTTTAACGGTACCGCATTTGACATCGCTTTGTTCGGTAGCGCTGACGTTCAAGTTGACGATGCTTGCAGTGACGTTGCTTCGTGCTGTTCAAGGTGGTTCCTCCTCTAGGGTTTTTGGATAGTCAGTTGCGGACGCCAATGAAGTCAGACTCATTGTCCATGATGCCCTCTGGTTTGGTCATCTCCCAGCGACACAGGCCACGAATGGCGGATGCCATCATTTCGGCGATCATCTCATCGAACACGGTCTGAACGCCCGAGAACGCCACAACGACGCCACCAGGCATCACTGTACTTCCTCCCCACTTAGTGTCCCCGGCCTCATAGAGGTAGGGGCACTGTTGCTGGACGACACTGCTTGGCAGGCCGGTGCTTATCGAGACGTAAGCCTTGCTGATGGCGATTGTCTTGTACTTCGGGTCGGAATCTGGCAGGGATCGGAAAAAGTTGAACTCCTCCTCGTCTGCGGTCTCCGACCTGACGACGACGATAGTTCCAGCGTAATTGTTCGTGATCTCGTTTCGAATGGCGTAGTTGATGGTGGGCAAGATGAGCTCCCAGGCTTGCTGGCAGATGTCTTCGGTTAAACCGGTGAACATGTGATGTGCTTCTTTCGTTACTCAACTGTGTTAACAGCGAGACAGAACAATCTCATGATTGCTCAGTTCTGCTGTTAACATATCTGTCTGCTTGTCAAAAAACAAGGGTCTATACCCTAACTTTAACTAGAGTGACCCCATAAGATGATTACAGCATAGTTTATATACTTTTGCAAGTATTACAGAAGCAGCTTATTGTGCAGGTGCTGGAGTTGCTTGTATGTTTGGATCGCCTGCAGGCAAGGTTGTTTGCTGTGTAGATGCAGGTGGTATGCCTCCTTTTGCTACGATTGCAGCGTCTAGTAATACTGAGAATTCCTCTATCGTACCGCCAGGATTCTCCTCTAGCTTGACCCCGTCTATCACGAACGTTGGAGTAGCTTCGACACCAAGGGCTCGGCCGGCATCTAAGTCGGCATTTATAAGATCATTTACACTACTACTGCGATAATCGACAGTAAACTTGGCTATGTCAGCAATACCAATTGCTTGGGCATAATTCTCAAATACACTTAATGGGTCACTAGTATCTTGCCATTGTTGCTGATTTTCGAATAGAAAATCATGCATTTCCCAGAACTTGCCTTGGTTGCTTGCAGCCTCTGCGGCTCTAGATGCTGCGCGGGCATTCTTATGTAAAGATTCAAGCGGAAAATGACGGAACTGGAAGGTTACAAGACCTTCGTATTTAGCTTCTACTTGTTGCAAGATCGGGTGATAGGCTGCACAGGCGGAACACTGGAAGTCGCCGTATTCAATAAACACCACGCCACTTGAACCATCTTTGGTGTGACTGGTTGGTTCCGCGTTAGTTTTATCTGCTGGCTGTGTTAGGTATAAAAAACCAGCTACAACTATTATTACGCCTAAAACAATACCAATAGTTCGTTTGTTCATTCATTTCTCCCTATATTCTATGCTATTTATAATAACTGAAATAAAGCTGATGTGCCAGTGACGTAAACATATATTTGGTGGTGGCTAGCCATAACGATGTTACTAATTTATAGATTAAAAATAATAATATGCAAGTTCACCTAGCCTCCGGTAGTGTTATTATATCTATAACTATGTTGCTACTACTCATTATAGGATTTGTGATATCCATTCTTATGACAGCTATGTCACTTAGTCTACGCAGTTTGTCTACGTCTCATTTGCGATATTGGGCAAGGAAAGGTGATGAAGTATCTAAAGCACTATACCCTTTAAAAGCTCGTGGATCGGCTGTACTACTAACTATTGAACTGTTCCGCGCGCTAGCTGTAAGTGGCACATTGGTATTACTAGCCTATAGTATGTGGGGAGTTATGGCTTGGCTGGTCGGCGCCACCGCTTTGTTCGCTGTATTTGTAGTTTTAGGAGAATTGTATCTTAAACCGGTGGGCACTAAGCTTCTTGTATGGACTTCAAATTGGCTTCTAACTTTAGCGCAGGCTCTAAAGTTTATTACCTTGCCATTAGGCCGCACACTAGATAAATATATTGCAGAGAGACCGATCACTACAACTAGAAGCGACCTGACTCATATGTTAAGCGCAATTGCTCCTGCCGATACAGATCTTTCTGCCGATGAACTGCGTATCATAAAGCACTCTTTAGCTTTCGGGGAAAAATCCGTATATGACATAATGACACCGCGCAGTGTAGTAGCGTTCGTAAAAGAAGATGATTTGCTCAGCCCGATCTTACTGGATGAACTGTATAAGAGTGGACACTCGCGGTTTCCAGTTTTGGCTAAAAGTAGCGACCAAGCAACAGGCATCTTGTACACAAAAGATCTTCACGATCTTAAGCGTCATACAAACGTGCACGAACTCATGCATAAACCAGTGCACTATGTTAATGAGAATCGTGAGCTCGATCATGTTCTACAAGCATTTATTCGCACAAAGCAGCACTTGTTCTTGGTTGTTAACGAATTCACAGAAATTACTGGGCTGGTCACCATTGAAGACGTTGTAGAGCAAATACTTGGTAAGCCGATCATAGACGAATTTGACCGCTATGATAGTATGCGTGACGTAGCTGACGCCAAAGCCAAGATTATACGAAAACAGATAAAGATGGTAGAATAACCCATGTTATGTGTTGGTTACAAAATAATTTGAATTCACGGGTCGGCAAATAGCAATTGGCGGCTACTACGGCCTTTGACCCCGAACCAGCCCCTTAACCAACAATCACTTTAAGGAATTATTATGAAACGAATATTAGCTACAGAAGCTACCACTAAAATCGGCGAATCTATAAAAGTACAGGGTTGGGTTCATAGTCGACGTGACCACGGTGGTTTAATATTTATTGACCTACGTGATCATACAGGCTTAATACAGCTGACTATAGGCCAGGGTAGCGAAGGTTTTGAGCTTGCGGGAGAACTAAGGGATGAATATGTTATTGAAGCTAACGGTATGCTATCTGAACGAACAGAAGAGCTAAAGAATCCAAACATTCCAACTGGCTCGGTTGAGCTTATGGTACAGTCACTTCGTATTCTTAACAGATCAGATGCTCTACCGATTCAGGTAAACTCTACCCAAAATATTTCTGAAGACAACCGACTTCGCTATAGGTACTTGGACCTACGTCGTCCTAAAATGCAGCAAACTCTAAAAAGGCGCGCAGAGTTTTATGGCTATATTCGTAAATACATGGAAACCAAAGACTTTATTGAGGTAGCTACCCCAATTCTTGCTAATAGTAGCCCAGAAGGAGCCCGTGACTTTTTGGTACCGTCCAGAGTACACCAAGGTATGTTTTATGCTTTACCTCAGGCGCCACAGCAGTTCAAGCAACTTTTAATGGTGGGTGGAGTACCGCGTTACTATCAAATTGCTACCTGCTTTAGAGATGAAGATCCGAGGTCGGACCGCCTATACGGTGATTTCTACCAGTTGGATCTTGAAATGTCATTTGTAGAAGAGGGAGAAGAAGTACGTAGCACCATGGAGCCGCTAATTAAAGAGTTGGTTACTAACTTTAGCGGCAAAAAATTACTAACAGAAGAAGTTCCTCGTATATCTTATATGGCTGCCATGGATACTTATGGTTCTGATAAGCCCGATCTCCGTTTCTCCATGGAGCTAACAGATTTAACCGAAGAATTAAAGGATTGCGGTTTCGGCGTATTCACTAATGCTATTGCTTCAGGTGGAGTCGTCAAAGCAATCAAGGCTTCTGCTCAGTTCAGCCGTTCGCAAGTAGACTCATTAACGGAAAAGGTAAAGTCTGAAGGTGCCGGTGGTTTACCGTATATGGTGATTGAAAACGGCCTGGCAACTTCATCTATCGCTAAATTCTTTAGTCCTGAAGACCTAGCCAAAATTGCCACAAAAACAGAAGCCAAAGATGGTGATACTATCTTCTTTGGTTCTGACACCCGGCACAAAGTAAACAAAGTACTAGGTAGTTTACGGAGTCATTTAGGCAGTCAGTTGAATCTTAAGGACCCGGATGTCATAGCTTTAGCTTGGATTGTCGATTTTCCATTCTATGAACTTGATGAAAAGACAAACAAGCTAGATTTCGGGCATAACCCATTCAGTATGCCTAAGGGTGGTCTAGAATCATTAGAATTAGAAGATAAGCTCGGTATCGTTGCAGACCAGTACGATATGGTCGCTAATGGCTATGAGATTTGCTCCGGTGCGGTCCGAAACCATAACCCAGAAGTTATGTACAGAGTCTTTGACGTATTGGGGTATGACAAAGCATACGTAGAATCCAAATTCGGAGCAATGCTCGGTGCATTTAAATATGGCGCACCACCACACGCTGGCTGTGCTTTTGGCTTAGACCGTGTCTTCATGGTTCTTTTAGGCGAAGAAAACATCCGTGAAGTCGTTGCCTTCCCGAAGAATGGTAGTGGTGTTGACGTTATGATGAGCTCACCATCGTCCGTCGACCCTGCACAACTTAAAGAGCTTGGCATAAAGCCAGTCGTATAGGTATACTTAGTAAAATTTAAGGGGTGGCAGAAAGTACTAAATGAATCTGCTAATTGAAGAACAACGAGAGTTTGATAGAGAATATTTTGACCCAAAAGACAGGTATGAAGGCCTTAACCCACTAGGACAAAAAGCTGACCATATAAATATCCATTTACAGAAAATAACTGGCCGTAAGCTCATACACTGGGCAGTGCAAGGCTGGGAAACACTACCAATGCGCAATGTTGTCCTAGAAGAAGTTATCCCTGATCTTAGTATCTACCGTAGCCAACTTGTAAACATGAGCGAAATGGCACCAGAAGAAGTGCTAAGTGGAGCTCAAGCTCTACGACCAGGTATATTAACTGTTCCAAAGCCTCGAATACATACCGAACTTGTTCGTGTGGGTGGTTATCTGGCTGATTGTATCGAACCGATGCGCCACGGAGAAACTGCTGGCCTAGAATTAGTTAGGAGCGCGGCCACATATTTGCAGTTTGCTGTCGAGTCGGCCGGAGTACATTATGGACTTACTACAGAAGACATAGAGGAGATGCACAGTAACCGATTGGACATAAAAGTTCTTGAGGCCGAACTCCGCTCGAACTAGGACCAATTAGCTTTTTAAGGCATTATCTGAAGACCGCCACAGATACCAGCAAGCAACAGACTCGTAAGGCTGCCATTTATTTTTTGTTGCTAACTCATCGATTTCGTCCGGAGTTGGTAATTTTTCTAATTCGTATAGACGCATAATAGCAGTACGTATACCAAGGTCTCCGACGGGCAATACATCGAGTCGGCCCATACAGAACATCAAAAACATATGTGCGGTCCACTCGCCAATACCTTTGACAGCAATTAACTCCCTAATAATTTCTTCATTAGATAGATTCTCAAAATTGTTAAACTGAAGCTGGTCTTCGTATACGTGCAAAGCCAGATCACGAATGTACTTGGCTTTGGCTCCGGAAAGACCGGCTGAGCGTAATTTTTCGCTGCTAGTTTTTAGAATTGTTTCTGGATCAGGAAAAGCTCCACCAAAAAGCTCGTTAAATCGACGATTTATGCTTGCAGCTGCTTTGACACTAAGCTGCTGGCCTATAATACTTCTAACCAGCTCACGGTAATATTCTTTATGTGATTCTAGTTTACAATCTCCGTATGAAGCTATCAAAGCTTTAATTTTAACGTCACTATTGGATAAGTGATCACATGCATTTTTTAATGAATCTGTGGATGCAGTTATGTATGCCATTTAATCTATTGTAGACTTTTGCTATGATATAACTAAGCATAAACACTAAATATTTTAAGGAACATACTTTGGAAGAAAGCAACTCCCTCAATAGCACACAGAACTCACAGAATAGTCAGAACCCACAGGGCACAGGTAACCCAGGTTCGAGTAATGGCTCCGATTTCCAAACAACAGCACCACAAGATGCATTAAATGAAGGTACTGAAAACTTAAGCGTACAAAGTACGGGCGATCCATTAAGTGGCAGTGTGTCTAATAATGCCAATGATTCTCTACCTATGAGCTGGATAATAGGCATATTTCTTATAATAATTATTGGTGGGTTTATATTCTACAAACTTCTCCGCGAAACTATTGAAGAAGCAACATCGCCAGAACCAGCTACCAAGCCGAGGGTAGTGAAAAGCCCGGCTAAGAAAACTGCAGCAAGCAAAAAATCTTCATCAAATAAGCGTAAGAAGACTTCTAAAAAGCGCAAATAAACGGATGCGGCAGCAATGCTGCTTTTAAAGGTAAAGGGCTTAAGTTTACTACTGTAATTTGCTATAATTATAGTTAATGGATAGTGCTCCCGAAGTCCCAAATAAAAGGGCAAAAAAATTACCTAAAATTGCCAAATTTGCCGCCGAAAGCGAACCGGTATTACCAACAGGCAAGAGTACCATTGAAATTATTAAGGATAGCTATACAAGAGATCTTAAGTCTGCCACTGAAGATGCTAATAAACAGCTAGAGTCACTTTCTTCAGGTGTTAAGATTGACGTTATAACCGACGAGTCAAACGAAACCTCGGCTATATATAGTGAAGATATTACAGATCTTGACGAGCCTGAAACTGCTATAAGTGATGAGTTAACCGAGACAGATAATAGATTAGAACAGCCAGAAGAAGAACCAACAATTGAGCCTACTCAAAAACCTCAGATAGATGACTTAATCGAGCTAGATGAGGATGGTTTACCGGATGATCCGCTAACCATTAAAGCCATTAATGACATTGTTGCTAAAGAGGCCGATATGGTTTTGGATGCTGAAGATGAAGAGCGTGAAGCAATGGAGCTAGCAAAAGAACCGCTTAAGCGACACGGAATTATAGGCCGCCTTTTGGGTCATACTAGCGTTCGGTGGGGTATATTAATAGCTTTATTTGTAGTTTTGTTGGCTGCCACCTTCACTCCGTATAGTCGCTATTATGTATTGGATAAAGTCGGAGTAAGGTCGACCTTATCATTAAAAGTTGTCGATAGTCTTACGCTGTTACCTTTAAAGAACGTTGATGTAAGCGCGGGGGATTCTGTAGCGCAAACAGATGCCGAGGGCATAGTTAAGCTCACTAATGTTCGCTTAGGAAAGACAAAGCTCATTATAGAAAAAAGAGCTTTCACTAGGCTTGAAAGAAATATCGTTATTGGCTGGGGCAGTAATCCATTGGGAGATTTTCAAGCCCAAGCTACTGGCGCCCAGTATACCTTAATAGCTAAGGATTTTTTGAGCGGTAAGCCACTCGGAGGTGCCGAGGCTTTTTCAGGTGAAGGTAGTGCGGTAGCAGATAAAGACGGCAAGATTGTACTTACTCTAGATACTGCAAATCGAGATGACGCATCACAGATAGAGATAACTATTCGGGCCGAAAACTACAGAGACGAGATCGTAAGTGTTAGCGTTAGCAACAAAGAAGAACAGGCGGTAGAATTGGTACCTGCCCGTAAACATACATTCTTATCTAAGCGTTCCGGTAATTATGATGTTTACACTGTAGATATTGATGGCAAAAACGAACAAAAGATAGTTGAGGGTACTGGGCTTGAGCGTGATGATATAGCGCTCATACCCCACCAAAGAGAGTCTTTAGCAGCTTTAATATCCACGAGGGAGAGAGTTACAAATCCCAGTGGCTTCCTATTAAGCACCCTTTACCTTATTGATACGAGTAACGGCAAACTAACTAAAGTCGATCAATCAGAGAAAATACAAATTATCGGATGGTCTAAAGCTGGGCGCCTAGTGTATCTAAAGGTTGCTACTGGAGCAGACGGCACCGACTCCAATCGTCATAGAATAATGAGCCTAAACTTTAATAACTTTGCTGATATTAAAGAGCTTGCGGCAGCTAATGCTTTTAATGACATCCTTATGGCAAGCGATAGAGTATATTATGCGCCTTCAATAGGTTTCTCCGAGGACACTGCGCCCGGAGTCTTTTCTATTGGACCAGACGGTCAAGATAGGAGAACTTTACTGGATGATGTTGAAGCTTTTGCCTTAAAACGTAGCGCCTATGAAACATTGGACGTGCGCGGTAGTTCAGCTTGGTACAGTTATACTATAGGCTCAAGTGGAAAAGCTCTGATTAACCAAAATCCAACAGAAGCTTCAAGCAGACTCTACACTGACAATCTAAGCAGTAACTTCAGTCTTTGGGTGGGCGATCAGAGCGGTAAAGGTGTTTTGTCAGCTTATGACAAAACGGCGCGTAAGGACAGGGAATTGATTAGCGTAAAAGGCCTAAGTATACCGGTATACTGGTTAAATAATTCTGTTGCGGTTTACAGAGTTAAAGATAATAGGTCCACTGCCGATTATGCTGTCAGTATCGACGGCGGTGGGGCTAGTAAGATAACTGATGTTGCCGATAGTATTGGCATAGACCATCTTCAGGGCAATTAGTCTTTTAATATACAAATTCGGATTTTGCCATCAGCGTGAAGGAATCCTCCTAGAGCGCGGTTGCGCACATTCATGCCTTCATGAGCCCTCTCGGTAACTACTTCTGAGACTGAATGAGTCTGACGCAAGTCTTCTACAATCAGATCCCGTTCAGCGTTTGTATTAGGATCTATCATATGCGTCAGTTGACCATTGTGCCTAATGGGTTTAATGCCAATATCTCGACTTGCAGCCCCAACCCATAATTGGCGACTTAATTTATCAGAGTTTGGACGCTGAAAGCGCTCCCAAAAAGCAACATCCTGGTGGAATGCTTCCGGACCATCTTGGTTACAGGCCCATAATCGAACGTGGTGCCTAAAGGTTGGGCTATCGCCAAATGGCTTTTGAAAGCCAATATCTTGTTTGCGACCAAAAAGGTACAAGCTACTAAAGGGGGCGTTATAGTAGTGTTGTCTCGTTAATATTGAGCGGGCGACCTTGACGACACTACCAAAATTCTTTTTATCTGAAGTATGCCAGCCGGCATTCTCCATAGCCGTTGTTATTTGCAGCTGGGTACCTACTATGCCAATGTTAATTGGGTCGCTAGCAAAACCATCAGGCGTAACACAGTAAGTTGGAAAGTGTTTTGGCGTGTAGAAGAGACGAAAAAATCGAAAGAGACTTGGCATAAAAAAGTAAGCCGTAAATACGTAGGTGGCAAACAGCGCAAGCGCCCAATTAACGCGGTTATCAAAGAAAGGAAAAAACTGCCAGACTGCCAGGTATACGATGAGAATACCGAGTAGTAGTACGAGCAAGCGCTTAATTAGACGGACAATACGAATCATCATAGTAGTTAGCCTTATCATAACAGATGATATTAATTACGTCCGGCTAAGAGTCTAATGGTTTTTCAGAGAACGACACTAATGCTGTACAATAAAATAAACAAAACATAAGCGCATATACGCTAAGCTAAACATTTAAAGGAAAACTATTTATGGATCAATCAAATTCTGGTGAACCAAATGAAAACAATGACAGTGCTGTAGATAGTACTACCCCTCCGATGGCAGAACCACAGCAACCAACTGTACCAATAATAAGTGACACTAATACTCAACCAGCGACAATAAGCACCGAACAAGCCTCACCGGTACCAGTGGAGCCTCCAAGTGAGCCTCTATCTGAGCCAATGAATCCAGAAGTCCAGCAGACTGCAGCGCCGATAGTGCCACCTACTACCTCGACAGCCCATAAAAACAATCACGTCCTATTAATCTCACTTGTAGTAGCAACTGTTGTAATGCTAGCTACTGCCGCCTATTTTGCTTTTGCAGCATAGATAAATAAGGAAACACCTAAAGCTACTAAGCATTGTATAAAAATATCAAAAGTTGTATAATATTCCAGTTAAATTCGTTATTATGGAATACTTCCCAAGCACACCTTTTGAAGCACCAGTAGACCCAGATCAATCTGGTGATAAAAAGCTATCAAAAAAAAAGAAAAAAACAACCAGAATCCCGCTTCCTGTTCAAAAACTAGAAGCAAATGACGATTATGTAGTATTAGAACACAAACCCAAAACTCCCTCAGGTTTTGAAGCTTTTTTTATTAAACAAGAAGACGATAATTTTAAGGATACTGGTGAAGTTAGTAATAATGCCAGGGAGGGTATGCTCCTAGAAGGAGAGTTAACTAGGGAAGGTGGGGTGATAATCAATCATCCAGAAGCAACTAAAAGCCAAGATATTGGCAATATACTACTTGATATCCACAACGATGCTGAGCTGCCCCAAGGCCCTGATGAAGAATCGAAAATAGTCGAAGCTTACGAGGTACCAAGTCAACAAGCCGCAACTCGTACAGTTGAAGCCCCAATAGAAGTTAAAACCCCGGAAAGTATTACCCCTACTGAAATCACTTACAACAATGAAGAAATTGTACCGACACCAATTGACTATGAGTCAGTAGTTAGTGAGCCACTTTCCACTCCCGAACGTCAAAGTATGATTGATCCAAGTGTAAGTAAAGATATCGATATTTCGGCAGAGCAATACCATACAGAGACTGTCAAACCACAAATAACAGAACGAGATCTAAGTGACGCTTATTACAGGGGTCAAAAACGTGGTGTTAGTCGCGGCGTTGCATCTGGTGCATTGTTTGGCTGGTGGCTTGGAAAAAGGGGCAAGCGAGCGGTTGAGCGTGAATCAAAAATGGCTCTAGATAACCGCGATAAAGAAATAAAGTCACTTAAAAGTGAACATATTCAAGCAGCTGAGCGTCTAGAAGCTATTAGACGCACTCAGGGGCATTTAGAGGCTGCGACCTCAAAGAAGATGGAACATGGCATTGATACTGAGCGTCCAGTTGTTTTACGAGGTAATACATACCAAAAGACTCCTGTAATATTTGAACAAAACATTTTAAGCCATAATAAACCCGAGGCTACGACTGTTATGGCTGAAAAGCAGGCAGAAGTAATTAAGCCTGTACCAGAACTAAAACCGATTATTGAAGAAAGGTACACGCCTGTTTTAGGTCGCCGAGTAGAGACTAGCTCGTGGCACCGTTATGAAGTGGATGCAGCAACTGGTAAGCTAGTTGAAAATCCAACGATAGCTTATGGTGAGGAATTCAATAAGGAAAGAAAGCAGGAACTGCTCCGCAAGAAACTAACTGATGAAGCTGTTGTTTCTTCTGTTGGTTCCGCCTTACTTACGGGTGCTGACAGTGTTGGGGTAGCCCAATCTAAACCATTAACAAAGCCACAGAATAACAAGCCCCACAGATCTCCACTTTTGAGCGTCTTGACTGATACTAAATTTATTAAACAACAGCTGGTCCGTCGTACGACAGATCCGGCTACTTGGGTAGTTGCAGTTGTGTTTGTTGTGCTTTTGTTCCTTGCCGGAGTTTTACGCTAAATCTTGTACTACAATAGTATAAAACGGAGTAAAAATTATGACTTTTGACGAGTATCAAGGTGCAGCACTAAGAACCGCTGACTTAAAACGTAACAATGAGCTTTTTCATTTGTTGTTAGGTCTAGTCGGCGAAACAGGGGAAATTGCCGAAAAATTTAAAAAACTGGTTCGTGATAACGACACAAATGAATCGCTGATAGATAGCGATGACATTAAAAAGGAGCTAGGAGATGTTCTTTGGTATATAGCGGTTTTGAGCGAGTATCTTGGTATAAAGCTAGAAGATGTTGCTAGCAGTAATATAGAAAAGCTAGTCAGTCGTCAGTCGCGCGGTACCTTAAGTGGATCAGGTGATAACCGCTAAACGCCTAGATGCTCGTATCCTTTTAAGGCTTTTTCTAATTCTATATCAAAGCTAGGAACATAATCGTTTGGGTTAGCCCTAACTTTTGCAAGAAGCTCATAAATATCGAGGGCAATTACAGCCTCTACTTCATGATTATTTATTGGGTTATCATCGCAGATTCCAATAAATATGTAACTCATTCTACGTCTTGTTTCGCTACCATCTTCAGAAGGAAATATGTTTAAGAATCTCTCAACAAATGTAAGCGGACAGTTTAGCCCTATTTCTTCTTTAAGCTCACGTAGGGCTGCTGCAAGCGGGTTTTCATCGTGCTCTAGAGCTCCACACGCACTTGTATCCCAAATTCCAGGATAGTGTGACTTACTCATTGAACGTTTTTGGATCCAAACTCTTTTGTCAGTAGTAAAAACAAATACAATAACATTTGGATAAATTAGGTTCTTTAAATCGGCTTCATCTCGGCTGCAAAAACCGATAATATCACCGGCATCATTGTAGTAATCTACTAGTTCATTTGGTTCATTCATCTAGAACCAACCCCAGGATTGTTTGCGCAGCCATTCGTCTAAGCTGCCGCCACCGCCACCACTTAAGCACATAACGATTGCACCATGTTTCATGTGCCATTTAACGGCATTTTTAAGCGTTTTATTTAGTTCTGCTGGTACAGACTTATTTTGCATTTCTGGATTTAGATTAGGTATTAGTTCTGCAGGAGATAGTACGGCCAAAGCTGGATCTTCACGCGCAAGATAGCTAGGAACCCAGTAAAGTTTGTTTATACCGTTAAAAATATCGCGGTGTAATTCTTTAGTGTGGTGCATGCGGCGATTGGTTAGCGGCTCATAAACAACTACAAGTTCACGAGCGGTCTTTTCAGCTAACTCTAGGCCAATCTGTATAGCTCCTTGTATTTTCTCTGGAGTATGAGCATAGTCACTGTATAAATTTTCATGAATCTTCTCCATTCGTCTAGAAACACCAGGGAAATGGTTCATTAGTTCGATTAGCTGTCCATATGGTAGCTTGGTGATCTGATGAACGGCTGCAATAACTAGCCAAGCGTCACGACGGTTCACCTCTCCTACCAGTGTTAACTGAGCCAATTCTGGGGGGTTATCGTCCATTATTATATAAGTTGCATCCAGCTCGAGTCTTAATCGTTTAAAGTCAGATAGCCATAAGGTTTTCCAGGCACTTTTACTAATAAACTCTCTAAAAGCCTGTTTGTAATCGTCTTCGGTTGGATAAATCTCATGATGGTCGTATGCAATACCGCTAATCAAAGCATTGTATGGTGTAAAACTAAGGAAGTTACGATCAAACTCATCACACTCTAAAATAAAGTATTCGCTGGTCGGATCGTATTGCCCCATTTCACCGAAACTTATTTTTGCCCCCACTGAGTAGCTAACAGGTAGCCCTAATGCCTTCATGAGATATATCGTCATTGCAGTGGTAGTAGTTTTGCCGTGCGTACCAGCAACCGCAAGTAGCTTAAGCTGTCTGTCTTTAATTATATGAGTTAACAAAGCATCACGTTTGCTGTTTTTAATATTGTTTTCCATTACAAATTGCAATTCTGGATGTTCGGGGTTCTCTTTTACGATAGCAGAAGAAAAAACGTACCATTCTATAGGCTTTTGCTTGTGAGTAAACTCTATCGCCTCACGTGTTTGGCCAATATATATATTGTTTATACCTTGTTTTTTCAAGTAGTTTACATAGTCACTATCTTGTTTATCTGAACCGCTAACTTCATAACCTGCTTGCTTGGCAATTAGGGCTAAAGGGCCTATGCCGGTGCCGCCAATACCAGAAAAGAAAATATGCATATGCTTTAGTATATATCTTCTTATGGCTTAAAGGTTATATAATTCAAGCAATGGATAAAAGAAGACTGCATCATTACTCGACAAAGCTCAGGGCGGTGCCTTATTGGGGGTTGTTTATCGCGGGTGTCTTGCTGCTGTTCGTAAGCGTTATTGCCCTCAGATCAAACAATCAACAAATGATAGAGCTGCGACAAGCGGTATTTACCGCCGATGAGCAAGATGGTGACGTAGAAAAAGCCCTCAAAGATCTACGAGAGCATGTTTACTCTCACATGAACACGAGCCTAACGGCCGGTGACAATGCCATACGCCCACCTATTCAGCTAAAATATCGTTACGAACGTTTAGTTATTGCTGAGAAAACTAAGCAAAACGTCAATAATGAAACCATATACACGGACGCTCAGAATTACTGCGAACAACAAATATCTAGTGGCTTTTCTGGTAGTAACCGTTTGCAATGTATTAGAGACTACATTGATAGAAATGGTACACAGACCACCGACGTAAGTATCCCAGATGATCTATACAAATTCGATTTTGTATCACCGACATGGTCACCAGATTTAGCAGGTCTTAGCTTGTTGGCAGCGATAATCTGCTTTGGCCTCTTTGGTTTACTGCAACTAAGTCAGTTGCTTATAAGACACGAGCTAAAGTCCCGTCATCATTAGGCCCTAACTCAAGCTTCGCCTAATGGTATAAACACACACATCTTACGTAGGCAAAAACTCAAAGGCATATAAACAAGTGCCAGATGTAAAGGCTTAATAATATTATGTCTAATTAAAAACGCCTCCGCGAGAGGAGGCATTTTTAATTAGTCCAAAGATCAGTTACTAATTAGCGGCAGTGTTACACTTTTGGCCTTCTGGGTTCTGTTTTACGAACTCAGCTATAGCTTTGGTAACTTGACCATCGTCCTTTAAGTTTTCCCAGAAAGTGACTTGCTCACGGTTAATAATCATTTCGTCTTCTGGGCCGTGCAATTCACAACCAAGCTTAGCTAGGCTAATGTCTTGCTGTGCATCGGTTCCTGCATTCGTTCCAGGCTGTACCTGCTCATTTACGCGCAGGTAGTAGATGTTGTCAAGTGTGATGAATCTATCATTTAACTCACGTACCTTACCAAAGTAAACCTGGCCCCCATTTAGGAAGACTGCCTGGAACTTGTCAGCTTTTAAGTACTCATTTTCGTTTTTTACTCCGCCGGTGGCAACAAATATAGCCAAAGCTGCAACTAATAGACCAATTGAAATTAGTAAGAATGCCGACACAATACGTAGTGCCTTGCCTCGCTTTTTTTTACCGCCACTATGGGCGGGACGCTGTGCTGGTGCAGCAGCTGGTGCGGCCTGTTGCTGGCCGCTACGGTTCATAAATTCCATAAACCTTTAATATCCCCTTCCACCTTTTATGTTTCTACAATTATGACTACAAATTCTATATTACCTCAAACATGAGCATATTGGCAATATGCTCATGGCAATAGAGTTATCCACCTCTTAAATTTTGTAATTATTTTAACATCTACAACCCCTGTAAAAAGCACAAATACAAGTGCAAACAGATGAGAAACCTATTGACAAACAATTTAACCCCAGCGTACGATGGGGTCACATCAGTAATGCTAAGAGAGGGAGTCATATACAAATGGCATACAAGCACACAAATTCAAAAGGCGTAACTTATTACCTGAACTCAAAGGCTGTTGTTCTACGCGGCGGCAAAGAGCAGACTATTTACTACTTCAGCAAAGATCAGCGTCCAGAAGCAACTGACTTACCATCAGGCATGGAAGTCAACGAAAACCCACGCAACGGTTTCTTGACAGTCAAGCGCATTAAATAGTACAAATTTAATTATAAAAGGCTCCTTTTTGGGGCCTTTTATAATTCAGAGAGTTGGAACCTAATTTAATCAAGGCTATACTTGAGTTACATTATGACAAAAACTATTGTAGTGGTTAAGAAATTAATCAAAATTTATGACAAGAAACAGGTTGTCAAAGGCATCAGCTTTAACGTAAAAGAAGGTGAAATATTTGGCATACTAGGACCAAATGGTGCAGGTAAGACAACTACTCTTGAGATGCTAGAGACCCTACGCCCTATTGACGGCGGTAGCGCTACTCTTGCAGGCGTAAAGGTGTCCGAGGATAGCCAAGAAATTAAAGCATTAATTGGTGTACAGCCACAAACTCCAAGTTTTGAAGAAAAAACAAAACTTACTGAGCTAATAGAATTTTTCTCAGCAGCATACGGAGAGAAAGTTGATGCAATGAAATTTCTGAAGAGTGTGCAGCTAGAAGATAAAGCTAATAGCTACCCAGAACAGCTGTCAGGAGGCCAACGCCAACGTTTTAGTATTGCTGCGGCTTTAGTACATAGTCCAAAGGTTTTTTTCTTGGATGAGCCGACTACTGGCTTAGACCCCCAGGCCCGACGCAACCTATGGGATCTTATACGGGAAGTACGTGACCGCGGCGTAACTGTTATTATGACGACCCACTACATGGACGAAGCTGAACTGCTTTGTGACCGCGTGGCCGTCATGGACAATGGTAAAATCATCGCCCTTGATACTCCTAAAAATCTCATTAAGAGTCTGCTGGGAAGAGGTTTTAAAAAGGAACAACAAGTCCAGCAAGCTAACCTAGAGGATGTCTTCATAGATCTAACCGGAAAGGCGCTGAGAGACTAACCTGATGAATATACGTAAAAACCTACTACCAATTACTACGTTTGTAAAAATAGATGTCAAACGCCTATTTCGTGATAAAGTTGCAATTTTCTTCGTGTTCTTATTCCCGCTTATTTTATTAGTCATCTTTGGCTCAGTTTTTAGCGGAGATGGTAACGTATCTTTTCGTGTAGCTTTGCTCAACGAATCAAGCTCAGAATTCTCTAAAGAATTTGATAAACAAATTAGGGATAATGAGGTCTTTGAAGTTGACAAAGAGATTTCAAGTCTCGATGCGGCTAAAGAGAAGATGAACCGCGGCCAATTGGATGCAACCATCATCTTGCCAGCTGGCTTTGGTGATATACAGGCGGGTACTAACTTTCCAAGTGGTGAATCTAAGGTCGTCTATGGACAAAATAATCAGACTGCAGGTACGACATTAGCCTCTATTTTGGAAGGCTTATTTAAAGAAATTAATACCGGCCTAGTCCCAACTGTTGAACCGTTTAGTGTCACAGCCGAGTCTACTGCCACTAAAGGTTTGACGCAGTTTGACTACACATTCTCCGGTATTCTAGGCTTTACGCTGCTAAGTCTAGGTATCTTTGGCCCTACAACTGTTTTCCCACGTTTAAAAACAAAGGGCGTACTGCGCCGCTACCACACAACCACGCTCAAAGTTTGGCAGTATTTTACCGGTAATGTCATCAGTAACGGCATAATAGGGCTGTTGGCATGCGGTCTGATGTTTGCCTCCGCTGTATTGTTCTTCGACCTAAATATGCGCGGTAACTTTTTTAATCTAGCTGTTATCGTGGTTTTTGGCACAATTCTTCTATTTGGTATAGGACTTGCACTGGGTGGTTGGGCTAAAAATGAAAACCAGGCCGCCCCTATGGCCCAGTTAGTAACATTGCCAATGCTATTCCTATCAGGCATCTTTTTCCCGACTTTCCTTATGCCCGAGCTACTACAAAATATCACCAAGTTTATTCCATTAACGCCTATCATTGACTCAATTAGACTAGTTATTACCGAAAACGCCAGTCTTATAGACCTTGGTCCGCAATTAGGTATAATGGCGGCTTGGACGGTAATAATCTATCTTATAGCCTTCCGTGTCTTTAGGTGGGAGTAGATTATCGGGGGTACAACCAACTAGCATATGTAAAAGTGTCAATTATCCAATCGAGAGATACTATGACTTAATCGCTAAAACTTCCAAAGCAATAGTAAATTACAAATAAAAGTACCATTTTAGAGGTTATTTAACTCCAATGATGGAAGCTCACCACTCAATAGTATTTGCTCAATAAAGACTATGTTATCCTGCTTATGCGGAAATAGAAATATTGCTTCATTGGTATGAAAACGGTGTCCAGTAAGCAGCGCAATAGTATCGCTCATAAACTTTTCCATTGTATTAAAGCTTAGCAATACATTCGGATTATTTTCTCTGAACAAACACAAAGAGGACTCCCAGAATTCGGTTGTAGGGCGGCCAAAGCTTCCCAGGTCTGCATCCGCTAGAGCACGTGCAAGCGGTGTCTGGGCATGCTGTACAATCCCGCCGCGGTAAGAGTGCCAAACGGTGCCATGAATCATATCTTCCACATCCTTCATATCTTTATTGCTAAAGCTTGTCATGTTT
>Ga0163144_10009983_pt1 | contig 20311 bp, 19 predicted proteins | sample OliLak19BULKMAT1_FD_123175 | JGI IMG/M metagenome (GOLD analysis project Ga0163144, IMG submission 123175) | Freshwater microbial mat bacterial communities from Lake Vanda, McMurdo Dry Valleys, Antarctica - Oligotrophic Lake LV.19.BULKMAT1 | ecosystem: Environmental > Aquatic > Freshwater >... | reverse complement strand
TGTCTTTGCTAAAATATTGGGGGAAATCGTAACGCAAATTCACTGTGCCACCAAACAAAAACAAAGGATGCGCCTTGATACCGTTTATGATATTTCCTGCAGAATATATGGTGTCGTTATTTGTAATCTCTCCTTTGGTGGTAGCTGCAAAAGGTGAAGTGGTAGAGATATTGTACAAACTACCGTCCAAATAGAGTGTTGTTCCATTGTAGATATAAATTCTTGATCCTTTAATAGTAGTACCCGTGGTATCTACTATTTGTGATAAAGATTCATATCCCCTGAATAATAAAAAAGTAAATAAGAAGATGGTAAAGTAGAGTTGCTTCATTAAGTTGTCTTACAGTTTCATAATATAAGCTAACACATAATATGGGGGCACGTTATAATGTTTATCGTTTGAGCCTCTACTATTCGTAGTAAAATCATGATTATGAGCACCGCCATATTCAGTAGGTATTTCATAATCTTGATCATTATTTCCAGTTTCAGGGATATCGTAATCGTAATTAACCCCACCATTAACATTGTCGACTCTTATCCAATGTCTGTGGTTGCCATCTGTATTTGTTGTACCAGTGTGTGTATGAGAGGGCATTTCACCAACATTCAATATTACTTGATCTGCACCATTAATTTGACCGACAGGAAAAGTTAATGGGTCATCGCTAAAAATAGTACCTGAGGCATCTCTTATTCTTTCATTTCTAGTACCGTAGCTCATCACAAATCTTCCGTTCAAGTCTGGAGTTCCGTTTGCTCCATCACATATAGCCCAACCAGGTGGAATACTAGTTGCAGAGCCACTCCACATAATTATTCCTCCTCTTGGTACTGGACCAGCAAAATTTGCCCTACCATCGCTAATAAAGGTATTGCCTCCCACTGCGCCATATCCATCTCCTCTTACTGTGCCAACTGCCGTAATTGCCCCCGAAGAACTAATATTTCCTGCGCTTGAAATGTTTCCAGTAGATACTGCCAAATTTCCTGTTTGAACAGTTAAATCATTTCTAACAGATAGGTCGTCTTCCACCCTTACAGTTCCATTTACATGCAATTTGTTTCCTGCTGCTGGTGCCATGCCTATACCTACATTTCTCACAACCGTATTGTCTATTTGAATATCTTCACTAGAACCCGAACTTGCATCTGGTGAAGAAAATGGCATCATGGCAAACCACTGATTGCCATCTAAAAAGAAAAAAGCTCTTTTATTGGTGTCGTAAACCAAAAGTCCATTGGGGCAGCTTGGCGAACAAGAAGTAAGCATTGAAAACCTTTGCGTAGTAGTCATTCTCGGAATCAAAATTCCTTTATCGCTCGCCTTCATGTCCAATATGGCATTGTTGTCGGGCAATGCGTTGTCTATGCCAACTTGGGAATAAGAATAGATAGATAAAGAAACAGATGCAAAGAAAAGAATTCTTTGAAATATAGATTTGTTCATATCTAGAAGTTAATTTTTAATCTCATTATAATGTTAGAGGAAAGTATACGAAATTTGTAACTATAGTGGTGTAGCTATTGTTCCAATCAACAAAAATGGATTTACTTAATTTGTTTTCTATTGATTTAAATCAATTGTGGCAATCCTTTTGTTGACCAAAATCAATCTAAATAGTTTCAAACCTGTATGATTTTTTGAATTAATGCTTAAATAACAATTACTTAATCATCGATTTAATGGCAACCGATTACAATCATTCTTTTTATTTAAATCAGCTGCTTGATGTGGTTAATCTGCTAACAGACATCCCAGAAGAATTTTCTATGGAAATAAGAGAAATCTTTGAAGTAAAATTGATCCCCAAAAATACATTTTTGGTAAAGGAAGGACAGGTTGTAGGTAAAATTTGGTTTTTGAACGTTGGCTTACTCAGGAGCTATTTCCATAGAAATGGAAACGAATGTACCACTTGGTTTATGACTGAACAATCGCCCTTCACCAATTATAAAAGCTTCATAACCAACGAAGCTTCATTGGACAACATAATTACCTTAGAAGATTGTGTATTGCTAGAAGCCACCCGAGAAAAAATATATGGTATCTATGACAAGTACATTGCCGCCAGTAAAGTAGGCCGTATTTTTGCTGAAACCTATTTTTTAAGACACGATTCCCACGTAAACGATCTATTGTTTTGCACTGCCGAAGAGCGCTATATTAATTTTCAAAATCAAATGCCTGGCCTTGAAGACAGAATTAAATCGAAAGATTTGGCATCGTATTTGGGAATGACAAAAGAAACATTGAGCCGAGTAAAAGGGAGGTAAAAGCCAAGTCATTTGACTTGCAGTTGCCAAACAATAGCTCAACTTTAACCCTACGCGGGAGGTAGTAAGGGTATGGCTATCTTGATTTTGATGTTTCCAAGTAAGTTCCGTAAACTCTTTTTTTGTTATAATTTCAACCAACTGGGCTGGCTACCAATCCATTTTACATAATGCTTAATTTGCCTGCCAAAATGGGAGGCGGTTCCTAATGCAAGCACATAAAAACCGCCTATCAGCCAAAATCATTTAATTGCTGCTATTTTTGCGTTATGTTTTTTAAAATACAATCTACCGACCCTCACTCGCAAGCAAGGACTGGTATCGTATCCACGGCACACGGCATAATACAAACTCCAATCTTCATGCCTGTGGGCACCAACGGAGCAGTAAAAGGCGTGTATATGGATCAGTTAGAAGACCCAATTCAAGCGCAGATAATTCTTGGCAATACCTATCATCTTTATCTCCGTCCTGGCTTAGATGTTATCTCAAATGCTGGTGGTCTGCACAAATTCAACACTTGGAATGGCCCGATTCTGACCGATAGTGGGGGCTTTCAGGTTTACTCATTATCAAATTCGAGAAAAATAAACGAGCAAGGGGTCACGTTCAAGTCATTCATTGACGGCTCTATGCACACCTTCACCCCTGAAAATGTAGTAGACACGCAAAGAACCATTGGTGCCGACATTATAATGGCTTTTGATGAATGCACACCATACCCGTGCGATAAGGAATATGCTTCAAAATCGATGGACATGACCCACCGTTGGCTAGTAAGATGCAAAAACCAATTCGAAAATACCGATTCCAAATATGGCCATGAACAATTTCTATTCCCGATCGTGCAAGGCAGCACCTACCGCGATTTGCGGCAGCAATCTGCCGAATTTATAGCTTCACAAAATCTAGTGGGCAATGCCATTGGCGGGCTTTCGGTAGGCGAGCCTGCAGAAGAAATGTATGAAATGACTTCGCTCGTTTGCAGTATTTTGCCCAAAGAAAAACCCAGATACTTGATGGGCGTGGGTACACCTGCCAATATTTTAGAATGCATAGCCCTAGGCATCGACATGTTCGATTGCGTGATGCCAACCCGCAATGCGCGCAATGGATGGCTTTTTACCTCCGAAGGCGTGGTGAATCTTCGGAATGAACGATGGAAATTTGACAACACCCCCATCGATCAAAACCTAGTCGGCTACATAAACAACCGATACTCAAAAGCCTACATCAAACACCTGCTCCGAGCAGATGAAATGTTGGGAATGATGGTCGCCTCGGTACACAATCTCCAGTTTTACCTATGGCTTGTGAAGGAAGCGCGACAAAAAATAGAAGAAGGTATTTTTACAAGTTGGAAAAATGAAATGGTGGTGAAGTTGACAAGAAAATTGTGACCCGACATGCAATGGCGTTAATTCAAGACTACTAAACACCTTTTTTTTTAGAAGAAACGATTCAGCATGGAGGTTAAAAATTGAATTATCAGTAGTGCTACTGACATTGACTTAGTATTCAAAAACTTTACTCACCTTTTTTTTTCTTCCCCAGAAATCGGTAAAAATGTAGTAGCAGGGCTCAACAGAATAGGAGCTTTGGGAATAAATAGCCTTTAACTAGATTTGCAGAATAGTAAACCAAAATGATAGAAAAAATACGAGTTGCCATATTTGCCTCAGGGTCGGGGTCAAATGCCGAAAACTTGGTACAATATTTTAACCAGCATCAGAAAATCGAAATCGTTTCTTTCTACTGCAACAACCCTAGTGCAGCAGTTATCGAACGGGCGAAAAAGCTAAATTTACCTTGCCTCATCTTCTCCAAGGCAGATTTTACCACCAAAGGAACGGTACTGCTAAAGCTGGAGGAAGAAAAAATAGATTTTATAGTTCTTGCCGGATTTCTGTGGCTTGTGCCCACATACTTGGTTGCCAAATTTCCGCAAAAAATAGTTAATATTCACCCTGCGCTTTTGCCCAAATATGGCGGCAAAGGCATGTACGGGCATAAAGTACACCAAGCTGTGGCTTTCAATAAAGATCTTGAAACAGGTATCAGTGTACATTACGTAAATGAATTGTACGATGAAGGCGACATCATTTTCCAAGCGAAAATTAAAGTAGAGACTACAGATACCGAAAATTCTATTGCGCAAAAAGTGCACAAACTTGAATACGAGCATTATCCAGCTGTGGTGGAACAAATTATTTCAAAATATTTTAATGTGTAAATATTTGAAGTTATAAAATTCGCTATATTTGCGGGCTCTTTTTAAAAGTACTTAAACCATTTACTCTTATCGCAAACGATTTTACACCCAGGCCTAGGCCATATCTAGGACCACGGAGACCTCCAAAAGAAGAGCCTTTTCTCATTAATCAGCTCATCAAAGCTCCACGTGTCAGGGTAGTTGGTGAGAACATAGAACAAGGCGTTTACGATTTGGGCGAGGCAATTAAAATGGCTTCTGCCCAAGGTTTAGATTTAGTGGAAATATCACCCAATGCCGATCCTCCTGTTTGTAGAGTTGTAGATTACTCTAAATTCAAATACGAACAGAAGAAAAAGCAGAAAGAAATCAAAGCTAAAGCCCAAAAGGCGGTTTTGAAAGAAATCAGGTTTGGGCCCAATACAGACGAGCATGACTTTGAATTCAAGCTCAAGCATGCCATGAACTTCTTGAAAGAAGGTTCGAAGGTGAAGGCTTACGTTCAGTTTTCGGGCAGGGAAATGGCTTACAAAGAAAGAGGAGAAGTGATGTTGTTGAAATTCGCACAGGGCTTAGAAGATTACGCAAAAGTAGAACAGATGCCTCAAATGGAAGGCAGAAAAATGCTGCTGATGCTGGTTCCTAAGCCGAATATCAAAAAGTAAAAACGCCTGAGAAGGTAATTCATAGATAGATTAAATAGTACAGCAAATGCCCAAAGTAAAATCAAACAAGTCGGCTGCCAAAAGATTTAAAATCACTGGTACTGGCAAATTAAAAAGAAAGCACGCCTTCAAAAACCATATCCTCACCAAGAAGGATACAAAAAGAAAGCGTCACCTAGCTGCTATGGCTATTGTGCATCCGGCTGATATGCCTAGGATATCAATGCTATTCAGAGGTCAGTTGTAAAATTGGTTCATTGTTCCACCCGATGACAGGCTTTAAAGTGTGAATCACCGCCTTTTGTCAAAAACTAAAAAAAAATGGCTCGTTCAGTAAACGCAGTAGCCTCTAGGGCAAGAAGAAAGAAAATAATGGACTCTGCAAAGGGTTTCATTGGTGGCAATAGCAGGGTATACACCGTTGCTAAAAACCGCGTAGAAAAAGGAAAACAGTATTCGTATCGTGATAGAAAAGCAAAGAAACGTGAATTTCGCGCCTTGTGGATTCAACGTATCAATGCGGGCGTTCGTGAATTAGGTTACTCATATTCAGTATTTATGGGCAAACTTAATACTACCGAGATTGGTTTAGACAGAAAAGTGCTAGCTGATTTGGCTATGAACAACAACGAAGCATTTAAAGAAATAGTCAATAAAGTAATGGCTTAAAAGCTGTGTAGTACAATAAGAAAGCCCTGAAACAAGTAATTTTGTTCAGGGCTTTTTTATTTTAGTAAATTTCCGCTACTTGAATAGTTTGCTTGTTAAAAATAAAGCTTTCGCTTTGCTTTTTGCCCAACAATTGCTGGCCTAAAGGCGATACTGGCGACACAACCCAATACGTATCTGCCTCAATTGCTATTTGCCCCAAGCTAACACATATGAAATAGGTAGCTTGTTTGGTGACAACCAAGCTGCCAGCTTGAACCAGCTCGGTTCGTTGATTAATATTTATTTGTAGCAAGGTCTGGTTCAGTTTTATGGCTTCTTCTAGTTGTTTGGCTGCATTGTCGCGTTCTATTTGCATCATCGCCCGGGTAGTTTCATATTTATCGCCTGCACTGCTTTTACCTTCCTCATTGGCAGCTTTTTGGGCATTTTCCATCGCAGACTTAGCGTTGTACATTCGTTCTTTGGTGATTGATAGACATTTTGCGAAAAGCTTAGCTTTAAGTGCTCTGTAATCTGGTGCCAATGGTGATGGGCTATTATGAATTTACTGTGGTGCAAATATAAGTTACATCCATTCACCCTTCATTTAGTTTGCACTTAAATAATGTCAATTTCCGATTTGAAACAAACAACCAATTCGAGATGACTTATTTGACACTTTTTCCTGTCCACGCTGGCCACAAAAATTGTCTGTCGTTTAATAAATTGTATAGCCTAAAAAAGATCTATTGCTCAGCTGTGTTCATATAGCCGTTGCCTTGCAGTATATGGCTATATTTGCCTTTCATAAAAAACTGAAATAGAAAGTACTTAATTTTAATCAGCGTTGGAAAAATTAATCTTAAAGTCGGGCAGGGAAAAGTCGTTGCTCAATCGCCATCCTTGGGTGTTTTCGGGTGGGGTAAAGTTGTTTCCCAAAGCCAAGAATGGATCAATAGTTGAAGTGGTTGATAACAAAGAACAAACTTTGGGTTACGGATTTTACGCGCCCAACAATCAAATTGTGTGTAAAGTATTTGAGTTCACTACAGTATGGCAAGATTTTACTGCTATCGATTACTGGCTACCAAAGTTTCGACAAGCCTTGCAACTGCGTATGAAAATGGTAGTAAATGACAAAACCGATTGTTATCGCTTAATTCATGCCGAGGGCGATTTCATGCCTGGAGTCATAGTAGATATATATGGCATTACTGCTGTAATGCAAATAGTAGCAAAAGGCACAGAACTGATAGAAGATGTATTCGCAGAGTGCCTGCACAAGCTTGGCTTCAGCTATATATTTCGTAAAATAAAAATTAACACACCAGATCAGGAAGAGGTAGAGCAAGCCACTAGCTGGCTTGGAGATACACCACCCAATCCCTTGATAGTAAATGAAAATGGATTACGATTCAAAGTAGATGTGGAAAAAGGGCAAAAAACAGGCTTCTTTCTCGACCAAAGAGACAGCCGCCAACTACTTAAAAATTTGTCTTTGGGTAAATCTGTACTCAACACATTTTGCTACACAGGCGGCTTTTCTGTATATGCTTTAGCTGGTGGCGCCACGGAAGTTCATTCGGTAGATATTTCAAAAGATGCGGTAAAAATGTGCAATGAAAATGTAGAACTGAATTTCAAGCACACCCCTGCACATACTGCCACGGCAGAAGACTGCTTCCAATATCTGAAAAAATCAGATAAACTGTACGACATAGTAGTATTAGACCCACCAGCATTTGCCAAGAATACCAGATCTGTTCCTAACGCCACTAGAGGCTACAAAGAGCTAAATATGTTGGGATTAAAAACTGTGAAAGCAGGAGGATTGATATTCACCTATTCTTGTTCGGGCAATATTGACAAGTTGCTTTTCCAGAAAATTGTATTTGGCGCAGCGGCAGATGTAAAGCGGAATGTTCGCATTATTAGCCATCTGGAAGCGCCAGCCGACCATCCTATCAATATATTTCACCCAGAAAGTGAATATTTAAAAGGTTTATTGTTGTACGTTGAATAAAATTTTTGTCATAAGCCAATAGAGATGCCGGCTCTTTAAAACGAAACCTGCACTTTTCATTGCAAAACAAAGGTAGAGCGAGCATGCAATGACTAGTGAGGCTGAGAAGATGAAAATGGGTGGCTATCGGGGCTTTGACAAAATTGTAGATACCTGAAAGAAGGCAGAATACAAATATTGTTTAAGATAGAAAAATTGAAATTGGGGTTAAAATGCCTTAAACGCACCGCACATTACCAAATAAACATGAAATTTTACACACTGCCTTTGGGGATTTTAAGGACACAAATCAAGATAGCCACTTTGGGAATTTTTGGCGCCTCTCTTCTTCTTTGTACCATCTCTACCGCCAAAGCGATCAGGCTTGAAGACTATGCCTATGAAGACAACATCAAAACTGTGCAGTTTTATCAGGCTGCAGGCCAGTATGACGATCAAACAACTTTCCCCATTGTTTCTGTGGAACAATCGGGCATGTTGCAGTTAGAGTTTGACGACTTAAAAGACATCACCAGCGGCTATTATTTCCGCATCATACATTGCGATGCCGATTGGTCACAGTCCAACTTAATGGAGTCTGAATATCTTGCCAGTTTCCTAAACGACAATCTCATCACCACCTATTCACTTTCTTTCAATACCAAAGTAAAATATGTACACTACAGCTTAAGGATACCGAAGGTAAAAATTTCAGGCAATTATGTAGTAGCCGTCAACAGAGGTACCGACATTGAAGATTTGATCTTGACCCGAAGATTCGTTGCCTTCAGTAATAAAATAGCAATCGTTCCCTCACTTAAGACTTCGCAAAGTGTAGAAGAGCGATTTACGCACCAGCAGATCGACTTTGGCATCAATTACAACGGATACCCCAATTTATTTATCCCCCAAGAAGAAATAAAAGTGGTAATTAGACAGAATGGAAGGTGGGACAATGCCATCAAAAATCTGAAACCTCTTTATGTGAAGGACAACGAAAAATATCTAGACTACAACTTTTTTAATCTGGAGAATAACTTTGCTGGAGGCAATGAATATAGGCAATTTGATTGCAGAAAAATTCGGACAAATGGCTTAAATATCGACTATATTGAATGGAATGGACCAGAAAATACTGTGCATCTGATGGAAGAAAAAACGAGGAACAGCCAGATTTATGCTTTGTATTTTGATGTAAATGGCAGGTACATAATAGGGGTAAACGAAGTAGGCGGAAACTTCACCGACCCTGATTACGTGTATGTAAACTTTGAGTTTAAGACCGCAGAAATGCCTTTTGGAAGCATATATGTGCTTGGGGGTTTCAACGATTATGTCTACAACGACAAGCACAAACTGATCTATGACCCTATTACTGAAACTTATAAATGTAAAATATTATTAAAACAAGGGTATTATAATTATCTATTCAGTGTGAAAGGATATAAGGATAACAAGGGAGATGAAGTCGCCTTGGAAGGGAGCTACTTTCAAACTGAAAACTTTTATGATATAATCGTTTACCACAAACCCATAGGCGAACGAAGCGATTTTGTAATCGGCTACTATTCTGTAAAGTACAACAAGCCCTAATCTTAATAAGTTTTCAGAAAGATTCTCTTTTTAAACAATTTAATTAGATGTTATCCTCCAAACTGTGAGATACACAAAAATATGACTCAATTTTGTTAAGCAATGGCAATCAACAAATACAAATTCACGATCGGCACAACAATTTTTATACTCCTGCTAATACTGATACCCCTTAGTACTCTGCCTAAAATATCCTCTCCCCTATTTGCCATCGACAAACTGGTTCACCTAGGTATTTTCATGATTTGGATACTTGCCCTACGTTACGAAACACATGGCCAAGTGCTGGTGGTATATTTACTCATTATTGGTACTGGTTTTGCCTTTAGTACTGAGTTTTTGCAGCTATTCACAAAAGACAGAATATTTGACCTGCTAGATTTCGCTTACGACACTCTGGGGCTGATTTTAGGATTAGTTATTTATGAATTACTAGCACTTTTAAAAAGATTTCTAATCAAAACATGAAACCCCTCGCACTCAGATAATGGTATCACCCATACAAACATCTAATCCACAAATTCTTCTCATTGGCTGAAAAATGTGATCTGATCTGCTACTTAAATACCTCGATTTCTGACTAATTTTTTCTTTCTTTAGTTAAATGCTATTGCTTTTTAGCTGGCAGATAATACGTTGTTGCGTCATTTAAGTATTTGCTCTAAACTCTTCATGTTTTGGGCTATGATTTGCTTTTTCTGCTTTATGTCTTCGGCATAAAACGAATCTTTTTTACTCACTTCATTCAAGTATTTCAAGGCTGCATTTTGATTATCTATGGCTGCCTGTGCCAATGGCCTAGCCAATGCCCTGTTTCTTTGAATGGCAGGGTCGTTGAGTTTTGCCATATTTTGCCAGGCCGTTTGAAAGTAAAACCAACCTAACTTATACAAAGCATCGCTATTCTCGGGGTTGTATTTAATACTCCGCATACTTGAGTTTATAATTCTACCTACAGAGTCTAGCATCTCAAAGCTTTTCAGTGTATCAAGATAGTTGATTCCCGTATTTTTTTTGGCCATAGCGGTCTTTATCTCCATGCTGTCTTTCTCAAATGTCTCTATCGAAATAGCCTCCGGCATTAATTGCCAGATCGGGTCTGCAGGCAAATGCTTCAAAACAAATTGCTGAGGTAAAGCCAAAAAATGCTCCTCTGAAAATTGGCTGACATATTTCTGCTTTTCATCGATGTAGCCCGAACCCCAGGTGGCATCTACCAAATACCATTTTTGGTCAATTTTCACAGCATTCCAAGCATGATCAGTTGTCGAAAACTTCTTTCCCTTTTTGTAACCAAAGCCTTTAGAATAGCCCGCCACCACATAACAATCGATCTGATTTAAAACACAGAGGCGGTAAAATAATTCGCTGTAGCCTTGGCAAACAGCTTTTCGAGAAATAAGTGTAGAAAATGCAGTTTGCTCCGTCACATTACCCGACTTAAACGCGGCAAAATCGTAGACCACATTGTCGGATATCCATACATAGATAGCCCGCACCTTTTCTAAATCGGACTTGCAGTGTTGGGTCAGAGACTTGGCAAGCTGATCTACCGATTTGGCTTGATGGATTGGTATATTTTTTGCAAAATCATCAATGAAAGCAAATCGCGACTGGGCCAAGGAATGCGCACAGAGAGCAATAGAGAGGATGAAAGCTGTTTTGAACATAATGGAAAATTATTTTTGGTTATTTATCACTTAATTAAACAAATATTAAATATTTTTGATTCAGTAAATTTTTCACACAACAAGCAAAACTCTCAAATACATGAAAAAAATTATTCGTCCAGTCGCCTTTGCCTTAGTAGCGCTTTTCAGCATGCAATTGCTCACTAGCTGTTTTGGTAAATTTGCTTTGACTAGAAAACTTTACACTTTCAATGATGGTATTGCTGGCAAGGATCTGGGAGGAAAATTCATTAAATCCGTGGTTTTTTGGGTTCTTTTTGTAATCCCAGTTTATCAATTAGCTGCCTTAGTTGACTTTATCGTTCTAAACTTAATTGAATTTTGGAGTGGCTCAAACCCAATTGCCATGAAAGAGGGCGAAAGCGAAACTCAGTTCATAACCTATGCTGGCCGCAAATATCAATTGACAGCGACCAAAGGTAAGATGACAATTGCAGAGCTGTCAGGCAAAAACCAAGGAAAAGAAACCGTATTGTATTTTGGCAACGACAATTCTATTTCTGTCATGAACCAAGGTAAAATGGTGAAAATAGCCCTGTTTGACTCTTCTTTCAATAATTTTGCAATGAACACATTGAATTCAAAAAATTTATCATTCTGATTATCTTTATAAATTAGGCCTTCTCAAAAAAGGCCTAATTTATGTTAAGTTACAGACTAGGGAAATATGAGGAATTCAAAATTTAACACATTTTTTTATATAGCAGCGAGCACCGTGCTTGTTTTCAGTTCTTGTTTTTCACAACGAATAAAAGCTGTTGAAGGCAAGTTTCAGATGAAAATGGAGTCTTCACAAACCTTTGATTTTGCTAAACAAAAGGCTTGCGATTTTGCTAGAGTGCAAGCGATGGAAGACCAATTTGGCCGAGTGGTAATTCAGAGTAATAGCACTTTACTAGAAAATGTGCAAAGCGGTCAAAAAGTTGAAACCAAATCGGTATTTAATTTGATGGCAGACACTTTTGTAAATGCTGAGTGGATAGAAGATTCCAAACCCCAAACAGTATCTCAAGAAATAAAAAATAATGAAATTTGGCTCACCTGCAAGGTAGAAGGAAAAGCAAAAGAAATTCAAAGGGAAAAATTAGATTTATTAATAGAAACTTTAGATTGTACAGAAAAAAAATGTAAAACCTCCGAGTTTAAAAATGGAGAAGAATTTTATTTGAATTTTAAATCTCCGAAAGACGGATTTGTCGTTATCTTCTTAGACGACAAGTCAACGGCTTACTGCATTTACCCATATCAAGAAATGCCTTATGAAGAATTTAATAAATTCAACTTTTTAGCACAAAAAGACTACCTGTTTTTCTCCGCTGCTCACAAATTTAAGAACAACTGGAATTTTATTGATCAATTGCAAATTGAAACAAATAGTGGCTATGAAAAAAACAGACTTTTTGTTCTTTTTTCCGAAAATCCGATAAACGTTCCTTTGCTAAATGAAAAACTTAAAGGAAACTCTGGTTTGTCAATTCCTCGATCTTTGAGTTCTGAAGATTTTCAAAAATGGATACAGAAGATTAGGCTTAAAGACGAAAAGATGCAGTTGGAGATCGCAGACATTACCATTTCAAAATAAATATTAATTATTAATCTTTATATTCTATCCCATGGAATTTACCTATTTTCTATTAAAGAAAAAAAAGAGGCAAATGGTAAAGCCATTTACAAGGAACATTTTGATTATTTGAACAACAATGTTAATATTTAATCTTTCGCAATCAACGACAAAGAGCAAAATCGACAAATAAATGTATACCCGAAACTAATAAATGATTGGAAAAATATGGAACTGAATAAAAAGTAAAACTTAATCAGTTACTTTTGTACAATCTAAACTATATACACCTTAGTAAAATAATATTATAAAATTTTCGTTAAACCCATTTAGAATCACATAATCCTTAAATTCTTATGTTAAAGAAAACCATTTCCCTCATCACTACTGTATTATTGATCGGCTCTTTGGCCATGGCTCAAGACGATCCTGCTGCTGCTCGCAAGAAAAAAGAAAAAGAAACCCGCAAAAACCTTAACGAAAAAGCAGGTAAAATGGCTCGTAAGGAAGGTAAGGCGTTAGAAAAAGAGGGTTGGGATAATGCCCCAGGTGGACTTCCAGTTAAAAAGCAATTGGACAACACATACATGAAACAATCGGAAGTAGATCAGGAGGGATATCCACTTTGGTATATTTCCAGCTCTCGTGCCACTGCCAACACACAAGCAGCTGCCAAGCTATCCGCAATGGAATTGGCGAAACTTGATTTGGCAGGTCAACTGGGATCTAACATTACAGGTTTAGTAGAAAATAGCGTTGCCAACAACCAGATTTCTGAAGAAGAAGCAACTTCTATTCAAAAAGTAGTCGCTGCGGCTAGCAACCTTATTTCTGCCAGCTTGGGCAGGGTATTGGTTTTCTCTGAGTTTTACAAAAAAGTAGGCGATGGCAACATTCAATGTGCGATTTTCATAGGTACTAACGCCAAACTTGCAGAACAACAAGCAAAAAAGGCAGTGCGTAAAAAATTGGAAGAAGACACTAATGTAGTGAGAGAAAAACTGGACAAAATCTTAGGTATAGGTGGTACTGAAGAGCCAAAATAAACATTATTTGAATAAATCATGGGAAGGGAACAACTGCATAGTTGTTCCTTTTTTTATGCCTCCTACTTTTTGGAAAATGTCCATACTTTTATTATCTGCCTCAAATCCATACTTTTACAAGCTGACAAACAGAGCAACAAATACTTTTCAATGCTTTTAAGTACTTGTCTTTATAAACTTAAAAGCGCTTCAAGTAATAGCGGTAGTGAAGGATAAACTAAATGAAATGGCAAATTAATTCCATATTTTAAATTGACTTCAAGAACCAAGCCTAAACCAGATCACTAAATATTGAAAACATTATTTACACTATTATTACTTTCACACTTGGCATTTTCAATTTTACCTGAAAAGCCTCATGCCAACGTTGTTCCATTCCAAAACCTTCTTCAGGCAATTGATTGTGACATAACCAAAAGTCCATTTCATATCGACATCATGCCCCATTTAGCCAAATTGAACGAAGGCGACACGGTGACATTCGACTTTGCAATTCCTGATTCTTGGAAAAACAGGGAGGTATTTATAGTTTTTGAAGGTAAAAACCTGAATTTTAGCTACTATGCCAACAACCAGATTATTGACGTGGTGCGCGATACACATAACTTTGCCGAATGGCGAATTAGTAAAACCATCAAACTTGGCTCCAATACCTTGAAATTCAAGGCTGCAGGTGATAGTAACCAATTTTTTCAAGCCTACCTCTACGCTACACCCAAATTATTGATTAGCAACTACAGAGCAGATTCCGACCTTGATGGTAGTTTTACCAATGGCTTGTTAAATATTGTAGGAGAAGTCAGAAATCTGGATAAACGCGATTATTACAAATACACCATTGAATTTGCACTATACGATGCCCAAGGCAAACAAGTATTCAGCGAAAAATCGCCAGCTTTTTCTTTTGGCAAATCGAAGAATAAAACGAAAGGCATAAACTACAATCGCATGCTTCCTAACATCCAAAAATGGTCGCTTTCAAACCCATACCTCTACACGCTCATCATCAATATGCGTGATGGAGACGACAACACCGAGCTTGAAATACTGAGCAAAAAAATCGGCTTTAAAAGTGTTGTAGTTGATGCCGAAGGATTGCTATTAAATGGCTTGAAACGGCCTTTGAATGCTTCCAAGCCATTGTTAAACCTCACAAAAATAAGAGCAGATTCGTTGCGAACAATTATTTTGAGTCTAAAAAGGGCAAACACCAACATCGCATTTACTGCAGGCTATACTCCCCTGCTTTGGGTAGAAAAGTGCTTGCAATTAGGCCTAATTACCATGCCAGACTCTAGCAATTTGTACCAAATTGATTCAAATTATAAGGTTGAATGCCTAAATATTGCTTGGCGAGATTCTACAAAAAGAGAAATACTTCTTAATAATTTTAACCTAGAATCGGACAATGAATATGCAATTGTTGCATGGGAATTGAAAAAAGAAAGCAAAACAATTCAATCTGGGAACATAAAAATTGATTTTCCTATCGGCACAAAAAAACGGTGGCTCCTACCTGAAAGTATGCTAAAAATTAAGGACTATGATAATCTAAGGCTCTGCTTTACACTGAAAATTCCTCGTGAATCTTTTTGGCACAGCAAACAATTTGTACTGTTGAAAAAAGAATTGGAATGGCTGAAATAGAGAACATTAGCTACATTGAAATTTCCTGATAAACAAGAACAATTTATTATAGCATATCAAGAATCTAATTTGCCAAATACTTTTCTCAAAATATCCGTAACCCTAGCTGCTGGGTCTTTTCTGATTTTAATTTCTTCATCTTTGATTTTCAAAAACAAACCTGTAAGCGCCCGCTCGGTGGCATAGCTTCCCAAACTTTGGTTTTTTAGAGGTTTTAAGCCCAGCAACACATTAAAAGGATTGTTTGCAACCGCATTGTAACTTGTGGTGAATACAGCCCAATAATAGTTTGCACTAAAGCCGGCAAAAAGAGGTTTGTCGAGCGATAGATCTATTTTGGGGGAAAAGGCAGTTTTCAGACTTGAGAATGTACTGATCCTCAAGTAATTTGTTGCTGCAGTATCTATGCCATCAAAAAGTATTTTCTTGCCATCGGCTATGGTAATATTAGTAACAGCATTAATTAAAATCGGTTTGGCAAGCACTGCCGCGTCTTCTGCCGAGCGATTTAAGCTAGCGATCACATTGGTTTCCAAGGCTTTGATACTCAATTGATAGATAGATTCTCCCGCTGTGCTGCTCCTTAAATTTTGTATTAAATTTGCAGCCTCGGTGGGCAGCAGCAGCTTTATAGCTTGATCTTGCAGGTACCCATTTACTTTAGAGGTGATGGCTACCGATGAATCTGTACCGACAGTTAAAGCAGATTTCAGGCCCTCCACTATCTCTGCCTCAGTGAGTGCAATAGGGAGAATATCTGTCAGGCTTTGGCAGCTGTTGAACATAAAAACGGTACAGAAAGATAAAACTATTATGCTTGTCTTTTTCATGTTTATTTGTAGTAATGCCCGCAATTATAATCAATAATAATTGCATTCAAGTTCCAAAACCTAATTTTTAGTAAACCCAGGCAAATTAATTTGGAGAATTTTTTGGGTTGACTTAACCTCCGTCCCTTGTTTCTGGGCAAAGGTTTCTCTTTCTAAACTATCGTTGTGGCATCAATAAGGAGGAGTAGTGAAAGAGGCTCATCGGTGACATTGACCAATAATTTAAAACCAAGATAACTACTATTTACTCGAAACAAACTACTAAAAAGGCATAAAAAAAGGCTACCTAATTTATAGGTAGCCTTCTTCAAACATGCAATCAAAAATTATTTTTTCAAGGCTAAACCGATAGTTCCTGCTGTTGAAGCAGAACCATTAGGAGCAGTAGTAACTTTTGCAATAACCATTGTACCAGCAGATGTTTTAAATGCAAATACAGTTCCAACTGGCCAAGCAGAAGAAGATTTTACCCTTGTAGATAAGCCACCAGTTGCAGCAGCACTTAAAGATCCTTTGGCATAAATTGGAGCAACAGCTAATTGATTAGTCAATGAATCGAATGTTGCAGAAGAAACACCTGAAGCGTTTCCAAAGGTAATAAACTCAGTAGCAGCACCGGCACCAGTAAGAGCATAAACAGCTTTGATAGACTCATCAGAGCTTCCTCCTAGGAAATATTCGTTTCCAGCAGCAGAACCATTACCATAGGCGATGTCGAAAGATGAAGTGATTGCAGCTTTTGATGAGGTAGAAACTAAATATCCTTCCTTTGGTGAAGACTCATCATTACCCAATGAAATGGTAGCTGAAGTTACAGAGGTGATGTTAATTCCAGCAACGGTAGTAGGAGTAACGTCATCTTTCTTAGAGCACGAAGGGGCTAATATGAAAGCAAGACCAGCGAATAAATAAAGTCCTACTAAGGCAAAGTTTGATTTTTTCATTTTGTTTATTTTTTGAGTTTAAAAATTTTATTAACTGCGGCAAAGATTGGGCAAATAAACTAGATAAACAAAAAATATTAGATCAATTTACGCCAAAACTAACTAGTTTACGGAAACTTAATATTAGGCAATCTCTTCTTGGCTTCCTCAGCTGCCTTCTTTGCTTGTGCTTCTAAACCTCGCTTTGCAGCCTCTTTTGCGGCTCTATCTAGGGCTTCTTTTGCCACTCTTTCGCCTTCTGATCTAGCTCTTTGCTCTGCTTCTGCTTTAAGTCGTTGGGTTTCAGCTCTTATCTTATCTTCGGCTTGGCTTTTGAAGGCGTTCACTGTCTGTTGCGCTGCGTTGCCTCCACCTGCACCCTCTGGCACTATACTTACAATACTCACCTTAGGCGCAGCGGAAGTGCCTGTCACCTTCATATCAACACGCAAACTGCTCACTGTGGGAATCACTTTGCCAAACACAGAGGAAAGTGCATCGGTAGCGGCTTTGCCAATACCACCAGTCGGTATCGATGATTTCACCAAGTAATCTATGGTTTGGTCTAGGCCTTGGCTGCCGCCAATATTCATCTTCACGCTGCCTGCGTTGAGATCAAATGGTTTAAAAAATACCCTTCCATTTATTATTTCAGCCTCTATCTTGGTATTTTGGAGTTTAAACTCCTCGGGAATGTCGAGTTTGGTAGCCTTTTTAGCCTCCGAGATGTAGCTTATGTTACGAACTACAGCATCTGTGACGTTAATGAGGCCTTTACCATTCGTTGAAGGATAAATTGGCGAATAATCTTGTGCCAGTTCGCCACGAATGCTAAAAGTAGTAGCTAATTTTCCGTCCACATCTTTAGCAATGGAGGCCATTTTTCTCACCATTTCTATGTTGCTGTAGGCTTTTTTAATGTCCAAGTTTTTGATGTCTAAATCGAAGGCATAAAGTGGATGTTGCATGTCTTTGGTGTCATACTTCATATTTGTTTTAAAATCGGCATCTATCATATTGAAAAAACCGTTGGTTATGGCGAAAACCCCATCTTTGATAGTAACTAATCCAATCATATTGGTCATGTCGAAGGTACTATACAGCACTCTTTTCATGTTGGCTGTCATGGTAATGTCCAGATTTTTAGGAATGGCTGCTACTGATTGTTTTCCCTTTGGTGTTTCCGCTTTCTTTGTTGTGTCGCTTGGTGTCATCCATTGGTTCACATCAAATTGGGCTGAGTTGAAAGTCATTTTACCTACTATGGTTTCATTTTTAAATACATAAGCCATGTAGTTTGAGAAATTGCCTGTCATATCAATAGCACTTGTACCTACAAATCCTTTCAACACTGGAATAGTAATCTGTTTAGGGTCGAATAGCATGGTGGCGTTGGTCATCACTATGCCTTGGGGGAATGATTTACTTTTAAAGCTAAAATTACTAAAATTCATCTTGCCAGAGGTGGGCAACTGATCGTATTTCTTCGCATTTATCAACGACATTTTCCCTTTGGTATTCATTTCGGTGTTCACAAAGCCTTTGATTTCCATATCTACCAAGGGGTACAATTTTGTCAACTTTTCCATATTCAACTTGCCTTTCACATATACATCATATGTATAGTCTGTAAAGTCTTCTACGGTAGCTCTAGCTTCGAATGGCTCGCCATCAAACACCATTTTAAACGCACTCATATTGGCTTTCATATCCCGCATCATTCCTGTTTGGTTTTCTACATTCATTGTCATATTTATTTGCTCTATCGGAGCAGGCACGCTGCTAGTTTTCACGTATCCGCCTTTTAAACCTATATTCGCAGCTATTGCAGGCATTTTTTTCATAGTAGAGTCATAGTAGCCTTTGGCAGTGGCATCGATATTGAACAGGCCTTTCAAAGCCATTCCTTTCATTGGGTAAATTTGGGTGAGTTCGGCCAAGTCTAAAACGCCTTTAATGTTTGCGTCAAAATACTTCTTTGCCATTCCTTTCATATAAATTTTTGCATCGATCGGATTCGATCCCAACTCCATGTGCATTTGTTTGAGGTCAACAATTAGGCTGTCTAGGTTTCCTGACTTGTCATCTATGTGCAAGTCAATACCCACATTTTTAACAGCTGAGGGTAGCGAAGGATACTGGAAAAAACCGTCTTTAACAGTCAGATTTAAGCCAAAACCTGGCAATTGATTTCCTTTATAAATTCCTTTGGCAAAAGCATCAAATGAAAATTCCCCTGAGGTTTTCAGCTCCTTAAATTCTTTCATGTAGATAGCTGGAACTAAAGACAGTATGCTGGCAAAACTTGTTTCCTTTGTCTTTACTGCAATATCCAAAGCCATGGAGCTGTCCTTATTCATTTGTATCGAACCATTCACCCCTAATGCAAAGTCATTGAGTTTGAAGGTATTGTCTTTAAAAGTGTATTTGGAATTGGCGTTGTCTATATTCAAAACTAATGTTGCATCAAACTGATGACTTTTTAGGTAAGGAATTGTATCCATGCTGTAAGTGAGCGAATCAACTCTTGTTTTCGTATCTAAATCAAAAATATCTTGGGTAAAATCTCCTTTTCCTTTGTGATTAAGCCCAACCAATTTTGCATACATGGGGCTTTTGCGGTCGTCATAAATGACTTTCCCATTTACTATTTCCCAATTATTGATGGCAACGTTAAATTTAATTGGTTCGGAGGGTGTTGATTCTGCTATTGTATCGGCAGATGATTTTGCAATATTGTAATTGGCCTGTCCATTGGGCAACACTATTATGTTTATATATGGATTGTCGAGCAAAATACTTTTCACCTTAATTTGGCTTCCGGTGATGACACTGATTACATCAATGCTTACGTTAAATTCCTGCACAGCTAACAAGGTATCACCCTTAAAAGAATCGATACCTATTACACCGAATTCGCTGAGAGTAGCTGTAATTGCGGGAAATTGTTTGAAAAATGAAAGCCCAAAACGATCGGGATTGTAAAATACGATTGCGTTTACATTTTTCGCAATTTGGTCATCAACAGCAGCCTTTATTTTGTCTTTAAATAAAATAGGAAGCAAAAACAGCATAATCAGCATAATGCCGATGACAATACCTGAAATTTTCAGAAAATTTTTCATAGAGGAGGATTAATTTGGACTTTTTAGTGCTTTGAAATGTCGGCAAATAGTTGTGTGACTTTACATTCCCGTGGCGAATATGGAAATA
>Ga0163144_10009981_pt1 | contig 20313 bp, 19 predicted proteins | sample OliLak19BULKMAT1_FD_123175 | JGI IMG/M metagenome (GOLD analysis project Ga0163144, IMG submission 123175) | Freshwater microbial mat bacterial communities from Lake Vanda, McMurdo Dry Valleys, Antarctica - Oligotrophic Lake LV.19.BULKMAT1 | ecosystem: Environmental > Aquatic > Freshwater >... | reverse complement strand
TCAGCAAGGTCGATGTGGTCGTCGTGGATAAAACCGGGACATTGACTGCTGGGAAACCCGCGGTTAAATCCGTGACCGGATTCGACGGATTTTCCAGTGCGACTATTCTGGAAATCGCCGCGAGCCTGGAGGCTCAGAGTGAACATCCCCTATCCCGTGCAATAATCGATGAGGCCCGCCTCAAAAACCTGACCCTAGAAAAAGCGGTGGACGTCTCCGCAATAACTGGGCGCGGGATCAAGGGGACAGTCGGTAAAAAAACGGCGGCGGCAGGCACCTTAGCATTCATGGAGGAACTCCAGATTGCGGTCGGGGCTGAAGCCCAAAAGATCAATCAGGAATCCTCCTCGACATTGATTTATGTCTCGGAAGGGGGGAAATTAGCCGGTGTCGTCGAACTCGAAGACCCCTTGAAACCAAACGCCCGTGACGCGGTGAGCGCCCTGCATGACTCAGGAGTCCGTGTCATTATGATGACCGGTGACCGCGCATCCGTCGCACGGACCGCCGCCGGACAAGCCGGGATAAAAGAATATTTCGCCGGGGTCATGCCCGACGGGAAAGCCGCAAAGATCCGTGAACTCCAAGCCCAAGGACTCATCGTGGCCATGGCCGGGGACGGAATCAATGATGCCCCTGCACTCGCACAGGCTAATGTCGGTATCGCCATGGGCAGCGGCACCGATGCGGCGATCCAGAGCGCCCATGTCACCCTGCTCAAAGGGGACCTAGCGGGGATTCATAAAGCCCGTAAACTCAGCGAAAGAACCATGCGCAATATCAAGGAGAATCTTTTTTTCGCCTTTTTCTATAATGTGGCCGGTATCCCCATCGCCGCAGGTGTTCTCTACCCCTTCTTCGGCATTCTCCTCTCTCCGATGATTGCGGCCTTAGCCATGAGCCTCAGCGACGTGTGCTTGATTTCTAATGTCATCCGTTTTAGAAAAAAGGGGTTAAAATAAATACACCCATGAAGCAAATTGCCCTTTGTATCACCTGTTTATTACTGAGCTTTTTTATAGTCCTCACGGGGTGCGGGAAAAAGCAGGGAGCCGACAAGGCATCTCACCGGCTGAATTTCGCTGTGGTCACGATTAAGGATGCTTTCTGGCGGGAACAGGGATTTAATTCCTTGAGCAATGTGGGGAGCTCCCGCGATAAACGTAAACAAGCAGCAGCAAAAATCCTCTATGCCCCCGAGACAAAAGATGCAGGGTTTTTCTTCCGGCAAAGCTGGTATGTGAAGGCCGGGGACAAGATTGTTTTCGAGAAAAAAGGGGGCGCAGAAGAGTCGGAAAAACGTCTGCAAAAAATCATCCCTCCCGTATATCCCATGAACTGGAAAGGAACTATCAGCTACGGTGGCCTGCGCAGATTTTTTAAGGGTTATGAAGTATATTATGATGGAACTATTTCTTATTATTTAACCGATCAAAAGACCATCGAGACAGTCCCGGACAAGAAAAAAATCACCCTCAATGGGCTAGGTGATGCGGACATGATCTTGCGCGTGGTCCAAGGCGACACATCGATCTGGACCATTATCTCGTTAGCGGAGAATACGGCAAAACCCTTGTGGAAAATACCCAAGAAAGACTGAAAATCAGAATTGAGATAATTCGTCCTTGTATTAACATCCTCCGCTTAACAGGAGATTTTTATCATGGGATTTATTCAGGAGTTTAAAGAGTTTGCAGTCAAAGGTAACGCCATTGATATGGCTGTGGGTGTGATTATCGGGGCGGCGTTTAATAAGATCGTTAATTCGATTGTCTCTGATCTGATCATGCCCCCTTTGGGTTACTTGATCGGCGGAGTAGATTTCAAAAATCTCCAATATGTCCTAAAAGAAGCTACAACCGACGCCGCCGGAGTCGCTATCCCTGCCGTGGCTATCCGTTACGGGATGTTCATTAATACCGTGATCGAATTCCTGATTATCGCCCTGACCGTTTTTATCGTGATCAAAATGATGAATAAAGTCATGACCCTGCGTGGCAATGGCCCGATCGCTCCGGAAAAATCAGCCGCTTAATCTTTGAGTTTAAGTTTGTCGAGCTTGGGTTTGATAACCATGCGGCAGTATCCGGCGGATTTATTCTGGTTATAATAATCCTGATGATAATCCTCTGCCACATAAAACGTCTGAAGAGGAACGATTTCCGTCACAATATTATCGGATAACCCTTTTTGTGCGACGGCCTTTGATTTCTCTGCTATTTGTTTTTGTTCATCGACAGTGTACATGATGGTGGAACGGTATTGTGTGCCAGTATCCGCGCCCTGACGGTTGAGGGTGGTAGGATTATGCGCTTCCCAGAAAATATCCAAAATGGAATCCAGGGTGACCTTAGCCGGATCGTATTCGATCTCGATGACCTCGGCATGGCCGGTTTTGCCTGTGCAAATCTGTTCGTATGATGGATTTGGCACCGTGCCCCCGGCATATCCACTACGGACCTTGACGACTCCGGGGATGCGCTGGTAAACAGCCTCGACACACCAGAAACAACCCCCGCCTAAAATGATTTTTTGATTTTGCTTGTCCATAGTTTTTGTATTCTCCTTTTTATCTTGTGCCAGAAGGCTTTGATTCATCAGAAATCCGACCATGGTCAAAGCGGTCATCAGAGCCAAAGATTTTAAAAGCCTACTCACGCAGACAAATTGCTTCCGTTTCATGATTATTCAACAAACAAAATGCCAAAAAGTTCGGCAAACCTCCTAATATCTCGGACAGTTTAAGGGAAAATTAGCCTTCTTTAACAATAACGGGACGGTTTCTGGGTTATTATTCCATTCGCCTTCCTTAGGATTTGGGCTTAAGCTAGAGATAACCCACCAAAGGTAGTATGATAAATCTATTTCCCGCAAGAAAAGTTTGTTACATGTTAAGCGTTTTATTTTTAGGATCATTAATTTTACCGTTAAGCCTGAGTGCTAATGCTCTGGAGATCGCGGTTTTCTTAATTGATCCTCGTCGTCAGGCTAATGATCCCTTGGACGAAACAACTAAACTTTATTCATTGGCAGACTGGAATAAAGGCAAACAAGATCAACCCATGACAGGGATCGAACTGTTTAATCAGGGTTATGAATTTAAATGCCTAGTATGGTCGACCGGGACATTCCTATCCGTCTTTACCCGTGATCCTCAGATAAAAGTCGAACCTAAATACCGTGATATTACCGTTTATTTGGTGGATCCCTACCGACAAGCCTACGATCCGCTCGATCAAACAACTAAACTTTATCCCATGGTAGAGTGGAATAATGGCATCAGGGACAATCCACTGACCGGTGCCCAACTCATGAAAAAGGGGCATAAATTCCTCCAACTACTTTCCATGGATGGTGGTTTTTTCATGCTATATGCAAACTGAGCTGTTTTTCGATGATGATTAAAGGAATTATTTTTGACATGGACGGTGTCCTCTGCGATTCAGAATGGTTTATCTAAGAGGCGGCTACTCAGATGTTCGCACGCAACTACGGAGTCAGCGCTGAACACCGTGACTTTATTCCTTTTGTGGGAACGGGCGAAAACCGATTTATCGGTGGGGTGGCGGAAAAATACGGGGTGCCTATCAATATCGTTCGCGACAAAGCTAAAACTTATGCGATTTACCTGGAGTTGATTCAGGGCAAATTGCTCTCACAGCCTTGGTGTCATTGATTTTATCGCGAGATGCTGTGCTCACGGGCTCAAACTCGCTGTGGCCACCAGTGCCGATGACATCAAAATGCAAGGTAATTTGATCCAGATCGGCATCACCCCCCGCGACTTTCGATGTGATTGTGACTGGTTCACAAACCAAAAAGAAAAAACCTGATCCTGAAATCTTTACGAAAGCCGCGACGCGAATGGGATTAACCAATATGGATTGTATTGTCTTTGAGGATGCGATCAGTCGCATTTAAGCAGCCAAAGCGGCGGGCTCATCCTCGGGGTTGGTATTACCACAACCTATCTACCTGCTGTACTCCGGTCTGTAGGTGCCTCTTGGACAGCCCCTGATATGGATCATTTACCGGGTGATTTTCTTCAAGTCATATTTTGAACCGCACAATTTTTTTCCGGTTTTGACCAGGCCATAGGTCCGATAGGTGTTTCGTGTCTTCCATTGCTTGCGTGTGTATAATCATCCTTTGTCTTCTATGTTGAAAATTTTATTTTATTTGCATTTGCTTTTTTTAGCGCACTAGCCATTTTTGGAATTCTAATCTTCTTTATTTAGGATTTCCACGATATGAATATTCATGAATACCAAGCAAAAGAGCTTTTCGAAAAATTTGGAGTCAAGACGCCAAAAGGCCAGGTGGCCCTCACCGCGCATGATGCGGAAAAAATCGCCAAGGAATTGAATTCGCCCACCACGGTCGTGAAGGCGCAAATTCATGCCGGAGGCCGCGGAAAAGGAACATTTAAAAACGGGTTCAAAGGAGGGGTCCATCTCAGCAAGACCCCGAAGGAAGCTGGTGAACTCGCCGCCAAAATGCTCGGCCAGACACTGGTAACCATCCAAACCGGTGAAGAAGGCCGTTTAGTCCGCAAGGTGCTCATCGCGCAAGCCTGTAAAATCCAGCGTGAGATTTATTTTGCGATTTTGATCGATACAGCCACCGCCAGTCCGATGATCGTAGCCAGTACCCAAGGGGGCATGGATATCGAGCACGTCGCAGAGACGACCCCGGAACTGATCATCCGCCAAACAATCGATCCCCTCGCAGGACTCCTCCCCCACCAATGCCGCAAACTCGCAAAACAGCTCGGATTTTCCGGTGAATCTTCCCGCTTAGCCTGCCGCCTTTTTGAAGCGCTCTACAAACTTTTTATCAAATGCGATTGTATGATGGTGGAGGTCAATCCCCTCGTGCAAACCCTCGAAGACGACGTGTTGGCCCTCGATGCGAAATTTGGTTTTGATGATAACGCCCTGTTTCGCCATGAAGACATCATGGCATACCGGGATATTGATGAAGAGGATCCCCGTGATGTCGAGGCCTCCAAATATGGCCTAAACTACATCGGTCTCGACGGGAATATCGCCTGTCTGGTCAATGGCGCCGGACTGGCTATGGCGACGATGGATATCATTAAATATTATGGCGGTACACCGGCAAATTTCCTGGATGTGGGGGGTGGCGCCAATGAACAACAGGTGACCGAAGCCTTCAAAATCCTGATCGCCGATCCGAAAGTCAAAGCCATTCTGGTCAATATTTTCGGTGGAATCATGAAATGTGATATCATCGCTCAAGGCATCATTAATGCTGTCAAAGCAGTCAGCTTGCCGGTGCCACTGATTGTCCGTCTCGAAGGAACAAATGTCGAACTGGGCAAAAAACTTCTTAAAGAATCTAATTTACCGATTATTGCCGCCGACGATCTCGGTGACGCGGCCAAGAAAGCGGTCGAAGCAGCAGGAGTGAAATAATATGAGCGTACTCGTCGATAAAAATACCAGGTTATTGGTCCAGGGAATCACCGGTAAAGCAGGTGGATTCCACGCGAAATCATGCATGGAATACGGCACAAATCTCGTAGCAGGGGTCACTCCCGGCCGTGGTGGAGAGACTTTCGAAGGAAAGGTGCCTGTTTTTGACACCGTTTATGAGGCGCGGAAAGAAACCGGGGCAAATGCCACCATGATTTTTGTCCCGGCTCCCTTTGCCGCTGACGCGATCCTCGAGGCCGCTGATGCAGGAATCGAACTCATCGTGTGTATCACGGAAGGAATTCCTGTCCAAGACATGATGCGGGCCAAAAATATCTTAAAAGGCAAAAAGAGCATTTTAATCGGGCCAAATTGCCCGGGAATCATCACTCCCGGCCAATGTAAAATCGGGATCATGCCCGGTTATATTCACAAACCCGGTAATGTCGGAATCATTTCCCGTAGTGGAACCCTGACTTATGAGGCAGTTTGGCAATTAACCGCCCAAGGTTACGGTCAATCAACGTGTATCGGTATCGGGGGAGACCCGATCAAAGGCCTTTCGCATAAGGAATCTGTCGAACTCTTTAATCATGATCCCGGCACCGAAGCCATCATTTTGATCGGTGAAATCGGGGGCACGGGGGAAGAAGAAGCCGCTGAATATATCAAAGCCCACGTGAAAAAACCGGTGGCAGGATTCATTGCCGGCGTGACGGCTCCTCCCGGACGCCGTATGGGACACGCGGGAGCGATCGTTTCCGGTGGAAAAGGTGCGGCAAAAGATAAAATCGCCGCCCTTGAGGCCGCGGGCATCAAAGTGGCCCCGACACCTGCTGAAATCGGCAGCACTCTCATTTCCCTTTTGAAATAATCCCTTAGTGGGAGCTTCGGCTCCCATGGTTATTCCCTTCCCATACAAAGGGTACGGTATAATCCTGTGAGTTTAGAGCCCCCAGCACCAATGATCGCGGGGACATTGAGGTCACAAATAAGGATTTTTGACGAGTTCCGGCTTGTCTCTTTTTCTTCTGTGGCCAATGAAATTTTGCGGGGCCAGGCATTAGGCATTAACTGTTGCTTGACGGATACGAAGAATCGGTGAAACTTCGCCGCTACTGAATATGAAAAAAATTCTCATCATTATCCTTTTGCTCGGGGCGGTTTTGTCCCTTCCCTCTCAATCAAAAGAATTCCGTGGCGTGTGGATCAGCAGTGCCTGGAATATTAATTTCCCGAAGGAAGGAAGCAGATCTGTAGCCGGACAACAAATGCTATTAATCCAATATCTCGAGACCGCCCAGAAACTGGGGATTAATGCCGTATTCTTCCAAGTGAGGCCTGAAGGGGATGCCCTCTACGAATCCAATATCGAACCCTGGAGCCGTTTCCTGACAGGAACCCAAGGCCGTCACCCCGGTTATGACCCGCTGGAATTCCTCATTACTGAAGCCAAGAAAAGGAATATTGAGGTTCATGCATGGCTAAATCCCTACCGCGCCGCGACCAATGCAAGTGGTGAGCGCACAGCAAACCATATGTCGAAAAAATTCAGCCGTTATGCCTACCGCGACAAGAATGTCATCTGGATGGATCCGGGCAGTGAGGCTGTTCGTAACCATATTATCAAAGTCGTCACGGACCTTGTGAGCCGTTACGACCTCGATGGTATTCATTATGATGATTATTTTTATCCTTATCCCAGTGTCGGTAAAAAGAACATATCTTATCCGGATAAAGGCACTTATAACGATTATAAAAATGGTGGTGGCTCCCTGACATTTGCCGATTGGCGTCGGGATAATGTGAATAAACTCATCTCAAAAACTTACCAAGCGATCAAAGCCACAAAGCCGGGTGTAAAATTTGGCGTCAGCCCTTTCGGGATATACACAAAAGGATTCCCAAACACGGTTAAAGTCGAACTCGACCAGTATAATGATATTTACTCCGACCCGGTGAAATGGATCCGTGAAGGCTGGGTCGATTATCTGGCTCCCCAACTTTACTGGGCGGATAATTCCCCCCAGAGTTTTTCCGCCCTCCTGAAATGGTGGCGCGACCCGGAGGTGAATCCCCGGGGCATCCCCATCTATCCGGGAATCGCTGCGGACCGCCTGAATAAACCCCACAATTGGGCTCCCTCCGAGATCATCCGCCAAGTCGAATGGACCCGCAAAATCAGCAACGGCCCCAACCCCAATGGCATGATCTTCTGGAATATTAAAGTCCTCGATGATAATTACAAAGGAATCTCCCCCCAGCTCCGTAATCAATTTAAGTAAAGGAGCGATATCTCGATACAATCTGGGATTGCCCCCGCTCGCCCAAAAGCTTGAATCTTGTGACCTGGGGGATTCTGGTCGTGTATTAAACCGTCTCGATAACCCGACTGTCGTTTTCTTTTTGTTGAAGGAATTTTGACCTTCTTAAATAATTACGGCCGGTGTGGCTCAGGCAACGATGAATCGACTTTCACCGGCTTGTGCAAATTGCTCAAAACCGCTACCAGCTAGGAGCATGTTTAGCTCCTTTTCTTCGAGGATAAAACTTTCCAGATTGAGATGATGAAGGGTATCGGGGATTTCATCCTGATAGAGCCCCCGTAAATGGCTGTCTTTTTTGAAATAGGATTTGACTCGTTCCTTGATGAGGAATCCGACCGAAGGAGTGTCGGCACAACCTAGGATACAAATGTTACAAGCCTTATCACAGCAGTCCTTGACTTTCCTTTTCATACGGGCCTCCAGATCGGGCCTGAGAAAAACCGTGAGTGGATAACGGGAATTTTGATCTACCAGCAGAATATTATAATTGAGGAATTCCGATTTCAGACAAAAAATCGAATCAGCAAGACTCTTCCCCTCCTCATAAACTCGTTGGCGGAAAAGATCGGTGAATTCGATCTTTGCATAGAATATGTCGAACCGGTCGCCTTTCATCAGGATACAATCTTCAGTGGGGGATGAGTGAAAGTCAAATTGAAAACGAGTCTCAATAGATCAAAACGGGATACTTAAAAACGTTTAGGGATCGATCCGCGCTCTTTGATTGTCGGATTGATTTTATCTTGGAGGACCGGTTGTTTATTCAAAAGTTCACGTTCGCGTTGTTTTACTTCTTCAGGTCTTGCGGCACGCGCGGCCTTTTTCTCGGCTTCTTCCTTACGTGCTTCAGGAAAAGCTTGATGTACTTGTTTTTCGCGGGTTTTTTGGCTTTTGGCAGAGTCACCATTAAAACGTTTATAAGGATCGTAGGGGTCGGCCCGTTGCTCGTCGGTTTCGCGCCAGATGACTTTTTCCGTCCCGTCTTCATTAATCATCCGCTCATCTCGGCTGTATTCAAACTCCTTTGAGGGGGCTCCTGGTGCTTTTGATGAATCCGTCAGTGGGGCGGGTGTATCAGTGGCAGGCGCAGCGGGTGCGGGAGCAGCAGGCTGTGGTAAATCCTCCGCCACCAATGCAGTAACAAACAGAAAAAGGATAAAAATGGTCATGCGCATCAGATACTATAAGCACAAACCCATCGTAAATACAAACCCCATTCTCTTTACCCCAATAGAAAGCCAGTTGTAGTAATAACTCCCCCGATAGGAGTAGAATTCCCCGGACTACTGTTTCAATGATTCATTCACATTCATGAGCTTGCGGGAGAGATCGAGGGCGAGGTTACGAAAGACGATCATGCCGAGGTGGGGTTCAGTCCCGATAATGCGGTCAAAATGTAAGCGCTGGATGATTAAAAGGATACTATTATCCTCAGCGGTGGTGGTGGCCGTGCGAGGGAGCTGGTTCAAGAAAGCAATTTCCCCGAAAGTATCCCCGGCCTGGAGTGTGGCGATTTTTGTGCGGGCCTCGTCTTTGGTGATATAAACACCGATTTTACCGCGCATGATGACGTAGAGCTCGTCCCCTGTGCTCCCGGCTTCGAAAACGGACTCGTCTTTGCGGAAAAGTTTTTGTTTGAAGAGTTTCGAGAGATGCTTGATCTCGACATCGGAGAGGCCGTGGAAAATGGCCAAGTCTTTGAGGAGCTTGATAATGGCCATCTCCATGCGGAGGTCGGAGAAGACTTTATCGACCCGGCGGGATGTCTCATCGGGCTCGGGAAGCTCGAACATCAAGGCTAATTCCTTGAACTGGTGGTGGAGCTCGGTGATATCCTGGTCCGTGCGGTCATGCGTGACAGCAAGCCAAGCACCTTCGTATGCAGGTCGCAGCGGGCTGAGCTCACTCAATACCACCGATATTGCGGCGACTACTCGACCTTCATCCTCAGCGACGAGAATCAGGCAGTTATAAGAGAAAAAACTACCAAACGGCGAATTCCCACCATAGACCTCATAAAAGATGTCTCTGATCGGTTCGGCATCGCGTCTTTCTGCTACTCGGATTGTTGCCCCCATAGAGTCGAGAATCTACGCAGAAAAACGGAAATACTGCCAGAAATTTCTCTAAAAAATTGGCTTCCACCTCTCTACCCATTGGAAAAAGACGTAATATGCCCATAACTGGTGGCCCCACTGTTTTTGGCCGGACTGGTGCTCGTCAAAGATCTTACGGATCAAATCATGATTAATGATGTTGCCACACCCTGACTTCGTCGATTCGAACACGTCGACAAAATTTTCCTTCAAGGGACCGCGGAACCATTCATGGATGGGGACACCAAACCCCATTTTTGGGCGTTCAATCAAGGATTCCGGCACATATTGATAGAGCAATTTGCGCAGGAGCAATTTGCCCCGGCCCGGACGCATGAGTAAGCGTTCATCGAGGCGGAAACTCCATTCCACCAATCGATGATCGAGGAAAGGAATCCGGGACTCCAGCGAGACAGCCATGGAAGCGCGGTCGACCTTGGTCAAAATATCGTAAGGCAGGTAATAACAAAAATCATGCAGCATCATGAGCCGTGACATCCCTTGGTCCTGGGTGGTGGAGGAGAGGCTGAGTTCGGCAAAAATATTCTCTTTAAGCGGGTGGGCAGCCCGGGGACAAACGCTCAGGTGGGACTGGAATTGGGCAAGCGGGGGCTCCGCCATGATCTCGGCGATCTTATGCAGGCGGCGGCCGAGCTCAGGCCGCGAAAATTGGCCGCGCAGGATAGGCAGGAGCATTTTCTGGAGGGCATTGATTCCGGCTTCGGGGATGGTTTTGAGTAATTTGCCTGCTAGTGGCATGAGTGGCCCGGATATATCCTGCATCCGCGCAATTTGCATCGACCAGAAATAACGGTTATACCCCCCAAAAAGTTCATCCCCCGCATCCCCGCTCAGGGAGACAGTGACGTGTTTACGCGCAATTTGCGACACGAGGAAAGTCGGGATGGATGATGAATCCCAGAATGGCTGGTCATACATGTCTGCCAACCGGGGAATAATATCCAGAGCCTGGCCAGCGGTGCAAACTTCCGTGACATGATCCGTCCCGAGATGCTGCGCCACTTTCTCGGCGTGCTTGCTCTCGTCATAAAGGGCTTCTTCGAACCCGATCGAGAAAGTTTTTACGGCCTTGGTGGCTTTTTTTTGCGCTAGGGCGACGATCAACGATGAGTCGATCCCGCCGGATAAAAAGGCCCCTGCCGGGACATCTGAGATCATGTGCTCATCCACAGCGCGGCCCAAGTAATATTCGAGCTCCTGTAATGCTGTGGCTTCATCCGAGATAACCGCCCCGGGTTGCCGGGCTCGGGCAAATTGCTCTTCGGCGGACCAATAAATTTCCTGGCTCTGGCCTCGCGCGGAAAACTCCATCCATTGGCCGGGGCGCAGCTCATAAACATCCTGATAAATCGTCCAGGGTGCGGCGACGTAGCCGTAACGGAAAAAAGTGTCCAGCGACTCGACGCGCATTTTGCGCGGGAAAAATGGCAGGGCCACAAGTGATTTCAGCTCGGAGGCAAAATAAATGTCGTCGCCGTCTTTCCAATAATAAAGGGGTTTCATCCCCGCGCGGTCGCGCAGGAGCCGCAGCGATTTGTCTCCACGGTCCCAAAGTCCGATGGCGAACATGCCGCTGATTTTGTCGAGTGTCTCGCGCAGTCCCAGCCGGGCGAAACCTTCCAAGATCACCTCGGTGTCACTATGACCTTTAAACACCACACCACGTTCAGTGAGCAATTTGCGCAGTTCCAGATAATTATAAATCTCACCGTTAAATGTAAGGACAAAGCGGCCATCCTGCGAAATCATCGGCTGATGACCGGCTGGGGATAGATCGATAATCGAAAGCCGCCGGTGGGCCAGCCAAATGCCATTGGGACGGTCGAACCATTCGCCGCACGAGTCCGGACCGCGATAAATAATCGCATCCGACATCGCTTTGAGCGACCTGTCATCAAAGTCTGAGGCAAAGGTAAATGCACCGGCGATTCCACACATAATGAATGGCGCAAAGCTAGAACGTTCCTTTCCCCGTGGCGAGGAAGAAAAAGAATGCCCGTTAAAAAAATCCCTGTGGCCACGCGCGTACGAGATCAGAGCCGACTTTGGGGATTTCTATCGTAAACTCACCGAAAGACACTCCCGGATGGGCCATTATCAAATAATATGCTTGGACAATCGAGTCATCAGAATGATGGAAAAACCTCAGACTTCCAGAGTTTGTCCCTCATTAGGGAGGATGGCCGAGAGGGAGAATTTCTCCGCAATTTGCGCGTCCAATGCCTTCCGAGCCTTGTCTTCACCGTGGGTGAGGGCGACGCGGGGTTTACACGGCAGGGTATGGGCGAACCAGTCGAGTAATTCACCCTGTCCGGCATGGGCACTGAATCCGCCGAGGGTGTGAACCGAAGCCTGTACCGAGATCCGTTCACCAAAGATATTCACATATTTATGGCCATCGACGAGCTGGCGGCCGAGTGAACCTTCCGCTTGGTAACCGACGATCACGACGGCGTTTTCCCGTTTCCAAAGGTTGTTTTTCAGGTGGTGCAAAATGCGCCCCGCATTACACATGCCGGCCCCGGCCATGATCAGGCAAGGACCATCAATAAAGTTAATCCCTCGGGAATCATCCGGAGTTTCGCTCATATGGACGTGGCGGAGGAGCTCATCCATCGCGCCTTCACCCGCAAATTGTTTTGATTCCTCGTCGAAGAGCTCGGGATGTTTTTGGTAAATGGACGTGGCTTGAATCGCCATGGGGCTATCGATATAGACCGGGAAAGGTTTGATCTTTCCGTTAAGGAAAAATTCCCCCAGATAGTAAAGGATTTGTTGGGTACGTCCGATGGCGAAGGAAGGAACCATGATTTTGCCTTTGCGTTCGATGACCTCATTCAATATAGCCTCGAATTCGGCCAGGGTTTCGCGTAAAGGTTTATGGTTCCTGTCACCATAAGTACTTTCAAGAAAGACCAAGTCGGCACATTCAAAGGGATCGGGGTCCTGGAGGATGGCCGCGCCGCGAGGCCCGAGATCACCGGAAAAAACGACTGTTTTCCCGTCAGCCCGGATCTCGATACTCGCACTCCCGAGCATGTGTCCCGCCTCACGCATGCGCACGACGATACCCGGGGCGATTTGCTGCGGGCTCTTATACTCCAGCGGACGGAAGAGAGTCAGTGTGTTTTGAACGTCTTGAGCTGAATACAGCGGATCGAGCCGGTCCTCGCCGGCACGTTCACGTTTACGGTTGAGCCTCTGGATATCCTGGGCTTGCACCTTAGCGGAGTCTTTGAGGACAAGTGCAGCCATTTCGATCGTGGCCGGGGTGCAAAAGATTTTTCCCGAATATCCCGCCTTTGCTAATAGGGGCAACCTCCCCGTATGATCAAGGTGCGCATGGGTGAGGATCACCGCATCGAGTTGACCAGGAGCAAGTTGCTGCGGAAGGATATTTTTCTCGTAAGCCCCGCGTCCTTGGAAAATGCCGAAGTCCAGTAACACACGCGCTTGGCTGGTTTCGATTAAGTAAGCTGAACCGGTCACATCGCCGCCAGCCGCCCCCAAAAGAGTAATTCTCATAGGAATACCTTTAAGTCATTTCCATCCCCGTGACGATAGGAATAATTTTCGACCATCCCCGCACGGGCAAATTCCGGATTCCGTACAAGGTCCTAAGAAGGTCTATTTTCGAATTGCCATCGAGGAAACTCTTGCTGATAGTGCGGGGGAAACTAAAACGCCCCGAATCTATGAATTCATCCCGAGAAAAAATCAATCGATGGTATACGTCATTATGGCAAAAGAATGATTGGTTAGGCGTGCATTTTGCGGTCAATGTGGGGATTGCCACGGTTATTCTTTCGATCATCCTGAAAACTTATGCCGGCCTGAATCCCATTTGGGCGATCAGCTCGATGATAGCGGCCAGTGACCCGACCGTGGAAACGGCGATCAAATCATTCTGGGCGAGGATTATTAATGCCTCGGTGGGGTGTTCGATCGGACTCATCTTTTTAATGATAGGCGGTGAAAATGCCTGGAAAATGCCACTGGCTTTGATGATCACGGTTTTGCTTTCGACCTACGTGGTAAAAATCACGACCATGTGGAGACAAGCCCCGATTACAGCTGCCTTGGTCATTGCTTCCGAGCTCGAACGCCATTCGAAATTAACCGGTCTTGAGCTGGGTTTACGCCGCGTCGGTGAAGTCATGCTGGGATGTATCATGGGACTAACGATTTCATGGATAATGTCCAAAATCTGGCCGCCGCCTAAAAAATCGGGTTAAGACCCCCCTCTTTCCATTCCCCCGAGCGGGGTCATCCTGCTTTTTCATGCTCTGGGTATGAGAAAATTGCTTTCAGAAAAAGTATTTTGCATTTAGGATGACGCATCCCAGATATGAGTGAATCCGAAAAATACTGGCGGGGAAAAGCAAAACAATTTGCGGCGGAACACAATTTTGCGTGGTGGCTCCAAACATTCCTTGTGGGGAATTTTTTTATCTGTTGTGCCCTATCGATACTGCTAGTGGTCAAACGCCGTTATGCCATGGACCTTCCTCATTTGTGGTGGGGATTAGGACTGGCTCTTTTGGTCATGGGTGTCTGGGGTTACTGGCGGACCCGGCAAAAATATATCCATGAGCAAAGCGCCTTGATTCACCTCGATGAAGCCAATCACCTTTACAACCGCTTAAGTAGTGCCCTCGCGGGAGTGGGGAAATGGCCCGCCCCATTGTCCAAGGTGAAAAAGTCATTCCGCTGGAATGTCCGGCTGATCTCTACCACGTTGGTCGTCTCGCTGGCCCTCCCATTTTTAGCGGCGTGGATTCCTGTAGGCCAGGCTTTTAGCCCAGTGCCAGCCCCCACGACTCCTCCAGCGTCCTGGGCACAGGTGGATGAATGGCTGGATGAACTCAAGGAAGCGCAAGTCGTTCAGCCCGAGGCTTTACAGCAATTCGAGTCGCAACTTGAACAACTCAAAAAACAAGACCCCCGCGACTGGTATTCCCACAACAGCTTGGAGGCCGGGGACAATTTACGTAACCGCATGGACCAGTCGATGAGTTCGCTCGAACGCAACCTGCAGAGTGCACAAGATGCCCTTGGCACATTGTCCGATAATAAAGACCACCTCAACCAAACCCAAATGGAGGAACTCTCCTCGGCCCTGAACCAATCCCTCGACGGGCTCAAGATGGGTAATATGCCTCTGAATAAGGAGTTAGCGGATAAACTTTCAAAAATGGATCCATCATCCGCAAAACAAATTTCCCCGGAAAAAATGAAGCAACTCCAACAGGCCCTGAAAAGCGCGCAATCCAAAACAAAATCAATCCTCGGAAATAAAGGTCAATCAGCTGAACTCCAATATGATGCCGAAGCCAGTAAAGGGCAAGGCAATGGGCGTGGGAAAGATGGGAATGGTGATCAACCCGGTCAAGGGGGAGTCAATCGCGGCCGTGGCGATGCTCCATTGACACTGGGGGAAGAAAAATCACAGGTGGACATTAATCAATCCGAAAATCTCACCAATGACGATATGCGTAATGCGGCTCTCGGTGATTCCCTCGGCGTCAGCACGGGTGAACACAAGATCGATAAAAACCAAGCCCTCCAAAATCAATCGGCCGGAGCGATCGGCTCAACTGGTGATGGCGGGGAAGCCGTCTGGCGTTATCAATACCGCCCCGAGGAAGAAGAAACCCTCCGGAAGTTTTATCAATAAGGGGAGATCACCTTTAGCTATCAATAGGTGAAGATTTTGATATCAGGCAAATTGTCTAATGAATTATATGTTTTATCAGTGATTTTATCTTTTGAATTAATAGATTAATACGCGGGAACATTTCTAAATTAATTCATATAATGTAATGTAATTAAATCACTTATAAATCTTTCTGATCCCTTTTAATCGAGATAAGATTCTACACTTGACATTATCGTTCATTTTTTGAACACTCGCACTTTAATGTCCTTACTCTCAATTGAAAAATATCGTTTACCTGTAATGGATGCGATTGAAACTTCTTCGGAAGTCTCTCAAAGGGATATTTCCGAACGAACGGAGATATCTCTTGGGGTGGTCAATGCTGTACTCAAAGACCTCATCCATCGCGGATGGATCCGGGCCCATCAGGTTCCTCGGAAAAGGTATGCCTATTATCTGACACCCCAAGGCATCGCTGAAAAAGCGCAAATTGCGATCGGGGTTTTCGAAAACTCCATTCATGCCTACACCCAAGCCCGTGGATTGGCCGACACACATGCGCAGAATTTCCTCCGGGAAGGAAATACAGAAGTCGCCTTGGTGGGCAATGGGCCAAAGCTTGAACTCGCTTATCTAGCTTGTTTACAAGTGGGACTAAAAGTGGCCGGTATTTTCGATGATAAAACACAGGGGAAAATTACCCTAGGTTTTGAAGTGAAGGCTCAATCATCGATTTCTGAAGGTTTAGCCTGTTGGAAAACGTAATAAATCGGTAAATCAAACATCTTAAGGATGTTGTACCTAAAAGAAATCATATTTGAAATGTGGGTTGTGCCATCCACGGGGCGAAGCCGTGCTTGGAAATAATACAACAACCACCGCCTGGAAGGCATTGACATTAAACCAAAAAACGAGACATAAATGACACCAAAAAAACATCGGATTCTTGTCACGGGTGGGGCCGGCTTCATCGGTTCTAATTTTATACGAATGTGCTTTGAAAAGCCCAGCTTGGCATTAGGCGGGGAATTGGAGCACTTGGTTAATTTGGATAAACTCACTTACGCGGGTAACCCCCATAATCTCCGAGATATTGAAAATGATGCCCGATATCAATTTGTGCAAGGCGACTTGGGCGACCGCGATCTCGTGGGCAAATTGCTCTTGGAAAACCAGATTAATGGCGTGATCAATTTTGCGGCGGAATCCCATGTGGATCGTTCGATTGATTCTCCCGAACCATTCTTCCAGACAAATGTTCTCGGTACACAACGTTTTTTTCATGAGAATCTGGCCTATTACCGCCAATTACCTGAAAATGATCAAGGAAATTACCGTTTTCTCCATGTCTCAACTGACGAAGTATATGGTTCTTTGGGAGCAGAAGATCCTTCATTTACGGAGCAAACACCCTATCAGCCGAATAGCCCCTATTCCGCCAGTAAAGCGGCCAGTGATTTTATCGCACGGGCCTACTTTCACACCTATAAATTTCCCGTCCTCGTGACAAATTGCTCGAATAACTATGGCCCTTACCAGTTCCCCGAAAAATTAATCCCGCTCATGATCCTGAATGCATTGACTGGGAAAAATCTGCCGATTTACGGGGATGGAATGAATGTCCGTGACTGGCTTTTTGTGGAAGACCACTGTGAGGCGATTGCCCAGGTTTTTGTAAAAGGACGTATGGGGGAGACTTATAATATTGGCGGGCTTTGTGAAGTGCCAAATATCGAGGTCGTCGACCGCCTCTGCCAAATCCTCGACAGACTGCAACCCCGTCATGACGGGAAATCTTACGCCTCTCAAAAAGTATTTGTCACCGACCGGCCAGGCCATGACAAACGGTATTCCATCAATTGCGACAAGATTAACCAAGAACTTGGCTGGAGCCCACGCCATGAATTTGCTTCCGGGCTAGAAGAAACGATCCGTTGGTATCTGAACCATTCTGAATGGACCGGGGATATTTTATCGAACCGCTATCAACTTGAGCGACTGGGGGGAAATTAATGAAAACAAAAGCCACTGCACGCAAGGGGATTATTCTCGCCGGTGGATCGGGCACACGCCTGTATCCATCCACGCTGGCCATGAGCAAACAGCTCTTGCCCATTTACGATAAGCCGATGATCTATTATCCCTTGTCGGTGCTGATGTTAGCCGGGATCAGGGAGATATTGATTATCTCCACACCACAGGATTTGCCATCCTTTGAACGCTTGCTCGGGGACGGATCCCGCTTTGGCATTTCCCTGAGTTATGCTGTGCAACCCAGTCCCGACGGTCTCGCACAAGCTTTTATTATTGGCGCCGATTTTATCGGAGACTCACCATCCGCATTGATACTAGGTGATAACTTCTTTTATTCCAATAACCTGACAACCCTCTTAGACAATGCAGACTCCCGCCAGACTGGAGCCACTGTTTTCGCGTATCATGTCCGTGACCCCGAGCGGTACGGTGTTGTGGAGTTCACGAATGACGGCACGGTAGTCTCCCTCGAAGAAAAACCCGCCAAACCAAAATCTAATTATGCGGTTCCCGGAATTTATTTTTATGACAATAATGTCGTGGCTTATGCCAAAAACTTAAAACCCTCAGCACGTGGTGAACTCGAAATCACCGATTTGAACCGGATTTATCTGGAGAAAAAAACTTTGAAAGTGGAAATGCTCGGGCGTGGAACCGCCTGGCTGGATACCGGCACCCACGCTTCACTAGCTGAAGCCACAGACTTTGTCCGGGCAATCCAGGAAAGGCAGGGTTTGATCATATCTTGTCTGGAAGAAATCGCATGGAAACAAGGGTGGCTTGATAACGAGCAGTTAGAAGTATCCATTAAACTTTTGGGAAAATCGGCTTACGCCTCATTCCTCCGTGATTTAATTTAAAAAATGAAAAATAATCCAACAGATATATTAAATCCCGAGGAACAACACTGGACCAAGGTGATTACATCCGTACATCATTCTCGTTTTCTGAATCTGAAAGAAATATGGGCTTACAAGGATTTGATTGCCTTGTTTGTTAACAGGGATATGGCTGCAAATTATAAGCAGACGATTCTTGGTCCGTTATGGCATTTTATCAATCCGCTACTCACGACAATATTATTTGTCATTATCTTCCATTATGTGGCTAAGGTGCCAACTAACGGGACTCCCCCTCTACTTTTTTATCTTTCAGGAATTGTTTTTTGGAACCTTTTCACGGGGGTCTTGAATCAATCAAGTAATGTTTTTACTACAAATGCTGCGATTTTTGGAAAAGTCTATTTTCCGCGATTAACCGCACCAATCGCGTCGGTCATAACGGAAATGGTCAAGTTTTGTTTCCAATTAGTCATCCTATTGATTTGTTTTGGAGTGTTTGTTGCCTTTTTCGGTTTCCGACCTGAGGTACATCTGACATTACTCCTGTTGCCGGTTTTTGTATTAATGATTGCCATGTTTGCTTTCGGACTTGGTTGTGTTTTTGCCAGCGTATCGACAAAATATAAGGATATTTCCATGCTGTTGGGGTTTTTCACTGGACTTTTTATGTATGCCACACCGATTATTTATCCCATTTCAAGAATCCCTGAAAGTAAACAGTGGATATGGATGCTTAATCCTCTAGCCCCGATTATGGAGCTTTTCCGCTTGAGTTTTTTAGGGGCGGGAAATGTGACAATGTCTCAGTTCGGTCAAGGAATAGTCGTCATATTAATTGTTTTTTTCGGAGGGTTATATCTCTTCCACCTGAGTGAAAAAAACTTTGTTGATACCATTTAAATAATTATATGTCATCTCTAGCAATAAAAGTTGATAACCTTTGGAAGCAATACCGTCTTGGCCATTATGGGCACGGTATGCTTTACAAGGATATACAGAGCTTTATGGCTAAAGCTAGGGGTAAAGATGATCCTCATGCGAAAATTTCAGATGATGAAGCCCTACAGGTACGTGAGAATGTCGACGGCGACCGGCTGTGGGCTCTTCGGGATATTTCCTTTGAAGTTAAAACAGGGGAAAGACTTGGAATTATCGGACTTAATGGGGCAGGAAAATCCACCCTGTTAAAATTGATCACTGGGGTCACCACGCCCACAAAAGGAAGCATCAGACTTAATGGCCGTATTTCAAGCCTCTTGGAAGTAGGAACGGGTTTTCATCCTGAACTAACAGGGCGTGAAAATATTTATCTTAATGGGGCAATTCTCGGCATGAAAAGACATGAGATAACCCAACGTTTGGATGAGATTATTGATTTTTCTGAAGTTTCAGATTTTATCGATACGCCAGTGAAACGTTACTCAAGCGGCATGTATGTCCGGTTAGCATTCTCTGTGGCCGCACATTTGGAACCTGAAATTCTAATCCTCGACGAGGTCTTAGCAGTGGGCGACGCCAAGTTTCAAAAAAAATGTATTACAAAAATGAAGGAAATTAGCCAATCAGGCCAAACTCTCCTTTTTGTCAGTCACAGTATGTCCACCATTACTTCCATTTGTCATCGTGCTATCCTATTGGAAAAAGGCCGACTGGTGGACATAGGCCCATCAGAAGAAATTATTATGAGATATTTCGCCCCTCCTTCAGGACCCACTGCCCAAATCACCGAGAAAGCAAAAAATAATGTATCATTTAATTTTAAAAATACAGATACACCTTGCGGTGATGAGAAAGCAAAATTAATTGAAGGAAAGGTGTTTTCTGATACTGACCAAAAATCGGGTGATATAATGATCGACAGTCCCGTGTCAATTTCTATGGTTTTTGAAGTCATGT
>Ga0163144_10009980_pt1 | contig 20313 bp, 15 predicted proteins | sample OliLak19BULKMAT1_FD_123175 | JGI IMG/M metagenome (GOLD analysis project Ga0163144, IMG submission 123175) | Freshwater microbial mat bacterial communities from Lake Vanda, McMurdo Dry Valleys, Antarctica - Oligotrophic Lake LV.19.BULKMAT1 | ecosystem: Environmental > Aquatic > Freshwater >... | reverse complement strand
GTTTAATGTTTAATGTTTAATGTTTAATGTTTAATGTTTAATGTTTAATGTTTAATGTTTAATGTTTAATGTTTAATGTTTAATGTTTAATGTTTAATGGAAAACTTATTTTCCATCTGTATTTTTTTCGTACGCATCAATAACACTCTTTACTATTTTATGCCGTACTACATCGCTTCCGTCCAGGTGAATGAACTCGATACCCTGAATTCCCTTGAGGATATACTCCGCCTTCAGCAATCCGGAAGGATGATTTCTTGGCAAATCGATCTGCGTGATATCGCCTGTAATAATAAATTTGGCGGTGGTGCCCATTCTCGTTAAAAACATTTTCAATTGCCCTTCGGTAGCATTCTGCGCTTCGTCCAGAATAACGTAGGCATGATCAAGCGTTCTGCCGCGCATAAATGCAAGCGGAGCAATTTCTAACACTCTGTTCTCCATATAGTATTGCATCTTCTCAGCAGGTATCATATCGTAAAGCGCATCATACAATGGCTGTAGATACGGATCCAGCTTTTCCTTCATGTCACCTGGTAAAAATCCAAGGCTCTCACCGGCTTCAACGGCAGGGCGACACAACACAATGCGCCTTACTTCTTTATTTTTTAGGGCACGGACCGCCATTGCTACAGCAGTGTATGTTTTTCCCGTTCCGGCAGGACCTATAGCAAAGATCACATCATTCTTCTTTGCACTTTCAAGCATTTTCCGTTGATTAGGAGTTCTTGCCTTAACCACAATGCCGTTATTTCCAAATACAATGACGTCATTAGCGTCCGCAGGCGAAACGTTCAAATGAGCATCATTACCCGTAAGTATCTGTTCAATCGCATCTTCCGTCATTCTTCCATGACCGGCAAAGTAATGCTGCAAGGCGTGAATCCGTTTCTCAAACTTATCCAGTTCTTCTTGTTCACCTAACACCTTGAGCGTTTCGCCACGTGCTACAATTTTAAGTTTAGGAAATTGTTTTTTGATCAGGTACAAGTTCCGGTCATTTATACCGTAAAATTCTACCGGGTTGTCGGATTCAATGCGGATGAGTAGTTCGTTCAAAGCGGGTTGAGGGGTTAGTAAATTGTTTGATTATCTTCTTTGTGTACCTTTGCTGAGCAAAATAAATGAATCTTATCGTTAAATCTCCTAAAAAGGTGCTTCAAATTACAAACAATATTCAAACATTTTTGCTCGATATGCGGGAGTTTAAAAGAAACTATTTATAATGCCTGTCATCACCCTCACGACCGATCTTGGGCTGCACGACTATTACGTGGGTGCGCTAAAGGGGGCTATCCTTAGCCAGATGCCGGAGGTGTCAATAGTGGATATCTCCCATTCCGTTCCCGCTTTTGACATTCGCCATGCAGCGTATGTGCTTCGGCAGGCCTATACCAATTTTCCAAAAGATACCGTACATATTCTGGGTATTAACGCAGAGGCGACACCCAATCAAAGTCATTTAGCCATTTATTGTGACGGGCATTATTTCATTGGCACCGATAATGGTATTTTCTCCCTGCTCTTTGAAAAAGTTCCCGACAAAATATACGACCTCAGCAACATCCGCCAGGATACAGACCTGCTTATCTTTCCTGTAAAAGATATTTTTGTGAAAGCCGCATGTCACCTTGCCCGCGGAGGAACCCCGGAAGTATTGGGAGTGCAGCAGGAAAATTTTCGAAAAGTAGACACCGTGCATCCGGTCTTTACTGACAACACCCTGCACGGCACGGTTATGTACGTAGACTCTTACGGAAATGCTGTTATAAATATTACGAAACAATTCTTCAACGATTCAATAAAAGGAAAAAAATTCGCAGTAGAATTTTCTGGCGAAGTGATCAATGAAATATCACATCGCTACGGTGATGTTGTTGCCGGAAATATACTTGCCCTGTTCAATTCAGCAGGTAATTTAGAGATCTCCCAGGCACAGGATAGTGTTTCGCGTTTGTACAATTTAACCGTGGGTAGCTCCATTACAATAAGAATAACAGAATGAATATATTTGCGCTATAAGAAAACACTACAACATGCTACTTTATATTGATCCGGGATCAGGAAGTTTAATAATTCAGGCCATAATTGCGGGTTTTGCAACATTAGCTCTGAGTTTTACTTTTATCCGTAACCAGATAGTCCTATTCTTTAAATCTATTATCAGCTTTTTCAAGAAAAAGAAGAATGACTGACCCTGCTTCTTTTCGCGATCCGTGTGGTTTCATTACATATGAAAACGATCGCGTATTACGTGTGGTAAACAAGGTGTATGAAAAAGAGTACATACATTTTACAAAATCCGGTCTTTCCGAAGTGCTTATTAGCAAGGGGCTGTTGATCCCTCACAAAGAAATTACTGCCGACAAAATTTATTCTGCCACTCAATTCAAAGTACTTGAGGCAAACAGGATCCCATTTATCTCATATCCTTACGAATGGTGTTTCAGCCAAATGAAGGATGCAGCTATTTTAACATTGGAAATACAAGAAACCGCAATAGAATATGGCATGAAGCTGAAAGACGCTACTCCATACAATATTCAATTCCATCATGGAAAAGCGATTTTCATCGACACCTTATCCTTTGATCTTGCAGAAAATAATTACGAATGGAAAGCATACAAACAGTTTTGCGAATTTTTTCTTACTCCTTTGTGCTTAATGGCTTACAAAGATCCAAGGTTAAATATTTTATTGAAAAACTTCATCAATGGAATACCCCTTGATCTTGGTATTAAATTATTACCCACGCGCGCGCTTTTCAAGCCATCAGTATTTCTTCATTTATATCTCCACAACAAATTTCAAAATTCAAAAAAGGCAAACAGCAATTCTCAGCCTAAAAGAACAATTTCAAAACAACAACACAAATCACTTATAACATATTTAAAGTCTTTTATTCAAGGCATGTCGCTGCCTGATATAAATACTGAATGGGAGGGCTATTACAGCGAGACCAAGGGAGAAAAGCCAACATACCTTACATCAAAAGAGAAACATATTGAAGAATTTATAAAAAATTTAAACCCGGGAATCATTTGGGATATAGGAGCCAATGACGGGCATTTCAGCCGAATAGCTTCAAAGTACGCCAAACAGGTTATTTCCATTGACTATGATTGGAGGTGCATCGAACATAACTATAGTGAATTCAAACGCAATAACATTCAGAATATCCTTCCCCTTATTTCAGATCTTGTGAATCCAAGCGGTGGCATTGGCTGGAACAACGAAGAAAGAAAACCCTTGTTTTCCAGATCCGAGAAACCGAATTTGATCATAGCACTCGCATTAATGCATCACATCATTAATGCAAATGTCCCTTTCCACAAGCTACTCGACCTCTTATCTTATACATCCGAATACGTGATCCTGGAATTTATCCCCCGATCAGACCCAAAGGCTGAATTTATTTTCAGGTCAAGAGGGGCTGATTGGAAATACATTGATGAACAGGAATTTGAAAATATCATCCAGTCAAAATTTGACATTGTAAAGAAACAACCCACAGAAGGATCATCACGCGTGCTTTACCTGTTAAAGCTGAAAATTGCCGAATGAAAAAAATAGCAGTCATCCATCCTTTCTTATTTGCTATCATCCCGGTTTTATTTCTATTTTCTCATAATATAAATGAAGTTACCTACGTTGAAATTCTAGTGCCATTGGCCATAACTTTATGCTTTACCTTGCTACTTACAATAACAGCGAGATTAGTTATTAAGAATCACGAAAAAGCAGGCATTATCATATCGTTATTTTTAATATTATTTTTTTCTTATGGCCGCATGTACACCGCATTAGAAAATTTTCAATCAGAAACGCTTTCGATTTACCGGTTCCGTTATTTATTTCCAATTTTATCTATCCCGGTAATTTTCTGTATTTATTGGATTTTAAAAACAAACAAGAACCTGACCAGCTTAACAAAGGCACTAAATAATATGTCATTTTTTTTAGCCGCCCTTTCTCTATTAAACATCGGCATTTATGAGTACCAAACAAAAAACGTATTAAAAGAAGGAGATACCATAGAAATACAGAAAAACAATAACATAATTGCAAATAAAGGAATTACTTCTCCCGACATCTATTACATAATTTTAGACGGCTACGCACGTTCAAGTACATTAAAAGAAATTTATGGATATGATAATACAAAATTTACAGGCTACCTGGAGAAAAAAGGGTTTTATATAGGCACGAAATCATTCAGTAATTATGCAATGACCTTTTTATCACTGGCATCCTCCTTGAATATGGAGTATATTAATTACCTAACCGAAAAGGAAGGAATACATTCTCTTGACAGGAAGTTAGCCTATAAAATGATAAAGAACAATAGGGTTATGAATTTTTTAAAATCAAAAAAATATAAGTTTATTCATTTGGGTTCAGGATGGGATGCAACAAATAACAATCAATATGCAGATATAGAGTTTCAGAATTTTGGGCGCTGGAATGGCTTTTCAATTGCTCTGATAAAAACCACATTACTCCGGCCCTTCGTAGATCATTTCAGTTTATTTGAAAATGACGCACGGGAAAGAGTGCTCAGTACATTTTCTAAACTCGCTGAAGTGCACCAAATAAAGGGGCCAAAATTTATTTTCGCTCATATCCTCTGCCCCCATGAACCCTATGTATTTGGCCCAAAGGGTGTACCCGTTCAACCGAAAGCAGGAGAAACCGCAATAGAGCAAAAAGAAAAGTATTTAAATCAGCTGATGTTTATTAATCAAAAAGTAATAGTACTTATAAATGAAATTCTGTCGAAATCAACAACATCTCCTATTGTCTTATTACAAGCAGATCATGGATCTGCTTCTACTTTTGCTACACCCATGGAAATCGGCTGGGCCAATCCATCGGATACCAGTTTAAAAGAAAGAATGAGAATATTCAGTGCTTATCACCTACCTGACGATGGTAATGCCCTGCTGTATGATTCTATTTCCCCTGCCAATTCCTTTAAGCTTATTTTTAATCATTATTTTGATACGGATTATAGCTTACTGAATGACCGCAGCTACTATTCAACTTACCAACAACCCTATAAATTTACTGATGTAACGGGCAAAGTAAAGTAAATGCTTTTCTACTAACTATTTTATCTAACGGATACAATGAGTAAATTTCTGTTTTCTATTTTATTTTTAATTTCAATTAATTTATTTGGGCAAATAAACCACGATGGATTAGAATTCAGTAGGACAGGATTCGATTTTAAAAAAAACGAGAACTGGTTTAGCAGCGTAGATACCATTGAAGTTACCAACAAAACAGATAAAAAGATACACCTGCTGAAGCTGAATGATCCTAAAGGATTTGAAATACGATATCCAAACAAAAGCATTGATCCTGGGAAGACAGAGATCATCGAAATAATTTTCAGGCCCAAAGAGAAGGGGAAATTCAATTTAACTTTTCCGGTTTATCACAGCGCGTCACAAAACCCGGTTACTATTACATATAAGGGAGAAATTATCAGCTTTGATGAGTTTGCCGAGGTTGCATGTCCTTCATTTTTAAAACCCAATTTAAAGCCGGTAGACTTTGAACTGGAAATAATTGTATTGGATTCATCGACTAAAAAGCCTCTTGGAAGCTCATTCCTGGAAATTACAAAAGGCGAATACTTTTCGCAGCACAAAACGGATGAAAACGGTACTTTCAAACAACGATCAACTATTAACTATTACGTGGTACTGGCAGAACATCCTGGATATAAAAGCAGGTCAGCCGGAAAACACCTTAATCCAAAAAACCGGCAGATCACTATTTTGCTTCCGGCTACTGAAGAGCAAAAAATAGTCCCGATTAAAGATACTGTCGTTATAGTTCAAAAGGAAATTTCCCCCACTACTACTCCTCCACCTGCTCCTCCGGCAGTTAAAGAAGGAGACCTCACTCTTAGTGCTTATAAAAAGAACAATATTGTTTTTCTCATAGATAAATCTTCCAGCATGAATAAGCCGGATTGCATGCCCCTGCTACAACAAGCTATGACCCAATTGGCAAAAATGGCCCGGCCGGAGGATAGGATCACGATCATTACGTATGCGAATGAAGCAAAAGTGGTACTGCCGGGAACTCCGGGAAACGAGCATGAAAAAATCATTTCTGTTATTAATCAGTTGAAATGTGGTGGCCGTACCGAAGGAGGAAAAGCCATTTATACTGCCTATAAGAATGCCGAGGAAAACTTCATCAAAGGAGGCGTTAATCAGATCATTATTGCCACCGATGGGGGATTCAACGGCATAGCGGAGAACGAGACAGAGCTCATGCAGCTTGTGGGCACAAAAGCGAAAGAAGAAATTAAACTATCTGTCCTGGCTTTTGGGGAGAACAGGTATGGAAAAGCACATATTACCCGGCTGGCAAAACAAGGGGAGGGTTTTTATGTATTCATTGCCAATACGGAAGAAGCAAATTCAAAGCTGACCGAAACAGTAATGCTTCAGTCTAAACTCAAATAACACCCTCCTCTAAAAGTGTGAATAATATAATTTTTAAAAAAAGTTATGTAACATGCCATCGGTTAAATTATTCGATTTTTCAATCATATTTAGATGTGATGACACATGAGCCGGACACGCGCTAAGAAGTACTTTTTTTCTAAAGCATTTGACGATTACTTCATAGGGATATATAATGCCTATAAATTTACGCAGCATTTTTTCCGGGAAGTATTTAAATTACCCTTTCATACGCGGGAAGTGATAAATCAATGTTTTGAAACCGGCTTAAAAGCGCTTCCATTGATAACTATGACCGGATTTATCATCGGGCTCGTATTCACCAAACAATCACGGCCATCCCTTGAAGAGTTTGGGGCCACATCCTGGCTCCCATCCCTGATAGGAATAGCGATCGTTAAAGCACTGGGGCCATTAGTGACGGCCCTCATTTGCGCAGGCAAGGTAGGCTCAGGAATTGGCGCAGAACTTGGATCCATGAAAGTAACGGAACAAATAGAAGCCATGGAAGTTTCAGCAATTAATCCATTTAAATATTTGGTAGTCACGCGTGTAATCGCAACTACAGTAACCGTTCCAATTCTGGCTCTGTATTGCAGCTTTGTCGCTTTGCTGGGCGCATATGTAAATGTAAATGCCGAGGAATATACCAGCTTCACGAGTTTTTTTCAAAATGCGTTTTCTACCATAAAGTTTCTGGATCTGTTTACATCCGTCACCAAATCGCTTGTATTCGGATTTACCATCGGAATCATAGCTTGCTACAAAGGGTATAATGCTTCTCAGGGAACGCGGGGAGTCGGAAAAGCAGCCAACCAAACTGTTGTGCTGGCCATGTTTCTTATTTTCATTGAAGAACTTGTTATTGTGCAGGTATCTAACTGGATGCGCTTTTTTTAAAAATGATAACTACAACCGAACATATAATAAGTAAGGATGAAAAAGTGATCTCTATACGGGACTTACACAAATCATTTGGCGAGCTGCAAGTTTTAAAGGGCATTGACCTGGATATCTTTAAAGGAGAAAACGTGGCGGTGCTGGGGAAATCAGGCACGGGAAAATCGGTACTGATCAAGATCATTGTCGGGTTGCTGAAGCCGGATAAAGGAGAAGTGATTGTACTTGGAAAGCATATTGATAAGTTAGCCGGAAAAGAATTAGATACTCTCAGATTAAGACTGGGATTTTCCTTTCAAAACAGCGCATTGTACGACAGCATGAACATACGGCAGAACCTGGCGTTTCCATTGACAATGAATAAAAAGGACCTGACAAAAAAAGAAATATCCATGGCAGTGGAAGAAGTATTGGAAGCGGTAGGACTAAAAAATAAAATAAACCAAATGCCATCCGATCTTTCCGGGGGACAGCGTAAACGGATCGGGATTGCACGTACGTTGATCATGAAACCGGAGATCATGCTGTATGATGAACCCACATCCGGCCTAGATCCTATTACCAGTGCAGAGATCAATAGCCTGATCAACAAGGTGCAACAGCAATACAACACCAGCTCTATCATCATTACACACGATCTAACCTGTGCCAAAACAACCGGCAACCGGGTAGCTATGCTCCTGGACGGGAAATTCTTTAAAACAGGAACATTTGAAGAAGTATTTGACACAGACAACGTACAAGCTAAAAGTTTTTATAACTATAATTTTACACAATAAGCCATGAATGAATCGACCAACAAACGCGCAATAGTAGTAGGAATATTTATTTTCCTCGGCATTGTTTTCCTTATAGCCGGAATACTGATAATAGGAAATGCACGCGAAACTTTTAAGCGAAAGATAAAAGTGGTGGCACTTTTCGAGGATGTAAGCGGGCTGCAGTCCGGCAACAATGTGTGGTTCTCGGGAGTAAAGATCGGAACGGTAAGTGATCTGGAGTTTTATGATCGCTCTAAAGTAAAAGTGAGCTTTAAGATCGAAACAAAATCACAGCCCTATATCTGCAAAGATGCTATGGTTAAAATAAGCACCGATGGCCTCATAGGAAGCAAAATACTGGTTATATATGGAGGAACTTCACCTGCAAAAATAGAGGCAGGCGATACACTGATTGTAGAAAAAACGTTCACATCGGAAGACATGATCAATACTTTACAGGAAAACAACAAAAACTTTCTAGCCATTACCAATGATATTAAAATTATCAGCAAAAAAATAGCCAATGGCGAAGGAACCATTGGAAAGCTGCTAAGCAATGATTCAATATTTACCAATATCAATGCCGCAACTCTTTCGCTTCAAACCGCTTCTATCAAGGCCCAGCAACTCATTGCTTCACTTACTACTTTTAGCGCAGGTTTAAACAAAAAGGGAACACTCAGCAATGAATTGGTATCAGACACTGTTGTATTTAATTCACTAAAGAAATCCGTGCTGCAATTACAGCAGATAGCAGATACTTCCTCCGCGCTTGTTAGCAACCTTAAATCTGCAGCGAATAACCCAAACAGCTCCATTGGCGTGCTGCTGCACGATAAACAATCCGGAGACAGATTAAAAGAAACCATTAAAAATCTAGAGAGCAGTTCCAAGAAACTGGATGAAGATCTTGAGGCAGTTCAGCATAATTTTCTGCTGAGAAAATATTTTAAGAAAAAAGCGAAAACAGAAAAGAAGTAATACCGATGCTCAATTGAAATTAGTCCATTTGAAATATTAGAGTTCGATCGGCATGATACCATAATATTTTGGATTAATTTATTACGAGTAATGGTATAACTTGCAATAAATTCGTAAAACATGTACAAATTAAAGATCATTTCTTCTTCTGTCAGACCCGGACGCAAAGGCCCCTTGGTTGCACAATGGATCACTGAAAAAGCAAAACAACACAACAGCTTTGAGACAGAATTATTAGACTTAGGTGAAATAAACTTACCTATGATGAATGAAGCGCATCACCCAAGGCTTAAAAAATATGAGCACGCGCACACTAAAAAATGGAGCGCTACCATTGAAGAAGCGGATGCATTTATTTTTGTAACGGCAGAATACGATTACAACTACCCTGCCCCGCTCAGGAACGCCATTGAGTACCTTGCACACGAGTGGGCTTACAAAGCCGCAGGTATTGTAAGTTATGGAGGAATTTCAGCCGGCACAAGAGCAGCAAACAGTTTAAAATCCGACCTTGCCACTATGAAAATTGTTCCGATTGAGGATGCTGTAAATTTTCCTTTCTTTTCTCAGCTAATAAATGACAAGGGAGAATTTATACCGACTGAAAAATCCCACAAATCAGCAGATGCCATGTTTAAAGAATTGCTTCGTTGGACCAAAGGGCTAAAGCTTATTAAAGAGGATAAAGCATAGATTAAACAGCATCCTGTTTTTGAATACTTTTGTCTTAGATGCAACTTAAACTGCTTTCCAGAAAAATACTCACAGATATCCCCTCGGCTTCCGGAATCGAAATTCTGGGAGATGACATTTACATTATGGGGGATGATTCTCCTTGGTTATTTAAACTCAATCAAAAACTTGAAATAGCCGGGAACATCCGGATAACAGATATTCCTTCATCTACAGGCAATAAGATTCCCAAAAAATTTAAACTCGATCTGGAAGCAATAACTTTTGCAGGATCGGAAGAACTGCTCCTGTTTGGTTCCGGGTCCAAATCCCCAAAACGGGATATATTGCTCCGGATAAATATCCAAACCCAGGCGACAAAACAGTATTCCATCGAACAATTTTATCAAAGCCTACGCACAGCTGCAAGCCTTACAGAAAAGGAATTTAATATAGAAGCAGCTGTTGTTATTGAAAAAATTCTTTATCTCTTCAACCGGGGAAAAAACATGATCTTCAAATTAAATTTACAGAGCCTGCTGAACCATGCTGAAGGAAATCAGAATATTCCAGCATGCGAGATTTTTCACATCACACTTCCAGAATTAAACGGTATTGCATTTAGATTTTCTGGTGCATGCCCTGCACCCGGTTTAAAGCAGATTATATTCACTGCTTCCGCAGAAAATACTTCCAACTGGATAGATGACGGTGCAATACTGGGCAGTATAGTGGGAATTTTGCCCCTCAATGCGCTAAAAGATGCCTGTCCGGATTGCATTCAGATAACCGATCTGAACAATGAACCTCTAAAGATAAAGGTGGAATCTGTCGCTGTACACCGTGTTGCATCACATAATAGCCTTCGCCTGCTTCTGGTAACAGATAATGATAGTTCTGCTTCTGAATTAATAGAAGCAGAACTATCATACTGAAATATTACTCTTTAATTATCTTCTGTATTCCGATACCTTGCTCCGTTTTCAATTTCATGAAGTAAACCCCATTCGGTTTGTCGTTGATATCAATTACGGATGAATGGGCGGTGAAAGATGAATTATAAACTTCCTCTCCATACACATTGTAAATAATTATCACACCATCGCCCACTTGCTGATTCATATCAGAAATGTTGACAATAAATTTTCCGGTTGTTGGATTAGGATATACTTCCAGAGAAGGAATATTTCCAACTTCAGGAACTGAAGAACCGCCTATACGGTTAATGTTGGATTTAGACAGATTTAGATTAGAAGCCATTGGCACAGGATTTTTCACATTAAGCGTACAGCTGATATTCCAGTCGGTTTCCACGCGCCATGATCCATTAGGAAATACCGAATAATTAGGATCTGTTGCCGTAGTTTGTGAACCTGTAACACTATTCCGTGGCAGCCAGATGCCGGTGCTATTATCATCGCGCATCAGGACATAATTGTTAACAGGATTTGGACTACCCTCTATTGAATATAAATTCCAGTTAAAAGTCCCGTTATTATTAGTTATGAAAATAGTATTATGATATGGACTCATCTGGGTATAATTACCCGCTGTATCTCTGATAGCAAGCTTATAGCGATAGGTACCTGCATTAGGATCACCGGTATTAGGTGCATATTTTGTCTTCACCGTATCAATAAGGAAACTAGAATCCGCATGCGCTACAGCACCAATGGGCTTGTAAACATTAAGTGACACCTCCCTATAAACTATGAAGCTGTCCGCAAGATTTCCATGCTGCGTTTTATCCCAGGCTATGATATTATTTTTCGACAATACACTATCCACAGTAACCATACATATATCAGGTATAAACGGATTGATTGAAACATTGTTAGCAATAAATGCATCCCCCTCGCCTGAAAAGCTACTTGCAGTGAGCGTAAGTGGCACTCCCGAAAAAGAAATTGATGGGGACAGATATTCTCCCGTAATATATAAGCTATTGTTAGGCCCCGTTGCTAGTCCGTAACCCAGGTCGCTTTTGGAGCCTCCCACAGTTCGTGCCCACGACAATATCCCGTTTGACTTATACTTAGCCACAAAAATATCGTACAAGCTGTCTCCCATTGTGCTATTCTGAAGCGTGATCGTACCCAGATCCAGATCCTCCGATCGATAAAAGCCTGTGATAATAGGATTTCCACCCGCATCCAATTTTACAGCGTATGCTTCATTATCGGTATAATGGCCTCCCTGACCAGTTCGCGCCCATAGAGCAGTACCAGCGGCATTATATTTTACAAGGAAGGGTGAAAGTGATTGGGTGGTGTTAGTAATTGAAGCCGATCCTCCAAAAGAAACGGTACACGAGCGGCCTATAAATCCGGTCACATACACATTACCGCTTGCATCGGATGCAAGTCCATAGGCTTCATCGTCATCATCTGCACCTGCAGTTCTGAGCCATTGCACCGCACCGCTGGTATTATATTTAACCACAAAAATATCGTAATACCCATTGACAGCAAGCGGAAGCGAATCATTTCCGAAACGAATATAAGAAGATGAGAACATTCCCGTAACATACACATTGCCGCTTGCATCCGTACCAATTCCATAACCATAAGAATCGTAATCCCCACCTCCGCTTTTTATCCATTGAATACTACCACTGCTGTTAAATTTAGCTACGAATACATTCTCATCTCCATTAGCAGGATAAAGACTGAGAGCACTATCATTGCCAAATCGAATCGAACTGGATGAGAAGTTTCCGGTTATATATATGTTATTAGAAGCATCTATTGCCACACCTTTTGCCCAGGAACTACCATCATACCCCATTCCATGCTGCACCCATTGTGCTATACCACTGGAGTTGTACTTAACCAAAAAAGCATCTTGATCATAGATTCCGTTTGTTCTAATTAGTTTCAACGCACCAAAAGAACAGGTGTCGGCACCAGTATATCCCGATACATATACGTTACCCGCAGGATCTGTATTAATAGACCTTCCTCGGGTACTACCATTTTTTCCGCCTGCTTGCTTTGCCCATTTAAAATTTCCACAAGAATCGTATTTCACAAGGTACATTTCCGACTGATAAGCTGAACTGGACTTAACAAGCGTGGTAGCACCGATTACGGTAGATAAGGAATAAAAATTCCCTACATAATACACATTACCAAAAGCATCGGTTGCTATATCCACCCCCCATTCGCTCTTGGTTCCGCCCGCCTTTTTAGCCCAGGAACATGTTAGCTGTGCTTTTAACTGGTTAGAAATGCAAAATGTGGTAAATAAGGCAATTGCAAAAATTGTAAATGTTTTTTTCATTTTAAAAATTAGTTTAAAAGAGCGTAAATATAATGTTTTCCAAAAAACAATGGACGTGTGTTATTAACAGTAAAGTTAAAACACTTTCCATAAAACTCTCAACAATTGGAATTTTATCCAATTATCAGCTTTTTGCAGGTATGATGCCCCTTTCCAGAAAATTCCATAAAGTAAATTCCTTTTGGAAAACGGGAGACATCTATTTGGTGGGTGGGTGATGTTATATTCTCACTATACAATAACTGGCCATGAATATTGAAAACTTTAAATTTGAGATTTCCTGACAATAGAGGTATGGTCGTAATCAGCTAGGCATAATACCTACCCATGGATGCGACAAACACCACTTATCAACAAATCTTTCAGTCGCATTATTTTTATTTAGATTCGCCCACGCATGGCTTCAATGGAAACAACACATAGCAAATCACACTACGAAAAAAAGTTTTCGGAAGAGCTTTTGCGCCTGAACACAGAGCAACGCAGGGCGGTGGAACATATTGACGGACCGGTGATGGTAATCGCAGGCCCCGGTACCGGAAAAACCCAGATCATTGCCGCACGTATCGGGCATATTTTGAAATCGGACCTGCAGATAGCTCCACATAATATCCTCTGCCTAACCTATACGGATGCCGGAACTGTGGCCATGCGTAATCGGCTTCTCAAGTTTATAGGCCCTACTGCATACCGGGTAAATATTTATACGTTTCATGCTTTCTGCAACGATATTATCCAGCACAACCTGGATTACTTTGGAAAGCGGGAAATGGAACCCATCTCTGAATTGGAGAACGTGCAGCTTTTGCAGGAAATCCTGGACAGCCTCCCACCTACTCATCCGCTCAAAAGATTGAAAGGTGAGCTTTATTACGATGTCCCCCGCATCAAAGACCTCTTCCGAATGATGAAGGAAGAGGACTGGACCCCGGCACAGATCTCCTTGGAAATAGACAAATATCTGGCTGACCTCCCAACCCGCGATGAATACATTTACAAAAAAGGAAATGCTAAAACAGGTATCAAGGCCGGAGATGTAAAGCAAAAAGACCTGGACGCACAAAAAGAGAAAATGGAACTGCTTCGCGCTGCAGCACTGCTTTTTCCACAGTACAGCGATATGATGAAGGAACGCGGCCGCTACGATTACAGCGATATGATATTGTGGGTGCTAAACGCATTTAAAAAAGACAAAAAATTTTTAAGCACATACCAGGAATGGTACCAGTATTTCCTGATCGATGAATACCAGGATACCAGCGGGGCGCAGAATGAGCTCATGCAGCTGCTTATTGATTATTGGGAAAAGCCCAACGTGTTTGTAGTAGGAGATGATGACCAATGCATTTACGAATTCCAGGGAGCGCGGGTTAAAAACATGACCCAGTTCGTGGAAAGGTATCCAGACATGGAAGTGATCGTACTTCGGGACAATTACCGATCTACGCAAAGAATATTGGATTCATCAAAAGCTGTAATTGATAACAATCACCAGCGACTCATCAACCAGCCAGCGGTTCTGGAAAAGATACCTAACCTCAACAAAACATTGGTTGCTTCCAATCCGGCAATGCAAAAATCCGTTGTTAAACCGGAGCTGATCCAATATTACAACCTCCAGCACGAAGAAGCCTCGGTAGTTGAAAAAATTTCCCAGCTTCAGAATGACGGCTCCGAACTTTCAGAAGTAGCGATCATATATTTCAAACACGCACAAGCAGCCAACATCATCGAACTGCTGGAAAAAAAAGGAATACCCTACAACGTAAAGAAGAAAATAGATATTCTGAACCTCATTGTCATCCAACAGCTCCTGAATATCTTTTTATACCTGAAAGAAGAACATGAAAAGCCTCACAGCGGACAGTATCTCTTATTCGAGATGATGCATTACCGGTTCTTTGGCATCGATCCCAAAGACATTGCAAAGATCTCTGTCCAATGCTATAAAGAACGCAAAACATGGAGAGAATTTCTAGCCGATTATGATGGATTAAAAAAACTTGATCTGCACAATTACGGCTCAATTATATTTTTTGAAGAAAACATCAATCGTTGGATAACAGAAGTATCTAACAGTACGCTGCAGATGCTTTTTGAAAAGATCCTTAACTGGAGCGGACTTCTCAAACACATTCTGGATTCCCCAGATAAAGTATGGCAGCTGCAAGTGGTCACTACGCTATTTGATTTCATTAAGTCAGAATGCGCCAAGCATCCTCTTCTCAGCATCCGGCAATTCCTAGAGATGATACTGCAGATGCGTGAAGCAAAAATTGGCATCAGCATCAATAAAATCGTTCATGAAGAGAATGGGGTCAATCTCATTACCGCCCATTCCGCAAAAGGTTTGGAGTTCCGGCATGTTTTCCTGATCGGAGCCACCACGGATAATTGGGAAAAATCACGGGGAATGGTGAATAAATTTACACTCCCGGACACACTTACCTTCACCCAGAAAGACGATGAGAACAAATTAGAAAGCGCAAGACGCTTATTTTACGTAGGCATGACCCGTGCAAAAGAACACTTACAAATATCCTTTTCCGAAAGCTCCAACACCGGAAAAGCACTGGAACACTCCATTTACATAGAAGAGATTAAAGCAGGAACTGATCTCACCATTGAGAAAAAACATTTGCCTGCCGAAAAAATATCAGAATACACTGCACTTGCTTTAACGGAGCATAAGCCTACAAATTCGGATATCCTGGACCAGGAGTATATCAAAAGCATTCTGGAAAAATTTGAAATGACCGCTACGCATCTTAATAAATACTTACAATGCCCGCTTGTATTCTATTACGAAAGCATATTACGAGTTCCTTTCGCCAAAAATGAATACACCGCTTTTGGAACAGTAGTCCACAATGTATTAAAATGGCTTTTTGACGAAATGAAAGCGAGACTAGCCAGCTTCCCCTCTTCTGCGGAGTTTATTGCAGAATTCAAAAAGCAAATGAAACGCCAACGTGATGCATTCACTGAGAAAGAATTTTCTAACCGAATGGCTTATGGAGAGCAAACCATGCCGGATTATTACAACAAATACGTTTCGCACTGGAGCAAAAATGTAAAAACAGAATTTACGATAAACAACATTGAAATTGATGGTGTTCCCGTGAATGGCAATCTGGACAAAATTGAATTCAATGAGAATGTCGCTCATGTAATTGATTACAAAACCGGAAAACCGGAGAATGGATTAAAAAAAATACATGCCCCTTCCCTAAAGGGAGAGGACAATGGCTCCCTTCAGGGCGGGGGGCAGGGTGGAGACTATTGGCGCCAGATCGTTTTCTACAAGATCTTAATTGACAATTTCAAAAGAGAGAACTGGAAAATGGAATCCGGAGAAATAGATTTTGTAGAAAAGCACTCTGCAAAAAAAGATTTTGTGAAAGCCAAGATCCTGGTGACACAGGAAGATGTGGCTATCGTAAAAAAGCAGATCAAAAACTCCTACATCAAAATAATGAACCACGAATTCACGGAAGGCTGCGGTGAAGAAGATTGCAAGTGGTGTAATTTCGTCAGGAGCAATCAAACCACAGCGCCAGCAATAGAAATAGCGAAAGAATAGCAATTATGACCTTAACTGACTGGATAGGATTTACCGGAGAATGAATATGAAGCCATCATGCATAACACTATACACATGAGCTTTATCCGGGAGGAGATAATGGAAAACATTCTGAGGCTGCGAATTTATTCTAAAAACCACAACGAATGGAAGTGAAATCAATTCTTCAAAGAAATTTGAGCATTAAAAATAACACTCGATAATTACTCCAGGGCCACCGCATCAGGAATAATATCAAATCCAAGTGCTTACGCAATCAACAGAATTATTAACAGTCGGTATTTTCGTAAATCCCCCTGCTAAAAAAAATAAACTATATACATTCACGATACCATCTAACATTTTGAAAACTAATGTGTTCTCATGCGGTGACCCTGATAATTACTCTTAATATATTTTCCTATACTTTTCTTTCCGTACATTTGTGAATACTTCATTGTGAAACTCAAAACCTCCCTCTTTCTATTTTTGCTTTCATCATGTAGTATTATTTTTTCGAATTTTATTTTCGCTCAGAACTATTCTCGCACGGATACCATTCCTGTTAAAGTAAATGGTAACTGGCTTAAAATGCCCTGGGTAGGCGGCCATAATTTCTGTCAACTTTCGGAGCTGGATATAAACATGGACGGAATAAAAGATCTTTTTTTATTTGATAGAACAGGAATAAAGATAACCTGCTACATCAATAAAGGAACTCCAAACACAGTAGATTATTTGGACTCTACATTGAAATACAAATCCGGATTTCCACATCTGGAAGAGTGGGCACTTGCCCGTGATTACAATTGCGATGGAAAAGCAGATATTTTCACCTATGGATACGGAGGCATCAGTGTCTGGAGAAATGTATCTACCGGGAATACACTTCAATTCATCCTGCAAACTTCAGGCATTAAATCAAATTATTGTCCGGCCATTTTAAATCTTGCTGTAACCGGAGTAGATATTCCGACCATCGATGATATTGACGGTGATGGTGACCTGGATATACTCACTTACGATGCAGGAGGCATTAACATGCAATATCATGTAAACAAATCCAAAGAATTGGGATATGGTTGCGACAGTCTGATTTTTAATCTGGATTGCACAGCCTGCTGGGGGAATTTCCGTGCAAGCGTGAATGGATGCAACATGGTGTTTGGTTCTTGCCGGATAATGAATCCGGATTCTTCAGGCAGCAAATCAAAAAAAGAAGAACGCCATGCAGGAAACTGCTCTATGTGCCTGGATACGGATGGAGATGGCGACAAAGAAATTCTTCTTGGACAATTGGGCTGCTGTAATATGGTATTGCTAACTAATGGAGGAAGTTCAGCATCCGCAAATATGACAGCGATGGATGATAGTTTTCCCTCTTATAATATACCTGCTATTCTCACCAGCTTCCCATGCGGATATTTTTTGGATCTCAATAATGATGGCAAGCGCGACCTCATCGTAAGCCCGAATGCTCCCAACGTTTCAATTAACCAAGAAAGCATTTGGTATTATCTGAATACGGGAACAGACAATGTCCCTGTTTTTAACAGACAAACCAAAGCACTCTTCCAGCAAGATATGATAGATGCCGGTGAAGGTGCCACTCCGGTTTTTTTCGATTTTACAAACGATGGATTAACCGATCTGCTTATATCAAATTATATAGCAGTGATTGACTCCTGCCCTTCTTCAAATGCTTATGGAGTTTTGGCATATAAAAATATTGGCACTCTTTCTTCTCCAAAATTTGAGTTGGTAAATTCAAATTACGCAAATCTATCTGCACAATTAACAAATACCACCAGCATGCATCTTTGCTTTGGAGATATGGATGGTGATTCAGATGCAGATATGTGCGTTGGTGATTTCAACGGATACATCCACTATTTTCAAAATACGTCCAACATAGGTAATCCGGCAAATTATAATCACATTGGATTATTGTCAGATGTCATTTCAGGCAATGTAATAGATGTGGGCAACTACTCCACTCCTCAATTAGTAGATATTGACAGAGATGGCGATTTGGATCTTATCATTGGAGAGCGTGCAGGCAATTTGAATTATTATAAAAACACGGGTACTATCCTATCCTATTCCTTTTCATTTATTACCTCATCATTTGGAGGAGTAGATGTTTTGAAATCCAATGTTACCGGGTACAGCACCCCCTTTATTTACGACAATGCCGGAACTTATCAATTACTGGTTGGAAGCGAAGCAAGCCGCACGTATGCCAATACAATGGGATGGATTTGGAAATTTAAAAACATCGATGCAAACCTTGCGGGTAATTTTACCCTGGTAGATTCTATGTATAAAAATATCTGGGAAGGCTTACGTATGTCCGTACATGGAAACGACATAAACAATGATGGATCGCTGGACCTTGTAATAGGGAATTATGCAGGAGGGGTGGCAATATACCTGGGCGACTCCAGCACTGTTTCTGTTTCGGAACACGATATGCCGAATATTGATTTCTCAATTTACCCCAACCCTTCTAAAGGAGAAATAAATGTTTCCATTACCAGTATAATTCAAAATGAAATCGAATTTAATATTTATAACATGCTTGGAAAAAGGGTATACACACATATTGGCAATACAAAACACACAAACACCATTGATGCTTCTGCATTAGCAGGTGGAATATATTCCTTTGAGATAAGGTCGCATAATTTAAGCGGAACTAAAAAATTGGTTTTAATTAAATAAAAAAAGCTCATTATCGTATCAAACTTATCCGATGCTCGCGCACTCTCCCGATAGTGCCAAAGGCACTCTTTGGAGCTATCGGGACGGGATAAGCCCTGATGCTACGGCCAGGACATGCACTTTTTATTATTATCTAATGAGGCTTATATTTCCTTTCTTATTTATTTTTTCTCCGCTCGTCAGAGTAGCTTCTAAATAATAATCGAACACAGCAGTATTCAGTTGTTTTCCTTTATAAATTCCATCCCAGCAAATTTTCTGATCGGAGGATTCAAAAACCACCTCTCCCCATCGGTTGTAAATAGCAATGTGAAAAGTTTCTATACAACTGCCGAATACACATTCTAGATCATTTTCCAGATCGTTGTTCGGAGAGAATGCATTGGGAATATAAATTGTTTCACAGGGAAGATCTATAGTGATTGCAATGCAAGTGCTGTCCTTACATCCGTTGTTATCTGTAACTACAACGCAATAATTTGTGGTTTGGTTTGGTGAAGCAATTGGGTTAGAGCAATTGGTACAACTTAATCCTGTTGATGGAGACCAGGAATAAGTTCCTCCTCCGGTTGCGGTAAGAGAAGAACTTCCTCCTACAGGAATCGTATTTACGCTTGCGCTTGCTGTTACTATTGGTCCGGAGATTTGTGTTACGCTAACCGTTTGTGTTTGCGTGCATCCATTAGCATCCGTAATTGTTACGGAATAGATTTGAGAAGTGAGAAGTGAGATTTGAGAGGTTGTTCCTCCGTTACTCCACAAATAGGAATAACTGCCAGTGCCTCCTGCCGCTACCACTGCGGCTGTCCCGGTTGATCCTGTACAATTTGTATTTGTTGAACTAACTGAAGCAGTAAGTAAAGTTGGTTCTGTGATTGTAGTCGGTACAATGACAATACATCCCAGTGCATCGGTAACTGTTACCTGATAATTTCCTGCACTGAGC
>Ga0163144_10009977_pt1 | contig 20315 bp, 14 predicted proteins | sample OliLak19BULKMAT1_FD_123175 | JGI IMG/M metagenome (GOLD analysis project Ga0163144, IMG submission 123175) | Freshwater microbial mat bacterial communities from Lake Vanda, McMurdo Dry Valleys, Antarctica - Oligotrophic Lake LV.19.BULKMAT1 | ecosystem: Environmental > Aquatic > Freshwater >... | reverse complement strand
AGAATATTTCTTTTCCTTCAGTATGAATATTTCATTTCTTTCACTTTTAGAAAGATGTGAGAACTTTTTCTTTTTTTCATATCAAAACTATACAAGTGTTCGGATTCAAATGGGAAATTCGGTATGCGTGTTTCCCGAAACTAAATCGACTGAGGACTTACCGGGGCGCCCCAATGACGTAGTCTTCGGGATCGTGGGGGTCACGGAAATATGTATCCCTTGCGTTTTTCAATTTTGTGGAACGTATAGTACGTGACCGCCATTATGCCAGTCACGATGGCTCCACGATAACCCCCCCTTACGGCCCACAATTCGACAAAAAGTACCGCGTGAAAAAGAGATGCGAACATGTACATGATCTTCCTTCTGAAAAAGGTTGGTTTATATAAATAGCATACAGAGTGTGTATCGCTTACTATTTTGACCCAACTAATGCACCTAAGAACGTGGCCCAGAATACAAAATCGTTTCAATAATTCTATTTCGATTTTGGCGGAACAGTTCCATTATGCATCCCAAAATGAGTAGGACGGCTACCACTGCCAACCAGCTTTTCGTTGCGAAAAACACGAAGAAACAGGTGGCGAGCAAAAGCATTGCAAGCATGGTTTTCTCCAGGATTTTAAGTATATAGGAACGCTTAAACTCTGGTTCCATTGTACCACGATAGTTACATTAAAGTCAAGCTCTCTGATAGTGCAGAACGATGATAGAATTTAAGGATATTTAAGTACACCAATGCTCCTCAAATCAATTGAACTCTCTGGCTTTAAATCGTTCGCTAAGAAAAGCGAACTTTCTTTTACTTCACCAATTTCAGCAATTGTGGGACCCAATGGAAGTGGAAAATCGAATATCGCCGAGGCATTTCGTTTTGTTTTAGGAGAGCAATCTATAAAATCACTCCGAGGCAAAAAAGGTGAAGATCTTATTTTTAATGGTGCAAACGCAGGAGCCAGGTCAAATCGCGCTAGCGTAAAAGTCCTTTTTGACAATACTCGTCATTTTTTAAATATTGATTTTCCAGAGGTATCCCTAGAACGTATTGTGCATCGAGATGGGGTAAATGAATATTTGATAAATGGTAGCCAGGTGCGTCTTCGGGATATCATCGAGCTCTTGGCTTCAGCGCATATTGGAGCGTCTGGTCATCACATTATTTCTCAAGGAGAAGCCGATCGTGTGCTAAATTCAAACATGAGGGAAAGGCGCACTATGATTGAAGATGCGCTTGGACTCAAAATATATCAGTATAAAAGGCAAGAGAGCGAAAGAAAGTTGGATAAGACACTTGAGAACATAGGGTCAGTGGAATCTTTGCGAAAAGAAATTGCTCCACATTTACGTTTTCTAAAAAAACAGGTTGAAAAGATCGAGAAAGCAGCTGAGCTGAAAAGCGAGCTCATCACCCTTGTTCGCGAATATTTGAAGCGTGAAGATGTGTATATCCGCAATACGCGAACCACAATTGAAAGCGCTGTGGCTCCACTTGAAGAAAAAAAGAAAAAGCTGGAAGAAGAGCTCTCGATAGCTCGGAAAACTCTTGAAGACTCTAAGAATAAAGATGCAAAAAGTCAGGATTTTATTGATCTTGAAAAAAAGATACAGGACATTCGAGCCAAAAAAGAGTCTCTTCTCCAAGAGCTTGGCAGGATTCAAGGCAGCGTTGCGTCTGAGGAGAGAATTTTGAAGAAGCAAAAAGATATTACTGCATCCCAAGAAGGGAAAACAATTTCGCTTTCTTCTGTCGAGTCTTTCACAAAGACCATACAAGAAAAAATCAACGACATTGAATCTTCAACTGATATTTCTTTTATACGAGATTGTGTCGTACAGATAAAGAATCTTTTTGAAGGTTTTCTTGGCAGCCACCGAGGAAAGACTGACGATTCAATGCTGAAAGAGACAGAGAGCAACATTCTGGCTTTGGCGCGTGAGAAAGAGATTGCAGAAAAAAAATTGAGGACTTGTAGTGCTGAAGAGGGGTCCCTACAAGATGCGTATCAAGTTCTGAAGATAGCTATAGAAAAAGAAAAAGATTCAAGCCGTGACGCTGAAAAAGCTCTGTTTCGTATTATGGCAGAACAAAACAGCATTATTGGCGAACTAAGTGTTGAGCGTGCTCGGATGGAAAGCGTAAAGGTTTTAGAGGAGGATTTTAAGCGCGAAAGGGAAGAGTGTGCGCATCTTATAGGGCGTGAAATTCTCGATTACGAAACTTTCTTGCTAGTTGGTGAGGAAGAGAGATCAACCCAAGAAGAGCGCCGAAGATCTTTAGAAAAAATGAAGATACGGCTTGAAGACTCGGGGTTATCTGGAAGCTCAGAGGTGATGAAAGAATTTCAAGAAACATCGGAGCGAGATACTTTTCTTGCTCGCGAGCTCGAAGACTTGATGAAATCTGCTGAGTCTTTAAGGCAATTAATTACAGAGCTTGGTATAAAACTGGACTCAGAATTTAAGGAGGGACTTGCAAAAATTAATACACAATTTCAGGAATATTTTTCACTTATGTTTGGTGGAGGGCTGGCTCGCCTCGCAGTGGTGCAGGCGAAGAAGCGTATCAGAAAAGATACCGATATGGAGCTTCCTATGGATGCTGAGGGGGAAGATGATGAGATGATGGAAGCTGAAAGGGAGGAGGGAGTCGAAATAGAGGTTTCTTTGCCTCGAAAAAAAATAAAGGGTTTGTTGATGTTGTCGGGCGGTGAACGAGCACTTACTTCAATTGCACTTCTTTTTGCAATGTCTCAGGTGAAGCCGCCACCTTTTATCATTTTAGATGAAACTGACGCAGCGCTTGATGAGGCAAACTCAAAAAAATATGGAGACATGGTTGAAAACCTTTCGCAGTATTCGCAGCTTATTCTTATTACACATAACCGAGAAACTATGTCACGAGCTGGAATTATTTATGGAGTAACCATGGGAATGGGAGGAATATCTAAGACACTTTCAATCCAATTTGATGACGCTGTGGTTGTTGCAAAATAGTTATCTGTAAACAAACCCCGTCCTTCTAGGACGGGGTTCTATCTTGTTCGCAAGGTAGTTCCGGCTATCTCAGAGCACTTGCGTGACCATTGTTACGTGCCTCGGGCATCTTCCGGCAGTGGGCGCTTTAGGGTCGCTCATCAGACCGCAGATATCTGCACCGTCGAACTCTGGCACATGGCCGCAGCGTACCCCTGCTTCGAGCGTGCGAATTCTGGCTTCGCGGTGGTGCTGTATGAAAGGTTCAATGCAAGAAATCCTCGAGCAGTAGCAATGAATTCCGTTCGTGTCATGCACGAGCCATACTCCGAGCCCAATCGATTGTTTGCAGTTGACGCACGTCTCTTCTGATCCCATGTGACACGCTCCGTGAAAGGGCTTGATCTTGCTATAGTATACAATTTTTTTAGAAGAGAATCTTGTGTTTTTTAAGAAGCTTTTTATACCAGTACGTAGTCTAGCGTTCTTCTATCGAGATCAGCTCCTATGAGCTTAACTTTCACTGTATCCCCAAGAGAGTATCTTTTTTTACTTTGTGCGCCAACAACTGAATATGTTTTCTCATCAAGAGAATAGAAGTCATCCGTCATGTCGCGAAGCTTTACCATGCCTTCAGCCTTGGCAGTATCTTCTTCAACATAGAGGCCCCATTCTGAGACTCCAGAAATGGTTCCAGAAAATTCTTGCCCTATTTTCTCAAGCATGAATTCAACTTGTTTGTATTTAATAGAGGCACGTTCAGCTTCAGCCGCTAAAATTTCTCTGTCAGTGGCGTCTTCTGCCATTTTTTGTAATCTTGCCATTTCATCTTGTGGAACTGGGCCTTTATTAAGGAATCGAAAAAGAAGCCTATGCACTAATAAATCTGGGTATCGTCTGATCGGGGATGTGAAGTTAGTATAAAATTTAAATCCTAAACCAAAGTGACCAATGTTTCGTGTGGAATACACCGCCTTTGCCATAGAGCGAATTGTGGCTGTTTTGATGAGAGATTCCTCAGGTTTTCCGGATGCCTTCTTGAGGAGATTATTTATCTCTTCTGCTGTTACCTCGCCGTCTTCTGCCTTAAGATCGTACCCAAGAGCTTTCAGGAATAGATTTAAATTAATAATTTTTTCCTTATCCGGGGTGTCATGAATCCGATAAATAAAAGAACCTTTATGATTTATTTTTTTAGCCTCAGCGTTCATGAAGAGGGCTACTTCGCGGTTTGCAAGGAGCATGAATTCTTCGACGAGCTTATGAGTATCTTTGCGTTCCTTGCGAAAGGCTCGGAGAGGTTTTCCTTCTGCGTCAAGCTCAAATTTGACTTCATCTGTCTCAAATTCAATTGCCCCGTGTGCAAATTTGTATTCTTTCAAAATTTTTGCAAGACGATTGAGGGTAGTAAGTTCTTCAATGTGGAGGCCTTCTTTTTTATCAAGAATTTCTTGCGCCTCTTCGTAGGTGAATCGCTTATCTGAGTGTATTACAGTTTTTCCAAACCATCGATCGAGCACTTCTGCTTTGCCATTGATGGTAAAAATAGAAGAAAAAGTAAATTTATCTTCGTTGGCGTTTAAACTACACAGATCATTTGAAAGAACCTCAGGAAGCATGGGAATGGTGCGGTCAACGAGGTATACCGAAGTTCCGCGTCTTCGCGCTTCTTTGTCAAGCAGAGATCCTTCAGTTACAAAGTGTGAGACGTCAGCGATATGAACTCCAATTTCATATGTCCCATTCCCAAGATTTTTAAAAGAAATAGCATCATCGAAGTCTTTCGCGTCCGCAGGGTCAATGGTGAAGGTTAACGTATTTCGAATATCCTTTCGGTTCGCAATTTCTTTCTCACGAAGACTTGGCTCTTCCTTTTTTATGCGTTCCGCCTCTTCCTCAATCTCATGCGAGAACTCGGCTTCAAAACCTTTTTCCAAGATAATTGCCTGCATTTCCACATTGTGGAGACCTTTTTTCCCAAGAACCTTAAGCACCTTACCTTCAGGGCTTTTCATTGGATCCTTCCATGCGGTGATTGCAGCAAACACTTTGTCACCCTTCTTTCCGCCTAGTGTATTTGATGAATGAATAAAAATGTCCCGATACATGCGCTTATCATCTGCTTTAAGAAAGAAAAAATCGTTTTGGGCATTTCCATCGAGCGTACCAACAAACTGTTCTTTGTTACGTTTTACAATGCGCACTACTTCTCCTTGCTGGCGTATGTTTTCTCGCTTAGGGAGAAGTTTGATTTCAACCGTGTCACCATGAAGAGCAGTTTTTAAGTAAAGTGGCTCTATTTCAATATCTTCATCATCTGGTTTCTCTGGCATAGTAAAATAGCCCACCCCCCGTGAGCTCACTGCAATTGATCCGGTAAACACTAAGTCTTCAGTCATATGGTAGTTTTTGTACCACCACTATACCAGAAGTTCATTTACATCCAAAAAGAAAAAGTTTGCTTGCTCAAACATTTCCTGTATTATCGAGAATAGACCTACACATGGAGAGGGCATGCTAAATTCCACTTTTACGTTTGAACCCGTTGCTACAGTGTTCCTTCAAAATCTAGCCTCGAGGAAAGGTGTCTCAATGGGCGAAGTGATTCGAAGATCACTTATGCTCTATCATGTGTTCGAGGAATTTCGTAAGAATACTTCCCCTGCCGATCTTGTTTTGTTTCGGTTTGGAGAAAGAGAGATAGACGTCATCGTCCCTTAAACTGCAACATTTCGGATTGACTCAACAGCTCTAGCAATAGAGCTGTTTCTGTATTGACCATAGCAATGGCTTCTGTTACTATGGCCTGCACTTGTCCCGTAGTTATCCAGCGTATGTTATGTGTCGTTAAGAGATCTAAGATGGAAAACTGCGGAGGGTGAGATACAGACTAATTAGTTAACAATTAAGATTTTACTTTGGGATGTTAAAAATTCGCCTTCAGAGAGTGGGACGCAAGCACGAACCGACATTTCGTGTTGTTTTGACTGACTCAAAAAACAGCACAAAAAGTGGACGCTACCTTGAAGTACTAGGCTCTTTTGATCCAAGGAAAACTACCGAAGTTTTTAAAGGAGAGAGAATTAAAGAGTTGATGGGCAAAGGCGCGCAACTTTCAGATACCCTTCGCAACCTTCTTATTACTCACAAGATTCTTTCTGGAAAAAAGGTGAACGTTCTTCCAAAGAAAAGTCCTATAGTTGATGAAGCAAAGATCGCTGCAGAAAAGGCTGCTGTTGAAGAGGCAGAAAAGAAAGTCGAAGAAGAGCGAAAAGCTAAGGAAGCGGCAGAGAAGGCAGAAGCGGAAGCTCTTGTTGTGGAGGAAGCGGCTCCAGCTCTTGAAGAAACACCACAGATGACGGCGCCAACGCCTGAAGTTGCAACCATTCAAGAGGAAATAGCAGCAGAGCCTATTCAGCAGAAAGAAGAAACTGTCTCATAAATAAGCTAGCAAATACCTTCAGAACTGGGTTATTTTTGTTTGAGTTTATGATGCTCTGTTGCTATGATAAATACTAGTGAACTGTAATACAGGATAAATTAGCTTGTAGTAAAAACCTTTATGGAAAGAGACGTTCAATTTTTAGAAACATTAGTAAAATCATTGGTAGACTATCCAGATGATGTCAAAATAAAAAGAACAGTGGATGAGATGGGCGTACTGATAACTCTTGATGTAAATCCTCTCGACATGGGTAAAGTTATCGGTCGCCAGGGAAATACCGCTAAAGCCATTCGCACACTCTTGCGCGTTGTAGGTATGAAAAATAATGCTCGGGTAAACCTTAAGATCAACGAGCCTGAGGGAGGCAAAGTGAACCAGCAAGTGGTAAAAGATTTTGACCAAGCACTTGATGATCTGAAGCTTGATCAATAGAAGGGGTTGGAAAATAAAAAAAGAATGCCCCGACAGTTGTCGGGGCATTTTGCTCCACTATGAATCAGAAGATTTTGGATTGCCGATTTTTCCCCTTATTGCATACACGGAACTGATGATTGCGATGATGATCCCTAAGGCTATCACCGTTACGTCCACGAGATTTATTACTGGGCTCTTGGAAGCATCAAGCATGCGCGTGAGAATCGGCGCGCTAGCGACAGACAGGGATAGACAGAATAGAAATCTCCACCACATAGTTTCGTGCCTCCATTTGATGTAAGTGTGTGATCGCCAAGGGGTCTCTTTTGTGTATTATATCATACTATGATAAGGTGTCAATATAATGAATTTCCACATTATTACTCTCTTTCCTAACGCTTTTGGTTCCTATTTAGGGGAGTCGATTTTAAAGCGTGCCATTGAGGATAAAAAGTTAAAGGTAAAATTCTACAATCCTCGTGATTTTTCAGACAATAAGCATGCTCGGGTAGACAAACCACCATATGGTGGAGGTCCTGGTATGGTTATGCAGGCTCTGCCAGTGATAAAAGCAATTACGAAGGCTAAAGGAAATAAAAAGAAAGTAAAAATTATCTTCCTTTCTCCAGGTGGGAAACAATTCACAAACGATTCCGCAGAGAAAACCGCTAAGACTTTTTCAGACATTATTATTGTCTGCGGACGTTATGAAGGTATTGACGCTCGAGTAAAAAAAGTTTTCAAAATGGAAGAAATTTCAATTGGGCCTTTTGTTCTAACGGGCGGAGAGCTTCCAGCTATGCTGATTGTGGATTCTATTGCTCGCCAAAAAAAAGGAATACTCGGAAACTTTGATTCCATAGAAGAAAGAAGGGTTTCTTCTCATGATTCTTATACTCGTCCTGAAATCTTTGAATATAAAAGTAAAAAATACAGAGTTCCGAAGATTCTACTTTCTGGTCATCAAAAAAAGATAGAAGAATGGAAGCAAAACGCAAATAGACAGAAAAATTTGAAATAATAAGGTGGTGAAAGGCTGTATCATTCGAAATCTAAACATACTTAGGGAGATAAATGATGAGCGAAAAAAGACCTCTCATTGTTATGCCGCCAGTGTATGAAATACCTTTGGGGGTATGGCGTTGGTGCAGAATCGAGGAAGTATGCTGGGTTGCTTCGGGCGTGGCGTCTCTTGCGGGAATTTCTTTCCGACCAACGGCTGAAGATCTCGTGAGCAATTTTGCAGCCCTGATCCGACCAAATGTCCTGCCAGATGATGAAGGGAAAAAGCTTTTTCGATTTTCCCCAGACGGTTTTAGTTTAGGCGGGACAGAAGTTCCCACCAAAGAACTCCTACCGCATGTTCCTTTTCGGCTCAATATTGTGGGACCATATCCAAATAACATGTATGTGAAAGAGGACTGGGTAGCTGATGTTCTTGAGGCAATCCGAAAAGGCGCGACCTCAGCGGTTGATTATGGAGATAGAATCCTTGGATTTCCACCAAAAGAAAGCAAGAAAGGTCTTATTTCCCTTGGTGGAAAAAAAGAAACTATTGCAATTCTCCTGCCTTAGAGCGGGGAGTAGAAACAAAGCCACTCTTTCAGAGTGGCTTTTCTTTTTCTGTGGATAAATCCTTGACTCTTGTTTCTTTGCAAGTATAATCATCCCACTTCGGCAAGATTGAGTCACGGCAGAAAAAACGAAGGTTAACGCGTTGCGGAGTTAATCCTCTAGGAATCTTGCATCCTATATTCTCATAACTTCATATTTTATTAGACATCCCTTTATCGGGGTGGTTTTGTGTTTTAGTTGCGGAAAATACTATGGTACAAAAAATAGCAAAAAGAGAGAAAAAGTATTTCGGAAAGTTTAAGGAATCCAAAGCGGAGATTCCTAATTTGGTTGAGTCTCAGATCGTGTCTTTTGAGTGGCTGATTAAGGAGGGGCTTAAGGAAGTTTTCCAAGAGTATTCTTCAATTAAAGATTTTTCTGAAAAGAAATTCACTCTTGATTTTGCTGGGTTTGAGCTTGCACAGCCAAAATATGATGAGTATTACGCAAAAGAAAATAAGCTTTCATATGAGGCGCCTCTTAAGGTGCGGGTAAAGCTGAAGAATCATATTCAGAAAACCGAGAAAGAGCAGGAAATTTTCATGGCAGATTTTCCGCTCATGACCTCACACGGCACTTTTATTATCTCTGGTATTGAGCGTGTCATCGTTCCGCAACTTGCACGTTCTTTTGGTGTATTCTTCACTTCTCAGGTTCTCCGTGGCCGCCAGCTCTTTGGAGCGAAGGTTATTCCTTCTCGAGGGGCTTGGATTGAGTTTGAAACTGATCTGGATGGGGTGATCCATGTGCGTATTGATAAAAAGCGCAAATTTCCTGTGACGGTTCTTCTCCGAGCATTTGGAGCTAAAACAGATAAGGAAATACTCGACCTTTTGAAGGGCAATCAGTTTGCCAAAGCGCACCTTGAAAAAACCCTTGCGAAAGATCATGCAAAGACCCAGGACGAAGCTTTTATTGAAATTCACAAAAGACTTCGAGATGGTGATTTAGCAACGGCAGAAAACGCCAAAGAGTTTTTCCTCTCTATTTTTGGAGTAGAACGCTATGATCTTTCAAAAGTGGGTCGTTTTAGATTCAATAATCGTTTCGAGAAAGACATGGGGGATAAGGAGATTGAACGAAGAACGCTTAACCTTCACGATCTTGAGACGATCCTAGGAAATATCATTACTTTAAATAACACACCTGGTTCTGAAGAGGATGACATTGATCACCTTGGTAGCCGCCGCGTTAGGTATGTTGGTGAAATGTTCCAGCAAAAAATTCGAGTTGGGATGTCGCAGATCAAGCGAAACATTCAGAACCGAATGTCTACCGTTGATACCGACGTGATTCTTCCTGTTCAATTTATCTCTCCAAAGCCTCTCCAAGCTCGTATTAAGGAATTCTTTACGACAAACCAGTTGTCTCAGTTCATGCAACAGACAAATGCACTTGAAGAGCAGGAGCATCTTCGGACTCTTTCCGCACTTGGTCAAGGAGGCCTTAACCGCGCTCGCGCTGGGTTTGAAGTGCGTGACGTTCATCCATCTCACTATGGGAGACTCTGTCCTATCCACACACCGGAAGGACCAAACATCGGGCTCATTCTTCGCTTGGCTGTATATGCCCGTGTTAATGAATTTGGCATGATCGAAACGCCGTACGCAAAAGTGAAAGACGGAAAACTTACTGGAGAAATTGAGTTTCTCAACGCTCTTGAAGAAGAAAAATGGAACATTGCTCACGCTGCGACCCCTCATGATGAAGAAGGAAAGATTCTTGTTGAGGACGCTGAAGTTCGTTTTCAGGGTAAACCAATTTCTGTTCCAAAAGGAAAAGTGGATTATATGGACGTTGCAACAAACCAAGCTTTCTCTATTGCGACTTCAATGATTCCGTTTCTAAACCACGATGATGCGAACAGAGCACTGATGGGAAGTAATATGCAAAAGCAAGCTACTCCCTCAATTGTTCCTGAAGCACCTTTCGTTGCAACTGGTATTGAAGGTGCTGCAATTCGTGACACGGGTCGTCTGGTTCTTGCCTTAGAAGCGGGTACAGTTACTCATGTTGATGGTAAGAAAATCTCCGTAAAGAGCGACAAAGGAAAAGACAAAGAATACAAACTGGTTAATTTTTCTCGAACAAACGGTTTTACAGCTTTTCATCAGAGACCTTCGGTAGTGGTAGGTCAAAAAGTAAAGAGAGAGGAAGTTCTTGCAGACACCTCGTCCTCTGATCATGGAGAAATGGCTCTCGGTCATAATATTTTAATAGCGTTTATGTCATGGTCAGGAGCAAACTACGAAGATGCGATTGTCGTTTCTGAAAGGCTTGTCCGTGAAAGTAAATTTACTTCAGTTCATATTGAAGAGTTTGTTGTGAATGTTCGAGATACAAAACTTGGTCCTGAGGTAACGACGTGTGACATTCCAAATGTCGGCGAAGCAAAACTCAAAAATTTAGCAGAAGATGGTGTTGTCCGTGTTGGAGCTGAAGTTCGATCTGGCGATATCTTGGTTGGTAAAATTACTCCAAAGGGAGAGACGCAACTTACACCGGAAGAGCGACTTTTAAGGTCTCTCTTTGGTGAAAAAGCACGGGACGTTAAGGATACGTCGAAGCGAATGGAAGGAGGAAAGCGAGGACGTATTGTTTCAGTTCAAATTTTTTCACGCGAAAAAGGCGACAAGCTTGAAAGCGGTATTATAAAAAGAATTCACATTGAAGTTGCGCAACTAAGACATTTGCAGGTGGGAGATAAATTGGCAGGGCGTCATGGCAACAAGGGTGTTATTTCAAAGATTCTTCCTATCGAAGATATGCCATACATGGCTGATGGAACTCCAATTGATCTTATCCTGACACCGCTTGGCGTGCCGTCTCGTATGAACCTTGGTCAAATTCTTGAGCTCCATCTCGGCTTAGCGGCGTACACTCTTGGCTACCAGGCGATCGTCCCTCCATTCATGGGTGCGACTGACTCAGAAATTAAGTCTGAGTTGGTGAAGGCGGGTTTTAGAGAAGATGGGAAAATGACTCTCTTTGACGGACGGACAGGAGAATCGTTTGATCAACGTGTTGCTGTTGGATATATGTATATTTTGAAATTGCATCACATGGTTGAAGATAAAATTCACATGCGATCTATTGGTCCATATTCTCTTATTACTCAGCAGCCACTCGGCGGAAAAGCTCAAGGCGGTGGACAACGTTTTGGAGAAATGGAAGTCTGGGCACTTCTCGGTCACGGTGTGGCTCACACGCTTCGTGAAATGTTGACTATTAAATCAGACGATATTGTGGGTAGATCAGCGGCGTTTGATGCCATTGTAAAGGGGGAAGAGATCCATGAAATGAATACACCAGCGTCGTTTAATGTCCTTCTTAATAATCTCCGTGGGTTAGCGCTTGACGTTGAACTCAAGCAAGCAAAAGGGTCGACCGAAGAGGAGAGCGAAGTAGAGGAAGCCTAATATAAAGAACCATTGCCATGAATATAAAACCAAAAACAACTGACCTTAAGCATTTCAATTCTCTCGGCCTTCGTCTTGCCTCTCCAGAACGAATCAAAGAATGGTCCTTTGGCGAAATAACAAAGCCAGAAACAATTAACTATAGGACTCAGCGTAGCGAGCGAAATGGTCTCTTTGACGAAAAAATATTCGGTCCAGATAAAGACTATGAGTGTTATTGCGGGAAATATCGGGGAATTCGTTACAAGGGTATTGTCTGTGAAAAATGTGGAGTTGAAATTACTCGGTCAATTGTAAGGCGAGAAAGAATGGGCCACATTGAGCTTGCAAGCCCTGTTTCCCATATCTGGTTTCTGAAGTCGATGCCATCTCGTCTTGCTTTAGTCATGGGTATCCCTTCTGGCGAACTGGAGAAAGTTATTTACTTTGCTGGGTATATTGTCATCACTGTTTCTCAGGCTGAGAAAGAACGGATTTTAAAAGACCTTGACTCTGAATTTAAATCAAAAGTAAAAGGACTCCAAGATGAAAAATCAAAGGACGCGCTTAAAGAACTTCTTCTCACGACGAAAAAAGATATCGAAAGTATTGCAGTTGGAAAAGTTCTCGATGAAGTCGAGTATCATACATTCTCACTTCGGTATGCTACTCTTTTTGAGGCAAGTATTGGAGCAGAGGCCATTTACTCAATTTTGAAGAAACTTAACCTTGAGACCCTCCTTGTTGATCTCAAAGCAAGTCTTGAAAAGGCAAGTGCGCTTGAAATTCCAAAGCTCAATAAAAGAATCAGTGTAATTCAGCAGCTCATTACTGCAAAGCTTCGTCCAGAGTGGATGTTTTTAGTTCGTATCCCAGTTATTCCACCAGCGCTCAGACCAATGGTGCCTCTTGATGGTGGTCGGTATGCAACATCTGATGTAAACGATTTGTATCGACGGGTAATCAATCGAAATAATCGTTTGAAGAAACTTAAGGAAATTAGTGCCCCTGATGTAATCCTGCGAAATGAAAAGCGAATCCTTCAAGAAGCAGTTGATGCTCTTATTGATAACTCTATTAGACATGGAAATGCTGTGTCATCGGGAGTGAACCAAGCTCAACGTCGTCCTTTGAAATCTCTTGCAGACAATCTAAAAGGAAAGAGGGGCCTCTTCAGGCAGAATCTTCTGGGAAAGCGTGTTGACTATTCAGGTCGATCAGTTATTGTTGTCGGTCCTGAGCTAAAAATGCACGAGTGCGGTCTTCCAAAACACATGGCTCTCGAACTCTTCAAACCTTTTGTGATTTCTGAGCTTTTGAAGCGTGAGCAAGCCTTTAACATTCGTGGGGCAAGCCGTCTCATTGATGATGGTATTCCTGAAGTATGGGCGATTCTCGAAGATGTTATTAAAAATAAGTATGTGCTTTTGAACCGTGCGCCAACCCTTCACCGCCTTGGCATCCAAGCGTTCAGACCTGTGTTAATTGAAGGAAATGCTATTCAAGTGCATCCGCTTGTGTGTACAGCTTTCAACGCGGACTTCGATGGAGATCAAATGGCCGTTCACGTTCCACTTTCCGACGAGGCTCAGATGGAAGCGCGCGAAATTATGGCCGCTGATAAAAATATCTTAAAGCCGGGAAGTGGAGAACCTACCGTTGTAGCAAAGCTTCTCGACATTATTCTGGGTTGTTATTGGATGACAAAATTAGTTGCTGGTGAAAAAGGAGAGGGAAAGATTTTCCACACACCAAATAGTGCTATCACTGGTTATGAATTTGGAGAAGTAGGCTTTAGAGCGCAAATCAAGGTTCTGGGCACAGCAAACTCTAAATATGCTGAGTACCAAGGTAAGGTGTTTGAAACGACCGTAGGACGTTTGCTCTTCAACAGCGTTCTTCCATCTGACTACCCATTTCTCAACCAAGAAGTTGATCAGAAGAAAATGGCACTTTTAGTTGATGATTTAATTGAACGGTACGGTGTGGAGAAAATTCCACCAATTATGGATCGTATTAAAGCTTTTGGCTTTAAATACACAACGTACTCAGGTATTACTTGGGGCATTAATGATGTGCAAATTCCCGAAGGAAAGGGAGAAGTTATTAAGCGCGCGAAGATCCTAGCAGATGAAGTTGCAAACCAGTTTGATGCGGGACTTCTTTCAGAAGAAGAAAGACAGCGTAAGCACACAGAGATATGGCACGCGGCAAAAGGGGAGGTTGAAAAACTTGTTCCAGAGGCTCTTGACCCGAATGGTCCAGTAAACGACATGCTAAGGTCACGCGCTCGAGGATCTGTTGCGCAGCTTACTCAAATGGCAGGAATGAAGGGCCTCATCACAAATACGGCTGGAGAGACAATTGAATTTCCTATTATTTCTTGTGCAAAAGAAGGTCTTTCACCACTAGAATACTTCATCACAACACACGGAAGCCGCAAGGGTCTCACAGATACGGCTCTCAACACTGCAAAGGCAGGGTATCTTACGAGAAGACTCTTTGATGTGGCGCAGGATGCGATCATTTCTGAAGAAGATTGCGGCACAAAAGAGTCAATTATAATTAATTCACTTAATTCGGCTGGCCTCGAGGCATCGCTAGCAAAAAATATCCGCGGAAGATTTCTTGCAGATGATGTTGCAACAGCTTCTGGGGAGGTTCTCTTTAAAAAAGGGCATCTTTTGTCAAAGCGCGACGCTCAAGCGATCGAAACGCAAGGAATTTCTCTTGTTTCTGTGTACTCACCTCTCACTTGTAAGTCACAGCATGGTGTATGCGTGAAGTGTTATGGAGCCGATCTTGGAAAACATAAAATTATTGATCTCGGCGAAGCTGTTGGAACTATTGCAGCTCAAGCAATTGGTGAGCCGGGAACTCAGCTCACGATGCGTACGTTCCACGCTGGAGGAACAGCTTCAGTTGGGGGAGATATTACATCTGGATTACCTCGTGTGGAAGAAGTGTTTGAAAATAGAACTCCTAAAAACCCGGCTACAGTTTCACACGTGGACGGTACTGTTGCAGAGATCGTAAAAAGCGGCAATGAAAAAACAATCATTATTGTGCCCGATGAGCGATCAAAGGTAAAAGATAAAATTGAATATCCTGTTTCTGCAGCGCGCATGGTGCTCATTAAGGCAGGGGACAGTCTTAAGAAAGGAGACTTATTGACCGATGGATCGGCAGATATTGACGAACTCTTCAAATACGGCGGGAAGGATGTTGCTCAAAATTACATTATTAGAGAAATTTCAAAGCCGTACGATCTTCAGGGGGAAACAGTGTCACGAAAACACATTGAGGTTATCGTCAGGCAAATGTTTTCACGGAGAAAAGTAAAAGAAGGGGGCGAAACAAATCTTTCTCGCGGTGATCTTGTTGAGTTGTATGAACTTACAGAAGAAAACCTAATCGCAAAAGAGGCGGGTGGAATTGAGGCAAAGGCAGACGATACTCTTATGGGTATCACGGAAGTATCATTGTCTCGAAGAAGCTTTCTTTCAGCCGCTTCTTTTCAGCACACAACTCGTGTTCTCATTGCGGCAGCAATTAAGGGGGTTGATGACAGATTGTCGGGGTTGAAAGAGAATGTAATTATTGGTCGTTTAATTCCAGCAGGAACAGGATTTCCTGGAAGCCCAAAGAATGAAATGATCAAGGGAATGAAGAATCGGCCTCAAGGGGAATAAAGTTCTGCCCTTGTTTCTGTGTGCGGATTGCCTAAACGTACTCTTGTCCTATGTCTTCTTCATCAGTAGAAAAGATAAAAGAGCGACTTAGCATTTCTGATGTTTTAGCTACATATCTAAAACTTGAGAAGGCCGGTCAAAATTTTAAAGCTCGGTGTCCTTTTCATAACGAAAAAACGCCTTCTTTTTTTCTATCTTCATCTAGAAATACTTATTATTGTTTTGGATGTGGTGTGAAAGGAGACATCTTCACATTTGTGCAAGAGTTTGAGGGTGTAGATTTTGTCGGGGCACTTAACTTACTGGCTGAAAGGGCTGGGGTGGAGCTTGAAAAATTTGAGCCAAAGAATAAAGAAGAAAAAGACGAAATCTTTTCTGTGTTAGAAAAAGCAGCTGTTTTTTTTGAGAAAAACCTGAAAGAAAATCCAAAGGCACTGCAGTATTTAAAGGATAGAGGCTTAATTTCTCTTACTATAGAGAAATGGCGCCTTGGGTACGCTCCAAATGAATGGAGACGTTTATCCGGACATCTAGAAGGCGAAGGCGTTTCTCGCGGCAGAATGGAAACTGCAGGGCTTATAAAGAAAGGAGTAAGAGAGACAGGAGATGGGTTTTATGATGTTTTTCGTGGACGAATTGTCTTTCCAATTAATGATACGTCGGGAAGAATTATCGCTTTTAGTGGGCGTATCTTTGATGAAACTCCTGATGCTCCAAAATACCTAAACAGTCCAGAAACACCGCTTTTTGTTAAATCCGAAACTCTCCATGGCCTTGATAAGGCAAAAATTGCAATACGCAAAAAAGACTATACGATGCTTGTTGAAGGACAGATGGACCTTCTCATGTGCCACCAAGCAGGCTTTGATAACACGGTGGCATCCTCTGGAACCGCCTTCACTGAGGCACATTTATCAAAGTTGAAGCGATTGTCTAATAGGATTCTTTTTCTTTTTGACGGAGATGGTGCTGGCTTTCAGGCAAGTCTAAAAAGCGGAAATTTGGCTCTTTCACTTGGAATGGAGGTTAAATTTGCTGAGTTACCGAAAGGAGATGATCCCGCGGAGATGATTCGAAAAGATAGTGTTGCATTCACAGATATTGTTAAAAACTCAAAGCATGTAATTGATTTTTATTTGGATCGGCTTATAAAAGAAGGCCTTAGTGGGCGCGCTCTACTTAAAGAAGTTGAGAAGAAAGTATTACCGTACATTGCAATGCTCCAAAGCTCGATTGAACAATCTCATTTTGTGTCCCAGGTTTCGAAAAAATGTAGTATAAAAGAAGAAGCGATATGGAGTGATTTAAGAAAAACAGGTCAGAGCGAGCGAAGTGCTATACCTGCGCGTATCGCAGTAGTTCCTCAGGAAAAGGAGACGTGGAATAGAAGGAATTATGTAGAAAGAAGACTTTTTGGAATATTGTTTTGGCAAGAAGGTGAAAAGGAGAAATTAATAGATACAGGAAAGCTTCGGGTTGCTTTGACTGGCACACTTGGAGATGAAAATCTTGTAAAAGCTTTGCAGGAGCATAAAATTTTTCGAGAAGAGCTTATATTCGAAGCAGAGTCATATTATGGAGACAAAACACATATAAGTCGTGATGTCGAAGAGCTCCTTATTGGTCTTACAGAGGATATGCTTCGGGAACGATTTGTAACTGTGATGCGTCAGCTTGATGGCGCGGAAAAGGCAAAAGATGAAAAACTTGCAGCAAACCTTCTCGCAGATTGCCAAGAGATTACAAAGCGCCTTGCGGAGTTAAGTGAGAAACGGAGGGCGACATAATACAGTAAAATCCTTTTTATAATTCTAATATAGTATCCATGGCAAACAAGAAAAAGAAAATTGCAAAAAAAGTAATCAAAAAGAAAGTATCAAAACCCAAAGTTTCTCAGAAGAAAACAAAAAAAACTGTATCACGTAAACCTGTAGTGAAAAAAAAGGTTGTGTTAAAGAAAGCGCCGAAAGAAAAGAAAGCAAAGCTTACAAAAAAGGCCCAAGAGATTGAAGCGAAGGTCGCTGTTCTCCTTGCTCGTGGAAAAGAAAAGGGCTTTGTGACTTACGATGAAATTCTCAAAGAATTTCCAACGATTGAAGAAAATATTGTTTTTCTCGAAGAGTTTTATGAAAAACTGAGCACGGCAGGGATTGATGTTCTTGAGGGTGGTGGACTTCTTGATTTTGCTCGTGAAGAAGAAGTTGCGGTAAGTAAATACGAATATAGTAAAGGGGATTCTTCATACGATTCTATCCAAATGTATTTAAAAGAAATCGGACAGTATCCTCTTATTTCTGGTGCTCAAGAAAAAGAATTAGCAAAACGAATCGAAGCTGGGGACGAAGAAGCTAAGAATCTTCTTGCCAGGGCAAACCTGCGCCTTGTTGTTTCTATTGCCAAAAAGTACGTAGGCCGTAGTCCAGATCTAACCCTGCTTGACCTTATCCAAGAGGGAAATCTCGGTCTCTTTAAGGCGGTTGATAAGTTCGACTGGACGAAAGGATACAAGTTTTCAACGTATGCAACATGGTGGATTCGTCAGGCTATTACACGGGCACTTGCGGATCAATCACGAACAATTCGCGTACCTGTGCACATGGTTGAAACGATCGCTAAATATAAACAAGTTGTTCGTCGCCTTACTCAAGACCTTGGGCGTGATCCGCTCCCTGAGGAGATTGCTACGGAAATGAACATGGACGTAGATAAAATTTATCAAATCGAAAAAATCGACCAAGCGACAGTTTCCCTGGAGTCTCCAGTAGGAGATGATGCTGACGATGGAAAAAGTAAGCTCGGTGATTTTCTTGCAGACGATAAGATACTCTCACCAGATCAAGAAGCCTCACGAAGAATTGTCGCAGACCAGGTAAAAGAAATTTTAAGTGATCTTCCGCCGAAAGAAAGAAAAATTTTGGAAATGAGACATGGATTGGTTGATGGTATTACTCATACCCTTGAAGAAGTAGGGAAGGTTTTTGGAGTAACACGCGAGCGAATTCGACAGATTGAAGCAAAGGCTCACGAAAAAATTAGGCAAAACGATAAAATTAATCGCCTTCGAAATTACTAAATATGAAAGTTTTTATTTCCTATCGATTTACAGGAGAGGTTGTCACAGAGTTGCAAAATATGCTTAGCGAAATAACCAAGAGTCTTGAGATTGCAACTCATGAAAGTTGGCATTCTATGCTTGACGAGACATCCTTTCGCCAGAAAAATTTTACAAATAAGCAGATTATGGATCACTCCCTTACTAGGCTAAACGATGCAGATGTTTTTCTTGCAGTTGTTAAATCTGATGAAAAAAGTGAGGGAATGTTGGTAGAAATAGGCTATGCCATCGCTAAAGGTAAGCCATTTATTTTAGCAGTAAAAGAAGGCGTGAAGACAACCTCCATTGCTCAAATGGCTAACCAAGTGATTGTGTTTAAAGATCTTGATGAGCTTTACGAAAAACTAAAGACCGTGCGGTTTTAAAAAATTGCGATCACAGGAAGCAACCTACACCAAACAATCGTAGGAGGTTTCATTCTAGGTCGGGTGGTCCCTACCACGACTCGGTGACTGCGACTCCTTGGGTTGCCTCTGCAATACGCCGCCGCGTTCCAGGCGACGTCCTTGGCGGAAGAGCGTCGAGCGGGAAGTAGTTGGCCGCGTCGATCTCGAAGTGCTTGCGACCGTCCAGGACTGGAGCGCGCACGACAAATACCGCAATGAAGTCCTTCTTGAACTCGAAGGAGTTGGTGTATCGGCCTAATAGCGTCGAAGAGTACGGCTGGGTCAGTCCCACTTCTTCTCTCAACTCACGCTCAAGGGCCTCTGGATCGCTCTCGTGTGTGTCTGCCTTCCCTCCGGGCAAAAACCACCCGTCCTGGTAGGTGTGCTTCACTAGGAACACACGCCCGCTGTCGTCGAGAATAACGGCTCTTACCCCACGTGACGTCGGCCGAACCAGCCACCAATACGTGCGGCGCAGGGCGTGAATGATCATCAACAAATATCTCATGCGTCTAACGGGTAATCCTCGGTGGAAGCACTCGCCATCGTGCGAGCGCGCTGGGCCTCGGGGGACTCCTGTGTTAACGATGAGTATATCACACCTTGGCGCGACTTCCTTAGCTACTCACCCTCCTCCCCCTCGCGTGCACGGCTGCCAGATCTTGTACGCCCCTTCTTCCGGAGGATCTTCATCAACGGACCTTCGGAATAGGCCTCCACTTCACGACGCATAATGTCGTCGAGAGTTCCTCGGCGCTCGATAACGCGCACTCCACCACCCGCCTCGACCAACACTGAAGCAGGCATGTTCATGGAGTTGTAGTCCGTCTTCATCGTATGGGAGTAGGCGCCAACGCAACCCATCACGAAGAGGTCGCCCACGTGCAGCTCCTCAAACTCACGAGGTTCCAAGACGCCAGAACCATCGTTCCTCACGGTAAACACGTCGCCTGATTCGCAGAGGTATCCGGCGATGACGTACTTGCGTGTGACACTGGAGGCGCTGGTCGTGCGTTTCACAAACCGAATCGGGTGGAACGAACCGTACATGGCCGGTCGAACGTTGTGATTCAATCCCGTGTTCACAATCACGTACTCATAGTCTGGCGTCCGCTTCACCGCCTGCACGTCGGCGAGGAGCGTGCCGCTATGCGCGACCACGTAACGACCTGGCTCAATCTGAAGCGTGATCTCTCGCTGCAGGTCTGCCGAGAACGCGGCCATGCTCTCCGTGAGCGCGTCACCCCACTCCTTCAGTGGCATGGATTGTTGTGTTCT
>Ga0163144_10009975_pt1 | contig 20316 bp, 15 predicted proteins | sample OliLak19BULKMAT1_FD_123175 | JGI IMG/M metagenome (GOLD analysis project Ga0163144, IMG submission 123175) | Freshwater microbial mat bacterial communities from Lake Vanda, McMurdo Dry Valleys, Antarctica - Oligotrophic Lake LV.19.BULKMAT1 | ecosystem: Environmental > Aquatic > Freshwater >... | reverse complement strand
TGTAATCGGGGTAAGTCCTTGTCGGGTCTATGACCCAACAAAGGACAATCTGACTATGGCGTGATTTTCAGTTGGGTCGTAGACCCAACTGGGACGGGGGTTCCTTTCGCATTTATCGATTATTTGGTATTGCTCGGAATGTAATCGGGGTAAGTCCTTGTCGGGTCTATGACACAACAAAGGACAATCTGACTATGGCGTGATTTTCAGTTGGGTCGTAGACCCAACTGGGACGGGTGTTCCTTTTGCATTTATCGATTATTTGGTATTGCTCGGAATGTAATCGGGGTAAGTCCTTGTCGGGTCTATGACCCAACTGGGACGAGTGTTCCTTTTGCATTTATTGATTAATTGATATTGCTCGAATTGTGATATGGATATTCCTTTAATTAATCCTCATCTAATTTATCATAACCTAAAATCGTCAGCATGCTATCTACGTGTTGTTCTTCAGCGAACATTTCGTAAGTTAGATTGCCTGATTCATCTTTCTGAATTAAAATATGTTTTGGCGATGGGATTAAACAATGTTTTGTTCCGCCATATCCTGAAATACTTTCCTGGTATGCACCAGTATGAAAAAATCCGATGTACAATGGCTCCCCTCCGTTAATTAGCGGTAAATATAATTCGTTGGTATGTGCTTCTGAATTATAATAATCCATTTGATCGCAAGTTAATCCTCCAATATTAATTCGCTGTACTTCGTTGCCCCATTTATTAATTGGAAGCAGAATAAATTTTGAATTAATCCCCCAGGCATCAGGCATGGTTGTCATTAATGAATTATCAATCATATACCAACGTTCACTATCATTTTGATGTTTTTCAGCAATAACTGAGAAAATAAATGCCCCGCTTTCGGCAACGGTAAAGCTTCCGAATTCGGTAAATATATCAGGGCAACCAACATTTTCTTCTTCACAGGTCTGCTTTATTTTATTCAGAATTTCTTCTGCCATATAAGCATAATCGTAATCAAAACCCAACGAATTACGGAATGGCCATCCACCGCCTATATTCAGCGAATCTAATTCAGGACAAACACGTTTTAAATCAACATATACTTTTAATAATTTAGAAAGCTCATTCCAATAATAAATATTGTCTTTAATGCCACTATTAATAAAGAAGTGCAACATTTTTAATTTGAACTTGGGATTAGGTTTTATTTTCGAAAGATAAAAATCTTTTATCTCCTTATAACGAATACCTAAACGCGAAGTATATAATTGAAATTCAGGTTGCTCTTCAGCGGCAATGCGAATGCCTAAATCACAATCGTAAATAATAGTATTTTCATAAGCCTCAAGTTCTTCCATATTATCGAGAACAGGTATAATATTAAAATCAAGATTAGCTAATTTGCTGATACGTTGTGTGTAAATTTTCGTTTTAAAACCGTTACACACAATTAAAGTATCCTTGTTCAGCATCTTGTTTAGATACAACTTTTCAATAATATCGATATCAAAAGCAGAGGATGTTTCGAGGTAAATATCGTTTTTCAGTGCCTCAATCAGCACATGCGCAAAATGAGAACTTTTAGTGCAGTAGCAATAATTATATTTTCCAGGATAATTCAACTTGGTGATTGCGTCGTTGAAGTACTTTTTTGCCCTTTGGATATTTTCTGAAATTTTAGGTAAATACGTTATGCGCATGGGCGTTTCGTATTCCTCTATCAGCTGTTTAAGGGGGATACCATTGAAGTGTAAATAGTTGTTTTTCACTTCAAATCCATCCTGCGGAAAGTAGAATGTCTGCTGGATGAGATCAAGGTAGGTGTTTTTCAATTTTCAGTCGTTCGTTTTGATTGTTACGTTATAATTTTTTCTAGCAGTGCAAAAATAATAACTTTGCATATATGAAACGTGTAAAAGTTATATCAGTTAACAGCGAGCTGGGTGCAGGCACCCGTGGCGCAGGATTGGGCTTTGATGCCATTAGGGTGGCTGCATGGACTAAGGGAAGCACATACTTTAAAGAGCACCCACCTGTGATTCTTCAGAGTAATAACGATGATGTACTGGACGATATTGGCACGGCTTACTCCGTAAAAATTCAATTTATTGTGGAGATGTATAACAAAATTGCCGAAATGGTGGTTGATTGCATGAAAAAGAAGGAATTTCCGGTAATTATTTCTGGCGACCATAGCAATGCTGGCGGAACTATTGCTGGTTTAAAAATGGCATTTCCTAAAGATACGTTAGGAGTTATTTGGATAGATGCGCATGCTGACCTCCATTCGCCATATACAACTCCTTCTGGTAACCTCCACGGTATGCCATTGGCAGCGTCAACCGGATTAGATAATAAGGTTTGTCAAATTAATCAGCCGGAGAAAAAAACCATTGAAGCTTGGGAAAAACTGAAAAAGATTGGTGGTATTTCTCCAAAAATCACGTTTAAAGACCTCATTTACATTGCAGCACGTGACATGGAAAAACCTGAGCGCTTCATCCTGAAAAAGAATAATGTTCGTATCTACTCAGTACAAAAGATGCGTGAAACCGGCATTCAATTCGTAATTGAAGATGCGATGAAACGCTTAAGTCATTGCGATAGAATATACGTTTCATTCGATGTGGACAGCATGGATGCAAATGTATCGCGCGGAACAGGAACACCAGTAAAAAGCGGATTGTACGAGAGTGAAGCATTTCAGTTAGTTACTTGTTTGGCAAAAGAACCAAAGGTTTGCTGCATGGAAATAACAGAAGTAAATCCAACTTTAGATAATAAGAAGAATATGATGGCTGAAATTGCATTGGAAATCCTAGAGCAATTCACCACAGAAATAGAAAAAAGACTATGATGAATTTAGTGGCGCAACTCAAATTAGATGCAGTTGCAGTGGTTAACGAATTATATGGACAACAAGTTGATGAAAGTATTGTTAAAATTGATAATACACCGCCAGAATTTGTTGGTGAATTAACGCTGGTAATTTTTCCATTTGTAAAAATTAGTCGGAAAAACCCTGAAGTTACAGCCCAAGAAATTGGCTTAGCGTTAAAAGCAAAAAATCAGGATATTGCCGATTTTAATGTTGTTAAGGGATTTTTAAATATTAGTTTCACAGATATTTATTGGATTAATGTATTAAAGGAAATACAATCGCAAAAACAATTTGGTATTTTGCCGCCAACTGGTAAAAATGTTGTTTTGGAATATTGCGGTCCTAATACCAATAAACCATTACATCTTGGCCATGTTAGAAATGTGCTTTTAGGCTACGCAACGGCAAACATATTATTAGCTGCTGGCCATACCGTTCATAAAGTAAATATTTTAAACGACAGAGGCATTGCCATTTGCAAGAGTATGATTGCATACTTGCAAAATGGTAACGGCGCTACACCAGCATCAACAGGCATAAAAGGCGATCATTTTGTTGGGAAATATTACATTGAATATGCAAAAATTCACGAAGCAGAATTAAATGAATTAATTGCAAATGGCAAAACGAAAGAAGTAGCTGAGAAACAAACCCCAATTTACTTAGCAGCGCAAGAAATGTTGCTTAAGTGGGAAGCTGGTGATAAAGCAGTGCTTGACTTGTGGAACATGATGAACAATTGGGTTTATGAGGGTTTTGCAATTACCTATGGTAAAATAGGAATCGATTTTGAGAAGGAATACAAAGAGAGTGAATACTATTTGCACGGAAAAAAAATGGTGCAAGAAGGGTTAGATAAAGGTGCATTTTTCAAGAAAGAAGATGGTAGTATTTGGGTAGATTTAATAGCAGATGGTTTAGATGAAAAAGTTTTATTGCGTGCTGATGGAACCAGTGTGTATATAACACAAGATATGGGTATTGCCCGTGCAAGGTATGCTGATTTTAAAATGGATACTTCTGTATATGTTGTTGCCAACGAACAAGATTATCACTTTAAAGTATTGAAATTGGCATTAAAAAAAATGGGTGAACCTTATGCCGATGGAATTTATCATTTAAACTATGGCATGGTAGATTTACCAGAAGGCAAAATGAAAAGCCGCGAAGGTACTGTTGTTGACGCCGATGATTTAATGAGTGAAATGACTTTAGAGTCTCAAGCGTTTTTAGCTGCTTCTGAAAAATCTGCTGGCTTTACAGCAATTGAAAAAGCATTATTAGCGAACCAAATCGGGATGTCTGCATTAAAATATTTTATTTTAAAAGTAGACCCGAAAAAGCGAATATTATTCAATCCAAAAGAGAGTATTGATTTACATGGGCACACCGGTCCATTTATTCAATACAGTTATGCGCGTATTCAATCCATTTTTAGAAAATTAACTGAAAGTGGATTAATAGATTTTACGATTGATGCCAACAGTTTACTTCCAGCAGAAAAGTCGTTGATTGTGTTATTGAATCAATATCCCGGAACGGTGCAAACGGCTGCAGAAAATTATTCTCCAGCTGAAATTGCGAATTATATATATGCCCTAGCCAAACAATTCAATTCATTTTATGCAGAATATTCCATTACTAAAGCAGAAAATGATGAAAAACTGCATTTACGCGCATCAATGGCACAAATTACTGCGGCTATAATAAAGCAAGGGTTAAAATTGTTGGGGATAGAAAGTCCTGAGAGGATGTAATCTTAAAAGTATTGAAAAATAAGCTGACTAATTGAATAATCCGCTAGCAATTCATTTAACGAATATTTAGGAATGAATTTTTTCGCACTATTTATTGCATAAACATATCGAGTGCACATAAAACTGTTATCAAAATAGTTAAATCAGTTTTAATTTTAAAAATTTACGCTTATATCATGGCAACACAATTTTAAAATTGCCCAACGGAGTATTATTATAAAAAAGTTGCGCATTATAAAAGCCATTAGTTATTTTTTTTCGATAAACGTTAAATCGAATAGTTTCACCGGGATTGCTAACAGGAATATTGGCATAAGTATCAACAATTTTTCCGCTAATATCATATATTTGTAATGAAATAGTTGCGCCTGATACCATTTTAAAGTCTTGCGGAATATTAATTTCAACAGTTGCTTCACTGTGATTGGGATTGGGATAAAAATTAAATATGCACCATTACCAAATTTATCAACTTTGATAAAATAAAAAAACCGCTATCATATGATAACGGTTTTTTGGGTATTAAATAATTCTAATTAATCTGCACCATCTGTAACAGCTACAGAAACTGCAATATCTCCAATATTATTTCCTGCTTCAACACCTGTTTCACAATCGAAGCGCCAGTGTATACGTGAATAAATTCTTGATTCGGAGGCATCTTTAGCATAACTATCAAACAAACTTGCTTCTGCGGGGAACACATAACCTAATACGGTTGCAGCAGCTGCTGAGAATGTGGAGTGGCCCGAAGTATAAGAAGGGAAGTTTGGTAACCCGAATAAACAAACTAAGCCTTCATTGTCTTGCGAAGGACGAGGATACATATAATAATATTTAGTATCCCAGCAGCAAATACCTGCATCCATCATTGCAGTATTCATATAAGCGAATGTTCTTGCTGTGCGCAGCGGATTTTGGCGATAGCTAATCATATAATCCATAGCAATTCGACCCCAGTGGCCCGCAGGTGTGTATGTGCCAAATCCATCCGCCCAGAAATAGGCCATTTCTTCTTGTTCACGCGTAGCATTATCCACTAAATCCATCAACTCATTTTTAGCTGTTTCATAAGCTGGTGAACCAACTGCAGGAGGTGGTCCCGGACGAAGAGATTCTGGATCCCCTATCCACCAAGTTTTAACCTTGCCATATTGTGGTGCAATACCAACCGGACGTTGCGGAACTTCAAGGTTTTCCCAATGCGACCATTGACTACCCCAAAGTGCATCTGCATTTGTTTCATAAGCAGCATAGGTTGCAGCATCTACTTGAGCATATTTCATACTGTCGTTTGCTGCCCGGGCTTTGTATTGACGGAAAACATAACCGCCAATATCATCACCAGCAACTAAATCGCTTTCTACATTCATACCCGCCCACTTACGTGATGAACGGCAATCAGCAGCTAATCCATTAATGTAATCAACTTCCAAAGGGAAAAGAAACTTCAACATTTCAGAAGAAACTTCAGCAATAGCTGCATCTTCTGATGGAAAGGAAGGTAAATTATTATCAGGATAAGATGGTTTAATTGAAGCATCAACTTTGTATGGCGCCTGACGGTTATAAGTATACTTATAGTTCCAAGTTGTAATTAACGCATCGTATTGTGCTGCAGCTAAGTATGCATAAGCACGCACAGCATAAGGTGGATGCGCAAATGGAAAATATGGATAAACAGATGGGTTAGCAGCGTTTGGACCGCTGTAGCTACCATCTTCGTTTGGTGATGGCGCCAGGTTGTATTTTGCAACCAATTCTTGAGCAATTTCCATCCAACGAATTACAGTATTATTTCCCCAATAATCTACTGCTTCCTGTTCATCGGCAGTAAGTGCATCATTGTAAGATTTTACTTCATCTATTTCTGCAAGATACGCATCAGAGGTCACGTCGGCAGGCATTGCTATTGCAGTATCTGCGCCGCTTGTAAGTAAAATTGGGTCCCAAGTACCGCCATCTTCATCAAGCGAAGCATAGGTATAAGATTCGAATCCAGTGCTTTGAGGTAAGTCCTTTTCGCAAGACTGGGTAAGCAACATGCCTGAGGCTGCGAGCATACCAGTAAATATTTTTGTAGTTGTTCTTTTCATGTTATTTCGCTTGTGGGGTTGTAGTTGATTTAGCTGCTTTATCGCGTGGATTCCATAAACCAAATTGGTATGAAACACCACCACCTATCATTATTGATTTACCAACATTGCGTCCGGTTAAGGTATAATTTGAGCTAAGATGTAATGCTAAACCTTTAATGCCTAAATCGTAGCAATCGGCATTTAATCCAACACGCATGGCTTCCATATCATTAGAAGGAAAAGCACCATCTTGACGACGGATATCGAAGCCGCCAAAGGTATTCAATCCACTTAATACACCTTCCGCCTTAAATTTTTTGTTGTTGGTAATATAGCCAATCGTAACATTATAGTCTATTGCATTTGGCATATCCACCTCATCGGTGTAATACCCAGAAGTAGTGTAATAATAACTGCGGTCAAGAAACGCGTTGCCACGCAAATGATATGCGGCATCAACGCGACCGTAAATACCCATTTCGGCATCATAATGAACTATACCTCTGAAAATACCATCAGGACAACCTAAACCAATAGCAAATGGATGCTCAGGCACATAATCAGAAGCAGGAATAATTAAACCTGCGCTCGCCAATAATTTAATATTACCTAGTCCAAGTTTATTTTCAAGGATTAAGGCTTTTAAGAAAAAGCCGGCATCTTGAATGCCTTTATCACCAGCAACTACGCCAGCAGAAGGGCTTGTTGCAATGTAAGGAAGCATCGCTAAAATATTAACTCTGTCCATAATGCCTAACATAAAGCCACCTGTTATAGCATGTGTGGTTAGTGTGCCAATGTTGCCATTATCGCGCAATGAATCACCTTCCCAGTATTCACTCCATGAAGCATTAGTGTAACTTACACCGAAACAAATTTCACCTGGCTTCATAATCACAGCGTCAGAAGCTGTTTGAGCATTTAGTTGGAGCCCGAATACAATTGTAACGAGCAGTAATGTTGTTGATTTAAGTAATCTTTTTAAAATCATATAGGGTAATTTTTGAGCAAATATATAATAGGAATTGCAGCGCGCGCGCCCTTTACACTAGTTTTAAAGAGTAACATTGATATTTAAAAAACTTTAGCAATTATAGTGACATTAGTTGCATAGAATCCGGAGAAGATATGGTGATTTGCATCTTCTTAAAACAAGACTTTAATCATTTATTGGCTGTAATAACCAACTTATCTTAGAAACTGATTAAATATCAAAATTATGATTCAAGATACCATGGTTATTCCGGCATCAATGCATGCAGGCGCCACTCAAAAAAAATTCGTATTTGCCTTTGACGAGGGCAATGGAAAAAACAAGCAGTTACTAGGAGGCAAAGGAGCCAACTTGTGTGAAATGACGCAAATTGGGCTGAATGTTCCATCTGGATTTGTTATCAGCTCCGATGCGTGCTTGAGCTATTTAGAAAACCAAGACCATAATTTACCTGAAGGGTTGATGGAAGAAGTGCGACAGCAAATGGCAAAAGTAGAATCCAAATCAGGCAAAAAGTTTGGTGATGTAAATAATCCGTTGTTAGTATCTGTTCGGTCTGGCTCAGCTATGTCGATGCCTGGCATGATGGATACGATATTGAATCTAGGATTAAATCATTCTACTTTGCAAGGTTTGATAACACAAACCCAAAATGAAAGATTTGGTTATGATGCCTATCGCCGATTTATCCAGTTATTTGGGAAAGTAGCTTTGGGCGTTCCTGAAGAAAAGTTTGATACGCATTTTGAAGCTATAAAACACCGCGCAGGAGTAAAGGCAGATATCGGATTGAAAACAGAAGATTTGAAGGAAATTTGCAACCTCTTTTTAGGCGCTGTTAAAGAACATACAGGCAAGCCATTCCCATCTGATGTTTATGAGCAATTAGAAATTGCCATAAAAGCAGTTTTTGCTTCGTGGATGGGTAAACGGGCTATTGATTACCGCCGCGAATTCAAGATTACCCCTCAAATGGCTAATGGCACCGCAGTAAACATTGTTACAATGGTTTTTGGGAACATGGGAAACGACAGTGCAACAGGTGTTTGTTTTACGCGTGAGCCTGGAACTGGCGAAAATGTAATGTTTGGCGAGTATTTGGTAAACGCGCAAGGCGAAGATGTTGTGGCTGGCATTAGAACCCCAAAAGCTATTGCCCTGCTTGAAGCTGAAATGCCAATGCAATATAAACAGCTTGAAGAACTTAGAAACAAATTAGAATCACATTACAGAGAAATACAAGATTTTGAATTCACTATTGAAAAGGGCGTATTGTATTGCTTGCAGACTAGAAATGGCAAAATGAACACAACTGCAATGGTGCGCACTTCTGTCGAGATGGCGAAATCTGGAATAATAACACGCGATGAGTCACTTTTGCGCATTAAACCAGAAATGCTGGAGCAATTGCTGCATCCACGTTTGGACAGTTTGCATAAACAAGCTCCGTTGGCACAGGGCTTACCTGCTTCTCCAGGCGCTGCGTCGGGACATGTAGTTTTTGATGCTGATAGAGCCGAATTATTGGGACATGCAGGCGAAAAAGTAATTTTGGTAAGAGAAGAAACAAAGCCTGAAGATATTCATGGATTTTTTGCAGCTCAGGGCATTTTAACCAGTAGAGGTGGCAAAACATCGCACGCAGCTGTTGTGGCTCGCGGAATGGGAAAACCGTGCGTAGCCGGTGCTGAAGGTATACAAGTAGATGTTAAATTGCGTCAAGCTACTATTGGTGAGAAAATATTGCACGAAGGCGATTACATTACCATTGATGGCGGAACTGGCTTTGTGTATCAAGGTATTATTCCTACTGTTGAACCTACGTTTTCGGATGAATTAAAGCTGTTGTTAAGTTGGGCCGATGAAGTGGCGGAGATGAAAGTTTTCGCAAATGCTGATACACCAGATGCAGCCAAAAAAGCACTACAATACGGAGCAATGGGCATTGGTTTATGTCGCACCGAACGCATGTTTAATGGAGTTGATAGGTTACCAATAGTGGTAGAAATGATTTTGGCTGAAAATACAGCTGAACGTGAGAAAGCACTCACTAGATTGCTTGCCATTCAAAAACAGGATTTTAAAGAGATTTTGATAACTATGGCTCCAAGGCCTGTTACCATTCGTTTGCTAGACCCACCTATTCATGAGTTTTTACCATCGGAAGAAGTGTTGAAAGATGAAATCATCAATCTGCACCATTTAAAAGAAACCGCTAGTGGCGTTAGCAACTTATTTAATAGCCTCCGCTTATTGAACGCCGACCCTGACCTTGCAAAAGCATCGGCCTATCCTTTTACAGATAAAGGCTTGGAACTTATAGATCAGGCAATAGCGAAAAAACAGCAAATGCTTAGAAAAGTGCATGAGTTATACGAGGTTAATCCAATGCTTGGGCATAGAGGCGTTCGATTAGGGTTAACATATCCAGAAATTTATAAAATGCAAATTCAAGCAATTTTGGAAGCAGCAGGTGAATGCCAAAAAGTAGGAATCGACGTTCGACCAGAAATTATGGTTCCACAAGTTTGTAATGAAAAAGAGTTGGAACATGTAAAAGTTTATGTACATAGTATTAGACAAAGTATTGATAATGAATTAAATATAAAATTATCATTTAAGTTTGGAACCATGATAGAAGTGGTAAGAGCTTGTATGCAAGCTGGTGAGATTGCCAAACAAGTGGAGTTTTTTTCATTTGGTACCAACGACCTCACTCAAGCCACTTTCTCATTTTCGAGGGAAGATGCTGAGAACAAATTCCTGCCGTTTTACACACAAAATGGCATCTTAAATGAAAATCCGTTTGAGGTATTAGATGTTAAGGGTGTAGGCAGGTTAATGGAGTTAGCTGCAAACGATGGTCGTGCTAGCCACCCTGGACTCAAAATAGGAATATGCGGCGAACATGGCGGTCAACCAGATTCGATAGCATTCTGTAACTACTTGGGCTTAAATTATGTTTCATGCTCTGGGCCGAGGGTTCCAATTGCAAGACTAGCTGCAGCTCAGGCAAAACTGGGTGCTTCAAAGTATAGTTCAAATTGATTGTATAAAAACAAAAGCCAAGTATCGAGCGGATATTCGTAATAGGATGTCCGCTTTTTATTGGGCGAAAATGTCGCGCAAATTTGGGGTTGACAGAATGGCAGCCACCGTGGAACATAGTAAAAACCTAGTAAAACTGCGTGTCATTAAATTTGACATGCCATTTTTTATCAATATTTACAATAAAATTTTAACTACATAATTTATTTATTATCAGTAATTTATGATACTTATATATAATTATGATATAGATAATAATTTGTATGCATTAAGCGACAATAGTATAAATTTATTCATTTGAACAATCCATAAATATCGGCTAGCTAAGTGAGCGGATTAAGTGTAAAAGTCCAATATATTGGCAGAAACCAATTGTTCGCGAGACAGCAATTATTATCTGGCGAGTAGCCGTAAAAAAAACCACCACCCTGCCCTGCGGCAAAAATGGAGGTTTTTGATTAGGATTGGTATTCCAAGTTACATTAGAATATTCTATATCCGTACCAAGTCCTGTTATCCTTGTTGTAAAAGAAAGCACGGTTGTTGGTAAAAGAGCAAGCGAACGAATCGTTCATTGGAGCAGATGCTGGCATTTTAACGGTAGCTGTTTGGTCGCCGCTTCTATTAAAAAACACGAGCTTAGCGTTCACATAATCGAGGCAAACGAATTCGTATCCACTAACGCCTGTATATCCTAAAACATAAGGGTTGATGTTTTCCTTAGAAATACTTCCCCAGCTTAACGAAATTGACGACGATTTGGATGGTTTTTTTCGTGAATAAGCAACTATTTTATCCTTATCAGCATTTAAAAACACTACGGCTTTTTTCCTATAATCGAATGTTCCTACCGATTGAAAATCAGGCTGGTTTTGTCCCGATAAAATTGATGTTGAAGTTTGCACACCAGTCCCTGAATCGAAACCAAATGTAACCCATCCAGCCTCTCCTGCCCCATTTCCTTCCATTTTTTTAGTTTTAGGATTGTACCAAAGTCCACGGTAATCGAACCCTGCTGAGGTTGAGAATACATTTTTGCCATCAGCTCGAAATCCTTCAATAGGAAAGTCGTTGTTGCCCGCAATAACAGTAACATAAAGTTCTTTACCAGCCACGTATACCACTGCTGATGCGTTGGTGCCATCGAAAGCGTTCATGGTGTAATGTACATCCAGAACAGGTGTTGCAGAGGGAGCTTGAGCAAAAATCCCGGTGGTGCTCACAGTTAGTAGCATAGCCATAAAAAGCGACTTGATTGATACTATTTTGGTCATAACTAAAAATTATTTAAGGATAAAGGTAATATTTGCAGTGAAAAAAAAGCAAGTATTACGGATTCAATGCAATCAGTTTTTCCCTCAAAAAAAAGAGCCCCAAAATAGAGCTCCTTAAAATAATATCTACCAAAATTACTTACCAAATCTTAGCTCTGTCGGCTTCAGGTAAATACATTTTATCGCCTTCTTTAATTCCAAATGCTTGATACCATTCTGGTATATTTACAACAGTTCCATTAACGCGCCATTTTCCAGGACTGTGCACGTTAGTTAACAATTGTGTGCGCATAGCACTTTCGCGATATTGACCGGCCCAAATGCGACCAAAACCAATAAAGAATCGTTGCTGAGGTGTAAAACCAGCAATAGCTTTTCCTGCTTTAAACTCTTCGGTCATGGTATATGCCTGGTAGGCGATGGTAATACCACCAAAATCGGCAATGTTTTCGCCTAAGGTTAATTTTCCGTTTATGCAAACGCTATCTAAAGGGCAATAGTTGTTAAATTGCTCAACCACTTTGTTGGCACGTTCAACAAAATTAGTATTGTCTTTATCTTTCCACCACATTTGTAAATTACCTTTTGCATCATACATACGCCCTTGATCATCAAAACCGTGAGTGATTTCGTGACCAATTACCGCACCAATTCCACCATAATTAACGGCATCATCTGCCTTAGGGTCGAAGAATGGTGGTTGTAATATAGCTGCAGGAAAAACAATCTCATTATTAGAAGGATTGTAATAGGCATTCACCGTTTGTGGAGTCATTCCCCATTCGGTTTTATCAACTGGCTGACCAATTTTTGCATAATTGCGATTTGCTTCAAATTCGGCACCACGAATTACGTTTAAAACGAACGGACCGTTATCTATTTCAAGTTTGCTGTAATCTCTCCATTTGTCGGGATAACCAATTTTAACTGTAAAGGTGCTTAGTTTGATTAATGCTTGTTCTTTGGTGCTATCTGTCATCCAATCTAATGTTTTAATACGCTCTCCAAAGGCAGTTTTAATATTATCTACCATAACTAGCATGCGCTCTTTGCTTTCAGGTGTAAATGCAGTTTTTACGTACTCCTCTCCTAAGGCTTCACCTAAACAAAAGTCTGCAGATTCTACTACGCGCTTCCAACGTGGCTTATTTTGTTCGATACCATTTAATTTTTTGCTATGGAAATCGAAGTTTTCGCTAACAAAGCTGCTGCTGAGATATGGCGAAACACCATCAACCCAATGATAAGTAAGGTATGTTTTCCAATCGTCCATTTTAACCGATTTTACCATACCGTTTAAGGCTTTATAAAATTCAGGTTGAGCAACGTTAACACCGGTTTTAAATTCAGGTGTTTGCAATTCGGTGTAGTATAATTTCCAGTTCATGTTTGGCGTCATTTTAGCCAATTCATCAACGCTCATTTTATGATAGATAGCATTAGGATTGCGCATGGTAACTTGGTCCATACTAGCTTTTGCTAATGCTGTTTCGATAGTCATTATCGTATTGGCGTTAATGGTGGCTTTTGCTTCATCAACACCCATTAAAACAAATACATTTTTTACGTGATTGATATAATCAGTCCTTATTTTTTTGCTTTGGGCATCTTGTGCCAAATAATAATCGCGCTCAGGTAAACCTAAACCACCTTGCCACATATTCATAATTACATCAGCAGAATTTTTGTCATCTTGCCCTACCCAATTTGTAAACATAGCAAAAGTGTAAGTTCTATGCATTTGGGCAATTGTTTTAATTAAATCGTCGGATGTACCAATTGCATTAATTTTATCTAACCAAGGTTTGATAGGTTCGATACCTGCTTTTTCGATGGCCAATGTGTCCATGCCGCTTATCCATAAATCGCCAACTTTTTGCGTATTTGTTCCTTTGGCTGCATTTTCTTTAGAAGCCTTTTCCATTGAAACACGCAATGTTTTTAAGCTGTTGTCGTCTAAAGTGTGGAAACTTCCAAAACTTGCTTTATCGGCAGGAATCGGGTTCGATTCAAGCCATTTGTTATTTACCCACGCAAAGAAGTCGTCACCTGCGCTTACTGTGCTGTCAAGTGAGGTGCTGTCGAATGGGCTGTAAGCCTTTTCATCCGATGATTCCGAGCTCTTACAACCGGCAAATACCAAAGTTGCAAGCATTACTAATACAAATAAGATTTTTTTCATTGTTAGGTTTGGTTTAACGGCACAAAGATACATTTCGCAGCAGTTAAACTTTATTTCAACCGGTTAAAACAGGTTAAAGGATGTTAAGAAAAGGCTGTTTTAATAAGGAATCAATTGATAATGGCGATGTATTGAATCAATAATGTTCTTTTTGATTAATTTCGCGTTTGATGTTTCGCAAAATCAGAAATGCACGTTTTTTAATTGCTGCAGCTTTACTGATGGTACTTTTTACCATAAACAGCAAAGATTTGTTGCACAGTTTTGTGCAGCATAATCCGATAGCTTGCGTTGACCATGTTGATGGCGAAGATGAATTAGCCCATCATCCAATTTCAGCAGTAAATAGCTATAAATACTGCTTGTTTTGTCATTTCGAATTTTCTTCTTATTTCTTGACTGCTACTTTTTCTAATGCCGGCAGTTCATTTGACTATTACGCAAGCATTTTCTATGGTGTTGCAGAGATATATCTGCCCAGCCAAGTTTGCACCCTCTCGTTGCGCGGCCCGCCTGCCATCGTGTAAAATATAATTACACTTTATTTTGTTGCATACTATTGTATTGTGTGCATCTGCAGTTATTTTATTAAAATGAAATTTTATTACTTTGTAATTATTGCCATTTTTAGTGGTATATCTATTAAGGCGCAAAGCACCGATTGCAATTTATCGTTATCGGGCAGAGTTACCGATTTGCTGGATGAAGAGCCTCTTGCGTATGCAACTATTTATATAAAAGAATCACAAGTAGCAACTGTGTGTGACGCCAATGGGAAATTTAACTTCACTAATTTATGTGCAGGTTATTTTACTTTACTCATATCGCATGTTGGTTGTGAAACGGATACCGTTTTTCTGGAATTTACTAATTCGCAATTTCGTGAATTTAGATTAAATCATCAAGAAGAAGCACTTTCAGAAATAATTGTAAACGAGCAATTTAATAGTTATAGGGGCACATTAACAGTTGATTATATTGAAGGGAAAGCGCTCGAATCTATTTCTGGAAAATCGTTAGGTGCTGCACTTAAAGGCGTAACAGGTGTAAATAGTATACAAACTGGTTCAAGTATTTCAAAACCTGTAATTCATGGCTTGCACAGCAATAGAATTCTCATTATTAATAATGGTGTCCGCCAAGAAGGTCAGCAATGGGGAAATGAACATGGCCCAGAAATAGACCCATTTATTGCCAATAAATTTACTGTTATAAAAGGCGCTGCTGCTGTGAAATTTGGCAGCGATGCAATGGGAGGTGTAATTATAGTTGATGCAGCCGACATGCCTGATACAGCAGGAGTTTCGGCAGTTTTTCAAACAGTTGGTATAAGCAATACACAAGGTGGCGCAATAGCCGGAATGATTCAAGGAAAACCGAAGTCGTTAAATCCGTTTAGTTGGCGATTACAAGGTTCACTTAAAAAAGAAGGTTTCGTAAAATCGCCCAATTATTACTTAGTGAATACGGCCTATAACGAATCAAATTATTCGCTCACCACAGCCTACCATAAAAACAATTTTTCTTCTGAATTATACTATAGTTATTTCCATACAAAGATTGGCATATTTGCAGCTTCCCATATTGGCAATTTAACTGATTTGGAAACGGCATTTGCTGCGGACACACCATTAATTACTGGAGGATTTGCTTATACTTTAGGCCGTCCATACCAATTAATTAGCCATTACCTCGTTAAATCAAAATCGACATATCACGACGATAAACTTGGCAATTTTATATTAACTGCAGCATGGCAAAATAATTTCAGAAGTGAATTTGACAATCGTCTCATAATTGACGATAGCATTGCTGCGTTAAACTTACCATCATTATATTTCGAGATTGGCACCATAACAGCAGATGTTGAATGGCAGCATCACAAAGTAAATAATTTTAGTGGTTCAGTGGGTGTTAGCGGAATTAATCAGCAAAATGTAACGCGTTACAGCACATTTATTCCAAACTTTAAAAATTATGCTGGTGGTGTATTTGTATTAGAGAAATATGAATTGCAAAAATGGACTTTAGAAGCAGGTTTGCGCTATGATTATAAATGGATGCAAGCTTTTTATTATGATGATAATGTTTTACAAACACCGGAACATAATTTCAGCAATGTTAGTTGGAATCTGGGGACAACTTATTTCAACAAAAAACATACATCATTTAATTTGAATTTCAGCTCCGCATGGCGTGCACCTGCAATAAGCGAATTGTATAGCGATGGCTTGCATCACGGTTCGGCTTCGCTTGAATATGGCGACCCAACATTAAAAACAGAGCGCTCACTGCAAGGCATTTTCGGATTAGCTTATGAAACAGAAAAAACATTCTTAGAGGTTGGGGTTTATAATAATTTCATGCGCAATTTTATTTATTTACAACCTGCTCTCCCACCCGAACTAACAATTCGTGGTGCATTTCCAGTATTTTATTACAAACAAACTGATGCCAATATTTATGGGTTTGATGCATCATTACATTATCAAATTATAACACCTGTTTTAATTGAAATAAAAACCTCTTTATTAAGAGCAAGAGATTTAATTAATAACAAGTGGGTTGTAATGATGCCGGCTGATAAAATATCGGGAGAAGTGAATTACAAGTTTAAGGATTTCGGCAAATTCTATGACTTAAATACAAGTGTAACTGTATCGCATGTATTTAAACAAACAAGGTCGTATGCCGACGAAGATTATGTTGCCGCGCCTGAAGCCTATACATTAATGGGATTAAGCATTGGCAGCGATATTCAATTTAAAAAAACAACATTGGCGTGGAGTATCGAAGCCGAAAATTTATTTAATGTAGCTTACCGCGATTACTTAAACAGGTTCCGGTATTTTGCAGATGATATGGGAAGAAATATTACACTACGAATTAAAATTCCAATTATTATTTAACAATTAAAAACAAATTTTATTATGAAAAATTCTAAATTAATTATTTATAGCCTTGTAATAGGCGTAACCGGAATGTTAACTTTTACGGGTTGCAAAGATGAAGAAGTTCCTGATATTGTGAATGAGGAAGAGTTAATTACAACCGTTTCGCTTGCTTTCGAAAATACTATAACTGGTGATGTTAGCACATTTATATTCAAAGATATTGACGGACCGGGAGGCGCCTTACCTGGGCAATTTGACACTGTCAGATTAGCGGCTGATAGCGAGTATAATTTAACAACATCTCTTTTAAATGAGAGTGTAAGTCCTGCAGAAGACATCACGGCTGAAGTTGAAGCAGAAGGTGTTGACCATCAATTTTTTTACACTATAAGTGCCGGACTAAACATAACTATAACTTATAACGACATAGATGCAAATGGCAACCCAATAGGTATTATAAATTCGGCTTCGACCACAGGAGTGAGTAGTGGTTTTGTTACAGTTATTTTAAAACACCAACCAGATATTAAGGATGGTAATATTACTACAGGTGATACTGATGTTGAGGTGATGTTTGTTGCTGAGATAGAATAGATTACAATTAGCAATCCAACACAAATATTTGCCAATACGATAAAGCAGATACAGACATTAATCAGGTTAACCCCTGATTAATGTTTTAAGCCAAATTAAGCAATAGAAAGAAGTAAACCAAGTAGGCAATTGATTAATTCGGGTTAAACCTGAATAGTGAACAATTTGAAAAAAGCATGTTCTGGGTAGGAAACAAATAATTTTATAACACATCTCAAGATGTTACGATTTCAAGTGCTTATGGTGGCTTCAAACAATTATTCAATTATAATTGAACTTCGCATTAACTGTTCACCATCAGTAACTACCAAATAATAAAAACCTGCATTTAGGTGTTGCGTATTTACAATATATTTATTATTAGAAGGAGCAATTTTTTCTTTATAAACAATTTTACCGTCTGGCGCATACAATGTAACAAAACAGGCTGACTTTAATAATGATGACTCAACTGTAAAACTCCCTTTACTTGGGTTCGGATAAACTTGAATATCATTTGTTATTGGTAAATCAGCTACTGACGTAGGTAAATCGAATACAACTATCCATGCATCGAAGTCAAATGTTCCATCTGAAACCCCGCAAGTAATATCATAATCTGGTAAAATATCTGGCACTACCACTCTTAAAAAGCAATATAATTTGTTATTGCATAAAACAATATTTCCAACAAAGTTGCCGCCACCTAAATCGCCATTTGCATAACTGCCTCCAAAATTTTTACTTTAAATTAAATTCAAAATTTTATCTATTTTGGTTAACCAAAAATCATTTGCTTCACCGTTGTTATAATTACCAGGTAAATCATAATCTAACGACTTGCTTGTACCCAATAAAATATAATCACCATTTTCATCAACAATTATTTTTTAAAACAAATCACTACCAGAGCCACCCCATTGTTTGAAATCGATCATTTGCAAAAGTGTATCAAATATGGCAATGGCGCCTTCATTACTGGCGTGCCATTCATCAGCAGGATAAATAAGTGATGCGGGATTCCCAGCTCCAGCATAAACAAATTTGTCATTAACTGTAATAAATGACTCTTCATTTCCTGCATATAAATCAACTCCGTCAGACATAATATTTTCATCAACAATATTACCTAAACTATCCATTTTAATGAACCAACGTTTTTCTCCAATAATTGGTGATGATGCGAGGTCAAAATCATTTGAATTTGTGCTTATGTGAAAATAATACAAACCTCTGCTAATTTCTGCAATGTTTGCCAGCCCGCCTTCATTGCCGGTTCCACCTAATACTTTCAGCCAAACTATATTGCTAACACTATCCAATTTAAATACAACAGCATCTGAAGTAAAACCACTTCCATAATGAAATGGAATATCACCATTCGAAGAATAGGTTCTACCTGTAATCAACATGCCTCCATCCATAGTTGGTAGTATGCTTTCGAATTCTTCGTTGCCAGTTCCACCAATGCACCTACTCCACATTTTGTTACCCGCATAATCTGTTTTCAAAACTGCAAAGTCGGTTAAACCATGTCCCTCTGGAAAATCTGCATCTTTGGATGTGGTTATGCCACCTATTGCGAAACCGAAATCTGCAATTTCATTAATTTTATGAAATACAGTTGTATTAGTATACCCTTCACCATCAATACCTCCATAATTTTTCATCCATAATAGATTTGCATTCGAGTCGAACAACATGAGCGAAGCTGGGTTTAAAATACTATCCTGGCCCTCCATAAATCCGTCGTAGCCAGAAAACTTGGCAACAGTGGCTAAATATCCATTCTGAGTAAATACCACATCAGAAAAATCATCCAAACCCGATGTACTATAACAAGTTTGCCACGAAATTGTGGGTTGTGCAACTAAAGCGCTACTATAAGCTAGCATCAGATATAAAATCCATAATACTTTCATAATATAAGCTTTAAAAATAAATTAATAAATTACTAATTTCTCACTGCCAATTGTGACATTATTTGATTTTACGTTTATAAAATAAATCCCAGGCAGTAATGCGGTAAGTGGTAATACAATATTGTTATTATAGGCTGTTGTGGTGTTTGAAAATACAATTTTCCCTAGCACATTTGTTATTGATATGATATTTTCACTGGCTTTGGATGCATTATAAATGGTTATATAACATGCATGATGACCAGGATTTGGAAATACCTCAAATTTTTTATTAGCAGTAGTCGTGTTTTGCAATAATTGTTTAAAATAAGGTGTTTCGTAAATCGAATCAATTATTTCATCAATAATTGCTTCGCCTTGCATACCCAACAAATTAATTGCTGCAATACCGGCTCTGCTATCCTTACTACTAATGGACAATAATGATGACTTTTTTTCAATTGTAAGACTATCCAAATTACCTTCAGATTTAATTTGATTTATCAAACTGAAATAATCGCTTAAGGCTGCTTCATCTTCATTATTAATCGTTTAGATATTTAGGTCTTACAAAATCGCTACGCAGCATATTTGTTATGACTTGCGTGGAAATACTTTTGCACTTGCTTTTTATCGCTTTTTCTATTGTATATAAAATTCTCTACGTTGTTTTTCGTCTGAGCCTTATTGATAGGGGGTTTCTTGCCTATTATGTTTGTTTTCAAATCTTGATTTACATATTCTTGTGGATTCAATTCAGGACTATATGG
>Ga0163144_10009974_pt1 | contig 20318 bp, 22 predicted proteins | sample OliLak19BULKMAT1_FD_123175 | JGI IMG/M metagenome (GOLD analysis project Ga0163144, IMG submission 123175) | Freshwater microbial mat bacterial communities from Lake Vanda, McMurdo Dry Valleys, Antarctica - Oligotrophic Lake LV.19.BULKMAT1 | ecosystem: Environmental > Aquatic > Freshwater >... | reverse complement strand
GTGGCGGCCGAGTGGACACCGGCGGCGCTCGCCGCGACGACGGCGCTGGTTTGCAGCGGCACGCTGGATCTCGATGGCTTGGTCACGCATCGGGCCCCCGCACGCGAGGCTGAGGGTGCGTACTCCACCGCCTTCGGCGATCCGCAGTGCGTCAAGATGATTCTCGATTGGAGTGACGTCTCATGATATCTTCGCCCGCTTCGCAGAACAGCCCTTCCTCCACCGACGCGCTGGCCGCCATGGCCGCCAATGTCCGCGACGAGGCCGCGATCGAGCCGGACGCGGTGCATGCTGGAGAAGTGAAGAAGGAAACGCAGATCATCGCGATTTACGGCAAGGGCGGCATCGGAAAGAGCTTCACGCTCGCCAACCTGTCCTACATGATGGCGCAGCAGGGCAAGCGCGTGCTGCTGATCGGGTGTGACCCGAAGTCCGACACCACGTCGCTGCTCTTCGGCGGCAAGAGCTGCCCCACGATCATCGAGACCAGCTCGCGCCGGAAGGCCGCGGGCGATGAAGTGTCGATTTCCGACGTCTGCTTCATCCGGGACGGCGTCTTCGCCATGGAACTCGGCGGGCCGGAGGTAGGTCGCGGCTGCGGCGGGCGCGGGATCATCCACGGCTTCGAACTCCTCGAGAAGCTCGGCTTCCAAGAGTGGGGCTTCGACTTCGTGCTCCTCGACTTCCTCGGCGACGTGGTCTGCGGCGGCTTCGGCCTTCCGATTGCCCGCGACATGTGCCAGAAGGTCATCGTCGTCGGCTCCAACGATCTGCAGTCGCTTTACGTGGCCAACAACGTCTGCTCGGCCGTGGAGTACTTCCGCAAGCTTGGTGGCAATGTCGGTGTCGCCGGCATCGTGATCAACAAGGACGACGGCACGGGGGAGGCGCGGGCCTTCGCCGATGCGGCCGGTATCCCGGTGCTCGCGGCAATTCCGGCCAACGATGATATCCGTCGCAAGAGCGCCAACTACGAGATCATCGGCATCCCCGGCGGCACGTGGGGTCCCATATTCGAGACATTGGCCGAGCAGGTGGCCATCGCGCCACCGCTGCGCCCAACGCCGCTTACGCCGGACGGTCTGCTGGCGCTCTTCTCCGGCGAGACGACTGGTCGCAATGTGGTGCTGAAGCCGGCGAGCCCGAGCGACATGCGCGGTGGTGTCACGATCGAGCGCGCGTCCCTCGAAGTCGTGTACGACACGGTTTGAGCGACAAGATGACGGCCACGCTCCCGATCCTCGAGACGACGACCCCAGCCGTGGACGGCCTGGGCTGCCACGCCGGTGCGGATGTGCTGCGCGCTGCCGCCGAGGCCGGCGCCAACGGCGCCCGGCTGAAGCAGCTGGTGGCCGACTACCCCAAGGGTCCGCACGACCAGCCGCAGTCGATGTGCCCAGCGTTCGGCTCGCTGCGCGTCGGTCTCCGGATGCGCCGCACGGCCACGGTCCTGAGCGGCTCGGCGTGCTGCGTCTACGGCCTCACCTTCACGAGCCACTTCTACGGCGCCCGGCGGACGGTCGGCTACGTCCCCTTCAACTCCGAGACGTTGGTCACGGGTCAGCTCTTCGAGGACATCCGCAAGGCCGTCTTCGAGCTCGCGGATCCGGCGCTGTACGACTCGGTGATCATCACCAACCTCTGCGTTCCTACGGCCTCCGGCGTTCCGCTGGATCTGCTGCCGAAGGAGATCAACGGCGTTCGCATCATCGGCATCGATGTACCGGGGTTCGGCGTCCCCACGCACGCCGAGGCCAAGGATGTCCTCGCCGGAGCGATGCTCAAGTACGCACGCACCGAGGCGATGCAGGGGCCGGTGGCCGCACCGCGCGCCGGCGTATCGGGCAAGCCCACGATCACGCTGCTCGGCGAGCTCTTCCCGGCCGACCCGATGATCATCGCGAGCCTCATCGAACCGATGGGGTTGGCCGTCGGCCCCACGGTGCCGTGTCGTGAGTGGCGCGAACTGTATGCGGCGCTCGACTGTGCGGCCGTCGCGGCAATCCATCCGTTCTATACCGCGTCAGTCCGCGAATTCCATGCGGCGGGGCGGAAGGTCGTAGGCTCAGGGCCGGTCGGCGTCGAAGGCACCGCGGCCTGGCTCCAGAGCATCGGTGACGCCGCAGGTGTCTCTGCCGAACTGATCGGCACCGCGGTCGACAAGGCCGTCGCGCAGATTCGCGGCGCGTTGGAGCGCACGCCGATCAAGGCGCGCCTTACCGTCTCCGGCTACGAAGGTTCGGAACTGCTGGTTGCGCGTCTGCTCGTCGAGGCGGGCGCCGAGGTGCCGTACGTCGGCACGGCGTGCCCGCGCACCGAGTGGAGCGCTGCCGATCGCGACTGGCTCGAGGCGCATGGGACGCACGTGCAGTACCGCGCGTCGCTGGAGCAGGACATTACGGCAATGAAGGAAGTGCAGCCCGACCTGGCCATCGGCACCACGCCCGTCGTGCAGAAGGCGAAGGAGTCCGGCACGCCGGGCCTCTACTTCACCAACCTCATCTCGGCGCGCCCGTTGTTCGGCGCACCGGGTGCGGCGTCGCTGGCGCCTGTGATTCTCGGTGCAGTCAAGGGCAAGGCGCGGCTTGATGGCATGCGCAGCTTCTTCGGTGATCTGGGCCACGGCGAGAAGACCGGCTACGGCTCCGACTTCACGCCGCGCACGGCACCGGCGCGCCGCGCCAAGGCTGCGACGAAGAGCGATGGCACCATGATGGACGTCGACTGATGCTCGTCCTCGATCATGATCGCGCGGGCGGATACTGGGGCGCGGTGTACGCGTTCACCGCCATCAAGGGCCTGCAGGTCGTCATCGACGGCCCGGTGGGTTGCGAGAACCTGCCGGTGACCTCGGTGCTCCACTACACCGATGCGCTGCCGCCGCACGAGTTGCCGATCGTGGTGACCGGCCTCGCCGAAGACCAGCTCGCGATGGAAGGCACCGAGAAGGCCATGCGGCGCGCCAACGCGATGTTCGACAAGTCCAAGCCGGCCGTGGTGGTGACGGGCAGCATTGCCGAGATGATCGGTGGCGGGGTGACGCCGGAAGGCTCGAACCTCAAGCGCTTCCTCCCGCGCACGATCGACGAAGACCAGTGGCAGGCCGCGGATCGCGCCATCTATTGGCTCTGGACCGAGTTCTCCAAGAAGAAGCGCCTCGCGGCACCGAAGCCCGTCGCGCCGGGCGAGAAGCCGAAGGTCAACATCATCGGCCCCATCTACGGCACGTTCAACATGCCGAGCGATCTGGCCGAGATCCGCCGCCTGGTCGAAGGTATCGGGTGCGAGATCAATCTGGTCTGGCCGCTCGGGGCACACGTCGATGATGCCGTGAAGCTGCAGGACGCGCAGGTGAACGTGGTGATGTACCGCGAGTTCGGCCGGAAGTTGTGCGAGGAACTGAATACGCCGTTCCTGCAGGCGCCGATCGGGATGCACTCCACGACGGCGTTCCTCGAGAAGCTCGGCGAGCTGGCGGGCGTGGATCCGCAGCCGTTCATCGCGAAGGAAAAGGCGACGACGCTCAAGCCGATCTGGGATCTCTGGCGCAGCGTGACGCAGGACTTCTTTGCGACCGCCTCGTTCGGCATCGTAGCCAACGAAACGTATGTGCGCGGTGTGCGGTCGTTCCTCGAGGAAGAACTCGGCCTGATCTGCAACTTCGCGATTCCGCGGTTGCCCGGGAAGAAGACCGACAACGCCGCCGTGCGCACGGCCGTGCAGAAGACGCCGCCGCTGGTGCTGATGGGCAGCTTCAACGAACGGATGTATGCGGCGGAGGTGGGTGGACGCTCCATCTTCATCCCCGCGTCGTTCCCGGGGGCGATCATCCGGCGCCACACCGGCACGCCGTTCATGGGTTACGCGGGCGCGACGTATCTGGTGCAGGAAGTCTGCAACGCGCTCTTCGATATGCTCTTCAACATCATCCCGCTCGGTACCGAGCTGGACAAGGTGGACGCGACGCCGACGCGCGAACGTGCGGTGCCGCTCCCCTGGGATGATGACGCAAGCGAGTTCCTCCAGCAGCTGGTGGAAGCACAGCCGGTGCTGGTGCGGATCTCCGCCGCCAAGCGCTATCGCGACAAGGCCGAGACGGCTGCTCGTGTCGCGGGAGACGAAGTGGTACGGCTCGAGGTGGTACGTGAGCTGGAGTCGATGCGGCTCTGAGGCCAGGACGGTGCGGAGCGCGAGGATGCAGGCGCAGTCTTGATTCGGACCTTGTCAGGGGTGCAGCCGAGGACAGGTCCCACCGGTACGAGCGACGACCGTCGCCAGTGCCTACCCATCACGCGGGGTGCGCGTGGAGCATTTCACCGCCACAACCTCAAGGGAGGTGATTTCAAATGGCAGAGAACGCACGCGGCTCAACCGGTTACACGGAAGCCGAAGCCGCAGAATTCATGAGCGGCTACATGAAGGGGTTCGCCGTCTTCACGCTGGTCGCAGTGATCGCGCATTACCTGACTTGGTCCTGGAAGCCTTGGTTCGTCGCGTAACACCCACACACGGAGTACAAAATGCATAAGGTTTGGCTTTACGTGGATCCGCGAAAGGCGATGGTCGGGCAGGGCGTATTCCTGTTCGCTCTCGCAGCCATGATCCACTTCATCCTGCTGAGCACCGAGCGTTTCAATTGGCTTGATGGTGCCGGCTCTGCTCAGACCGCCATGGCCGACAACGGGCCGTTGGCGAAGTAAGCAGGATCGGGACCGACATGGCTTGGGACGAACGCACGGCGCTCCCCGCGTTTGCCCCAGCCATGCCACCCGGCCACTTGCACGGCCACTAACAACTGGCCTGGAGACCTGAACGATGGCGATGCTCAGTTTTGAACGGAAATATCGCGTCCGAGGCGGGACGATCGTAGGCGGCGACCTCTTTGATTTCTGGGTCGGGCCTTTCTACGTCGGCTTCTTCGGCGTGACGACGATCTTCTTCACCGTACTTGGTACGGCGTTGATCATCTGGGGCGCCGCAATCGGCGAAGGTCTCGCGGGTCAGAGTTGGAATCTCTGGCAGATCAGTATTGCCCCTCCCGCACTGAAGTACGGCCTCACGCTCGCGCCGCTGCGCGAAGGCGGCCTCTGGCAGATCATCACGTTCGCCGCAACCGGAGCGTTCGTCTCCTGGATGCTCCGTCAGGCGGAGATCGCCCGAAAGCTTGGCATGGGATTGCACGTCCCGGCCGCATTCGGCGTCGCGATCTCGGCCTACGTGACGCTCGTGATCGTCCGTCCGGTGCTGCTGGGCGCCTGGGGGCATGGGTTCCCGTACGGGATCCTCAGCCACCTCGATTGGGTGTCGAACGTCGGGTACCAATACCTGCACTTCCACTACAATCCGGCGCACATGATCGCCGTGACGTTCTTCTTTACCAACTGCCTCGCGCTGGCGATGCACGGCGGACTGATCCTGTCCGTGGTGGCGCCGCCGAAGGGCGAATCGGTCAAGACGAGCGAGCACGAGAACGCGTTCTTCCGCGACACTGTGGGCTACTCGATCGGCGCGATCGGCATCCATCGCCTGGGCCTCTGGCTCGCGGTGCTCGCGGTGATCTTCAGCGACATCTGCATCCTCCTCTCCGGGCCGTTCTGGACCCGTGGTTGGCAGGAGTGGTGGGGCTGGTGGCTCGATCTCCCCATCTGGCGCTGAGGAGCGACAATTATGGCTGAATATCAGAATCTCTTCACCCGCGTGCAGGTCCGGACAACCCATGAGGATTGGGGGGTCCCGAACGACGACCCCTCTTGGCGCAAGGCCACCGGGATCGACACGACGAGTGGACTCTCGTACCTCCTCGGCAAGATCGGCGACTACCAGATCGGCCCGCTGCATCTCGGTTGGACGGGCATCTGCTCGCTGATCCTGGGCACGCTGGCGATCAACATCATGGGCTTCCACTTCCTGGCTCAGGTGGATTACTCGCCCACGCAGTTCATCCGCCAGCTCCCGTGGCTCTCGCTCGATCCGCCGGCTCCGGCGTACGGGCTGAGGTTGGCACCGCTGGCACAGGGCGGCTGGTGGCAGATCGCCGGACTCTTCCTGACGGCCTCGATCCTGCTTTGGTGGGTCCGCGTCTACAACCGGGCCCGGGCGCTCAAGATGGGCACGCAGCTGGCTTGGGCGTTCGCGTCCGCCATCTGGCTCTATCTGGTCCTCGGCTTCATCCGCCCGGTACTCCTGGGCAGCTGGTCGGAGTCGGTGCCGTTCGGCATCTTCTCGCACCTCGACTGGACGGCCGCGTTCAGCATCCGCTACGGGAATCTGTTCTACAACCCGTTCCACATGCTGTCGATCGCCTTCCTGTACGGCAGCGCGGTGCTCTTCGCGATGCACGGTGCCACGATTCTCTCCGCGAGCCGCTACGGCGCCGAGCGTGAAATCGAGCAGGTCACCGACCGCGGCACCGGTGCGGAACGCTCGCAGCTCTTCTGGCGGTGGACGATGGGCTTCAATGCCACGATGGAGAGCTTCCATCGCTGGGGCTGGTGGTTCGCGGTGCTGACGACGCTCACGGGCGGCATCGGCATCCTCCTCACCGGCACCGCCGTCGACAACTGGTATCTCTGGGGACAGAAGCACGGCATGGTGCCGACGTATCCCGCCGTCTGGACGCCGGAGTCGCTCGGCACGCCCGATGAGCAGAAGGGCTACTACCAGGAAGCGCCGCCGGAAGCATTCCCCGGGCTCGATGGCAAGACCAATCTGCAGTCGAAGGCGGGTACCAAGCGCTATCCGATGGGCACGCAGGCCGCCGTCGATGGCCACTCGAAGGCCAACGCTGCACCGACCTCCGCCACCTCGGCGGCGAACGGGAGAAAGCCATGAACCGTCGTGTCTCCGGGCTTGCGCTCGCGGCATTCGCCCTCGTCTCGCTCGGGGCGTGTGAATTCCCGACGGGCCGGAACTCGCAGGAGATGGGCTATCGCGGGGTCGGCATGTGGAATGTGTCGAACACGCGGATCGATGCCGCCAAGAAGAAGGTGAATCAGTTGCCCCCGGTGATTCCCGCCGTGGCGGCGGACACCACCAATGCCGGGTATGTGAACGTCCAGGTTCTCGGGCATCTGAACAAGGCCGAGTTCCTGCGCTCCATGACGGCGATCACCGCGTGGGTCGCACCGAAGCAGGGGTGTCTGTACTGCCACTACATCGACAAGAGCACGGGGACGATCAATTACGCCTCCGACTCGATGTACACGAAGGTGGTGGCGCGGCGCATGATCCAGATGACGGCAAAGGTCAACAGCGAGTATCAGGGCCACGTCGCGAAGACCGGCGTCGCCTGCTGGACCTGCCACCGCGGCAACGCGGTTCCGGCGAACATCTGGTTCTTTACCGACAAGTACCAGGTCCTGCGGCACTATCTGGACCGACAGGACTTCCGCGTGCAGTCGCAGGCGGCGCTCCCGAATGACGCGCAGAATCGCTCGAGCATCAAGCAGACGGAATACGCCTACGGCCTCATGATCAACATGAGCACCGCACTCGGCGTGAACTGCACCTACTGCCACAACTCGCGCGCCTGGAGTTCGTGGGAACAGTCGAGCCCCAAGCGTATCGTCGCGCTCCGCGGCATCCGCATGGTCCGCGACCTGAACACGAACTATCTCGTCTCGCTGACCGGTGTCTGGCCGGCGAACCGCCTCGGACCGCTTCACGCCGATGCACCGAAGCTCCAGTGCGCGACGTGTCACAACGGCATCTACAAGCCGCTGTACGGCCAGGCGATGGCGAAGGACTATCCGTTCCTTTACCCGGCTGGCATGACGCCGGGTGCCGATGCTCCCACCGGGATGGCGTCTTCCACGCCCGCCCAGAGTTCGACGCCGGTGACACCCGCCTCCGCCCCAGTGTCACCCGCCGTGCCTGCCCAGGCCGGGGCGAGCACCACCCTCTCGTTGCGCTAGCTTCGGCACGGGAACAGCTGCAGCATCACGACGCCCTCCGGCCATCGGGTCGGGGGGCGTTCGTCACGTGCCCAACTCGCGCGGTGTACCGGTGCGGCGTTAGACTCGACAAATGCCTGCTGCCCTCGTATCCCGGCTCGGTCCAGTGGATCTCTGCCGCCGCGCCGTTGTAATTGCGCTGCTGTCGGTGGCGTCGATGCTGCTTGGCGGTTGTCGCCTGGAGCGACGAGACGCACCGGCACTGCCTGAGGCCGTCAGCGATACGCTGGTGATGCCGACGGGGCCGCTTGGCACGGCAGTCGTGCGCGGCCGCGCGATCGCCAACGCCACGCGTGACAGCCTGCCAGAGCATGTGGGCAACGCCCTGCGCTGCACGAGTTGCCACCTCGATGATGCCCGGCGTCCGAACGCTGCGCCGTGGATCGGCGTCACGGCGCGCTTTCCGCAGTTCCGCAGTCGGTCAGGAACGGTGCTGTCCATCGAGGATCGCATCAACGGCTGCCTGGAGCGGAGCATGAATGGGGCGGCCCTGCCGCTGGAGGATGCGCGGCTCCGCGCGCTGACCGCATACATGGCCTGGCTGTCGAGTGGTGTGCGCGTGGGTGATTCGGTCCCGGGAATGGGCTTTCTCCGGCTTGCGGCGGCAGTGCCGGATGCGGGTCGCGGCGGGCAACTGTATGCCGCACGTTGCGCACGCTGCCATGGGGCGGACGGGGGCGGGGGCAGCGCACCGGCGGTCTGGGGTCCGAACAGCTACAACATCGGCGCCGGCATGGCGCGCCAGTCAATTGCGGCCGGCTTCATCCAGGCCAACATGCCCCACGACGAGGCCGGCTCACTCTCCGTGCAGCAAGCGCACGATGTGGCGGCCTACATCAACAGCCGCCCGCGGCCCGACTTCCTGCGCAAAGCCGAGGATTGGCCCAACGGTGATCCGCCAGCCGATGCGGCCTATCCCACGGCAGCGGGTCGTCGGGCGCCCGCCTGAACAGTGTCGGCACCACGCAGAACGCCCGGCCGCGGAGCAGTGCGCGGCCGGGCGTTCTGGCATCAACGTGCGGTGATCAGGCGGGGGAGAGCGTCGATGAGTCCGCCGACGTCGGCGCGGTTGGCGCGCGCCGCTTCCGCAGCGTCGTCACGATCCACGGCAGCGCAAACGCCGTCGCGATACCGATGATGCTGAGGGTGACCAGAAACCACTCCGGCTGCTTGCCGCGCACGGACGGCAGGCTGGCCGCCATCATCAGCAGCCGCGCGGCGGCGAGCCCGGCGCCCGCTCCCCACTCGCGGCCTCGGGCAATTGCCACGGCGATCCACGCGCCCAGAAGACCCACGATGGTCGACAGGCTCAGTTGCAGGGCAATCACCTGACCGTCCGGAATGATCGCCACGCCGCCGCCACCTCGAGACAGGAACCTCACCATGGCGAACTCACTGCCGACGGTGCCGAAGACAGTCACGAGCAGACCAACGAAGACGGCGAGAATCAGGCGTGGCATGGGCTTGACGATCCGAAGTGAGGAGAGCTGAGGTGATCCGTGGCAATATATGGGGAGAGGAGGCCGCGGGAGGTGCCCCCTTGACCGAGCCACGTCGGTGCTCCATCATTCCATCCGGAAATACGGATAGATGATTGCCACCCCGCCGCCGATCTTCGGCTCGCTCGCTGCCCTCGCGGATCCGCTTCGCGCCAGGCTGCTCCTCGCGCTCGAACGCCACGAACTGGGCGTGGGCGAGCTTTGTCGCGTGATGCAATTGCCGCAGAGTACGGTCAGCCGGCACCTCCGGACGCTGAGCGACGAAGGGTGGGTACAAGTGCGCGCGGAGGGCACCAGTCGCCGCTACCGGCTCGCGCAGGAGGCGCTCGAGACACCGTCCCGACGGCTCTGGCAGGTGGTACGCGAACAGACCGCCGAGCTGCCGGCCGCTGCGGAAGATCGGGAGCGATTGCGTGCCGTGCTGGGCGAGCGCCGCTCGCAGAGTCAGGCGTTCTTCGCCTCGGCGGCCGGGCGGTGGGACCGACTGCGGGATGACCTTCTGGGCAAGCGTGCGGATGCGTTCGCACTGCTCGGGTTGCTGGAGCCGGACCTCGTGGTTGGCGATCTGGGCTGCGGCACGGGGCGGGTGAGCGAGGTACTCGCGTCCTACGTGGCGCAGGTGATAGCCGTCGATGAATCCGGGCCGATGCTTGCGGCGGCCCGCCGTCGACTTGCCGGGCAGGCCAACGTGGAGGTGCGCAGCGGCGACATCGCGGCGCTGCCGATCGACGATGCGGCGCTCGATGCCGCCGTGATGGTACTGCTGCTGGCGGTGCTCGATGATCCGATGCCCGCGCTCCACGAGGCGCGTCGCGTGCTCAAGCCCGGCGGTCGGCTGCTCGTTGCCGACTTCCGTCCGCATGGCCGCGAGGAGCTGCGCGCCGACTTCGGGCACGCGCGCCTCGGTACGACGGAATCGGAACTCGCCGCGTGGTTGGGCGATGCCGGTTTTGCTGATATTCGCATCCGTCCGCTTGCATCCGATCCGGATGCGAAGGGGCCGGCGCTGCATATCGCGGGTGCGCGCGTGGCGACACGCACTCGTGCTACTCCTTCGCCTCGAGGACATGCCGCATGACGAAGGTCGCGGAACTGCTGCACCCCTTTGACGCCACGGTGGCTGCCGGCCGCCCTGCGTTCAAGGTCAAGGATCTCTCGCTCGCCGAGTATGGCCGCAACGAGATCCGTCTCGCCGAGTACGAGATGCCCGGCCTCATGGCGCTCCGCGAGGAGTACAAGGGCCAGACGCCGCTCGCCGGCGCCAAGATCATGGGCTCGCTCCACATGACGGTGCAGACGGCCGTGCTCATCGAGACGCTGGCCGACCTTGGCGCCGACGTGCGCTGGGTGAGCTGCAACATCTTCTCGACGCAGGATCATGCGGCCGCTGCCGTGGCGGTCGGCAAGCACGGCACGCCGGAGAATCCGCGCGGCACGCCGGTGTATGCATGGAAGGGTGAAACGCTCGAGGAATACTGGTGGTGCACCGATCAGGCGCTGATGTGGCCGGACGGCTCGGGCCCGAACCTCATCCTCGATGACGGTGGCGATGCCACGATGCTCGTGCACAAGGGCGCCGAGTACGAGAAGAGCGGTGTCATCCCGGCGTTCGATGCCGTCAGCGAGCCCGAGGAATGGGGCGTCATCCTCGAGACGCTGCGCACCACGATCGCCAAGGACCCCACGCGCTGGACCAACGTCGCCAACGCCATTCGCGGCGTGTCCGAAGAGACGACGACGGGCGTGCACCGCCTGTACCAGATGATGGAAGCCGGCACGCTCAAGTTCCCGGCGATCAACGTCAACGACAGCGTGACGAAGTCGAAGTTCGACAACCTCTACGGCTGCCGTCACTCGCTCACCGACGGCATCCTCCGCGCCTCCGACGTGATGCTCGCCGGCAAGGTCTGCGTCGTCATGGGCTACGGCGATGTCGGCAAGGGCTCGGCGCAGTCGCTGCGCGGGCAGGGCGCGCGCGTGGTCATCACCGAGATCGATCCCATCTGCGCACTGCAGGCCGCGATGGAAGGCTTCCAGGTCACGACGCTCGAGGACGTGGTGGAGACCGCCGATGTCTTCATCACTGCGACGGGCAACAAGAACATCATCACCGTCGAGCACATGAAGCGGATGAAGGACAAGGCGATCGTCGGCAACATTGGGCACTTCGACAATGAGATCGACATGCAGTCGCTGAACCGCGAGGCCGGCGTGAAGCGGATCACGATCAAGCCGCAGTACGACGAGTACGTCTTCCCGGACGGCCACAGCGTGATGATTCTCGCCGAAGGCCGCCTGCTCAACCTGGGCTGCGCGACGGGTCATCCGAGCTTCGTGATGTCGGCGAGCTTCACTAACCAAGTGATGGCGCAGATCGAACTGCATCTGCATGCCGACAAGTACGAGCGCAAGGTCTACACGCTGCCGAAGGCGCTCGACGAGAAGGTGGCGCGCCTGCACCTCGGCAAGCTCGGCGTGAAGCTGACGCCGCTTTCCAAGGATCAGGCCGATTACATCGGCGTGCCGTTGGAAGGGCCGTACAAGCCGAATCACTACCGGTACTAGCCCCGGGCGTGGACGGCAAAGCGAGAGGGCCGGCGATATGATCGCCGGCCCTCTCGAGTTTTCCGCCTGCACGGTTCAGCGCAACAGCAGTTTCTTCTGCGCCGCGATGAACTCCCCCTCTGTGAGCTGCCCGGCCGAATGCATTGCCGCAAGCCGCTGGAGCTCCGCAAGCATCTCATCGGCGGCGGGGTTGGACATCGGTGCGGCCGGCGCCCGATACGGCGAAGCCGCGACCAGCGGCGCCGGCCGAACCTTCCGGGAAGGCACGAAGCGCGAGGGTGTGCGCGCGCGCTCCGACAGGGCGGCAACGAAGCCGTGCGCGGCAATCGGGGCGACCGCAACCAGAAAGAGGCGCGCTCCGCTCGCCAGATCGAGCTGGATGGTGGTGCCGTGCACGCCCTCCTGCTCCTCGATGTCGCGGATGCTGTCCAGCGCAACCGGAGTGGAGCGGCCCAGCCAACCCATACCGACTGCGAGCAGACGCCGATTGGTGAGCGACCACAGATGCGCCTTCCCGCCCATCCGGCCGCGCACCGTCTCCAATGCCTGCTCACCCGACCCGAGTGCGGCCGCGAGCCGCTGCGTTTCTTTCGGCTCGAGGGGGTGATTCCCCTCGCTCCAGAGCGTGGGGCGGAAGTTGTCCTCGTTCGCGTCCGCCATCAGTAGGCCGGCTGGTAGCGCGGGTTGGCCGGGAGCGTATGCTCCTTCACCGGCTGCACGAAGAGACGGACGAAGCAGAGCGCGTTGCTCGCCATCAGCCCCAGGCGCGTGAGGCCACCGAAGAGGCCACCCTTCGTCCGCGACGCGGCGATGGCCACGGTGTTCTCGTACATCTTCTGCATCAGTTCGCGGAAGATCGGTGCGTCGGTGTCGAGCGTGAACGGGAAGACCTGCGTCGTGATGGCGCTCGTCTTCTTGAACACTTCCCAATCGAACCAGTCGGGCGTCATGCCGAGCGCGGCGAAGAAGTTCGGGCGCATATGGTCGCGCACGTACATCGTGCAGTACACCGCGAGGACGAAGAAGCGGATCCAGAGCCGGTTGCCGCCTTCGAGCAGGTGCGGATTGGAGCGCATCAGCACCGCGAATGCCTCACCGTGCCGGAACTCGTCGTTGCACCACTCGTCGAACCACTTGAAGATCGGGTGGAAGCGGAACTGCGGATTCGCCTCGAGCTGGCGGAAGATCGTGATGTAGCGCGCGTAGCCGATCTTCTCGCTCAGGTAGGTCGCGTAGTAGATGTACTTCGGCTTGAAGAAGGTGTACTTCTTGGCCTTCGTCAGGAACGAGAGATTCACCGGCACCTTCAGGTCGTGCAAGGTGTGATTGATGAAGCCGGCGTGCCGCCCCTCGTCCCGGCTCATGTAGCCGAAGAGATCGCGGATGTCCTTGTTCTTGACGCGCTTCCGGATCTCGGCGTAGAGAATGCACCCCGAGAATTCGGCCGTGACGGAACTGGTGAGGAAGTCCACGAAGGCGTCGCGGAGCACCGGATCCCACGACGACAAGTCGATACCTTCGAACTCGGCGTTGCGCTTGAAGTGGCCCTTGTTCGGGTCCGACTTGAACTCTGCCAGCAGCGCGTCCCACTCGGCCTGCAGCCCCGACACGTCGAGCCGGTCCATTTCGGCGAAGTCGGTAGTGTAGAAGCGCGGCGTGAGGACCGTTTCCGTAGCGGCGCTCGCGGTGGTCTCGTTGATCTTGTCGGCGACGGGCACCGTAGTCTGCGTGGGATACATGGGATCAGCCTTCGAAGCCGACTTCGTAGAGTTCAGTGATATGCGAAGTGCCGAGGACGCGTACGACGCAGCGACGGAGCCAGCTGGCCTTCGCGACGGTGGCCTTCGTTTCGATGCGGCGCTTTTCGCCGAACGCGATCCGGTTCGGCGCGTCGTGGATCAGCACGGCATCGCCCTCGTCCACGAGCACCATGCCGAGATCGGCGTGCGCGTGAAACGTCTCGTGACTGGATTCGAGGTCGAGGAAGGCGGGGACGGTGCGAACCGAACGGCGGAAATACCAAGCGGTCAGAACGGCGGCAAAGACTACAATCAACCAGCCGGCCATGGGCAGGCTCCTGCTGAGGCGGATGTCTACGAGGCTTTACGTCAAGCTAACGTGACACCCTACTTCCGCAAGAGTGACGCAAAAGCGGCACGATTTTCCGATCCGAACGCATCGAGTTCCACGCGACTGTCGGTGCTCGGGTCATCCAGGCTGAGCGACCCGTTCTCCCACGCGGTGAGACGGAACGGTGCCCCATCGAGCTCGACACCGCGGACCTTGCGGGTGTAGGCGAAGGCCCGCAGCGATCCGCGAATCATGCCGCCTTGGCCGTCGGGAAAGCTGATGATCACGCGGCGCGACTCGGCATCGAGCACGCGGACGACGCCGCCAGGGAGCTGCTGGAAGATGACGTCCCGCTCGGCGACGACCGAAGAGGCCGGCCGCGCGATGCGTCCGGCCCCGGTGAATCGGGCAAAGATGGCGAGGCCGATCACGCAGAAAATCAGCAGGCCCGCGCCGATGATCATCGGCTTCGGTACCACGATCGGCGCGTCCTCGGTGTCGTGCGGTTGCGGCATGGGGGACGCACTCATTACGGGAGGCCCGCCGTGGCGGGGTTGACCGAGCCGAGCGTCATGGCGCGCTGGGACGGCGGGTTCGGCGACAGATCCCGCGAGGGGGCGCCGGGCCCGAACGTACCGGGCTCGTGCGCATCCGCGAGGGCCTGTTGCAGGATGGAGCCGACGCGACTCATCTCCGGCACGGCGCGGAGCGACGGTTCGGGGCGCTCCAGCCGCCACGGCCGCACGTGCGGCCAGAGCTGAATGAACGCGATACGCTCGGTGTCTGCCAGCAGGACGGCCAGATCACCCTGATCCTCGCCGAACGGCTTCATCGCGACCGATTCCACGAGGCGGAACGGAATGTTGATCACGCTCGGAATGACGATCCCGACCTTCAGCACGAGCCGTCGGTCGGTGATGGCGTACACGGTGCTTCGCACCGATAGCCACGACAACAGGGCGGAGCAGCCAAGGGAGACCACCGCGAGCATCGTCAGGAAGACGAGCGCGCCGACGGCCGCCGACCACGATTTCGCCCCGGTTGCGGCAGCTCCCACCTGATACAACGCCAGCACTGCAAAATACGCCGTGACGGTCCGGCCTTGGAATGCCCGCCAGAAGAGGGCACGCCACACCGGGCGGCCCTCCCATCGAATCGCTTCGCCCGGAGGCAGGGGCGCGTCGATCCCGCCGATGCGTGCCCCACCCGGGGAGTTCACAGGATCGCCGGTTCGATTCGCGAGGGATCGGCGTAGAGCGTGCCCGCGCCGTAGTACGCCTGGATCTTGTCCTCCTCCAGCAGCGTCACCTCGTTGAAGCTGCGCGTCGCTGGCACCTGCGAGAAATGCACCGCCTTGATCGACTGCACGCGCACACGGCGACGCACCACGTCGAAGCGGCAGAAGGTGATCGGCAGCAGGACAAGGCGGCCGGTCGCTTCCACGAGTACTTCGAGGTAGCGCACCTGCGGCTCGCTCCGGTCTACCCACACCTCGGCGACCGTGCCGGCGACGAGACCGTCGAAGCCGACGACTTCCATGCCGCGCGGATCCGGATCGCGGCCGTCGAGATAGAAGGTCGTGTCGGCGCGAATCGGCACGATCTTGGGGCGGCCGTCCACCGTCAGGTCGGGATGATCGGCGCGGTTGGCCCACGCACCGGGGCCGAGGCCTGCTGTCATCGGGTCACCGGGCACCGGGATCGGGCTGCCGATGTCGTCGTTCCGGGGAATCACGTGGCTCATGATCGCGTCTCCGACTTAGTGCTTCGCGTGAGGAAGAATGCGCTGCTTCGGCGCAGCCGCAGGGAAGCCGGGGCTGGTCGACCCGTTTGCTTCTTCGAGGGGATACCCTTCGCGATGATCTTCGCGGCGCAGATAGTAAATCAGGCCGGCGAAGAAAATCCAGAAGAGCCAGATCGCGATCTGTGCAATATCAAAGTACTGGGAACCGATTGTACCGCCCATGGCGGACCCCCTCCCTCGACGGGAGCAGGAGGTGAATTCAGCCTGGCAATTCTGCGAGGCCGAAGGAGCGGGGGGTGATCCCCGCAGACGCCGGCCGCACGAGCGGGCCGAGCGCGATGATGGCGGCAAAGAGCGCCACGATTTCCAGATGATAGACCACGATGTAGCCGGCGGTCGTCTCCACGAGCCCGGCCCCGAACACCCCCCGCGCCGTGAGCTGCGCGATCCCGTCGCGCAGCAGGCCGCCGGCCAGAAGCCCACCGCCCATGGCCGTGGCCGATACGGCACCCCACGCCCCGACGGCGATGCCGTTGGAGTCCGCCGCATCGGTCTGCATGGCGCTCGAGAGCGTGCCGACGCTGAAGAAGCCGCCACCGAAGCCGATGAGCAGCGTGCCCAGGCGGAAGAGCGTCGCGGATTCGATCGGGGCGGAGCAGATGATGGCCGCGAAGCCGAAGGCGCCGATGACGCTGCCGATGCCGGCAAGGCGCAGGGGGTCGTAGCCCCGCTCGAGCCGGCGCGCGGAGAGGGCGAAGGCCGCAATGGCGCCGCACGCCAGCAAGGCGGTCAGCAGCGTGGTCTGGCCGACGGAAAGCCCGAGAACCTGCGCCCCGAACGGCTCGAGCAGCACGTCCTGCGCACTGAAGCCGAAGGTGCCGAGTCCGACGGCCCAGAGCAGCCGCCGCGTGCGCCCGCGTCCGACGAACTGCGCCCAGCGCTCGCTGAACGGGACGCGTGGTGGCGGGGCCTCGGCTCGGGCCCGGTTGCGGGCTTCCTGCTTCCAGAGCGCCAGGACGTTGAGCGCCACGACCAGCAGTGCGCAGCCCTGCACCAACTGCACGAGGCGCGTGTTGGAGTAGTTGCGCAACGTGAGCCCGAAGCCGATGGCACTGATCAGCGTGCCGACGAGCAGCATCAGGTAGAGCAGGGCCACCACCCGCGGGCGCGTCTGCGGCGTGGCCAGATCGCCGGCGAGCGCGAGGCCGGCCGTCTGGGCGGTGTGCGTGCCGATGCCGAGCAGGAAGAACGCCGCCGTGGCACCGACCCGTCCCGGAACCATCGACCCGGTGTAGCTGCCCTTGAGCAGGATCAGGGAGAACGGCATGATCGCCAGACCCGCGAACATCAGCATGGTGCCGTTCCAGAGATACGGCACCCGCCGCCACCCGAACGCCGAGCGATGCTGGTCGGAATTGTGGCCGATGAGCGCTCGCGCTGGTGCCGTCAGAATCGGCAGCGCGAGCATGATCGCCACAAGCGCGGTCGGCGTGCCGAGTTCGACGATCATGACGCGGTTGAGCGTGCCCGCCGTGAGTGCCGCCGCCATGCCGCAGCTCACCTGAAACAGTCCCAGACGCAGCAGGCGCGGCAAGGGCAGTTCCGGGCTCGCGACATCGGCAAACGGCAGCCGCGCGATCCCTTGCAGGGCGAGCGCACGGATCCGGGTCTGCATCGCGGACGCCATTGCTCAGGCCGACGCGGCGCGCGTCAGGCGCACGCTGTGCGAGATATAGAAGCCGCCCGTGACGCGACGGTCATCCGCCCACTGCCAGCTCCCGGCAAGCTGCGGATGCGTGGCCACGGCACGGCGCATCGTCGACTCCGCAATCGGCTCTATGGAGGGAGAGCGATCACCCTGCGGGAAGAGCTTGCCCAGTGCCTTGGCGATGGCGAGCAGCGGCGTCTGCGGTGCGAAGGTGAACGCCACCGAGTGCTTGGCGCGGTTGCAGAAGGCGGCGACGCTCGCCACCAGCTGCGGGGCCGCGTAGTGAATCACCGAGTCCATCGCGATCACATGGTCGAAGTCGCCGAGGGCCGCGTCATGCATGTCGCCCGAGAGAAAGGTGACGCGCCCCGGCAACTCGGTCGGCATGCGCTCGCGGGCCAGATCCGTCAGCGTACGCGAGAGATCGATCGCCACCACATCGGCGCCACGCATCGCCAACTCCACGGCCAGGACGCCCGTACCGCAGCCGGCATCGAGAATCCGCACGCCCGTGAGATCGTGGGGCAGCCACCCGACGAGATTCGCGCGCGTCCGATCACGACCGGCACGGACGCTGGCGCGGACGCGGCCCACCGGGGCGTCCGAGGTCAGGCGTGCCCAGGCGGCGGAGGCCGTGCGGTCGAAGTACTGCTCGATCCAGGCGCGGCGTTCGGTATAGCGACGATCCGAAGCAAGTGAGCTCATGGCGGAGTCCGGTGCGGCGTGCAGGTCAGTCGAAGCCGAGAAGATCGAAGATCTCGCGGTCCTTCAGCGGCTCGACCGTGATCGGGTCGGTGCCGTCGAGCAGCTTCTGGGCAAGATTCAGATATTCCTGCTTGATCTCTTCCAGGCCGTCGCTCGACTCCATCTCGAACAGCGTGCACTTCTTCAGACGGCTGCGGCGTACGACGTCGAGCGGCTTGAAGTGGGCGAGAATATCGAGGCCCACACGATCGGTGTACTTGCGGATCTGGTCCGTATCGTCGGAGCGGTTGGCGATGATGCCGCCGATCCGCACGCTGTAGTTCTTCGCCTTCGCATTGATCGCCTGCACGATGCGGTTGGCGGCGAAGATCGAGTCGAAGTCATTGGCGGCAACGATGATCCCGCGGTCGGCGTGCTGCAGCGGGGCGGCGAACCCGCCGCAGACGACGTCGCCGAGCACGTCGAAGACCACGACGTCGGAGTCTTCGAGCAGGTGATGCTCCTTGAGCAGCTTCACCGTCTGGCCCACGACGTAACCGCCGCAGCCGGTGCCGGCTGGCGGACCACCGGCCTCGACGCACATGACGCCGCCGTACCCTTCGAAGCAGAAGTCCTCGACGCGGAGCTCTTCCGTGTGGAAGTCGATGCCCTCGAGGATGTCGATGACCGTCGGGACCATGCGCTTGGTGAGCGTGAAGGTCGAGTCATGCTTCGGGTCACAGCCGATCTGGATGACGCGCTTGCCCAGGTTCGCAAAGGCCGCCGAGAGGTTGCTGCTCGTGGTGCTCTTGCCGATGCCGCCCTTGCCGTACACGGCAAGCACCAGCGCGTTGCCGATCTTCTCCGGCGCGTCCATGAGCACCTGCACGCTTCCCTCGCCGTCCCCGCGCTTGGGAAAGGATCCGACGACGGGCAGACTGCGGGTGGTGGCGGTCATTCAGACGCTCCCGGAAAATGACGACATCAGGCGAAGACGCCCTCGAGGCGGTCTTCGAGCTCGGCGCTGGCTTCGCGCAGGGCAGCGAGGGTCGCTTCGTCAGGGGTCCAGTAGCCGCGTTCGTTCGCCTCGAGAAGCTTCTGCGCCATGCCGGCCGCCGCATTCGGATTGCCGGCGGCGAGACGCTCGCGCATCTCGGCATCGAGGATGAAAGTGTTGGTGACGTCGGTGTACACCCACTGCGGGATGTTGCCGACCGTCGCCGACCAGCCGAGCGTCGTGCTGACGTGGCCCGCGATGTTGCGCACGCCCTCGTAGCCGTACTTGAGCTGGCCTTCGTACCACTTCGGGTTCAGCAGGCGGGTGCGGGTCTCGAGGGCCACCTGCTCGTCGAGCGTACGGATCTTCCCCTTGGCGCCGGTATGGTCGCCGAGGTAGACGGTCGGGGCCTCGGTGCCGTTCTCGCGCGCCTCGCGGGCAATCACGCGGGTCATGCCGCCGAGCGACTCGACGTACTGGTCGATATCGGTGGCACCGAGTTCCACGGAGTCGAGGTTCTGGAATGCCATCGTCGCCGTGCCGAGCACCGCCTTCATCAGCGCGGGCTGCGCTTGGGCGCGGCCGCCTGCGCCATACGCCCACCCCTTGCGGCGCACGAACTGATCGGCGAGCTCGTCCTCGTTCTCCCACTTTCCGGTGTCGATCAGCAGGTTGACGTTCGAGCCGTACGCGCCGTCATCGTTGCCGAAGACGCGAAGTGCCGCCGTCTCGAGGGTGGTGCCGTGCTCCGCCATGTACGCCAACGCATGCTTGCGGATGAAGTTCTCCTCCGGCGCTTCCTCGGCCTGCGCGCAGAGCAGCGCGGCTTCGGCCAGCAGGCGCACCTGCAGCGGCAGAAGATCGCGGAAGATGCCCGAGAGCGTGATCACCACGTCCACGCGCGGCCGGCCCAGTTGCGCCGTCGAGATGAGCCGCGCGCCCGCCAACCGGCCGACGCTGTCGAAGCGCGGCACCGCGCCCATGAGCGCCAGTGCCGTCGCCATTGGGGCGCCTTCGGACTTCATGTTGTCGGTGCCCCAGAGCACCATCGCGATCGTCTCGGGCAGGGCACCGTCGTGGTCGCCGGTGTAGCGCTCCAG